>RRZT010578643.1_pt1 | contig 11637 bp, 10 predicted proteins | sample 2165551 | NCBI WGS metagenome assembly RRZT01 (sample SAMN10456910, study PRJNA506462) | wastewater metagenome | biome: wastewater; feature: sludge; material: wastewater sludge; isolation source: wastewater sludge with Escherichia coli K12::gfp cells carrying plasmid... | place: USA: Moscow, Idaho... | reverse complement strand
TGCCACAGCCAGGCGCTGACGCTCAAGCTTAAGAAGGACATCCCCATCGACGAGATCGAGGCCATGCTGGCCAGCGCCAACGACTGGGTCAAGGTTGTCCCGAACCAGCGCGAGGCCTCGATGCGTGATCTCACTCCCACCGCCGTCACCGGCACCCTGACCGTTCCGGTCGGTCGTCTGCGCAAGCTGGCGATGGGCGGCGAGTACCTCTCTGCCTTCACGGTGGGCGACCAGCTTCTCTGGGGCGCCGCCGAGCCGCTGCGCCGCATGCTGCGAATCCTGCTCGAAGCCTGAAAAGTCTGACGAGAAAGGCGGCGCAAGCCGCCTTTTTTATGCCGATCGTAATTTAGTGGCGACTTCGAACACCGCTTGAACTTGCCTCCCCAAACCCATGATGTTATGTTCATCGATAACTCGATTTCGATGATCAGCCTTCGTGCATAAGATTCTTGTGAAAAGTCGGCTCAAACGTACCCTTCTTGCCGCTTCCATCGGCGCCCTTTCGCTCAGCGCTAGTGCCGCCGGTCTGGGGCGCATCACGGTCCTCAGTGGCCTGGGGCAGCCCCTGCGCGCAGAAGTGGAAATCGCGGCTGCGCCTGAAGAAATCCAGAACATGACGGCACGGCTCGCTTCTGCCGAGGCGTTCCGGCAGGCTGGCATCGATTATTCCCCGTCGGTCAGCGGGCTTCGCATGACCGTTGAGCGCCGCGGCAGTGGCGCCGTCGTCAAGGTGAGCAGCGACCGGCCGATCAACGAGCCCTTCGTTGACATGCTGGTCGAGCTCAACTGGTCCGCCGGGCGCCTGATCCGCGAATACACCTTCCTGCTCGACCCGCCGGATACCGGCGTCAATCGCGCGTCCGTGGCCGTGGCTCTGCCTGATGGCCGCCAGACCCCGTACGGCCGTGCCGAGCCCATCGTGCCGCGCCGTGCGGTTGCACGCGCAGCCCGTCCCGCCGTTGCCGCACCTGGCGCGGGGCGTTCGTACGTTGTCCAGCCCGGCGACACACTCAATCGTATTGCCATGGAGAATCGCCCCGAAGGCGTCTCCATGGAGCAGATGCTGATGGCGCTGTTCCAGGGCAATCGTTCCGCCTTTGCCGGCGATGACATCAACCGTCTCCAGGCTGGCAAGATCCTTCGCATTCCCGATGCCGACGGTGTTCGTCAGGGGGCGGGGGATGCCGGGCGTCAGCAGGTCGTCGCTCACTCCTCCGATTTCGGTCGTTATCGCCAGAAACTTGCCGAGCAGGCTGCCGCTGCGCCGGCCAAGGAAGCCCCCACCCAGCGCGGCAGCGGCGGAAAGATCGGGGCCAAGGTTGAAGACCGTGCCCCCGCCGCTGGCGGCTCGGCAGATCAACTCAAGGTTTCCAAGAGCGAAGAGGGCTTGCGCGGCGCCGGTGCGGGCGGCGAGAAGTCGGTCGCGCGTCTGCAGGCCCTCGAGGAAGATCTCGTTTCGCGCGACAAGGCCCTGCGGGAAGCCAATACCCGCCTGGCCGAACTCGAAAAGAGCATCAAGGAGCTTCAGCGGCTCGTCGAGCTGAAGAGCCAGGGCATGGCCCAGATTCAGTCGGACGCACCCGCAGCAGCAGCCACGCAGCCGGCGCCTCCGGTAGTGGCGCAGGCGCCGGCTGCAGCGCCGGCCGTCGTGACGCCTCCGCCCGAACCCGAGCGCCCCGTGCCTGCGAAGGAGCCCGAGCCCCCGGTCGAGCCGAAGCCGGCTCCTCCGCCTCCGCCGGAACCGCCCAAGCCGGCTCCTGCTCCGGCCAAGCCGCCGGAAGTGCAGCCAGCCGCCACGCAGGACGACTCGTCCATCTACCTCGGTGCCGGTGGTGTTCTGGCGCTGCTCCTCGGATGGGGCGGCTACAAGCTTTACCAGCGCCGTAATGGTCAGGGCGCACCGACGACTACGCCGGCGCTGTCCGAGTTTGGTGACGGCTCCAGCTCCGTCTTCGGCAGTGCCGGTGGACAGAGCGTGGATACCGGCAGCAGCAGTCAGATTCAGACCGATTTCAGCCAGTCTGGCCTGTCGTCCATCGATACCGACGAAGGTGTCGATCCGGTGGCCGAAGCCGACGTATATATGGCCTACGGTCGTGATGCCCAGGCCGAAGAAATCCTGCTCGACGCCCTGAAGACCGACCCGGGCCGCACGGGCGTGCACCTCAAGCTGCTTGAGATCTACGCTCAGCGCAAGAACCTCAAGCAGTTCGAAACCACGGCGACCGAACTGTATTCGCTGACCGGCGGTAATGGTCAGGATTGGGAAAAGGCAGCAGCGCTGGGGCGCAAGGTTGATCCCGACAGCCCGCTCTACCGCATTCCCGCTCCGGGCACGGCGCCGGTCGCGCCAGTACCGCAGGGGCCGCACACGGTTGCTGGTGTCAGCGCACCCGCGACTGGTTTCGTGCAGGCTGGCGCAGCCCGCACCCCGGCACTGGCCCCGGCGTTCATGGCCAATGAGCCGCTACCGCTTGCGCCTGCTGGCGAAGATCCCCTTGAGTCGCCTTCCCAGCTGAAGGACACCTGGGCGCTGCCTGGTGATCTTAATCAATATACGAGCATGGAGGACATCGATCGGGCTGTCAGTGACACCCATCAGCCCTCCGAGCCCGCACGTATCGAACCGGCCGTACTGGACTTCGATCTCGACCTGAACTCGGGCGACGACGCGAACAGCGCCCGAACTGTTGCGCTCAACAGCAGTTCCCCGACTTCCAGCAGCGGTCTGGATTTTGATCTTGGCTTCGATCAGTCCGTCGGCGCAATGGGCTCGACGTTGGTAGCAGGCGATGCCATGGCACGCGATCTCGAGTCCACCTCGACGCGGCCCCAGCGTCTTTCCAGCGATTTCAACCTGCCTGACCCGAGTGATCTCGATTTCGAGTTGAGTTCCGAATTCGGTGAAAACAACGCGGAATCGGGCGATTCGACGGTCGATCTGGAACGCACCAGCTTCGATAGCAGCCTGCTCGATTTCGATTTCGAACTCGACGACAAGGCCGACACCAAGGGCGTGGGCAAGCCGCTTTCGGCCGAAATGAGCTCCACCAACCTCGACTTCAAGCTGCCTCCCGCAGAGCTGCCTGATGCAGGGCCGCCGACCGAGCCGCCTCTTGATCTCGATCTGCAGCAGGAAGTTGCCACCAAGCTCGAACTGGCCCGTGCCTACGAAGAGATGGGTGACAAGGACGGCGCGCGGGAACTGGTTGAGGAAGTCCTTCGGGAAGGGTCGGGGCGCCAGCAAGATGAGGCGCGCGTGATTCTTGCCCGTCTCTCCTGATTGAAGAAGGGGGCTGGTGACAGCCCCCTTGGCCTTTCATCTGTTCTGGTGCATACGCTTTTTCACCCGGCGACGCGAATCGTGTTCTGGGTTTCGTTGGTTGTATTCTCCCAGCTTGCCCGAGGTCCCGCGTTGTGGGGTTTCGGGCTTGTCGTTTTGGTGGCTTCGCTCTGGCTTGCTCCGGCAAAGGCCCGGCGCTTGCTGCGGCGGGTTCGCGTTCTCATGTTGGTTCTCGTGATTCTCTTTGCTTTCTTTACGCCGGGTGAGGCGATGGCCCCCTGGGCAGGTCGTGCGGGGCCCACCTGGGAGGGTGCAGCCCTGGCAGTCCAGCACTGTCTTCGTCTCGCGATCGTCGTGATGCTCGTGGCGGTGCTCCTGGAGCGGACAGGTGAGCGGGCAATGGTGTCTGGTTTGATGGTGCTGGCGGCACCGCTGGCCATGCTTGGTTTGTCCGTCGAGCGCCTGGCCGTTCGGGTGTTGCTGGTCTTTCGTTACGTCGAGTCGCCGCCGGAAGGCGGATGGCGGGCCTTGCTGGATGCGCCCCGGTTTGATGGGGCGATCGAGCCACTTTTGGTGGAGCATGCCGCGCTGCGCTGGTCGGACTGGCTGGTGATGGTAGCGCTGACGACGGCAATCGTCTTTGGAGCGAGCCTGTGAGGGTCGCGATCGGTATCGAATACGCCGGCAACGCGTTTGAAGGTTGGCAGACCCAGCGCCACGGCCGCACGGTGCAGGACACCCTCGAGATTGCGCTCCGGAAGATCGCCCTAGAGCCGATGCAACTCGTCTGTGCGGGACGCACCGATACGGGCGTTCATGCGACAACCCAGGTCGCGCACTTCGATACCTCGGCCCGCCGCCCCCTTGAGGCCTGGGTTCGCGGCGTGAATAGCCATCTGCCGGCAAGCATCGGGGTGCTGTGGGCGGTAGAGGTCGATGATGATTTCCATGCGCGCTTCAGTGCCGAATCCCGCCGGTATCGCTATGTGCTGCTCAATCGGCGGGTGCGTCCGGCCCTGCTGGGTGGGCGGGTCGGCTGGACTCACGGTGACCTCGACGTGGTTGCGATGCGCGAGGCGGCGAGTTGCCTGATCGGTGAGCACGATTTCACCTCTTTCCGTGCAGCGGAATGCCAGGCCAGGTCACCCGTTCGCCTGATGCATTCGGTCGAGGTGGAGCGGCGGGGTGATGTGGTGTGCTTTGATTTCCACGCCAACGCCTTCCTGCATCACATGATCCGCAATCTGGTCGGGTCGCTGGTCTACGTGGGAATGGGGCGCAAGCCTGTGGGCTGGATGAGCGAGCTCCTGGCGGCGCGCAACCGGACGATCGCGGCGCCGACCTTCGCGCCGGATGGCCTCTACCTGTGCGGTGTCGAGTATCCGCCGCGGTGGCCGCTGCCGGGCGGGGGGCGTATCATCGCGGCTCCCCAACTGCTGCTTCCCTGAACGTGTATCGAACCCGAATCAAGATCTGCGGGCTGACCCGCGAGGAGGACGTTCGGACCGCCGTTGAAGCCGGCGCCGATGCGATCGGTTTCGTTTTCTACCCGCCGAGCCCCCGTTTCGTGGATTTCGAGCGTGCCGCCGAGCTGGCGCGCCTCGTGCCGCCCTTTGTGACGATCGTCGGGCTTTTCGTCAATGCGGGGCGGGATTACGTCGAAAATGCGTTGAAAACCGTGCCGCTCCAGCTTCTGCAGTTTCACGGCGACGAGCGCGAGGAAGACTGCGTCGGCTTTGGTCGGCCCTACATCAAGGCGGCGCGGATGCGGCAGGGGTTCGATCTGTTAAAATACGCGGCTTCCTTCCCGAAGGCCCAGGGTTTGCTGCTGGATGCGTTCGTGGAAGGCTATGGCGGTGGTGGCGAAACCTTCGATTGGTCGCTCATCCCTTCCGGGCTGCCCTTGCCCCTGATCCTCTCCGGCGGCCTCAATGCCGGCAACGTGGCCGAGGCTGTCCGGCGTGTCCGCCCGTGGGCGGTGGATGTCTCGAGCGGCGTGGAAGCGGCCAAGGGAATCAAGGATGCCGCCCGTATCACCGAATTTGTTGCCGGAGTCCAAAATGCACATGGCTGATACCCCCTACGATCTACCCGATGCACGGGGCCATTTCGGCCCTTATGGTGGCGTGTTCGTCGCGGAGACCCTGATCCCGGCGCTGACCGAACTTCGGCAGGCCTACGAAGCGGCCCAGAACGACCCCGCCTTCGTCGCCGAGTTCGAATACGAACTCAAGCACTACGTCGGCCGGCCGAGCCCCGTCTACCACGCCAAGCGCTGGTCGGGCCTGCTCGGGGGCGCGCAGATCTATCTCAAGCGCGAAGACCTCAATCACACCGGCGCCCACAAGGTTAACAATTGTATCGGCCAGGCGATGCTCGCCCGGCGGATGGGCAAGCCGCGGGTGATCGCCGAAACCGGCGCCGGCCAGCACGGCGTGGCCACGGCTACCGTTGCGGCCCGTTACGGGATGGAGTGCGTGGTGTACATGGGCTCCGAAGACGTGCGCCGCCAGGCTGCCAACGTCTATCGGATGAAGCTCCTGGGCGCCACCGTGGTGCCCGTCGAAAGCGGTTCCAAGACTCTCAAGGACGCCCTCAACGAGGCGATGCGCGACTGGGTTACCAACATCGGCAACACCTTCCACATCATCGGCACCGTCCCCGGCCCGCACCCTTATCCGATGATGGTGCGTGATTTCCAGACGGTCATCGGCAAGGAATGCATCGAGCAGATGCCCGAGCTCGCTGGGCGTCAGCCGGATTACGTGATCGCCTGCGTGGGCGGTGGCTCCAACGCGATGGGGATCTTCCATCCGTACATCGAGCACGCCGACGTGCGTCTGGTCGGCGTCGAGGCGGCTGGTAGCGGCATTGATTCTGGCATGCACGCGGCCTCCCTGTCGGCCGGGCGCCCCGGCGTGCTGCACGGCAATCGCACCTACCTGCTGCAGAACGAAGACGGCCAGATCATCGAGACCCACTCGATCTCCGCCGGCCTCGACTACCCGGGCGTTGGCCCCGAGCACGCCTGGCTCAAGGATAGCGCCCGCGCCGAGTACGTCGGGATCACCGACGCCGAAGCCCTGCAGGCCTTCCACGATCTCTGCCGTTTCGAGGGCATCATCCCGGCGCTCGAGTCGTCCCACGCCCTGGCCTATGCGGCCAAGCTCGCCCGGACCCTGCCGAAGGACAAAGTCATGCTGGTCAATCTCTCCGGACGCGGCGACAAGGATATGCACACCGTCGCCGAGAAATCCGGCATCCAGTTCTGATCTTCACGGCCCCGCCTGCTGGTCTGGCGGGGCCGCTGACCATTCATACGATCCATGTCCACAATCCAACAAACCTTCAAGCGGCTGGCCGGCGAAGGGCGCAAGGCGCTCATCCCGTTCATCACTGCCGGCGATCCTGCACCCGAAATGACCTTGCCGCTGATGCAGGCCCTCGTGGCCGGCGGCGCCGACATCATCGAACTGGGTGTTCCCTTCTCCGATCCGATGGCCGACGGCCCGACCATCCAGCGCGCCTCCGAGCGGGCCCTGGCGGCGGGCATGAGCACCCGCAAGGTGCTTGATATGGTTCGCGCCTTCCGCGCCACGGGCGACCAGACCCCCATCGTGCTGATGGGCTACGCCAACCCGATCGAGGCGATGGGCCTGGAGGCCTTTGCCAAGGCGGCATCCGAAGCCGGCGTCGATGGCGTGCTGGTGGTCGATTATCCGCCCGAGGAGTGCGTCACCTTTGCCGAGGTCTGCCGCGCCGCCGGGCTTGATCCGGTCTTCCTGCTGGCACCCACCTCAACCGAACAGCGTTTCGCCGACGTGGCGGCGGTGGGCAGTGGCTACATCTATTACGTCTCGCTCAAGGGCGTGACGGGCTCGGCCACCCTCGATCTGGACGAGGTTGCCCGGCGCATCCCGGTGATCCGCGAGAAGGTCGGCATGCCGGTGGGCGTGGGCTTTGGCATCCGTGATGCGGCCACCGCAGCGCGCATCGCCAGCCTCGCCGACGCCGTGGTGATCGGCAGCCGGATCATCGAGGAAATCGAACAGAGCAGCCGCGAAGAAGCCCCGGCGAAGGTCACCGCCTTCCTGCGCGGTATCCGTACTGCCATGGACAACGCAGGAGAGCGCTGATGAGCTGGTTGAAGAAACTGCTGCCGCCGAAGATCAAGCGTGACGCTCCGTCGGGCCGCAAGGCGATCCCTGAAGGCCTGTGGAGCAAGTGCCCGGCCTGTGAGGCGGTGCTGTACCGTTCCGACCTCGAGAGCAACCTCAACGTCTGCCCGAAGTGCGGCCATCACCAGCGCATCCGGGCCCGCCAGCGGATCGAACTGCTGCTCGATCCGGAAGGCCAGTTCGAGATCGGCGCCGAAGTCGTGCCGATCGATCCGCTCAAGTTCAAGGATTCCAAGCGTTACCCGGATCGGCTTGCTGCTGCGAATGCCGATTCCGAGGAGTCCGACGCCCTCGTGGTGGTGCAGGGCGCCATCAAGACCGTGCCGGTGGTGATCGCCTGCTTCGAGTTCGAGTTCCTTGGTGGTTCGATGGGCTCGGTGGTCGGCGAGCGCTTCATCCGCGGCGTGAAGGCTGCGGTCGAGCAGCGCCTGCCTTTCATCTGCGTGACCGCTTCGGGCGGTGCGCGGATGCAGGAGGGCCTGTTCTCGCTGATGCAGATGGCCAAGACCACCGCCGGCATCACCCTACTGTCGGAGCGCAAGCTGCCCTTCATCACCTTGCTCACCGACCCGACCATGGGCGGTGTGTCGGCCAGTTTCGCCTTCATGGGCGATCTGGTGATTGGCGAACCCGGCGCCCTGATCGGCTTTGCCGGCCCTCGTGTGATCGAGCAAACCGTGCGTGAAACGCTGCCCCCGGGCTTCCAGCGCTCCGAGTTCCTCCTTGAGAAGGGCGCCATCGACATGATCATCGACCGTCGCGAACTGCGTGACCGTCTCGCCGAACTCCTCACCCTGCTGACGCGACAAGCGTCTGTCCGCTCCGCCGCCTGACATGCAGTTGCCTGAAACACTCGATGGCTGGCTGGGTCTCCTTGAGGCCCGCCACGGCCAGGCGATCCAGCTCGGTCTGGATCGCGTGCGTACCGTCCGCGATGCGCTCAATCTTCCGCAAACCTGCCCGGTCTTCATCATCGGCGGCACCAACGGCAAGGGCTCGACCTGCGCGCTGCTCGAAGCCGTGCTGCTCGCGGCTGGTAAGCGGGTTGGGCTATACACCTCGCCGCATCTGCTGCGCTACAACGAGCGCGTCCGCATTGACGGCCGCGACGCCAGCGACGCGGTGCTGGTCGATGCCTTTGCCGAAGTCGAACGCGCCCGGGGCGACACGCCGCTCACCTATTTCGAGCACGGCACCCTGGCTGCCTGGGCTGCTTTCAGCCATGCCGGCCTCGACGCGATCATCCTCGAGGTGGGGCTGGGCGGTCGGCTGGATGCGGTCAACGTGTTCGAGCCCGACTGCTCCATCGTCACCAGCGTGGCCATGGATCACATGGATTTCCTCGGCGACACCCGCGAGGCCATCGGTTTCGAGAAGGCGGGGATCTTCCGTCCCGGCAAGCCGGCGATCTGCAGTGATCCCATGCCGCCCCAGTCCCTCATCGATCACGCCGAAGCCATTGGCGCGAAGCTTCAGGTGAGCGGTCGTGACTTCGGATTTGCCGGGGATCAGAATCAATGGGCCTTCTGGACGGCCGGTGGCAGCCGCCGTGGCGGACTCGCCTATCCGGCGTTGCGGGGCACCAACCAGCTCCTCAATGCGGCGGCGGTGATGGCCGCCTGTGAAGCGGTGCGCGACATCCTGCCGGTTCCGATGCAGGCCATCCGCCAGGGTTTCATGCTGGTGGAGCTGCCGGGGCGCTTCCAGGTCATGCCGGGTCGTCCGGCGGTGGTCTTCGACGTCGCCCACAATCCCCAGGCAGCCGGCGTGCTCAACGAGAACCTTGCGAGCATGGGCTTCTTCCCGGAAACCTGGGCGGTGCTTGGCATGCTGGGCGACAAGGACGTGGCGGGCGTGGTGCGTCTGCTGCGTGATCGGGTCGACCACTGGCTGCTGGCCACGCTGCCCGGTCCGCGCGGTCTCCCGGCCGCCCGCCTCGCCGAAATCCTGCGGGAAGTCGGCGTGAATGGCGACATCGCCGAGTATCCTTCGCCCGCAAGTGCGTACGAGGTCGCAGCGGGTCGCGCGGCCGAGGGTGATAGAATCGTGATCTTTGGCTCCTTCCTGACCGTGGCGGACGTTATGGCCGCCAGGAAGTCGCCGCAATAGGTGTTGCAGCAAGAATGGCCGACAACGATTCCCAGATCGACCTGAAAAAACGTGCCCGGCGCCGCCTGGTGGGTTCCGCCGCGCTGGCGCTGGCTGCAGCCATCGTGTTGCCGATGGTCATGGACCACGAGCCGCGTCCGCCTTCGCAGGACGTTCAGATCCGCATTCCCAGCCAGGAAGGCAGCAACTTCACGTCCCGCGTGATCGCTGGCAAGGCGCCCGCGCCCAGCCAGCCCGTGGCCGGCGTGATTGCCGAGGAGAGCACCGAGCCGGTGGTTGAAGAGAAGCCCCAGACCGGCCGCAAGTCCGAGCCGGAGGCGGGCAGCCCTGTCTTCAAGCCGGGCGAGGAGCTCATTCCGCCGCCGCGCAAGGTCGAGCCGTCCAAGGCCGAAATCGTCCGGCCCGAGCCCAGAAAGCCGGAGCCGAAGCCCGAAGCCAAGCCGGAGCCCAAGAAGCCCGAACCGCCGAAGCCTGATCCCAAGCAAAAGGAAAAGGAACAGAAGGAACGGGAGCGCGAGAAGGCCCAGGCCGATGCCGAGCGCGCCAAGGCGCTGCTGATGGGTGCAAATCCCAAGGACGAGGCGGTCAAGCCTCACGTGCTGTCCCTCGGTGCCTATCGCGAGGCGGGCAACGTGGCCCAGTTGCGCGCAAAGCTCAAGGCCGAGGGCTATCCTTCTTACGTCGAAACCGTGGGTGACAAGGTGCGCGTTCGCGCGGGCCCGTTCCCGAACAAGGCTGCGGCCGACAAGGCGGCTGCGCGCATCCAGAAGATTCTGGGCGTGCAGGCATCCGTGGCGGCCAAGTAGCCCTGGACGTGACACGCCTTGACCGGACTGGATTACGCGTTCATCGGCCTCGTCGGCCTGTCTGCATTGCTGGGTTTCTGGCGGGGGCTGATCTCCGAGATCGTCGCGCTGGGCGCCTGGCTGCTGGCTTTCATGGTGGCGAAGTCCTTCATGCCCGAGCTTCAGCCGCTGGTGGCGAACTGGGTGAAGGAGCCGCTGCTGCAGGGGCCGGTGGCATTTCTGCTCATTTTTGTTGTCGTACTCATTCTTGTGGCGATCCTGCGCTGGATGCTGAGCGAACTGATTCGCGCAGCCGGCCTCGGGATTGCCGACCGTTTCCTCGGGGCGTGCTTCGGCGCGGTGAGGGGCGGTCTGATCGTGTTTGCAATGGCGTTGCTCGTCGGCATCGGCGGCTTCGCAAAGGAAGCGTGGTGGCGGGAGGCCAGCCTGTCGGCGCCCCTCGAGACCGCCGTGACCGCTTCCCGACCCTGGCTCCCTGAGCCGTTGGCAAAAAGACTTCGATACCGATAGGTGGTTTGAAATGTGTGGGATTCTGGGCGTAGTAGCGACGACACCCGTCAATCAGCTTCTTTATGACGGCCTGCAGGTGCTTCAGCACCGCGGGCAGGACGCCGCTGGCATTGCGACTTCGCAGGACGGGCGCTTCCACATGCACAAGGGCTCCGGCCTGGTGCGGGACGTGTTCCGTACCCGCAACATGCGCGATCTGCCCGGCAACTGGGGCATCGCTCACGTGCGCTACCCGACCGCCGGCTCGGCGTCGGCCGCTGCCGAAGCGCAACCTTTCTATGTGAACTCGCCGTTCGGCCTGATGCTGGCCCACAATGGCAACCTCACCAACTCGGAAGAGCTGAAGCGGGAGATGTTCCTGTCGGATCTCCGGCACATCAACACCAATTCCGATTCCGAGGTGCTGCTCAACGTGCTCGCGCACGAGCTGCAGGCCGCCGCCAAGAGCTTCCGCCTGGATGAAGAGACCGTCTTCACCGCGGTGGCTGGCGTGCATCGTCGCTGCCGGGGCGCCTATGCCACCGTGGCGATGATTTCCGGCACCGGCCTCCTGGCCTTCCGCGATCCCTACGGCATCCGCCCGCTGGTGATCGGGCGCAATGACACGCCCAACGGCACCGAGTGGCTGGTGGCCTCCGAGAGCGTTGCCCTCGACGTGATGGGATTCAAGCTGGTGCGCGACGTGGCGCCGGGCGAGGCGATCCTGATCGACACCGAAGGCCGCTTCCATAGCCGCCAGTGTGCCGGCCAC
>RRZT012798215.1_pt1 | contig 11638 bp, 10 predicted proteins | sample 2165551 | NCBI WGS metagenome assembly RRZT01 (sample SAMN10456910, study PRJNA506462) | wastewater metagenome | biome: wastewater; feature: sludge; material: wastewater sludge; isolation source: wastewater sludge with Escherichia coli K12::gfp cells carrying plasmid... | place: USA: Moscow, Idaho... | reverse complement strand
ATCAACTTTCAAAGAGAATATACAGCAATTGAGAACAGCATCCGTTCAGAAACAGTTTATCAGAAAAGAGCGAACCTGATTCCAAATTTGGAAAGAACGGTTAAGTCTTATGCTAAATTTGAGCAGGAAACATTGACAAAGGTTGTTGAGGCAAGATCCAAAGCCACTTCTATTAATATTGATCCTACCAATATGACCGAGGCGGATATGGCAAAATTCCAAGCGGCACAAGGTGAACTGAGCGGCGCGCTGAGTCGTCTGATGGCAGTAGTAGAAAGTTATCCGAACCTGAAAGCCGATCAACAGTATATCAACTTTCAAAGAGAATATACAGCAATTGAGAACAGCATCCGTTCAGAAACAGTTTATTATAATGATGCTGCTAAAGAATATAATACCAACATCAAAACGTTCCCGAATAACGTGATTGCCAACTTCTTTAACTTCAAGGAAAAACCATATTTCAAAGCTGAAGCTGGCGCAGAAAAAGCTCCAAGCGTATTTTCAGAATAATGAATCAATTTCTTACAGATACAGAGATGGCTTCCCTGGTGGAAGCCATCAAAATAGCTGAAGACCACTCTTCCGGCGAGATCCGTGTGCACATCGATTCCACGGCTGAAGATGATTTTGCCAAAAAAGCGTTTGCCATTTTTCGTTCGCTGGATATGCATCACACCAAAGAAAGAAATGCTGTTCTGTTTTATGTCAATTTTGAACAGCATTATCTGACAATTATTGGCGACGAAGGTATTCACAAAAAAGTAAAGCAGCAGTTCTGGGACACTCTTCACGATGAAATGACCTCTCAATTTGCGCAAGAAAATTATTGTGAAGGTCTGAAGGAAGCGATTCTGAAAACAGGGCTCGAACTGAAAAAATATTTCCCTGTAGATGGGGAAAATATCAATGAATTATCCAATGATATCAGCTTTTCATAAACTATACAAACATCCGGACAAAGATCTGGGCAGCTATTCCGCCCTCCGTTCCCGCTATCCCAAAAGCCAAGGCTATTTCCAAAACTATTTTGGGATGAGCTCCACTCAGGTCGGGCTGCGAGAATATGAGGTTTCAGAATCGCGTTTCTCATTTTTTACAAAATTGGTCTTTGTATTATTGTTGGCATTGGGCTTATTAGCGAAAGCGCAATTAGTGCCGGAAAAACCAGCCGTACTTTATCCAGTTTATGACAAAGCAGGTTTGCTTTCAGAATCCGAAGAGGATGCGCTGAATCAAAAACTCATCAAATTCGCCGATTCCACTTCGACAGAAATTGAGGTCATTATTCTGCCCACAACTGGTGGTGAAGATGTCAATTATCTGGCAACAATGTACGGTGAGAAGTGGGGAATCGGGCAAAAAGGTGTCGATAATGGTGTCGTTTTCCTCATTGCAACCGAAGATCACACGATGTCTATCCAGCAGGGCAGAGCTGTTGAGCAATATTTAACTGCATCTGTCGCTGGGCAGATTTTAGATTATCTGGTAACGCCGGCTTTCAAAAAAGGCGAATTTTACAAGGGGATAGACAGAGGAACTTCGGCTATAATGGAAGCGGTTCAGGGGAAATTCAAACCTATTGTCAAGAAACAAAAAAATGATGGAGGAATCAACATCGGATCTGTGATTCTGATTGTCATTATCATCATTATTCTTTTCAGTATTATCAATAAAAATGGAGGAAATGGCTGGGGTAATAATGACGATGACGATGTGATCTTATCAAGACGCGGAAGTCGCAGATACCGTGGCGGATTTTTTCCATTTCCGGGCAGTTTCGGCGGTGGTGGATTTGGCGGCGGAGGTTCTGGAGGCGGTGGCTTTGGAGGCTTCGGTGGCGGCGGAAGTTTCGGCGGCGGTGGCGCTTCTGGTGGCTGGTAGATCGCTTAGAGTGAATAACATCTTACTTTTAGCTTCGGAAAAGAGATAGTAAAACCCAGATTTTTTGTTCGGATTTTCTTTTTGATTATAATTATTATCAATTTCGTAACGGTCTAAATATTGATTTCAAAGAAAAAAATCACTATTTTTACGAAAATAGAGATTCTTGAAGAAAACACTGGTACTTTTTGCGCATCCATATTTCGAACATTCTACCACCAATGTAAGATTGCTTGAGTGTTATGAAGCTATGGATCATGTGACAGTCAGAGATCTTTATGAAGATTATCCCGATTTTCATATTCAGCCGTTTCGGGAAAGAAAAAGAATTGTAGAATATCAACGCATTATTTTCCATTTCCCTATCATCTGGTTTGGTTTGCCGCCATTGCTTAAGCTGTGGATAGATGAGGTTTTTGATATGCGCTGGATTTCTGAGAACGGAATTAACATTCTTTCTGGAAAAGACGCTCTTATTATTACAAGTGTTGGCGGAAGAGAAAGTAATTATAGTTCGGAAGGAAAATATAAAACCGAGGTAGAGGAATTACTTTCTGGACTTAAAGTTTCTTTGCATGTCAACAATATCGACCTCAAAAAAATCCACATCATTTATAATGCCGACGACCTATCGGAAGAGGACTTGAAGTTCCAATGTCAGGAATTATCAGAAACTTTAAAAATAGAATAGATGCAGAATTCCATAGCTATGACCATCCTGATTTTCCTTGGTGCGGCCATTATTATGGTTCCGTTAGGAAAAAAACTGGGGTTGAGTTCAGTGATTGGATATATTCTTGGCGGAATTTTGATTGGTCCATTTTGTTTACAATTGACGGGACGAGATGCAGCAGATATAATGCACGCTTCGGAATTAGGTGTGGTGATGCTTTTGTTTTTAGTTGGACTGGAACTGGAGCCTCATAAACTTTGGCAGATCAGAAAAAGAATTCTGGGGTTAGGGCTCAGTCAGATGCTTCTGAGTATTGTAGGGATTTTCTTTGTGTTTTATGTAGCAGGATTTGGATTAAAAAAATCACTGATAATATCGCTCTGTTTCGCAATGTCATCTACAGCGATTGTTTTACAAACTCTAAAAGAAAAGAATCTTTTCAGAACTGTAAGCGGAGAATCATCGTTTTCAATCTTATTATTTCAGGATATTGCTGTTATTCCGATTCTGGCATTGCTTCCATTTTTGTCTAAATCCGAAAATGCGGTAAAACAGTCAGAGCATCAGGAAATTCTGCTGCAATATGTACCTGATTGGATGCAGCCTTTCATAGTTATTTTTGGAGTTTTGGCTTTAATACTATTAGGGCGCTATATTTTTATTCCTTTTTTGAGATTTGTGTCGAAGTCTGGCTTAAATGAGTTGCTGACTGCAGCTTCGTTATTTTTAGTAATAGGCGTTTCGGAACTGATGATCTCTGTGGGTCTGAGTCCGGCTTTAGGCGCTTTTATTGCTGGTGTTATGCTGGCCAACAGTGAGTTTCGCCACGAGTTAGAAAGTGACATCGACCCATTTAAAGGATTATTACTGGCGGTTTTCTTTGTTAGTGTGGGTGCTACAATCAACTTCAATATTATTGCAGAAAAACCGTTCTTTATTTTCTCGGCAGCATTTATTGTTTTGGCTATCAAAGCGGTTGTTCTTTTTGGAATCGGGAAATATTATAAAATGAATAATGAGCAAAGTTTTTTCCTCGCATTTGCATTATCTCAGGTGGGAGAATTTGCATTTGTTCTCGTTAATTTTGCAGCAAGTTTATATCTTATTGATTACCAAGCAAACTCTGAGCTGATGGCTATTGTCGCAATTACAATGTGCATTTCTCCACTGCTTTTGATATTCAAAGAAAAAGTTTTGGATAATCGTTTTATCAAACAAAAAAATGAAGAGAATATAGAGCTTGGCATCATCAAGCAAAGAAAAATAATTATAGTAGGTTTTGGATTTTTTGGCAGTACAGTCGGTCGTCTTCTGAAGGCCAACGGTATCCGTTCCACAGTTTTGGATAATGATCCGGATAGAGTAGCGTTGCTTAGATCGAACGGTTTTAATGTTTATTATGGTGATGCCACCAAACCTGCTTTACTACGAGCAGCAGGAATAGAAGAAGCGGAATTGCTGGTGCTTTGTCTGGACGATGTCGAAAAAAATAAATTTCTGGTAGATTATTGTAAAGAAAATTATCCCGATCTGAAAATATTTGTCAGAGCCAAAAATCGTTTGGATGCTTATGATTTTCTAAATAAGAATGTTAATAATATCTATCGAGAGACCTTGGGTACGGCTGTAGATATGGCCGTTGATATTCTGAAAGAAAACGGGATGAGAAAATATTCAGCCAGAAGAATGGGCAAACGTTTTATGCTGATTGATAAAGCAATGACCAAACGTTTGGCAAAAGAAAAAGACAAGGATATGATCACCTTCACCCTGCGGGAATCTCTGGAACGTGAAGCCGAATTACTGGCTCTGGACAGTATTTCCTTCGAAGAAAACTATTGGAGTGGCGATGAGGATGAGGATAAATAACTTATCATATCATTGATATATCATCACTTTTGCTTACATTTAATCCTCAAAATTTTTATTAATGAAGAAAATAAAAATGACGTTACTTGTAACGTTTATAACATTGGGTGCTGGAAATGTTTTGACATCCGCACAGCAGAAAAAACAATCTGCAACCACTCAACAATCTATGAAAAATAATCCTTTCCTCAGAAAAAGCCCTTTGCAGTATCAGGCACCGGAATTTGATAAAATCAAAGATGACCACTATAAGCCGGCCTTCGATTACGGACTAAAGGAACAGTTGGCTAACATCGATAAAATTATTAATAATCCTGCTGCCCCGACTTTCGAGAATACAGTTTTAGCTTTGGAAAACAGCGGAGAGGTTTTAGCAAGAGCAACCATTCTTTTTTATAATCTAACAGGGTCTAATACCAATGATTATCTTCAAAAAGTTGAAGAGGAGTATGCGCCTATTTTTGCTGCGCATTCCGATAAGATTAATCTCAATGAAAAGCTTTATAAAAGAATCAAAGCAGTAAATACTGACAGATTGGATGCGGAAAGCAAAAGGCTAGTAGAATATTACATCCAGAATTTTGAATTAGCCGGAGCTAACCTTTCAGCTGAAAATAAAGAAAAATTAAAAGTAATCAACCAGCAGCTTGCTACATTATCTACCCAATTTAGCAATAAGCTGTTGGAAGCAAGAAAAAAAGGTGCAGTTCTGATTTCTAACGTTAAAGAACTTGATGGACTTTCTACAGATGAATTAGCTGCTGCTGCTACAGATGCGGAACAGGCCGGACAAAAAGGAAAGTATCTTTTATCGTTGCAAAATACCACTCAGCAACCACTGTTGCAAAACCTTAAAAACAGGGACACAAGAGAAAAACTCTTTAGAGCTTCCTGGACAAGAGCCGAGAAAGGCGATGCAAATGATACCCGTGAAACGATTGAAAAAATAGCTAAACTGAGGTTACAGAAAGCAAAGTTATTTGGTAAGAAGAATTTTGCGGAATGGAGTCTACAGGATCAGATGGCGAAAACACCGGAAGCAGCAATGGGACTTCTGGCTCAACTGGCAAAACCAGCAGTTGAAACAGCTAATCGTGAAGCTAAAGAAATTCAGGAAGTGATAGACGCTCAGAAAGGTGGTTTTAGCGTGCAAGCCTGGGATTGGAATTTTTATTCAGAACAAGTCAGAAAAGCGAAGTATGACCTTGATGAAAATGAAATCAAACCATACTTTGAAGTGACTACCGTTCTTGAAAAAGGTGTTTTCTATGCAGCAGAAAAGTTCTATGGCATCACTTTTAAAGAAAGAAAAGATCTTCCGGTTTATCATCCGGATGTCGTGGCTTACGAAGTGTTTGACAGAGACGGAAAATCACTTGCGCTTTATTATCTCGATTTCTATACCAGAAGTAATAAAAACGGTGGCGCATGGATGAATAATTTTGTACCGCAATCTCATCTTCTCGGACAGAAACCCGTCATTGTAAACGTATTCAATTATCAGAAACCGGCCGCTGGAAAACCATCCTTGATATCTTTTGATGAGGTAGGAACCATGTATCACGAGTTTGGACATACACTCCACGGACTTTTTGCAAATCAAAAGTATGTTTCCATTTCCGGGACCAATACGCCTAGAGATTTTGTAGAGTTTCCCTCGCAGATCAATGAGCATTTTGCACTGGAGCCAGAGATTCTAAAAAATTACGCTTTACATTATCAAACCAAGCAGCCGATGCCTCAGGCATTGATTGATAAAATCAAAAAGGCGGCTAATTTTAATCAAGGTTATGCAACCACCGAGTTAGTAGCAGCTGCAACTCTCGATATGAACTGGCACACTGTGACCGATGAGAAACAATTGATTCCGGTTCTGGATTTTGAAAAGCAAGCGCTGGACAAATACGGATTATTAGTTCCGCAGGTTCCGCCAAGATACCACACACCATATTTTGCGCATATCTGGGGAGGCGGTTATTCAGCGGGTTACTACGCATATCTTTGGTCAGAAACGCTGGATTCCGATGCTTGGGAATGGATTAAAGCAAACGGTGGTTTGACAAGAGAAAACGGTGACCGATTCAGAAAATATATTCTTTCTGTGGGTAACAGTGTAGATCTGAACAAAGCTTTTGAAGAGTTTACAGGGCATAAAGCAGATATCAAACCCCTTTTGCGAAGCAGAGGATTTAGCAAATAGTATATAAAAAATGTCTCCAAAATCGGAGGCGTTTTTTTATGTATTTATCTTCTACCACTAAGGTCATTATACACTTCTGATACTTTCAAAAAATGTAGTTAACTTATGATAACATGGATTTTTTATAGCTTTCGGAACCTTGTTCTTCGTTCAAAATTTTTATGTACTTAAGTATTGTTTTATTTGAAATTGCCATAAAACATTCACTTACCACAAAAAAAATACTGCATCAGAAATTCCGATGCAGTATTATATTGTTTCAAATTTTTAATTTTAAGCTTCCAGTTGACTCCCCAGATATTCCCATTCTTGAAGCGTCAAATCTAGTTCTTCTTTTGTTTTATTATAAGTTTCCAAAACCTGTTCAGAAGGATTTTCCTTAGCAAAAGAAGCTTCGAACTCCTCGATTTTCAGTTCCAGATCTGAAATTTTTTCCTCAACTTTTTTCAGTTTATTCTGTATGTTTTTTTGCTCTTTGCTGATAATGGTTGTCGGTTGTTGGCTGTCAGTTGTTGGTTTTGCTTCCTGAACTTTTCCCTTTGATTCTTTATTTTCTTGTTCCTGATGTAATTTTGATCTTTCTGCAGAGATTTCGCGGATGCTTTCTTTCTGTCTGTATTCTAGATATTCATTAATATCACCAAGGAATTCCTTCATCTTGCCATCGCGGAATTCGAAGATTTTGTCTGATAAACCCTGCAAAAATTCACGGTCGTGAGAAATGACGATCAAAGTTCCTTCATACTTCTGAAGTGCTAATTTGATGATTTCCTTGGATTGAATATCCAAGTGATTCGTCGGCTCATCCATAATCAAGGTATTGAACGGACGAAGCAACAGTTTACAAAGTGCCAAACGGTTTCTCTCACCTCCGGAGAGGACTTTGGTTTTCTTGGTCACATCTTCACCTTGGAAGAGGAAAGAACCTAGTAGGTCACGCACTCTTGGTCTGGTTTCTTCCGTTGCAGAATCTTCTGCTTCCTGAAGAACCGTTTTTTCGGGCGTTAGAACTTCTTCCTGATTTTGCGCAAAATATCCGATGCTTACGTTATGACCCAGATTCCATTCACCTGAATAATCCTTGATATCGCCAGCAAGAATCTTTGCCAGAGTTGTTTTTCCCTGTCCGTTCTGACCCAAAAGTGCAATCCTGTCACCGCGTTCTACAAAAAAGTCAACATTATCAAAAATCTGTTTGTTGCCGTAAGCTTTCCCCAGATTTTTAGCTTCAAAAATAACTTTTCCGGGTGTCACAGAAGGCTGAAAACGGATGTTGAACTTGGACACATCTTCATTATCTATCTCAATTCTCTCTATTTTATCCAGCTTTTTGATTAATGACTGTGCAAAAGAAGCTTTTGTAGCACTCGCGCGGAACTTGTTGATGTTGTCTTCCATCTGCTTGATTTCCGCATCCTGATTTTTCTTGGCCTGAGCTAGTTTTTCACGCCTTTCTTTTCGTAGTTCCAGATATTTGGAATAGTTGGCTTTATAATCGTCAACCTTTTTATTGTTAACGTCGAAAGTTCTGTTGCATATGGACGTCATAAACTGTTTATCGTGACTTACCAGAACGATGGATCCAGGATAATCTTTAAGGAAGTTTTCCAGCCAGATGATGGATTCCATATCCAAGTGATTGGTCGGCTCATCCAGAAGCATCAAATCGTTTTTCTGAAGCAGCAGTTTTGCCAATTCGATTCTCATTCTCCAGCCTCCGGAAAATTCATCGGTGATTTTCTGGAAATCATCCGCCTTGAAACCTAAACCAAACAATACTTTTTCCACATCGCCTTCCAGATTATAGGCATCGTGATTCATCAGAAGGTCGTTAAGTTCAGTCATTCTGATAATCAGATCTGAGTAAGCATCACTTTCGTAATCGGTTCTGGTTGCCATTTGATGATTGACCTCCTCCAGCTCGTTTTTCATCGCATTGATTTGCTCGTAAGCTTGCATTGTCTCATCCCAAACCGTTCTCCCTTTTACAAAATCTAGGTCTTGTTTTAGGAAGCCAATGGTGATATTACCTTCAGGAACGACAGTTCCTTCGTAGAAATTGATTTCTCCGGAAAGGATTTTGAGCAGCGTCGATTTTCCTGCTCCGTTTTTTCCAACTAAGCCGATTTTGTCGTCTTTTTTTATTGTAAAATTAACATCTCTAAAAAGATAATTTCCCGCGTGATGCAATCCTAAACCCTGTGCCGAAATCATTGTATATGTTTGAATTTGAATTTGCAAAAGTAGTGAAATATGATGTAAGTTGGAAGATGGATGTTGGAAGTTTATATTTGGTTAATAACTAAGGTGTTATTAAAGAAAATGGTTTCTCTAACATTAATTTTATAGCTTCAAAATGAAATATTTGTTAGAATGTTATTAATCCTATTTAATGACAGAAGATGAATCTATGGTGTAACTTGCAGCCCGACTTGAGTGGAAATCCTTTTTACGCAACGAAGTGAAGTGGAAAGATTGGGAGCGGAAGGCGGATAAAGCTGCCCAAATAATTTAGCTAAATGTATCAATTGCTAGAGTTTCGACATCCAAACAAATCCTTATCTTTGCAAAAATCTTAAATAAAATGAGCAAACCGATAACTGAGTTCATAGAAAAATATTATTTGCACTTCAATGCGGCTGCGTTGGTAGATGCTTCTAAAGGATATGTTGCACATCTTAAAGATGGCGGAAAAATGATGATTACGCTTGCAGGGGCAATGTCAACCGCAGAATTAGGAAAAATCTTGGCAGAGATGATTCGTCAGGATAAGGTCGATTTTATTTCTTGTACAGGTGCAAACCTTGAAGAAGATTTGATGAATCTAGTAGCGCATTCTCACTACGAAAGAGTTCCCCATTACAGAGATCTTACGCCACAAGAAGAATGGGCACTTTTGGAACGAGGTCTGAACAGAGTAACAGATACTTGTATCCCTGAGGAAGAAGCGTTTAGAAGATTGCAAAAACATATCTACGAGATTTGGAAAGATGCGGATGATAAGGGAGAGCGTTATTTCCCACACGAATATATGTACAAAATGATTCTCTCCGGTGTTCTCGAGCAGTATTATGAGATCCCAAGAGAAAATTCTTGGATGATTGCAGCAGCAGAGAAGAATTTGCCAATCGTGGTTCCGGGATGGGAAGATTCTACAATGGGTAATATTTTCGCATCTTATTGTATCAAAGGAGATCTGAAATTCTCTACAATGAAATCGGGAATCGAGTATATGGCTTATTTGGCTGATTGGTACACTAAAAACTCAGGTGGAAAAGGCGTTGGTTTCTTCCAAGTGGGCGGTGGAATCGCTGGTGATTTCCCAATCTGTGTGGTTCCAATGCTTTATCAAGATATGGAAATGCACGATATTCCTTTCTGGAGTTATTTCTGTCAGATTTCTGATTCTACAACATCTTACGGTTCTTATTCCGGAGCTGTTCCAAATGAGAAAATCACTTGGGGTAAATTGGATATTACGACTCCGAAATATATTGTGGAAAGTGACGCAACAATCTGTGCACCATTGATGTTTAGTTATATTCTTGAAAATTCTTAATTGAATTAATCATAAAATAAAAATAAAGCGTTCAAATTATTTTGAACGCTTTATTATTATTTTAAATTGATGATTTGTTAGTCTAATGAATTGATTAAAATAAAATATCTATAACCAAAAATAGCTTTTTGAAATTGATTTAATTTTGTGAAATCTCTTTTGCTGTATTTGGGTAAAATAGCAACATTTATTTTATTCAGAAATCTAAAAAATGACTTTTTCATAAGCTTAAATTTGAATTTAAAATACAACTTTCAAACCAAAAATTACAACATCATAACACCTTCGATGATTGCTACTTTTTTATAAATGCTGATAACTTGGTCTGCATCCAGCACAAAACAATCAACAGAAACCGAAGTGTATTTTCCTGTGGAGCTTTCTTTGTTGGATAGAGTATATTTCAAATTATCGAAAGCCCTTAGGATTTCTGTAATTTTCTCAGGATCACTTGTCACAATGAATTTGAAGAGGTATTCTTCCGGAAAGTTATGTTGTTCTTCCAGTTTTTCTTTCAATGATTTGTAAAACTCTTCTGGATTTGCGTGATTGCTATCTATAATATCTGCCATCTAATTTTAAGTCTTGGATTAATAAAAAAATCTCCGTAAAAAACGGAGACCAAAGTTAGTGATATTTATTCTTCTTTTAAGAAGGATTTTCTGCGGTTGCTTCCTGAGGTAATGAAACTTCATCTGCGGCGGCTTCCAAAGCTTTGTCCAAAGTAAATAAGGATTCGTCCGTAGCTCTGTCTCCGCCAGCAATTTTCAATTTGTCAATCAATTCAAGGGCTAACTTTTCTTCTTCAATCTGTTCTTTTACAAACCACTGAATAAAATTCCAAGTGGCCCAGTCTTTCTCTTTAAATGCGAGATCGAGAATGTCGATACAAGAAATTAGCAATTCCCCGTAGCCTTTTACATCTGCCCAACACGCATACAAAAAAAATATTTGTTTCGCATATGCTTCTATTGTCATTTGTTTAATCACTGCATTTTGCATATCATTTGACAATCTGTTTGTATTCATAGTCTATATGTTTAGTGTTTATGTTAATGAGTAAAAATCCTACGGAGGTATGACGGGCGGATCATTAGGAAATGGGCGTATTACCAAAAGATTGGAAGTTGGGCAAGCATTAGGTTCTTGGTGGATGTATGAGGTTGAAGGAGTTTGGCAAAATACAACTGAAATCAATAATAATGCTCACATTTCTGGTGCGAAACCGGGCTTCTTAAAATATAAAGATCAAAATGGGGATGGCGTAATAGATGATCGAGATAAAGTATTCTTTGGAAGTTACATTCCAACTTATAACTATAGTCTTCATTTAGGATTTACATATAAAAATGTTGATTTTAGTGTGGATGGCTATGGTGCAGGTCGTAACAAAATTTATAACGGATTAAATAGTACACGTTTAGGTGGAGAGAATATTTCTCAATATATGTTT
>RRZT012112435.1_pt1 | contig 11638 bp, 6 predicted proteins | sample 2165551 | NCBI WGS metagenome assembly RRZT01 (sample SAMN10456910, study PRJNA506462) | wastewater metagenome | biome: wastewater; feature: sludge; material: wastewater sludge; isolation source: wastewater sludge with Escherichia coli K12::gfp cells carrying plasmid... | place: USA: Moscow, Idaho ... | reverse complement strand
ATTGCTGTCACTACCATTGTTGCCCTTTTCGTGCCGACGGCAGTGCCTCTGATCGGTATGCTGATGTTCGGTAACCTGATTAAGGAAATAGGTTCCGATACCAGCCGTTTGTTCGATGCGGCGGCCAACAGCATTATGAATGCGGCAACCATCTTCCTCGGACTGAGTGTGGGTGCTACCATGACGAGCGAGGCGTTCCTCAACTGGACTACTATCGGCATCGTCATCGGCGGTTTCCTTGCATTCGCTTTGTCCATTACGGGTGGTATCTTCTTCGTGAAGCTGTTTAACTTGTTCTCCAAGAAGAAGATTAATCCGCTGATCGGTGCAACGGGATTGAGTGCTGTGCCTATGGCGAGCCGGGTATGTAATGAAATTGCAACCAAGTATGATCCCAAAAACCATGTGCTGAACTATTGTATGTCCAGCAATATTTCCGGTGTCATCGGATCTGCGGTGGCAGCGGGCGTGCTGATTTCGTTCCTCGGATAGGAGATTTACGACATAAAAAAGGAATGTGTCGGAATAAGGATTCATTTTTCAACCTTATTCCGGCACATTCTTTTTTTATGTTTGTCTGCTTTTATTCGCTGATGACTTTTCTGTATTCCGCCATTGCCATTTTTGCGGCAAGGTATGCGTTGATAAGGTTGGTTTGCGCCTGTGTCCATGATAGTTGTGCGGAAAGCACATCGACCATGCTTGCTTTGCCTTCATTGTATGAGAAGGTAACCAAGTCGAGGTTTTCTTCGGCAAGCGCCGTATTCTCTCGGGCCGTCCGTACCTGTTGTTCCGTTTCTGCCAGTTTGGTGGTGGCGGCGGACAGCTCTTCCAGGATATTATCGGCTATATAGCTTTGCTGTAATTTCTGGATGCCGATATATGCCTTTTGCTGACGATTGGTTTTGAAGCGTGCACCCCACCGGAAAATGGGAATGTTGAGATTGAGACCGGCAATGGGTGTATGGGGCACATCTTGTCCCATATAGGTGATACCGGTGTCCCACCCGGTGGCCAGAAACATGCTGAGCTGAGGATTGTACCGGCTGAGGGCGGCTTTGCGTTGCGCTTCGCTCTTGGCAATGCTGACGTTGGTGCCGGCATAGTCGGCGCGGCGTCCTAAAACTTCATCGAGACTCAATAAATTGACGGGTTGGGAGAGGGTGCCGATTTCACAAAGGCTGTCTACCGGGGCATCCGGTTTTGCTCCCATCAGAATATTCAGTTGTTGTAAGGCAAGGGTGTGATTCTGGCGAGCCTTGATATACTGTAATTCCGCTTCTTTCTTGCGGGTGGAAATCATCAGCAGGTCCGTACGGCTGATGGCGCCGTCGTTAAACCTGTCCAAGATAATGTTGTATTGTTGATTGATGATTTCTTCAAAACGGGCTGCGGCTTCGAGTGTGGCCAATGCGGCCGAGGCGTTCCAATAGACGGCATCACTCTGATAATGTATTTGGTCGAGCGTCAGTTCTACGGCCAGCCTGTCCAGCTCTTCGTCGGCTTTGGCAATCTTCTTTTGGGCAATGAGTGAACCGCCTGTATAAAGAGGCTGCCCCAGTGTTGCCAATGCCTGATAGGTGTAGGGGCGGTACTGTCCTGCGGGGCTGTTCCAGTCGTCCAGGCGATTTAGGTTGGCGGTTCCTTCGGCTGTGATGTCTATCTTCGGGAGAAAGCCTGTCTGCGCTATTTTCCGCGCTTCGGTGCTTGCCGCTGCTTTCAGGCGTTGCTGTTTCAACAGTTGGCTGTATGCCTCCACTTTGTTCCGATAGGCCTCGCGGCTGAGATATGCTTCCTGTGCCACGCCGCTTATGCCGAAGCCCATTAATGATAGTATAAATATAATCTTTCTCATCATTCAAATTGTAAATCGTAAATAGTCAAATTGCAAATTCCCTTATCCCTTTATCTTGTGTATTGCACAATAGGCCACCGGCAATACGAACAGGGTGAGTATCGAAGCTACAAGCAGACCGCCCATGATAGTGGCGGCCATACCGCCGAACATGGCATCGAACAGCAATGGCAGCATGCCCAGAATGGTTGTTCCCGATGCCATGGCTACGGGGACAATGCGGGTGGTCGTTGCACTGATAACCGCTTCGCGCGGCGTTTTCCCCATGGCTGTCTCCGCATCAATCTGATCTACGAGGACAATGGCGTTTTTGATGTTCATCCCAATCAGCCCCAGTAATCCCAAGATAGCGAAGAAGCCGAATGTATTGCACAATAGCAACAGCCCCAGTACGATGCCGATAAAGATGAGAGGGAGCATCAGCAGGATGACGATAGGTTTGCGATAGCTCTTGAACAGGAACAGCAGGGTAACGAACATAAGGAAGAACGTCAGCGGCATATTGGCTGCCAATGCCGCATTGGATTCTGCTTGGCTTTCCTGCTCGCCGAAGTACTTCATGGTGTATCCTTCGGGTACATCTATCTCCTTTTGCACCTGTTTCCATACGCGGTTAAAGGCGGCAATGGAATTTACGCCCCGACGGGGATCGGCTTGCGCCATCATAACCATTTGCCGGTTGTAGTCCTTTACGTTGGAGAATTTATACTGATAGTCGAAATCGCTGACTACCTGCTCCAGCGTTGTCGTTTCACGCGTAGTCCCGAACACCGGCAACGTGCGGAGGTCGTTGATGCGGAATGAGTCGATTGCATTATCTTTCAGTAGGATAGGAAGCACCTGATCGCCTTGGCGGTATTCCCCTAAGGTCATTCCGCTGGTTCCTATTTGTATGCTTTGCGCCATGCTCTGGCGGGATACGCCTAACGGTTGCGCACGCTCTTGGCTGTATATCGGTTTCCATATGGGAACTTTGTTGCCCCAGGAGTTACGCACATTGATAAGATCGTTGTCGCGGTGCATTATTTCCAGAACCTTGTTGGTCAGCGCTACCAAAGTGTCTGTGTTATTGCCGATAAAACCTATTTCGATAGCGGCGTCTACGGCAGGCGAGAGTTTGAACAGCGTGGTGCGGGTAATGGCATTGGGGTAGTTCTCTTTCATATAGCTGTCCAGATGCTCTTCATATTCTTTGGTGTACTTGCTGTCTGTCACCTCCACCAGCAGATTGGCAAAGTTGGGTTTGGGCCCAACGGAAGTAGATGCCAGATAGTAGCGCAACGGGGTGCTGCCGAAGGTAACTGACACCCGTTTCACTTCCGGCTGTTCCAGCAGGTGGGCCTCCACTTTCTTCATCTCTTTCTCTACGTCGCGGATGCTGTATCCGTCGGGGTAGAACACATCGGCGCGGAAGTAGGGTTTGTCCAGCGAAGGAAAGAAGTTTTGCGGCATCAGTCCCATTACAACGAGAGAGAGGACGAACAGGACGACCATGCTTCCCAATGTCAACGCTTTCCTGCGTATCAGTATGCTGAGGATAGATGCAAACTTATGGTAGAAGGGCTTGTCGTACGGATCTTTACCATTGTTGCCTGCTTGGGCTTTCAGTATGAAATTGCCGAATGTCGTGGTTTGCGTCAATGCCAGTACCCAGCTTAATCCCAGTGAGATAGCCAATACAATGAATAACGGTTTTACGATTTCGGCTACGGAAGACGGTGCAAGATAAAGCGGAAGGAAAGAACAGATGGCTATGAAAGTTGCTCCCAGCAATCCCCACTGCGGCCCGGTGGCACCGTCTATCAGTGCTTTTCGCCTGTTCACACCGCGTGCTATGGCGATTTGTGCATTGTCTGTCACCACAATGGCGTTGTCCACCAGCATGCCCATAGCTATGATGAAACCTGCAAGGGAAGTGCGGTTCAGTCCTACGCCCAAAAACGACATGATGAGCAGTGTGCCGCCAATGGAAAATATCAGTGAAGAACCGATTAATACGCCGGCGCGCAGACCCATTACCAGCATGATGATGACGATTACGATCAGGATAGACTCTATCAGGTTGATGATGAAACCGTTGTTGGCTTCTTTGGCAATGACGTTTTCAGGATAGAGGCTTTCCAGCTCCAGTCCTACGGGGATAAGAGGCAGCAGCTCGGCGAGCCTTTTATCTACCAGTTCGCCGGTTTTCACCACATCCTTTTGGGGATCGGTGGAGATACCGATGCCGATAGCGCGCTTCCCGTTTACGTGCATGATAGTGCCGGGAGGATCCATATAACCTTTTTCTACAATCGCTATATCGCCCAGCTTGACTTGGCCGCCGGGAGTAGTGATTATCTGGCTGCGGATGTCGTTGACGGTGGTATAAGTGCCGTTGGCAACAACGCGTAGCTGCTGTTCGCCTGCACTGATTTCACCGGTATTGATAATCTGGTTTTGCGATTGCAGCAGGCTTGCCAGTTGTTTGGGGTCGATGCCCATTCCAGCCAGTTTGTTTACGGAGATAAAGATATTGATTACTTCCGTCTGTGTGCCGAAAAGGGCTACTTTCATAACACCGTCGGCAGTGATGACTTGGGTTTTGATACGTTCTGCCCAGTTGCGCATCTCTTCGTAAGAGAAACCATCGTCGCCAACCAGACCGTAATAAATCCCGAATACATCGCCGAAGTCGTCCGATACTGTCGGTGCGGAAGCTCCTGCCGGAAGTTGGGGCTGTATGTTGAGAACCTTACGGCGCAGCTCATCCCATTTTTGCGGGATAGATGCAGCGGAGAGCGATGGTTGCAGCTCAAACGTGATTTTGGAAAGCCCGTACATGGATTCGGACTTTATTTTGTACACCCCACTCATGCTTTGTATCTCGCGGGAGATGGGCTCGGTAATGAGCCGTTCCACTTCAGCCGGTTCGGCTCCGGGATAACGTGTCATGATGACCGCCGTCTTAATGACGAAGGGCGCATCTTCTTTCTTTCCCAAACGGCCGAATGAGAATACACCGCCGATGAGCAACACTGCGAGAAAGAAGTAAACAATCTTGGTGTTGTCTAATGAATATTTAGCTAAGTTCATATCTCTGTCATTTTACCTCTTTTATTCTCTGTCCTTCCACCAATTGGTACACTCCGGCTGTGACAACGGTTTCACCTGGTTTCAGACCTTTGGATATGAGAAGATTAGCCTCTCCGGTAGGTGAATATACGGTTACTTCGCGACGGTTCACTTTGTTGTCTTTCACTATCCATACATAGGTGTTCTTGTTTTCGCTGTCACCGAATACGGCGCTTAGCGGCACATTCATCAGTTTTTCTTCTATGAAAGGAGCAATATCCGATGCCAGGCGGATGTTACAGGTGAATCCCGGCTTCACATCGTATATGGTGCGGTCAAAAGCGGCATCGTCGATGATGATTGTTACCGGAATACCTGTACCGTCGGTTGATATGTCAAGATACTCTTCCAGTCTGGCATTGAATACCGTACCCTTGTAAGTGTCGAATTCTACTTTGAATGTAGCGTCTTTGGCACGAAGCAGGTAAAGGTAATCGTCGGGTACGGTAAATTTGATACGCAGTTTCCGAGTATTGACCAGCCGTACGATCCCCTCTCCCGAATTGACGCGCTGATAGTTCTCTACCAGACGTGTTTCGATAGAACCGTCGAAAGGAGCCAGCAGTTTCGTATCCCGCATATTGTTGGTGGATAGCTCGTAAGCGGATTTTGCTTTCTGATAATTGGCTACACTGATTTCATATTCTTGCAGGGAGATGGCCTGACGTCCCAGTAACCGTTTGTTGCGCTCAACCTGCGCGGCGGCAGTTTCATAGGCAGCCTTGTCGGCGGCATATTGCAAGGAAATGTCACGCGGGTCGATAGCGGCAATGAGCTGCCCTTTCTTGACCCTTTGTCCTTCCACAACCGGAAGGTTGATGATCTGTCCACTGACCCTAAAAGCCAGCTTCACATATTCCACTGCTTCCACCATGCCGGAGAAGTCTTTAAGGATCACTGACTGTGAACTGACGGTAGCGGTTTTCACAGGTCGCACGAGGGCAGTATCTTCCCCCTTTTTTTGCCCGCAGGACGTGATGAGAAACGTCATCGCCAGGGCGAACAGGTACATTTTTTTCATTTGTTTCTGATTAAAACGAGTCTTTCAGGGGAATGGTCAGACTCCCCTCTTGTTTTAATTCATAAACGTTTTGATATACCTGTATGTTCAGTTTGTTTCCGGCCGTCAGGCCGATTTTTATTTCTTTACTTACTTGTATGTGCAGGGTGCTGCCTGAGTAATTCACTTTGAAGGAATAACTGTTCCATTTCTCCGGTAGGACGGGCTCTATCTTAAGCATGTCATTCACTATCTGCAATCCGGCAAATCCACGTACAATCGCAAGCCAACTGCCCGGCATGCTGGTGATGTGGAGTCCTTGTTCGCCTTCGTTGTTGTAGTCGTCAAGGTCGAGACGGGTGGCGTGCATGAACAATTGGTAGGCTTTCTCCACTTTTCCAATGCGTGCGGCAAGAATGGAATGAATATGCGGGGAAAGGGAAGACTCATGGACAGTCATCGGCTCGTAGAACTCAAAGTTACGGCGAATGGTTTCTGTGTCGAAGTTGAAGTAGTATAGGTATAGGCCAAGCAGAACATCACTTTGCTTGATGTAGCAGGAGCGCAAGATGCGGTCCCATGACCAATACTGGTTAATAGGGCGCTCGTTGTCGGGAATGGCATCGGTGCTTTGCAGGACTTTGTCCATGTAGCCGTCGTTTTGAATGAAAATACCGCGTTCCGGGTCTTCCGGCAAATATATCCGTTCGATAATATCCCGCCAGCGTTCACTCTCTTCCGCATAATTCAGATTGGTAATACGGCGCACGCGGGCATACTCGTCGGGATATTGCCGCGCTATGATTTCAAGAAAGCTGAGAGTGGTTTTGAGACAGCGCATGCAGGAGTAGTTGGTGTACCAGTTGTTGTCTACGTTGTTCTCGTATTCATTGGGTCCGGTGACTCCGAGGATGACGTACTTCTGTTTGGGCTGCGAGAAAGATACCCGTTGACTCCAAAAACGGCTGACGGCTATCATCACTTCCAGTCCGTAACGGGCAATGTAGTCCAATGTACCTGTGAGGGTGGCGTGTTGAAGAATGGCATAGACAATTATATTGTTCCGGTGGATTTCTTCAAATGTGATTTCCCATTCGCTATGGCATTCTTCTCCATTGCCGGTGACTTGCGGAAAAAGGGCGGCGCCGTTGCCGAACCCTAACTTTCTGGCGTTTTCAATGGCTTTGGGAAGTTGCTTGTAACGGTACATCAGCAGGTTTTCGGCAATTTTCTTCGGAGTGGACAGGAGGAAGAAAGGCACACAGCATAATTCGGTATTCCAATAGGTGTTGCCGCCATACTTCTCTCCTGTGAAACCTTTGGGACCGATATTCAGGCGCGGGTCATCGCCCCGGTAGGTCTGATAAAGCTGGTAGATATTATAACGTATGCCTTGCTGGGCTTCCGGATCTCCTTCTATTGTGACATCCGTTTCATCCCATATTTCCTGCCAGGCTTTCCGGTGCTCCTCTTCCAGAATGTCCCAGCCCAAGCTTTTGGCTTTGCGCGCTTCCGATATGGATTCCTCTATCAGGTCCTGCCGTTCATAATAAAGGGACGACGTGATGCCGATATATTTGATGAGCGTTGCGGTATCGCCCGGTTTCACCTCGATGCCTACGCTGAATCCGGTTTGTTTCTCTTTTTCTATGCGTATGGGGTTGGCAAATGTCTCTTTATTGTTCTTGAAGAACCGGTAGGTCATGGCATAGCATGTCTGTGCGTCTTCCCGCCTGGTCTGTGTCCACAGATAGGCACAATCACTGGTAGTGCCGGATCGGAGGATATTCCATATCTTTTCATCCGGATGCTCGGTATGCTGCGCAATGTCTCCGTCGAAAGTCGGTACGAGGGAAACTTTCCCTGCATAGTTAAGGGAGGTAACGCTGTATTTGATAAGGCAGAGGTTGGGACGGGCCATATCGGCAATATGTTCTACGTGCAAGCGGAGCTTGTTGCCGCGTGGAGAGGTCACCTCTACATCGCGGTAGGAGATGCCCGCCTTCATGTCGAGACGCCTGTTAAAGCTGTCCACGTCCCATTGGGCCAAGTCCAATTCTTCGTCGATGAGGCGCAGGCTGATGCGGCTCCATTCCGGAGCATTGGGAATACGCGTATAAAATTGTGGAAAACCGTTTTTCCACCAGTTCACGCGGGTCTTGTCTAAAAAAGTTATGCCTGCCACGAATGTGCCGCGATAGCTGTCGCTGCTATATGGCTCTTCAAAATATCCCCGTTGTCCGAAACGGCCGTTCCCAAGGCTGAATATGCTTTCCGACCATCGCATGCGGTCGGCTTGAAAGCTGTCTTCTATAATGTTCCATTCGTCAGTTTTAAGGAATTTCTTCATGGCAGTATTCTTTTGTGTTATCGGTGTAAAGATAAACAAATAAAAGAATAAATAAACAAGATACGGAAAAAGAAACTCCCCGTTCGTCGGTGAGGAACGAGGAGTTCATCGGTGACGAATGGGGAGTTTGTCGGTGAGGAAGAATAGAGGCTCTTTACGGCCTTTCTCCTTTGGTTTCTTTTATCAGATATACGCAGGCGGCTCCGATTATGAGCATCACGCCCGCCATTACCAGCATGTTTATTTCGGGTGGAAGCATCCCTTTCGGCGTGAACAATGCCAAAATACTTCCTCCCAACGCTGCGGCTACGATTTGCGGTATGCAGATTGTTCCGTTGAACAGTCCCAGATAGGTTCCCATGTGCCCGCCGGACAAGGCATTGGTGAGAATGGTGAAAGGTAATGCCAGCATAGCAGCCCATGCACAGCCTATCAGCAAGAAGGATATGAATAGTACGTATTGGCTGTGCACGAAATAAGTGGATATAAATCCGATACCGCCCAAGACGAGGCTCAGCGCATAGATAAAGCGGCGGTCTTTGAACATAGGGATACATACCGCCCAAAGTACGGAGCCGATAGCTTGTACGGCAAACAGCACGCCTACCCAGTTGGCAGCTTCCTGATATTGCAGGCTTTTGGTGTCGAGGACTATTTTGCTGACTCCATTCACCGTATGCTCTACTGTGGGAGCGTCAAAAACATTTGCAGCTATGCTGCCGTTGGTATATGTCCACATAAACATAAAGGCAAACCAACAGAAAAACTGTACCAGTCCCACTGTCCAAAAGGCTTTCGGTGCTTTTATCAACAGTTTCAGCATACTGACTTTCTCGTGTTCCTGCTCTTCCGTAATGCCATGATATTCGGCATATTCGGCAGGCGGCATCTCTTTGACTTTGACTGTGGTGTAAATAACGCAGAATATCAGAATGGCTGCTCCGATGTAGAACGAATAGATGACGGAATCGGGAATGACCCCTTGCGGCGCAGTATTGCTGATGCCTACCCATGCAAATATGAAGGGAAACAGGTAGCCCACCAGGCTGCCGGCGTTGCACAGGAAACTTTGAATCGAATAGGCAAGTCCTTTTTGCTTCTCGTTCACCATATCGCCCACCATCATTTTGAAAGGTTGCATCGCCATGTTGATAGAGGTGTCTAAAAACATCAGCGATACCAGCCCGAAAATCATTGCCGTACTCACCGCCATGCCGAAACTGCCGGCATTGGGCAGCAGGCACATCACGAGCACAGCAACCAACGAGCCTATGAATAAATAAGGAATACGACGTCCGAATCGTGTCCACGTTTTGTCGCTGGCAGCTCCGACAATGGGTTGCACTATGATGCCTGCCAACGGCGGTAATATCCAAAAATAACTTAAGCTGTGCGGATCAGCTCCTAATGTGGAAAAAATGCGGCTGATATTTGCGCTTTGCAAAGCATATGCGATTTGCACGCCAAAAAAACCGAAGCTGATGTTCCACAGTTTCCAGAAACTTAAATCGGGTTTTACTTTCATTGCTCTTTTGTTTTTATGATATTAGTTTTTAATGACTTGTTATTTCGTTGTTCCTCTTACCACCAGATTGGTCCGTACAATTCTGTTTGTACTTTTTTCTTCGTTTCCTTCCAACTTGTCCGTAAGGATGCTGAAGGCGTTTTTCCCCACTTCCTCTCCATGCTGTTCCACTGTTGTCAGCTTCGGGTCGGTGCTTTGGGCAATGGCTCCGTCGGTGAAACCGCAAATGGAGACCTCGTCCGGCACTTTGAGCCCCACCAGCTTGCAGGCGTACAAGATACCTGCCGCCGTTTCGTCATTAATCGCAAAGAAGCCGTCGGGACGATTGTCGCTTTCCAATAAATCGGGCGTTATGGCAATGGCACGTTCGCGGTTATCGCATAGTTTGATCATGCTGTCGTTTACGGGGATCTTGTATTTCTTCATGGCGTCCAGATATCCGTTGCGTCGGTTTTTGGTGATTTCAAGATGTGGATCGGCTCCGTAAAAGAAGATGCGCTTGCATCCTGTCTGAATCATGTACTCCACAGCGGCAAACGATCCGGCATAGTCGTCTACCACCACTCGCTCCGTTTTCAGCCCGGTACAGATGCGGTCGTAGAAGACGACCGGAATATTGTTGTCTAACAATTCCTGATAATGATTGTATTGTTCCGTATTCTTGGCAAGCGATGCGATGACACCGCAGACGCGGGCGGCGAGAAAGGATTGGACGATTTTCACTTCCTGTTCATACGATTCGTTACTCTGTGCCACGATTATGTTGTAACCGGCTTCGGCGGCTGCCATTTCAATGCCGCTCAATACGCACGAAAAAAAATGATGCACCAGTTGAGGTACAATCACACCAATCGTGTTGCTTCGGCTCGAACGGAGGTTGACGGCAAGCACATTGGGCTTATAATTATGTTCGCGCGCGTAAGTATGAACAAGGTTACGTGTCTCCCGGCTGATGTCCGGATTATCCTTGAGCGCTCTCGACACAGTGGAGGGAGAGACATTTAATGCCCGGGCAATATCCTTGATGGTTATTTGCGGTTTATCCATTAGTAATGATTTGTTTTTCAGCCAAAGGTAATGTAAACAAAAAGCAGTACCAAAATAAGCTTTGTTATTTTAACTTCTTTGATGCGATTGCAAAAATAATAGAATCTTAAGAAAAGTGCTTCATTATTGATAGTTATTGAATTAGAGATAAGTGCAAACGATTGCAGGAACTTTTGTAATTCTATTTATTTAGGGTGATGATGTATACTAATTATTAAAATTGTACGGTTGATGTTTTTTGTACTCTATAACAGCTACTACTAAATTTTGTTCATTGATTTTGGTGTGAGGAAACGAAAATGTGATGCAATCGTTTGCGCTCTTCTTATTGTACTTTTTATAACATCTTTGTCTCTTGTTCGATAATATGGCATACATTTGTTGCAGTATAATAAATGTATTTGAAAGACATTGTATAATAGAGTTAATATACTGAAATGTTCTTTTGAATATATGGTTATAGTAGATAATTAATATTGTTAACTTTAATTTTTAAATGCATGAAGCAAGTTAATCTTAGAATCTATCGAACGATTCTTCCCTTGTTGTTAGGGCTATTCTTGTCAGTTGGCGCTTATGCACAGAACATTACTGTAAAAGGAAATGTGAAAGATGCTACGGGTGAACCTGTAATTGGCGCGAATGTACTGGAAAAAGGTACTACAAACGGAGTTATTACTGATTTAGACGGTAATTTCCAGTTGCAAACATCGGCGGGTGCAACTCTTGTTGTTTCTTTTGTGGGCT
>RRZT010931117.1_pt1 | contig 11639 bp, 7 predicted proteins | sample 2165551 | NCBI WGS metagenome assembly RRZT01 (sample SAMN10456910, study PRJNA506462) | wastewater metagenome | biome: wastewater; feature: sludge; material: wastewater sludge; isolation source: wastewater sludge with Escherichia coli K12::gfp cells carrying plasmid... | place: USA: Moscow, Idaho ... | reverse complement strand
GTCTGCGACCTGCGCATCATCAACGGCAACCGTGGAAAACTGGCACTTTTCCGGCTTGATGACGGCAGCGCCACAGTAGAGGCCAGCGCCGATGAATCCGTTTTTTCCGGCAATACTGCACTCAAGGAAGACGCCCTGCTGATCGCACAAGGCCGCGTGCAGTTTGACCGCTTCAGTGGGGCATTGCGCCTGAACGCACAGAACATCATCGACCTGCCCACGGCGCGCTACCGCTTTGGCAAACATCTGCTGGTGCAGATGGGCCCGCTGGCTGCCCACGAACCGGGGCCATCCTTCAGCCGCGTTTTTTCCGACCACCCCCCGCAAAGAGCAACGACCGACAGCGGTGACGTTCTCATGCGCGGCCTGCCCGTGCGCGTGCGCCTTGGGATACGCTCCAACGATGGCAGCATCGTCGAAGGTACCCTGGCGCTAAACGAAGACTGCCAGTTCTACCCATCAGACGCCGCGCTGGCCAGCTGGACCGCCCTGCTTCCGCAGGGACAGGTGCATGTCGTTTATAGCAGCAACTGACAAATTCACCATGCGCTGCGGGGTCTATTCATCCTTTCAGACAAGCAAACGATAGCCCACTCCCGATTCGGTCAACAGGTACCGAGGGCGCGCAGGGTCGGCTTCCAGCTTGCGTCGCAGATTGGCCATGTATACCCGCAGATAATGCGCCTGCCCAGTATGGTTCGGACCCCAGACTTCCTGCAATAGCTGGCGCTGCGTGAGCACCCGACCGGCATTGCCCGCCAGGTACATAAGCAAACGATATTCAATCGGTGTGAGATGCACCTCTTCACCTGCGCGCAGCACCTGGCGGCGCGCCAGATCTAGTTCAATCTCGCCAAAGCACAACAGCGGCGTCGCTTCTGGCATGCGCTGACTACGCCGCAAAAGAGCCCGCACACGCGCCAGCAATTCAGGTATGCCAAATGGCTTGGTTAGGTAATCATCTGCGCCAGCATCAAGCGCGCGCACCTTGTTGATTTCATCGCTGCGTGCCGAAAGGATTAACACTGGAAGCTGGCTCCAACTGCGCAACTCCTGCACCAGTTGTACGCCATCACCGTCTGGCAATCCCAAGTCGAGAATAACCAGGTCAGGCTGGCGGCTTGCCGCCTCAAGCAAACCGCGCTGAAGTGTGGCGGCCTCCCAAACCCGGCAGCCCTCTCCTTCGAGCGCGCTTCGCAAGAAACGGCGAATGTGCAGCTCATCTTCCACAAGCAGCACCACAGGCGCTGGCGGTCTGGGATCAATCTCAACCACGTTCATGCCGCCTCCGGCACAAGGACAGGCGGCCGTCCCAGCGGCAATGTAAAAATGAAGCAGGCGCCAGTTCCTTCGCGGCGTACCTGGGCCCACATCCGGCCCTTATGGGCCTCAACGATGGCACGCGCAATGGTCAGACCTAGGCCCACTCCAGGAATGGCAGACTCTTCATGGCCCCGCATGAATTTGTCGAACACACTCTTTTCCTTACCGAACGGCAGGCCGGGTCCGTTGTCGCACACACTGATCAACATATCCTCGTCCCGCGTATGCGCTTCCAGAATGATCCGGCTGCCTGCAGGAGTGTACTTGGCCGCATTTTCCAGCAAATTGCACAACACCCGCTCAATAAGAACCGCGTCAAATTCCACCAGAGGCAAATCAGCCGGCAATTGCACCTCCACCGCATGCTGCGCCAGTACGCTGGCCCGGGCGTGTAGCGCCGCACCCACCACCTCCTCCAGTGGCTGCCATTCCTTGTTCAATGTGATGCTGCCGACCTGCAACCGCGCCATATCCAACAGATTGTGCACCAGCGCACTGGTGCGCAGCGCCTCATCGCGAATTGCATGCGCCAGTTCTGCTTGGGCCGGCGCCAGCGGCGGTGTTTGCTGCAACGTCAACGCATCGGCCAAGCCTACCAGAGCAGTCAATGGGGTGCGCAGATCGTGTGACAACGCAGCCAGCAGATTATTGCGCAATTGCTCAGACTCCATCTGCAACAGGGCCTGTTGCGCCACTTCGATGTAATGCAAGCGCTCCACAGCAATGGCAGCCAGCGAGGCGCCAGCCTGCAGCAGCCGCTCCTGCTCAGGTGTAAGCAGCCAAGGCATTTGGCGTGGCTGGATAGCCAACACCCCGCGCGTACGCATGGTCGCCTTCAGCGGAAGGTACAGCACAACGGCCGAAGGCAGAGTGTCGGTAGACAGACCAGCCGGTTCAGAATGATCGAGTGCCCACTGGGCAATCGCCATATCCACTTCAAAGCCAATAGGTGCCTGCGGTGGAACAGACAGCTTGTCACCCAGCCCCAGCGGCAGCAGCACCGCATTGGCATGGAAGCCCTGCTGTACAAACTCGCGCACGACTTCTTCGATTTGCTCCACCGTCAGCACGGCCGAAAGATCCCGTGCCATCTGGTACAGCAACCGTGTGCGCCGCTCGCGCCCGTGTGCAGCATCGCGTTGCAAGCGCAAACCAGCCGTGAGGTGGGCCGTGATAACCGCCACACCCAGCATGACGCTGAAAGTGAGCAGGTATTGCAGGTGGCTCACCGCAAAGGCATAGCGCGGCGCAATGAAGAAAAAATCGAACGCCAAAACAGCCAGCACCGAACTCAGAATGGCCGGATTGCGCCCGAAACGAAAAGCCACCAGAACCACCGCCAGCAAAAACAGCATGGCGATATTAACTTGGTCGAGCAGGCCGTACAGGGGAATCGAGATACCAGTAACGGCCAGCACCGCCAACATCGCAGCGCCATAACGTCGCCACTGAATGGGCGGCCTGCGCAGTTCATCATGCGGCGACACAGCGGCGGCCTTCTCTCCATCCACACCAATGCTGGACAGTTGCATCACATCCAGATCGGGGGCGCGCATGAGCAGACGCCGAGCCAACCCGGGACGCAGGCGCCGCCACCAAGCCTCATCCCTTTCGCGTCCCAGCAATACCTTGCTCAAGTTGTTGTCGCGTGCATACCCGATGATGGCGTCCACACTGTCGTCCGCTATTGGGTTAGCGGTCTGCGCACCCAGCTCTTGCGCCAGTTGCAAGGCTTTCAGAGCACGGCGGCGATCGGCATCGGGCAAACGCTGCAGCCTGGGTGTTTCAACGTACAGCGCATGCCAAGGCACATCCAATTGAGCCGCCAGCCGCGCTGTACTACGCACCAGACGCTCCGCGCCCATTCCAGGGTGAATGCATACCAGCAGCGATTCGCGTGTAGGCCACACGGCATCGACTGCCTGCTGCCTGCGCCAGGCCAGTACTTCATTGTCCACGCGGTCAGCTGTGCGGCGCAATGACAGTTCGCGCAGCGCAATCAGATTGCCCTTGCGGAAAAAATTCTGCATGGCGCGCTCGGCCTGCTGCGCGATGTAGACCTTCCCGGCCTTGAGCCGCGCCAGCAACTCGTCGGGCGGCAGATCAACCAGCACCACCTCATCGGCGGCATCGAATACATGGTCAGGCACCGTCTCCCACACCCGTGCTCCCGTGATGCGGCCCACCACATCGTTGAGGCTTTCAAGGTGCTGCACATTGACCGTGGTGTACACGTCGATGCCGGCGGCCAACAACTCTTCAACATCTTGCCAGCGCTTGGGGTGACGACTGCCAGGAACATTGCTGTGCGCAAGCTCATCAACCAGCATCAATTGCGGATGACGTTGCAAGGCAGCATCCAGGTCAAATTCGCTCAAAGTACGACCCTGATGCAGAGTCTGGCGCAACGACAGGGTTTCCAAACCATTGAGCAGGCGGGCAGTTTCGGTACGGTTGTGGGTTTCGACCAGCCCTGCCACCACATCCACCCCTTGTGCCAGCTGCTGACGTGCGGCCTGCAGCATGGCGTAGGTTTTGCCCACGCCGGGGCTGGCACCGAAAAATATTTTCAATCTGCCACGGCTGGCCTTGCGCTCTTGCGCTTCCAGCTGCTCCAGCAGCACGTCGGGATCGGGGCGTTGATCGTTATTGATGTTCATGCTTGAACCATGCTGCAATGCGGCCGCTGAAACAGGAACGGAGTACAGAGATTACGGAGAAAACACGGCAAAAACACAGACCCATCCCCGATGCGCCAGTTACCTTTCTAGAAGCGTTTTTTGCACCTTCACAAAAGTCTCCCGGCAACCTACTTTGAATCCGGGAGTGGGCACAAAAGGTGCGACGTACAGACGAAAAAGGCGGTAAAAAGCTGCTTCCTGCACCGTTGAGCAATCCTTCACGGTCTCCACGCAACCCTCGGCGCCCCGTGACTTTTATTCATTTTTTTACGGTATCCAGCGCTAGGTTCAGGCGCAACACATGCACGCGCGGCTCACCCAAAAACCCCCACTGCCGGTCTTCTGTGTTTTGTGCCACCAGCGCCTGCACTTGTTCCTGCGGCAGACCACGCAAGCGCGCTACGCGCGGCGCCTGCCACTGCGCCGCAGCGAGGCTGATATGCGGATCCAAACCGCTGGCCGATGCCGTAACCAAATCCACCGGCACCGATTGCGCTTGCGCGGGATCAGCCGCCCTGAGCACCGCGATGCGCGCACTTACCTGATCCAACAGAGCCGGATTGAGCGGCCCAAGATTGGCACCACCAGAATACGCGGCGTTATAGGCTTCCCCGGGCGTAGCCGACGGGCGACCCCAAAAATAGCGCGGATCCGAAAACTGCTGCCCGATCAGCTCCGACCCGATGATTATTTCATTCTTGCGGATGATGCTGCCATTGGCCTGGTGCGGCATCAGCACCTGTGCCAATCCAGTTACCAGTGTCGGATAGACCAATCCCAGCAGCACTGTAAATAGGGTCAGCAACACGAAGGCAGGTCTGAATTGTTTAAGCATGGAACCTTTCTCCTTCAGGTGAGCTGTACCAACACCAGCAGCCAATCGATCAGCTTGATGCCGGCGAAAGGAACAATCAGCCCGCCCACGCCATACAGCAGCAGGTTGCGTCGCAGCAGCGTAGCCGCGCCCTGCGGCTTGTAGGCTACACCCTTGAGCGCCAGCGGAATCAGCGCAATGATGATGAGCGCGTTGAAAATCACTGCCGACAGAATGGCCGATGCCGGCGTAGCAAGCCCCATCACATTGAGCCGGTTTAGCGACGGATAGGTACTGGCGAAGGCCGCCGGAATGATGGCGAAATACTTGGCGATGTCGTTGGCGATGCTGAAGGTGGTAAGCGCGCCACGCGTCATCAGCATCTGCTTGCCGGTTTCCACCACCTCGATCAACTTGGTCGGGTTGCTGTCAAGGTCGACCATGTTGCCGGCCTCCTTGGCTGCCTGTGTTCCGCTGTTCATGGCAACGGCCACGTCGGCCTGCGCCAGCGCGGGCGCGTCATTGGTGCCATCGCCAGTCATGGCCACCAGCCGACCTTCCTGCTGGTGCTTGCGGATCAACGCCAACTTGGCTTCGGGTGTAGCTTCGGCCAAAAAATCGTCCACCCCGGCCTCAGCGGCAATGGCTGCGGCTGTAAGGCGGTTGTCACCGGTCACCATCACAGTCTTGATACCCATACGCCTCAGCTCGGCAAAACGCTCCTTGATGCCACCTTTGATGATGTCTTTGAGTTCCACCACGCCCAGTACCCGTGCACCGTCGCTGACCACCAACGGCGTCGATCCGCGCCGGGCCACATCATCCACCAATCCCTGCAACGACTGCGACCAGTCTGCGCCCTGAGCCACTACGTGGCGATGAATGGCATCGGCCGAGCCCTTGCGAATACTGCGACCCTGCCAGTCAATGCCACTCATACGCGTCTGTGCAGTGAAGTGGACGAATTCCGCTCCTTCCGTTTCGATGTCGCGTCCGCGTTGATTGAGCACCTGCTTGGCAAGGGTCACTATCGAGCGGCCTTCTGGCGTCTCGTCAGCCAGCGATGACAGCAACGCAGCATCGGCCAACTCGTTTTCATGCACACCCTGCGTGGGCAAAAACGCGGCCGCTTGCCGGTTGCCAAGCGTGATGGTGCCAGTTTTGTCGAGCAGCAACACGTCCACATCGCCGGCCGTCTCGACCGCCTTGCCCGAGGTGGCAATGACATTCTTTTCCATCATCCGGCCCATTCCGGCCACACCAATGGCTGAAAGCAGTCCACCGATAGTAGTCGGAATCAGGCACACCAGCAGCGCAATCAGCACGGTCACACTCACCGGCGTACCCTGGCCGCTGACGCGTACGCTGAAAATTGAGAAGGGTAGTAGCGTGGCCGTGGCCATAAGAAAGGTCAGTGTCAGCGCCACCAGCAAAATAGTCAGCGCAATTTCGTTCGGGCTTTTTTTGCGCTTGGCGCCTTCAACCATGCCGATCATGCGATCCAGAAAAGTCTCACCGGGATTAGTGGTGATGCGCACCACCAGCCAGTCTGACAACACACGGGTTCCGCCCGTAACGGCGCAAAAATCACCGCCCGATTCGCGAATGACCGGAGCCGACTCTCCGGTGATAGCCGATTCGTCGACCGACGCCACGCCTTCAATCACCTCCCCATCACCTGGCACCACGTCACCGGCTTCTATCAGCACTACGTCGCCCTTGCGCAGATCTTGCGACGGAAAATCGACTGTGGCTGCGCCGTGGCGCGGCTCGGCCAGCTTCTTGGCCATGACGGTTTTCTTCAGCCCTTTCAAGGCAGCGGCCTGGGCCTTGCCACGGCCTTCGGCCATAGCCTCGGCAAAGTTGGCGAATAGCACGGTGAACCACAGCCATAGCGTAATTGCCAGAATGAACCAACTCGGCTCCTCACCGTGTTGCACTAGCGCCTGCACGAACAAGCCAGTACACATCACGCTTCCCAGCCAGACCACGAACATTACGGGATTTTTGACCTGGGCCAGCGGTGAAAGGCGCTTGAGCGCGTCCCAAGCTGCCTGGCGCATCAGCGTCCGATCGTAAAGGGATTGTGGAGGATTGGTCATCAGCGCGTTCCCAACACCATTTGCAATTGCTCAACCACCGGCCCCAATGCCAATGCAGGCAAGAAAGTAAGCGCCCCCACCACGACCACAACCATAACCAGCAGCAGCACGAACAACGGACCATGCGTAGGCAGCGTACCAACCGACGGTGGAACAATTTTTTTACCTGCCAGCGCGCCTGCCAGCGCCAGCACTGCCACCATGACGACGTAACGGCCCCAGAGCATGGTCAGCCCCAGCGCCAGGTTGTAGTAGGGTGTATCGGCCTGCAATCCGGCAAAGGCGCTGCCGTTGTTGTTGGCGGCAGACGAGAAGGCGTACAGAATTTCAGTAAAACCATGCGCGCCTGGGTTGGCAATGGCTGCACGCCCAGCTTGCAGCGCAACTGAAAGCGCAGTGCCAAATAACGCGACCAGCGGTGCCGCCAGAATGGCGATCGAAGCCATCTTGATTTCAAACGCACCAATCTTCTTTCCAAGGTATTCAGGTGTGCGGCCAATCATCAACCCAGCCACGAAAACCGCCAAAATGGCAAACACCAGCATGCCATACAGGCCAGAGCCCGCACCACCAAAAACCACCTCGCCCAACTGGATCAGCCATAGCGCAGCCATTCCACCCAACGGCGTGAGTGAATCATGCAGACTGTTGACTGCGCCACACGCCGTCGCCGTAGTGACGACCAGAAACAATACCGAGGCATGAATGCCAAAACGCTATTCCTTGCCTTCCATATTGCCACCCGGCTGCCAGGCAGAAGCCTGCATATCCACGCCCAGCCGAGCCAGCAGCGGATTGCCCGACTGCTCGGCCCAGAACACCAGTGCTAGCAACATCAGCAACACACAACTCATAGCCGCCAGCAGGGCCACCCCTTGCCGGTGCTCGCCCACCATGCATCCGAATGTGAAACACAATGCGGTCGGAATGAGCATCAACGCCAACATCTCCAACAGATTTGAAAACGGTGTGGGATTTTCCAGCGGATGCGCTGAATTGGCGTTGAAAAAACCACCACCGTTAGTGCCGAGTTGCTTGATCGCCACTTGGCTTGCAACCGGGCCCAGAGCGATATTCTGGATCCGAACCCCGCCCGTAGTTGGTGCTGCAGGTGCTTCGACCATTGTTGCCGATCCGACCGGAGTCGATACCTGTTTCAGCTGCTCCACCGGTGCGGCTTGCACTTGTGGGCTCAGAGTCTGAACCACGCCCTGACTTACCAGCGCCAGCGCCAACACAACCGACAAAGGCAGCAGCACATATAGCACTGCGCGCACCATATCCACCCAAAAATTGCCAATACCTTTGGCCAGCTTGCGGGCAAAAGCGCGCACCAGCGCCACCGCCACAGCCACGCCCGTTGCAGCCGACAGAAAATTCTGCACCGTCAACCCCATCATCTGAGTGATGTGGGCCATGGTAGTCTCACCCGCGTAGGCCTGCCAGTTGGTGTTAGTCAAGAAACTGATCGCAGTATTGAATGCCAGATCGGGGCGAATGCCCGGCCGCTGCGTCGGGTTTAACGGCAGCCAAGCCTGCGCGCGCTGCAATAAATACAGAGCCAGCACGCCCGCAGCGCCAAAGGTCAGCACACTGACCGCATAACGCGTCCACGACATCTCGTCATCCTCACGCACGCCGGCGACGCGATACAGCTTCTGCTCCACAGTGCGCATCCAGCACATCCAGACCGGAATATCGCCCAGGAAAACCCGCGCCATGTAGTGCCCCAATGGCCAAGCCAGCGCCAGCAGTGCAGCAAAAAAAACGCCTACCTGCAACAGGAAGAATCCACTCATGAAAAACGCTCCGGATAAAACAGCACCACCACCAAATACACCAACAGTGCCACCGCTACCAGAAGAGCCAGCCAATACAGCAGATTCATGCGCCCGCCCCCAAGCCGTCGAGCCATTTCACCAGAACCCCCATACCCACAAAGAACAGCAGCAAAAGCGCTATGCAGATCATGTCCACAGCAATAGCCTCCCCTGAAATTATCCGCATCTGATTCTAGTCAGTCCGGCGTCAATGGACGTTAATATATTATCAATGCTCGCATAAATTGCGTTAAAAATTCATCAATGCGCGCAAGCCATCCTGTTGGGATTGCCAGGGGTTCTTACTTGCAACGACCTGCGGGTATTCCCGGCTTCGGCACACAACTTACAAGGGTGTGTGCCCACGAGGTTCTTCCTATAATTCACGGCAATTGTTTCACTACGTCTTCATCTTTCAGGCCCCCTCATGCAATTCATCCGTTTTTCCGATCTCTGCGCCAACGGCCAAGCCAAAAACAAACGCGTCTTTATCCGCGCGGACCTCAACGTTCCACAAGACGACGCTGGCAACATCACCGAAGACACCCGAATCCGTGCCTCGCTGCCGGCCATCAAAATGGCACTCGACGCGGGTGCGGCAGTGATGGTTACATCGCATCTCGGACGGCCAACAGAAGGCGAATTCAGCCCTGAAGACTCATTGGCACCCGTGGCCAAACGCCTCTCGGAATTGCTGGGCCGCGAAGTGCCGCTGGTCAGCGGCTGGGTGGATGGTGTGGATGTCAAGCCCGGCGACGTGGTGCTTCTAGAAAACTGCCGCCTCAACAAGGGAGAAAAGAAGAACAACGAAGATCTGGCCAAAAAAATGGCAGCACTGTGCGATATCTTCGTACACGACGCCTTCGGTACAGCGCACCGCGCCGAGGGTACCACTTACGGCATTGCACAGTTTGCCCCGGTGGCCTGTGCGGGCCCGCTGCTGGCCGCCGAAATGGACGCCATTTCCAAGGCGCTGGCCAATCCCCGTCGTCCGCTGATTGCCATCGTGGCCGGCAGCAAGGTCAGCACCAAGCTGACCATTCTGCAAAGCCTGGCAGAAAAAGTCGATGGTCTGATCGTTGGCGGCGGCATCGCCAACACCTTTATGCTGGCTGAAGGTCTGCACATCGGTAAATCACTGGCCGAGGGTGAACTAGTGGAAGATGCCAGAAAGGTCATCGCCTCAATGAAGGCACGCGGTGCCGACGTGCCGATTCCGGTCGATGTCGTGACCGCGAAGGAGTTCAGCGCCAACGCCAAAGCCGAAATCAAGGCCGCATCCGACGTAGCCGATGACGACCTGATCCTTGATATCGGCCCCAGAACGTCCCAGATGCTGGCCGAAAAACTCAAGACCGCCGGCACCATCGTCTGGAACGGCCCGGTTGGCGTATTCGAATTTGATGCCTTCGCCAAAGGCACCGAAACAATCGCCCGGGCCATTGCAACAAGCCCGGCTTTCAGCCTCGCCGGAGGCGGTGATACGTTGGCAGCCATTGCCAAATACGGCATTGACAAGGACGTGGACTACATTTCCACCGGTGGTGGCGCTTTCCTCGAAGTGCTTGAAGGCAAGACATTGCCGGCATTTGACATCCTCTCCAAACGCGCCGGCTAGAACGACTGGAAGCTACACCGCAGCCCACTGGGTATAGAGAAGGCCTCGAATAAGCAAGCTTTGCTTTGTTTATGCCGCCAGAACGGCCCACAAAATCCAAAGATACCGGTACGGCGCATGCCGCCGGTATTACCCAGAATCGAGCGCGGGCGGCCTTCAGTCATCTACTGATATTCATGCCACAATAGCCAAAACCGCAGGCCAGCCGCATACCAGACGCATGTTTTTTACTCCACCGACCATTCTGACCTGGACACGCATCTTTGCTATCCCGATCATCATGGGAGTCTACTTCCTGCAGATCCCGGTTGCCACGCAAAACCTGATTTCTGCATTGCTGTTTATCGTTTTTGCCATTACCGACTGGCTGGACGGTTTTCTGGCGCGCAAACTGAACATGACGTCGTCTTTTGGCGCCTTTCTCGACCCGGTGGCTGATAAGTTCTTGGTTTGCGCCAGTATGCTGATACTGGTTTACCTCCGGCGTGCGGATGTCTTTGCCGCCTTGATCATCATTGGCCGTGAAATTGCCATTTCCGCCTTACGAGAATGGATGGCACAAATCGGCGCCTCTCGTAGCGTGGCCGTGCACATGGTTGGCAAATTCAAAACTGCCGCCCAAATGGCCGCCATTGCCATGCTTTTGTATGACCACACACTAGGCGGATATCTTCATACCCGCCTGCTGGGTTTCTGGCTATTGTGGCTATCCGTCATCCTCACCGTCTGGTCAATGGTTTATTATCTCCAGAAGGCTTTGCCGGAAATTCGTGCCCGGGTTCATTAAAAGAGGCCGCGTATATCGGTTACCGAAACGCATTCCCCTGCGCGTCCGTACCGTGCACCCCAAGATGAACAGTCATATTGCAACGTACCCGTTTTTTCACTGAAACCGCGTCCTCGAAGACCATTGTTGTTTTGTCGCGAGCCAACAAAGCAATCTCGACAAAAACCGTGATTTTGCAAGGCTGTCTACCAAAACGAATTACAATTCGTCAGGTGCCATGCATGAAACTGCACGGCAGGTTGTTGGAGGCAAACGCCTGTCTACCCACGATACAGAAGGTTGGTGTATGTGGCATGTGTCGTATCGGCCAATGCACCCTGATATCATCTGCGCATGCAAAGGAAGGGGATTTCCATGAACAAGACTGAACTGATTGAACATATCGCCAAGAATGCCGATATTTCCAAAGCCGCCGCTGCGCGCGCGCTGGATGCAACCATTGGCGCAGTCAGAACCACACTGAAAAAAGGTGGCACTGTTGCGCTGGTCGGATT
>RRZT011812626.1_pt1 | contig 11640 bp, 7 predicted proteins | sample 2165551 | NCBI WGS metagenome assembly RRZT01 (sample SAMN10456910, study PRJNA506462) | wastewater metagenome | biome: wastewater; feature: sludge; material: wastewater sludge; isolation source: wastewater sludge with Escherichia coli K12::gfp cells carrying plasmid... | place: USA: Moscow, Idaho ... | reverse complement strand
TATTTTTAATTAATTTTAGATTGTTTAATAAGTCAATTGTTTAATATTTTCCACAACGTTCGGGATTGATAACTAAAAGGCTTAGATAAAATCTTTAATTTTTTTACTTGAATAAGATATATTAATCTTAATTTGCAGTTTTTATTTGCATATCCAGAAAAGTGGTTTAACTTTTTTTCAATTAGATCTAGATCTATATTTTTCAATTAATTAACAGAATGAGTATCTATAATTCAAATACTAACGTTCTTACTGAGAGCGATTTAAAAGGCATGTTTGATTTGTATTACAAATCAATTTTATTGTATGCTAATCGCTTTTTACCTTTAAAAGCAGAATGTGAAGATTTGATTCAAGATGTCTTCGTTTATATATGGGAAAAGCAAATAGTTTTTCCCGATGAGATTTCATTAAAGATTTATCTGTACAAATCAACCCGCAATAAGTGTTATAATATCATTAAACACAAAAGAGTTAAGGATAATTATGTGAATGATGTCTTACTTTCGTTGGAAGATGACAACTTATTTTTAAAACAAATTCTGGAGGAAGAAATCGTAGTACAACTTCATCAGGCGATTGAAATACTTCCTGAAAGGAAAAGGGAAATTTTGAAGTTGAGTCTTAAAGGTATAAAAAACAATGAAATTGCCGAGATATTGAACATTAAACTACAGACCGTCAAGACCTTAAAATCCCAATCCTACAAAATTTTAAGAGATCAATTTAAAGGCATTGAAAACATTGTGTATTTGTTTCTGAATATGGGAGATTAGTTTTTTGGGACTAAATGAGCATAATGTGAAAAAAAATATAATATTTTTTAGTTTTAAGTAGAACCTTTTTTATTTTAAGTTGTCTTATCTGTATAAAACACTTAAAATGGAAATTAATGATATTTTTAGCATATCGAAACTTATTGTTAAAAAGAAACTGAAGTCCTTGACAGATGCGGAGAAGTCCCGTTTGAAGCAATATGAGAAAGAATTTCCCCTCTCCAAAGAGGTGGATTTTGATTATGTTGTTCAAAAAACAACGGATTATTCAAATATAGATACAGGTGCAGCCTGGAAATCGGTGCTGGAAAAATACAAAAAGGAGAACAATAGCCCTTTATTAGGGTTTGCAATACTACCCATGCTAAAATATGCAGCCATTTTAGTATGTCTGCTTGGGCTTGGCTATTTTTTTACAACCAATTATCGAAGCGAGCAAGCTATTCCGAAAGACGCCATTGTGCTGCATTTAGAAAATGGAGACAGCAAAATAATTAGTGCGAATGGCGATGCAAAAATCTTAAATTCGGATGGTGTGCTGGTTGGTGTCCAGAAAGAGAATGAATTGGTTTATAATAATGATTTGAAATCCAAAAGATTGGTTTACAATGAGTTATATATACCTTTTGGTAAAACATTTCAGTTGGTTTTATCAGATGGCACTAAGGTGTATCTTAATTCAGGATCCTCTTTAAAATTTCCCGTAAAATTTATTAAAGGAAATAAAAGGATGGTTTTCCTAAGTGGCGAAGCCTATTTTGAGGTTAGCAAAGATAAGTTGCATCCTTTTATAGTTCATTCAAATGGGATAGATGTAAGAGTCATAGGGACGAAATTTAATCTCACATCTTATCCCGAAGACAAAGTTATCAATACCGTCTTGGTGGAGGGGTCTGTACAAGTTTATAAGCGGAATGATCCTGATCATAAATCCACCATTTCTCCAGGTGAAAAAGCTTCCTGCGATAAAGTAAAGCATAACATTTCTATTAGTAAGGTAGATGTTACTCAATATACGGCTTGGACAAATGGACAGCTTGTTTTTAATGGCGTGCGTTTTAAGGATATGATTCTTAAGTTGGAAAGGTCTTATAACGTTTCTATTAATAATAATGACAGGGACTTAAACGAGGAGGTCTTCAGTGCTAATTTCAACGTTCATGTTGATAATGTGGAGGATGTATTGTATTATATAAGCAAGAGTCATCCATTTCGTTTTACAAGAACAGGAAACAAAATCGTAATCAATAAATAAACCTTTAAAAGAAAACAATATGAAGTAACAACAAGAAACATCTATGACTAGAGTTGTTATCAATATTCGGGAAATGTGGGCCATTCCCCGAATGGAATTGATAGTAATTTAACTAAAACTATTGCTAAATTAATTAACCAAACAAAAGTATGAAAAAAAACATTACTAAGGGGCTAGCATGTCCAAGCCTTTTTAAAATCAGTTTAAAGATGAAGTTAACGACCTTGCTGTTAATCGTTTCGCTTTTCGAAATACATGCCAATAGCTATTCTCAGAACACCAAAGTTTCTCTTAATTTGAAGAATGCTACAGTTGAACAAGTGTTCCGAGAAATTGAATCTAAGACCGAATTTAAATTTTTGTATAAGAACAAAGATGTTGAGCTTAATAGGAAAGTATCGATTCTTGTTAAAAAGAAAAATATAAATGAAGTTTTGGATGAATTATTTAAAGGGACCAAAATTGATTTTAAGGTTTATGAAAACCGACAGGTTATTTTGTCGCTTCAACCAGAATCTAAAGCGGTTGACCAAAAGAAGAGTAGTGAAGGAGCTTTGATTAGCGATGGCCAAAATCTAATTGTTGTCAGTGGTATCGTTATCAATGAAAGGGGTGAGCTATTAGCTGGTGCTAATATTAAAGCTAAAGGGAGCAGTGTTGCAACACAGACTGCTGCAAACGGGAGTTTTTCGATCAAGGTTCCGGATAATGTCACTAAGTTGGTCGTTTCCTATATTGGAATGGAAGAACAAGAAGTCGCCATTGGCAAGTCTCCACTTACGATAGTCTTAAAAGAGATTGGTCAAAAAATGGATGAGGTGGTGTTATTGGTTATGGGACCCAAAAGAAGGCCAATCTTACAGGATCTGTTTCAAACGTTACCTCGGAAAAATTGAATCAGGGAGTTAATCAGTCTGTGGGTCATGCTTTGCAAGGGCAGGCTTCTGGTGTAACAGTGATCCAAAATTCGGGAGAACCAGGTAGTGGAGTAGAAATTAGAATAAGAGGTGCGGGTTCGATTAATGATAATAGTCCACTGTATGTAGTAGATGGTATTATAGGCGAAATTGGGAGTCTGAATCCTGCTGATATAGAAAGTATGACTGTTTTGAAAGACGCTGCTTCAGCTGCTATATACGGATCAAGAGGAGCTAATGGTGTTGTAATCGTCACGACAAAAAAAGGGAAACGAAACCAAAAAACATCCGTATCTTTCAATACTACACAGGGGATACAAATGGCCTGGAAAATGCCCACTTCACTAGATGCAGCACAACGAAATTTAATCCACAAAGAGGCACTGACAAATGATGGTACGCCAACTTCGGAATCTATTTGGGACTATTACAATGATCCTCAAAATGCGATTACTAGAACCGATTGGTTCAAAGAGGTTTTGCAAACAGCTTATATATCTAACACAAACTTTAGTATTCAGGGTGGTGGTGCGGCTTCCAACTATTCATTTAGCCTAGGCTATCTTGATAATAATGGTATTGTTCTCGGTACAAATTATAAAAAATACAATGTACGATTTAATAGTCAACATGAGATAGCTAAAAATCTTACTTTTGGTGAAAATGTCTCTATTGCTGTTTCAGACACAAAGAGTGCAGAAATACGTGGTAGTTACGATGGTTTATTGAGTTCAGCGCTTTTTAATATGCGTAATACACCAGTCTGGGCAGATGAAGCCAACATGATTTACGGAACCCCTACAGGAGATTTTCCAAATCCGGTAGCCTCCCTAAACGCGAGAGATAGAAGAGGAAAAGGAACTACAATAGGCGGGAATATATACTTAGAATATAAATTTCTAGAGAATTTTACAGCAAAAACAGATGTAGCTTATAGCTCCAGCAGTACTAAAAACAAATTTTTCCAATCCATTGCCATCGGTGGAGGTCGTGGACTTGAAAGTAGAAATAGCCTGAATGAAAATTTTAGTAGTTCTAGCACCAAGATTTGGAACAACACCTTGAATTTTGACAAAAAGTTTGGCCAACATCATGTAGCGGCTCTTGGCGGGATGTCAATGGAATCAGGTATCTATGAAGGATTGTCTGCTGGAACAGCATATGATTTTAGCAATGAGAGTGCTGCTTTGCGTTATTACAATAATGCAGGCAGTTTCCCGAATCATCCTTCGGGGAGTGCCGATGACTATGCCTTACAAAGTTATTTTGGACGTGTGAGTTATGAATTCTCAAACAAATATCTCTTTGCCGCTAATATTCGTGCTGATGGCTCCTCTAAATTTCCGAGAGACAAACGTTGGGGTTATTTTCCATCGGTTTCAGGAGGTTGGAGAATTTCTAAAGAAGACTTTTTTAAAGACTTATCCACTGGTATTTCAGATTTAAAATTCCGCGCCAGTTGGGGTCAATTGGGGAATGACAAAATCCCTAACTACCAGTATTATAGTACTATTAGTACTGTTGATTCTCCAACATTGAATGGAAATAGCTTCACAGCAGTAGCGCAGGATCGCTATTCTAACCCAAATATCAAATGGGAAGTTACTACGCAAACTGATTTTGGTATAGATGTAAGTTTCTATAATGACAAACTTTTAATAACTGCCGATTATTACGATAAAAGAACTACTGATATTTTGGTTCAAGTTCCGCTAGTTGCCTCACTTGGAGTAGGAGCGGCTCCTTTCCAAAATGCTGGGGAAGTATCCAATAAAGGATTTGAGTTTGGGATTACTTATCGTAACAGCAATGACCAATTCAAATATGGTATAACCGGAAATATAGCTACTGTTAGCAATAAGTTAACCTCATTCGGTATTTCAGGCAGTAATCAGATATACGCCGCAGATTATAAGAATGTAAACGTTGGTAGAATTGCAGAAGGACAATCATTGGGTCATTTTTATGTGCTTAATGCCTTAGGAATTTTCCAAACGCAGGCTGAGGTGGATAACTACAAAAATGCTGCTGGTGAGAAGATTCAGCCTTATGCGGTAGCAGGAGATGTAAAGTTTGAAGACCGAAATCATGATGGTGTGATTGGTGCAAATGACAGGTTTAACGCAGGAAATAGTTTTCCCTCCCTTACCGCTTCGTTGACTTTCAATGGAGAATATAAAGGGTTTGACGTGAGTATGTTATGGGTTGGAAGCCAAGGAAATGAGATTTTTAACGGCCTAAAGTTAGGCGGTACCTTTATGAATGGGACTAACTACAACAACAGAACTGATATTTTAGATCGATGGACTCCTACATCGCCAAGTACAACTGTTCCCAGAGTTACTATTAAGGATTTAAATGGCAATAAGACATACAGTACTCTCTATCTTGAGGACGGTAGTTTTGCTCGTATGAAATACCTGACTTTTGGTTATACTTTTGATAAAAAAATTACTGGCGAAAAGATCTCAAAACTAAGAGCCTATTTTACTTTACAAAACCTAATTACCCTTACAAAATATACAGGATTTGATCCTGAAGTGGGTGCGGAAGGAGGGTTCAGCAACAATATGTTTGGAGTTGATAAAGGGACTTATCCTACTGCAAAGGCCTTTTTGTTTGGTGTTAACTTTAACTTTTAATTCTATCAATTATGAATATCATAAAAATATATATTCCAATTTTAATGTTGTTGGTTTTTATTACTTCTTGTAGCAATGACTTTCTGGATAAACAACCGCATGAGTTTACCGATGCCGTATTTTGGAAAACTGGCGCTCAAGCAGAGTCTGCATTAGCCGGCGCTTATGCCCCATTACAGGATGAAGAGGCTCTCGGAGGAGAAGAGTGGTGCAGTATTGAAGCGTTCAGCGATAACGCCTATATGAACGATAATTATTCAGATTATATTGCTATGTCTGAATTTAGGGCATTACAGAACAACGAAGGAGATCTAAGTCATAACAGCTATGTTTCTTATTATAAGACAATTAAAAGAGCAACTGACGTTTTGACAAATGTGCCTGGTATTACTATGGATGCGGCACAAAAGAATAGAATATTGGGTGAAGCAAATTTTTTACTGGCTTTCGCCTATTATCAGCAGGCCATAAGATATGGTGGTTTACCTATTTATAATCCTAAAGATCCAGCGGCAGCTCTAGTTAGGACAACTGAAGTTGAGACTTGGGACCTTATTGAAAATAGCCTAAAAACAGCAACTACGCAACTTGCTTGGGAGCATGAAGAAGGTCGACCTGGACTTGGGGCTGCATGGGGAATGCTTGCAAAGGTGTATGCCTTCGAAAAGAAATGGAGCGATGCTAAAACTGCTGCGGAAAAAGTAATTAATTCGGGAAAACATGCGCTCACAGCAAACTATGCAGATGTTTTTACAATTGAACATGAAAACGACAGCGAGATCCTTTGGGGGTTAGGTGCTCGTTTAGGCGAATATCCTATAACACCAGTTTTGATGTTACCTAATAATGTTTGGGGCGGAACCCATCCTGAGCCATTGGGAGAAGGATGGAGATTGGTAAGTGCAACATTGAATTTATACGATTCTTATCAGAGTGGTGATCTCCGAAAAGCGGCCACAGTCGCAAAACGTGGGGTTGACGTGGTTACTTACCATGGTTCAACAGATATTATTCAGGCGCCTAACAACCAGTCTCCAGTGGTTTGTGTGAAATATATGTCGCCTTATAAAACTGAATATACTGACTGGCGTGCCGGTCTGAATGTTCCAGCATTGCGATATTCCGATGTATTGTTGATTGCTGCGGAGGCTATTATGAACCTGAATGGTGGAGGGCCAAGCAATAGAGCCACTGGAATAGCTGCCGCTGCTGCGCCTTTTAATTTGGTTCGTGTACGTGCAGGACTTGCGCCTATCACAGCTCCCACATTCAATGATTTGATGTATGAACGTCGTATGGAACTTGCCTTTGAAGGTGGTGATCGTCACTTTGACTTGGTACGTTGGGAATTGGCCGAATCAATCTATAATGCACTGCCTGCGGAAGGAACTTATAAACCAGTTCGTAGCTATATTCCATCAAGACATCGTTTGCTACCCTATCCACAAGGAGAAATTGATAATAGTAACGGTAGTATTAAACAGAACCCTAACTATTAAGGTATTGCTATGCTAAGGTTATTTTTGATTTAAATAGCTTAAGCTAATATAAATTATTAACCCTGTATGGTGTAAAAACTATACAGGTTTTTTATCGGTTGGAATCGTCTTAAAAGGGATGGACTTAAAATCCTTAAGAGGCTTTGTAGTAAGTTTTCTAAGCCTGGATTAAAATCATCTTCGGAATAAAAATCCGAAAACAGACTTGGTAGAAATATAATTAACTATAACCATCGTATTAAGAAGCCATTTTTATAGCTTATTTATTATCGAACAACAATGAACTAATATATGAATCGATGAATACACCACTTGATTTTTTTAGTAAAGCCACTTTAATTAATTGTATTTTGGCATTAATGGGTTTGAACATGTTGGCTCAGACCTCGGCAACCACTTCGGGTAAATCACCCTATAAAAACACCTATGTAAAAAATGTATTTGTCACTGAAAATGAATTTCGCAAAGCCCAACTCGATATCATAGCCCCTCCTAGTTTTGAGAAGGCCAAAGAAATATTGCCGGTCCCTTTTTGGAAGGGTCATGATCTTGCAATTGAAATGTATTGGAAAGCTTGGGAACTTGCCTTCAAAAACATTAAAGATCCTGTCAAGGAATCGGGTTTTCTCAATTCCTATATTGACACTGCTTACAATGGGAATCTTTTTATGTGGGATTCCAATTTTATCACACTATTTGCACGCTATGGTTCACGTGCCTTTCCTTTTCAGAAAACGCTCAATAATTTTTATGCCAAACAACATCCAGATGGATTTATCTGTCGTGAAATATGGGGAAATACGGGTGAAGATTGTTTTCAGGAATACGATCCCACTAGTACCGGACCGAACCTGCTTCCCTGGAGTGAGATGGAATATTTTAAACAATTTGGGGAGTGGGAAAGGGTGCATCAGTCCTTTCCTGTATTGGTGGCTTATTACCAGTGGCTTAAATTGAACCGCACTTGGCAGGATGGTTCCTATTGGTCTAGTGGTTGGGGAACAGGAATGGACAATCAGCCAAGAGTGACAAATAATTATAATCCGATATTTTCGCACGGTCATATGACCTGGTTAGATACCTGCTTGCAACAACTTTTTGTAGGGAAGTTATTGGTAGAATTTGGTTTTTATGTGGAGCGTTGGCAGGAAATAGAAGAAATTGAGGATGAAACAAAATCACTAAAAAAACTCATCAAGGAGAAACTTTGGGATCCAAAAACTTCCTTTTTCTATGACAAATATGCCGATGGCAGCCAAGGTTCGCTAATGAGTATTGGTGCTTATTGGGCACTGTGGAGTGATCTACTCAACAAAGAGGAATTAAAAGCTTTTGTTGGTCATCTTTCCGACCCGAAAACTTTCAACCGAAAGCATCCAGTACCATCGATTCCTGCTAATCATGAAAAATATCAGGCTGACGGGCGTTATTGGCAAGGCGGGGTTTGGGCTCCAACAAACTACATGGTGATCAAAGGGCTTCAACGAAATGGTTTCTATAAAGAAGCTTTCGATTTGGCGAAACGTCACCACGAGCAAGTAGCCGAAGTATTTAAAAAGACACATACTTTTTGGGAATATTATGCGCCTGAAGCAACCGAGCCCGGTTTGCTTGCTCGTCCCGATTTTGTTGGCTGGACGGGTCTAGTGCCTATTTCAGTGCTTTTTGAATCGCTTTTTGGGATTAATGCTAATTATTTAAAGAAAACGATCGAATGGCGTGTTAACCTTACTGAGGAACATGGGATCGACCGTTATCCGATTGGTCCTGAAGGGATGCTTTCGTTGAAATGTGCGGCTCGTAGTTCGGCAAAGCAACGGCCAACGATTGAAATTAAATCGAATCTCGAATTAGTCCTTTTACTTAGTTGGGAAGGTGGTTCAGAAACTATTCAGCTTCATTCTGGATTAAATAAAATATAATTACTTTATTATGATTTGTAAACCCCTATTGGTAACAGCTATTTTCGAAACTTATTTTGGTAAAGCTTTTTGAACTAATTATTTAAGTAGGAGCTAAGATAATAGGGAGTCAGATTGATTAAACTCATTAATTACAAAAAAATAAATTTTAAAATGCTGCTTATGAAAAGCAAAAAAATAATATTTGCACTCTCCATTGTTATAGGTTTAGTAGTTGTTTTGGTCTATTCTTTAGGAAAAAAAGAAAAAATAAAAAGAAATGATACTTACACTCAATATGTTGATCCATTAATTGGTTCAGGAGGTCATGGTCATGTTTTTGTTGGGGCAAATGTTCCTTTTGGTTTTGTGCAATTGGGTCCTACTCAGCTTGATGGAGGTTGGGATTGGTGTAGTGGCTATAATTATTCCAGTAACGTAATAGCAGGTTTTACACATACCCACTTAAGTGGCACTGGTTGTGCTGATTTAAACGATATATTACTACTTCCTTTTACTGGAAAAACTAATCTTACTCAAGCGTCCTATCATGATTTAAAGAATCCTGAAAGTGCCACAAAAGAAGAATTGGAGAACAGTTATGGTTCTTTATTCACGCACAAGAACGAAGTGGTTAAACCAGGATACTATGGTGTGTTCTTAGACAGGTATAAAATAAAAGCGGAATTAACCGCTTCTGAAAGAGTAGGTTTTCATAAGTATTCTTTTAAGCAAAATGACCAGGCTCGTATACTTCTAGATCTATCAAATGGTCTTGGGGAAGATGTGTCTACAGCATGTTTGATAAAAAAAACCGGGAGTAAAACCCTTGTAGGATATCGAAATTCTAAAGGTTGGGCAAAAGATCAACGTTTGTTCTTTGCAATGGAATTCTCAGAAGTAATTTCAGGTATTGCACTTTATGACAGTATTGCAATGGTAAAAGGGTTTCAAAGCAAAGGAAAAAAAATAAAAGCAGTGCTGGATTTCAAAACGAAAAAAGGGAATCAAATATTAGTGAAAGTTGGACTTTCCCCAGTAAGTACTGAAAATGCCATTGAAAACATCAAAGCCGAAATTCCAGATTGGGACTTTCATAAAATCGTTGACAAGGCAGATAAAAAATGGAATACTGAATTAAGCAAAATCGTTGTTGATGCTGATACAAAAAAAGTGTTTTATACATCATTATATCATACCATGATTGCTCCCTCTATTTATAATGATGTTAATGGAGATTACCAAGGCGCAGACAAAAAAACGCATAAAGCTACTGGATTTACTAATTATACCACTTTCTCATTATGGGATACCTATCGTGCTTTACATCCATTGTATACCATAATTCAGGAAGACAAAATTAATGACATCATTCAATCATTTCTGGCTATTTATGATCAGCAAGGTAGGTTGCCTGTATGGCATTTGATGAGTAATGAAACGGATTGTATGGTAGGAAATCATTCCATTCCTGTAATTGTAGACGCATATTTCAAAGGGTATAGAGGATATGATGTGGAACATGCTTTTGAAGCCATGAAGAAAACGGCGACATCTGATCGTCGAGGATTAGACTATCTGAACAAAATCCAGCATATTCCTGCGGAATCAATAAATGGATCAGTAGCTATTGCATTGGAATATGCAATTGATGACTGGTGTATAGCCCAAATGGCAAAAGACATGAAAAAGATAGATGACTACGCTTATTTTACAAAAAGAGCTGAGTTGTATAAGGAGTATTTTGACAAAACTACCGGATTCATGCGTGGAAAAAAGAAAGATGGCAAATGGACTGAGCCTTTTAATCCATTATATTCTGATTATGATAAAACCGATTATGTAGAGGGTAATGCCTGGCAATATGCCTGGTTGGTTCCGCAAGACCCAATGGGTTTGATTGCGCTGTTTGGAGGAGATGAAAATTTTACAACTAAATTAGACGCCTTATTTGATCATAAAGAAAAAATGGCAGGACCAGCAATTCCAATTGATATTTCCGGATTAATGGGGCAATATGCCCATGGAAATGAACCAGGACATCATATTCCATATTTATATGTTTATGCAGGAAAACAATGGAAAACTGCAAAAAGAGTTCGTGATATTTTAGAGCAATTCTATACCGCTAAACCCGATGGAATTTGCGGTAATGAAGATGTTGGACAAATGAGTGCCTGGTATGTGCTGTCTTCTATGGGATTCTATGCTGTAAATCCAGCCAATGGGATTTATGTGCTAGGAAGCCCTTCAGTAAATGAGGCTGTTATTCATTACAAAGCAGGTATTTCGTTTAAGATGAAAGCCGTAAATAATAGCAAAACGAATGTTTATATCCAAAAAGCAGAGTATAATGGGAAGCCCTACACAAAACCATACATTACTCATAATATGATTGTAAAAGGAGGAGAACTTAAATTGTTTATGGGAAATAAACCTAAAATTGAATTTGGAAAAAAAGAAGAAGATCGTCCGAAATAAAAAGTGTATTTTTCATAGATTTAGATACACAGTCTATCAGAAATCAACATAGTTTATTACTAAAATAAAAAAAACAAAAAAAAATGAAAAAAACCTTATTACTATTGCTGATTTTTACGGGTATTTTATCCCATGCTCAACAAGCAGAAAACATTATTATCATAACAAC
>RRZT012384356.1_pt1 | contig 11641 bp, 11 predicted proteins | sample 2165551 | NCBI WGS metagenome assembly RRZT01 (sample SAMN10456910, study PRJNA506462) | wastewater metagenome | biome: wastewater; feature: sludge; material: wastewater sludge; isolation source: wastewater sludge with Escherichia coli K12::gfp cells carrying plasmid... | place: USA: Moscow, Idaho... | reverse complement strand
TCAGCCGCCCTGCACCGTCTGCTTGCGCCATGCCCGCTCGAAGGGCAGACGCCAGGCGTGCGGCGCGATGAGCTGGTGCACCGCCTTCGGGCCCCAGGAGCCCTGCTGGTAGAGCCGCACCGGCGGCGGCGCCTCCAGCAGCGGCTGCGACACCTCCCACAGCCGCTCGATGCCCTCGGCGGTGGTGAAGAGGGTGCGGTCACCGCGCATCGCGTCCAGGATCAGCCGCTCGTAGGCCTCCAGCACCTCGCCGGCCAGGCCGGTGTCGGTCATCGCGAACTGCAGGCTCAGCTTGTCCAGCCGCATACCCGGCCCCGGGCGCTTGCCGTAGAAGGACAGCGACATCTTCGAGGCGTCGGCCAGGTCGAAGGTCAGATGGTCCGGCCCCTGCGAGCCCACGCCCGAGTTCGGCGGGAACATGCTCTTGGGCGGCTCGCGGAAGGCGATCGAGATGATGCGCTGTCCCTCCGCCAGCCGCTTGCCGGTGCGCAGGTAGAAGGGCACGCCCGCCCAGCGCCAGTTGTCGATGTGGCACTTCAGCGCGATGAAGGTCTCGGTGTCGGAGTCCGGATCGATGCCTTCCTCGTCGCGGTAGCCGCTGTACTGGCCGCGCACCACCTCGTCGGGCTGGATCGGCAGCATGCTGCGGAAGACCTTGTTCTTCTCCTCGCTGATCGGCACCGGCTCTAGCGAGGTCGGCGGCTCCATCGCCATGAAGGCCAGGATCTGGAACAGGTGCGTCACCACCATGTCGCGGTAGGCGCCGGTCTGCTCGTAGAAGGCCGCGCGCTTGCCCAGGCCGAGCGTCTCGGGCACGTCGATCTGGACATGGTCGATGAAGTTGCGGTTCCAGATCGGCTCGAACAGGCCGTTGGCGAAGCGGAACGCGAGGATGTTCTGCGCCGGCTCCTTGCCGAGGAAATGGTCGATGCGGTAGATCTGTTCCTCGGCGAAGACCTCGTGCAGCCGCGCATTGAGCGTGACGGCGCTCTGCAGGTCGGTGCCGAAGGGCTTCTCCATGATGATGCGCGCGCGCTCGACCAGGCCGGCCGCACCCAGCAGGCGCACCGCCGGCAGCGCCGCGCTCGGGGGCACGCTCAGGTAGTGCAGCCGGCGGCACTCGGTGCCCAGGTTCTGCTCGGCGGCCTCGACCGCCGCGCGCAGCGCCTCCGGCCCGGCCGATAGCGGCACATAGTCGAGGCTGGCGGCGAAGTCCTGCCAGTCCGGCTCGGTCACCCGCCGGCTGGAGAACTCGTCGAGCGCGCTGCGCGCCTGCCGCCGGAAGGTCTCGACATCGATGTCGTCGAGCGACACGCCGATGATGCGGCAGCCGGGAATGAAGCCGGCCGAAGTCAGGTGGTAGAGGCCGGGCAGCAACTTGCGCCGGGCCAGGTCGCCGGTGGCGCCGAACAGGACGACGACCTGCGGAAAGCGCGGACCGACGCCGGGGGGGATCTTGGCCAAGACGGGTCTCCTCTGGGACTGGGAACGACGGATTCTGGGGGCCGTCGTGCGCGCGCAAGAGTCGGACCAGGGCCGGGTCCGCCCCGGTTTTCCGGCTCAGCCCGCCGGAGACAGGCCGGCGGTCAGGGCCTCGACGATCTCCGCCGCCGGCACCGCGCGGCAGCCGCGCCGGTTGGTGCCTGACCACAGCGGCGTGAAGTCGTCGCGGCCCTGGCGCTCGGCGGCGGCGCGCAGCGGCGCCAGCGCGACGCCGGCGCGCGGAAAAGGCGGCGCCAGCGCGCTGACCGGACCGAACTCGGCCATCAGCCGGTTGTGCAGGCCACGGGCCAGGCCGCCGGAGAACAGATTGGTCAGCGCGGTGGGCGCCTGCGGGTCGAGCAGCCGGGCGCGGTGCAGCGGCCCGGTCGTGGCCTCGTCGCAGCACAGGAAAGCGGTGCCGACCTGCACCGCACGTGCGCCGGCAGCCAGCGCGGCGCGAACCTCTGCGGCGGTGCCGATGCCGCCGGCGGCGATCACCGGCACCTCGAGCGCCTGCGCGCAGGCCGCCACCAGCGCCAGCATGCCGCTCTGCCGGTCGGGATCGGTGTCGAGAAAATGGCCGCGGTGGCCGCCGGCCTCCAGCCCCTGGGCGATCACCGCGTCGACGCCCCGGGCCTGCAGCCACTGCGCCTCGCGCAGCGTCGTCGCCGACGCCAGGATGCGGCAGCCCAGCGCGCGCACCCGCGCCAGCAGCGCCGCGTCCGGCAGCCCGAAGTGGAAGCTGACCACCGCCGGCGGGCAGCGCTCCAGCACCTCGGCCATGGCCGCGTCGAAGGGCTGGCGGCTGGCCGGCGTCGGGCCGTCGTTCTCGCCCAGGCCGAACTCGGCGCGCAGCGGCGCCAGCGCCTGGCGCCAGCGGGCCTCGGCGGCGTCGGCCTGCGCGGCGTCGGGCGGGCGGTGGGCGAAGAAGTTGACATTGCAGGGCAGGTCGGCGGCCTGCATCGCCTGCAGCTCGCGCTCGAGCGCCTCGGGCGCGAGCATCGCCGCCGGCAGCGAGCCCAGGGCGCCGGCACGGCCGACCGCCAGGGCCAGCCGGGCGTCCTGCGCGCCGGCCATCGGCGCCTGGATCAGCGGCCAGCGCAGGCGGGCGAGTTCCGGGAAGAGGGGGCGAGGCGAGGTCATCGGCGGTTCTCCTGGGGCGGGTCGGTGAAGGCGGACAATGCCCGATCATGAATCGCCATGTCCACCTGCTTGCCACGGCCCAGGGCCTGCTGCTGACCAACAACATCGTCTTCATCGCGATCAACGGCCTGGTCGGCATGCAGATGGCGCCGCGACCGTGGATGGCGACGCTGCCGGTCATGGGCTATGTCGTCGGCGGTGCGCTGGCCACCGGCGCGGTGGCGCGGGTGCAGCGGCGCTGGGGGCGGCAGGTGTCCTTCCAGAGCGGTCTGGCGGTGGCGCTGGGCTCGGCGCTGCTGTGCGCGCTGGCGGCGTGGATCGGCAGCTTCTGGCTGCTGCTGGCGGCCACGGTGGTGGCCGGCTACTACAGCGCCAACGGCCAGCTCTACCGCTTCGCCGCCGCCGAGCTGGCGCCGCCGGCCGAGCGCGAGCGCGCGGTCTCAAGGGTGCTGGCCGGCGGGCTGATCGGCGCGGTGGCCGGGCCCAATCTGGCCAGCCACACCCGCGATCTGCTGCCGGTGCCCTTTCTCGGCGCCTACCTGGCGCTGGCGGGGGTGGCGCTGCTGTCGATGGCGGTGATGGCGCTGATCCGGTTTCCCGCCGTGCCGCCGACGCCGGCCGGCGCGCCGCGAGGGCGCTCGACGGCCGAGCTGCTGCGCGAGCCGGTCTTCCTGGTCGCGGCGCTGGCCGCAGCCATCGGCTATGGCGTGATGAACCTGCTGATGGCGGCCACCCCGCTGGCGATGGATGTCTGCGGCATGCCCTTCTCCGACGTGGCCTGGGTGCTGGAGTGGCATGTGATCGGCATGTTCGCGCCCGGCTTCTGGACCGGCGGCTGGATCCGCCGTTTCGGCGTGATGCGGGTGATGGCCGTCGGCGTGCTGCTGAACCTGGCCTGCGTGGCGGTGGCGCTGACCGGCCAGGATCTGCACCGCTTCGTCGTCGCGCTCTTCCTGCTCGGCGTGGGCTGGAACTTCCTCTTCACCGGCAGCACCACGCTGGCGATGCAGTCCTACCGGCCCGAGGAAAAGGACCGTGCGCAGGCGGTGATCAACTTCGGCGTCTTCGCGACGATGGCGCTGACCTCCTTCGCCTCCGGCGCGCTGGTGACGACGCAGGGCTGGTCGGTGCTGAACCTGGGTTCGCTGCCGGCGCTGCTGGTGATGGGGGCGGCGCTGGCCTGGCTGGCGCGGCGGCGCCAGGCCGTCTCGGCATAGCGGCCGGAGGCTCGGCCTTCGCACGGCAAACAGGCCTTCAGGGTTATAGAGATCATGATATTTTCGGATAACTTCGATAACCCTGAAAAGGAGTGCAGCCATGGGCATCGTTGCAGGCCATCCGGACGTCTCGACCTGGGGAGGCACCCCGACGGAAATGCAGGCGCGTCTGGGGCAGTCGCATGCCGAGCGCGCGCTCGTGCTCACGTTCGACCGCATCGCGCCCCATGTCTTCCAGACCCTGGCGGAGAACTTCGCCAATGTGGCGTCCTCCATGTACGAGGTGCTGCAGGACCGTCAGGACCCGGCGTCGCTGGAGAGGCTGGCCGAGGTCCTGGTGCCCCGGACGCCGCCGCCGGCCCGTCTGCTCAAGGAAGCGGCGATGCTGGTGCGCGCGCGCAAGGCCGTGCTCGACAGCGGCGACTGGCTGACGGCGGCCGATCTGGCGCAGCTGGCCGGGCTGAGCACCCGCAACGCCAGCGCGCAGCCCAACAAGTGGAAGAAGCAGGGACAGATCTTCGCCATCCATCACGGCGGGGTCGACTACTTTCCCGGCTACGGGCTGGACCGCGACACCGGTTTCCGACCGATGAAGGCGCTGGCCCGCATCATCGAGGTCTTCGCAGGACGCAAGGACGGCTGGGGCATGGCCTACTGGTTCCTTTCCGACAACAGCTTCCTGGGCGGCCGGCGCCCTCAGGATCTGCTGGCCTGCGCGCCGGAGCAGGTGATCGAGGCGGCCAGGGACGAGGTCCGAGAGATCGCCCATGGCTGAGCCGGAGCGCGGTGCCCGGCGGCCGGACGACGAGGTGCCCCTGCCGCCGCACCGGCTGCAGGTGACGCTCATGACGCTCGCCCAGGGCGTGGTGCTCCATCGGGTGCATCTGCATCGGTATCGGGCGGATCAGTTCAATCCGGGCGTGAGCGGCAATGCCCGCTTCAGCCCGATCCAGGACGAGCACGGACAGCCGATTCCCACGCTGTACGGCGGCACGACGATGGCGTGCGCCCTGATGGAGACGGTGTTCCACGACGTGCCGCACACCGCCGGCTTCAAGACCTTCGACAAGGCCCGGCTGGGCGGGCAGATGCACTCCGTGCTCCAGATCGCCCAGCCGCTGGCGCTGGTCGATCTGGCGAGCGTGCCGCTGCGCAAGCTGGGCGTGACGCGCAGGCAGCTCATCGATACCGAGAAGGATCGATACCCGGCCACGCGCCAGTGGGCGCAGGCGATCCACCGGCAATGCCCGCAGGCCCAGGGCCTGTGCTGGATCTCGAGGCAGGACGACACCGCGCGCGCGGTCGTCCTGTTCGGCGACCGCATTCCCGCGGAAGCGCTGCGCCCGGGGGGCGGATCGCGCAGTCTGCTCGACGATGGCGAGGCCTGCGATGCGGTGCTCGATCTGGCGGATCGCATCGGTGTCCATGTCGTGCCGGGCCATTGAGCCCCGCCGGGCGCGGCTCCCTCAATCGAACACCGGCACCACCCCATCCTTGAGCTGGCGCCGGCGCTGCTCGTAGTCGGGCATCGCCGCCTGCACGATGGCCCAGAAGGCCGGGCCGTGGTTCATCTCGCGCAGGTGGGCCAGCTCGTGCACGACGACATAGTCGATCGTCTCGACGGGAAAGTGGATCAGGCGCCAGTTCAGGCGGATCGAGCCGTCGCTGCTGGCGCTGCCCCAGCGGGTGCGCGCCGAACTCAGGCGCAGCTGCCGGACCTGCACACCCATCGCGCCGGCGTGCAGCGCGATGCGGGCCTCGAACAGCGTGCGTGCCTGGCGCTGCAGCCAGCGCTGCACCGCGGCGCGCAGCGCCTCGGGCGCGGTGTCGGCCGGCAGCGCCAGCAGCAGCGTGGCGGGTTCCTGGGTGAGCGGGCGGGCGGCCTGCAGCAGCGTGCGCGAGAGCTGCGGCGCCAGCCGGATGCGCAGCGGCGCGCCCAGCCACGGCAGCTCGGTGCCGTCGCGCCAGTCGACGCGTGCGTCCTGGTGCGCCTGGTGGCGCCGGCCCTGCGCGGCGAGCTGGCGCAGGATCCAGGCGCTCTTGTGCCGCAGCGCCGCATCGATCTGCGCCTGCCCGACCCAGCGCGGCACGCTGACCGTCAGCCCGGCCGGGCCGACGACGAAGCCGATGGTGCGCCGGCTGGCGCGGCGCAGCCGGTAGCCCAGGCGGAGGCCGCCGAGCTCGATCTCGCGGTGCATGCCCTCGGGGCGCAGCAGCGCCTCGCAGCCGGCCAGTGCCGCGGTGTCGGGCGCGGCGGCCGGCGCGCTCATGCGGCGGGCGGGTAGGCCTCGGGATCGAGGCGGCGCATCTCGGACTCGATCCAGGCCTCGACTTCCTTCATCAGCTCGTCGGGCCGACGGCCCTGCGGCGCGATCGGCCGGCCGATGGAGATGTCGATCGTGCCCGGGCGCAGCAGGAAGCTCTTGCGCGGCCAGCAGCGCGCCGAGGTCACCGCGATCGGCACGATCGGCACGCCCGCGGCGATCGCCAGCCGCGACGCGCCGCTCTTGTATTCGCCCTGGCTGCCACGCTCGGTGCGGGTGCCCTCGGGGAACATGATGATCCAGTTGCCCTGCTGCATGATGCGCGTGCCCTGCTCGGCCACCTTGCGCCAGGCCTCGGAGCGGCGGCCGCGGTCGATGTGCACCATGTCGAGCCGGCCGATCGCCCAGCCGAAGAAGGGAATCATCAGCAGCTCGCGCTTGAACACATAGGCCAGCGGATGCGGCATGACCGACGGGAAGGCGAAGGTCTCCCAGGTCGACTGGTGCTTCGGCGCCAGGATGACCGCGGCCGTGCCGTCGGCGGCGGTGGGCACGTTCTCCATGCCCTGGATGCGCCACTTCACGCCGCAGATCCATTTCGCGCCGTGGATCGCGGTCTTCAGCCAGCCCGCGCAGATCCAGTACAGCGGCGTGCTGCGCATGAACGGCGAGATGACGACGACAAACAGGCTCCACGGAATGATCGTGATCAGAAGCCACAGGAAATACAGGACGGAGCGCGGATAGGCGAGCATGCGGGGCGCGGAGCGGGTGCGGGGTCGTGAACGAAGGGGCGGATGCGGGTGTGCCGGTCAGGCGCGGCGACCGTCGGCCACGCGTCGGCCCTCGGCGGCCAGCAGCGCGTCGACGAAGGCGGCCAGATCGGCATGCACCGTCAGGCCCGGCACCTTCTCGCGCATCGCCTGCACGCCGGCCTCGTCGAGCGAGGCGGCCTTGCCGGTGCGCACCAGATGCGGCGTGCAGCCGACCGTGCTGGCCGCCTGCAGGTCGCGCAGCGTGTCGCCGACCGCCGGCACGCCCGTCATGTCGATGCCGAAGCGCAGGCCGATGTCCTCGAACAGGCCCGGGCGCGGCTTGCGGCAGCGGCAGTCGTCCTCGGGCGCGTGCGGGCAGAAGAAGACCGCATCGACCCGCCCGCCCAGCGGCATCAGCAGCGCGTTCATCTTCGCGTGCATCTCGTTGAGCGTGTACGCGTCGAACAGGCCGCGGCCCAGGCCCGACTGGTTGGTGGCGACCACCACATGCCAGCCGGCCTGGTAGAGCCGGGCGATCGCGGCGAGCGCACCCGGCAGCGGCACCCACTCGTCGGCCGACTTGACATAGTCGTCGCGGTCCTCGTTGATGGTGCCGTCGCGGTCGAGAACGACCAGCTTGATCGGGTTGCTGCGCTCGCCCATGGTCTGTGCTCCCGGCGTGCGCGGTCAGGCCGCCAGGCGCGACAGGTCGGCGACGCGGTTCATCGCCTCATGCAGCGTCTTGAGCAGGCCCAGGCGGTTGGCGCGCAGCTGGGCGTCCTCGGCGTTGACCATCACGTCGTCGAAGAAGGCGTCGACCGGCGTCTTCAGCGCGGCCAGCGCCTTCAGGCTGCCGGCGAGGTCGCCCTGCACGAACAGGCGGTCGGCCTCGGGCTGCACCGTGCCCAGCGCCTCGAACAGCGCCTGCTCGGCGGCTTCCTGCAGCAGCGCGGTGTTCACCTTTGCCTCCACCTCGCCCTCGGCCTTCTTCAGGATGTTGCCGATGCGCTTGTTGGCCGCGGCCAGCGAGGCGGCCTCGGGCAGGCCGGCGAAGGCGCGCACCGCCGCCAGACGGCGCGGCACCTCGCCCAGGCGGGTGGGCGCGAGCGCCAGCACCGCGTCGACTTCCTGCGCGCTGTAGCCCTGCTCGCGCAGGGAGACGGCCAGGCGGTCGGCGAAGAAGGGCAGCAGCTTCGGGGTCGGATCCTCGATCAGGCCGCCGAAGACCGGCGCGGCCGAGCGCAGCAGCTCGGGCAGGTCCAGCGGCAGGTTCTTCTCGACCAGGATGCGGATCACGCCCAGCGCATGGCGGCGCAGCGCGAACGGATCCTTGTCGCCGGTGGGCAGCTGGCCGATGCCGAACAGGCCCACCAGCGTCTCCAGCTTGTCGGCCAGCGCGACGACCGTGCCGGTGTGGTTGCGCGGCAGCGCATCGCCGGCGAAGCGCGGCTTGTAGTGGTCTTCGATCGCGATGGCCACGCCGTCGCGCAGGCCCTCGAAGCGGGCGTAGTAGCCGCCCATGATGCCCTGCAGCTCGGGGAACTCGCCGACCATGTCGGTCAGCAGGTCGGTCTTGGCCAGCAGCGCGGCCTGGTCGGCCTTGTGCGCCAGCATCTGCAGCTCGTCATGCGACTGCACCGAGGCGGCCTGGTGCTCGCCGAGCTGGCGCACGATCAGGTGGGTCAGCGCGCGCACGCGCTCGGTGCGCTCGCCCTGGGTGCCGAGCTTGCCGTGGTAGACCACCTTGGCCAGACCGGCCACGCGCGACTCCAGCGTCTTCTTGCGGTCCTGGTCGAAGAAGAACTTGGCGTCGGCCAGGCGCGGGCGCACCACGCGCTCGTTGCCGCCGATCACCGCGCTCGGGTCTTCCGGGCGGATGTTCGAGACGATCAGGAACTTGTTGGTCAGCTTGCCCGCCGCGTCCAGCAGCGGGAAGTACTTCTGGTTGGCCTTCATCGTCAGGATGAGGCATTCCTGCGGCACTTCCAGGAACTCCGGCTCGAACTGGCAGGTGAGCACGTTCGGGCGCTCGACCAGCGCGCAGACCTCGTCGAGCAGCGCCTCGTCGTCGATGGGCTTGAGGCCTTGCCGAGCGGCCGCGTCGGCGAGCTGGCGCACGATCTCGGCGCGGCGGGCGTCGAAGCCGGGAATCACCGCGCCTTCGCCGACGAGCTGGTCGGCGTAGCTGTCGGCCTCGCGCAGCGTGACGGTCGGGTTCGCGGCCTCGAAGCGGTGGCCGGTGGTGGTGCGGCCGGCCACGAGGCCGAGGGTGGCCACCGGCACCACGTCGGCGCCGTGCAGCGCGACCAGCCCGTGCGCCGGGCGCACGAAGTTCACCGAGGTCCAGCCGTCGGCGAGCTGGTAGCTCATGACCTTCGGGATCGGCAGCCTGGCCAGGGCTTCGTCCAGGGCCTTCTGCAGGCCGTCGGCCAGCGAGGCGCCGGCGACGACCGAGTCCAGGAACAGCGCTTCGGCCTTGCCGTCGGGCTGGCGCTTCAGGCTGGGCACGACCGAGGCGTCGGCGCCGACCGAGGCCAGCTTCTTCAGCAGCGCCGGCGTGGGCTGGCCGTCGGCGGTCAGCGCCACGGCGACCGGCATCAGCTTCTGCTGCACCGCCTTGTCGGCTGCCCTTGCGGCCACGCCGGTGACATGCACGGCCAGGCGGCGCGGCGAGGCGAAGGGCGTGACGGCGGCGTCCGCCGCGGCCAGGCCGCTGGCCTTCAGCGAGGCGGCCAGCGTCGAGGCGAAGGATTCGCCCAGCTTCTTCAGCGCCTTCGGCGGCAGTTCCTCGACGAAGAGTTCGACGAGCAGGTTCTTTGGGGTGCTCATGGTTCAGTCAGCCTTCTTCGAGTCGTTCTTGGCGGCCTTCTCGGCCTTTTCGGCGTTCTTGGCGGCTTCGGCGTCCAGCTTGGCGATCACCTCGTCGGCCCAGGCCTTCGGGGCCATCGGGAAGCCCAGGCGCTTGCGGCTGTCGAGGTAGGCGGCGGCCACGCTGCGCGCCAGGTTGCGGATGCGGCCGATGTAGGCGGCGCGCTCGGTCACGCTGATCGCGCCCCGGGCGTCGAGCAGGTTGAAGGTGTGCGCGGCCTTGAGCACCTGCTCGTAGGCCGGCAGCGCCAGCTGCTTCTCGATCAGGTGCTGCGCGTTGCCCTCGTGCGCGGTGAAGGCGGTCAGCAGGAACTCGACGTTGCTGTGCTCGAAGTTGTAGGTCGACTGCTCCACCTCGTTCTGGTGGTAGACGTCGCCGTAGCTCAGGCCTTCGGAGAACTTCAGGTCGTAGACGTTCTCCACGCCCTGCAGGTACATCGCCAGCCGCTCCAGGCCGTAGGTGATCTCGCCGGTGGCGGGCTTGCAGTCGATGCCGCCGACCTGCTGGAAGTAGGTGAACTGCGTCACCTCCATGCCGTTGAGCCAGACCTCCCAGCCCAGGCCCCAGGCGCCCAGCGTCGGGTTCTCCCAGTCGTCCTCGACGAAGCGGATGTCGTTCTTCTTCAGGTCGAAGCCCAGCGCCTCCAGCGAGCCCAGGTACAGCTCCAGGATGTTGGCCGGCGCCGGCTTCAGGACCACCTGGTACTGGTAGTAGTGCTGCAGGCGGTTCGGGTTCTCGCCGTAGCGGCCGTCCTTGGGGCGGCGGCTGGGCTGCACATACGCGGCCTTCCACGGCTCGGGGCCGAGGGCGCGCAGGAAGGTCGCGGTGTGGCTGGTGCCGGCGCCGACCTCCATGTCGTAGGGCTGCAGCAGCGCGCAGCCCTGGGCGTCCCAGTATTCCTGAAGGCGGAGAATGATTTGCTGGAAGGTCAGCATGGCAAGGGCGGGCTCGGACGAATGGGGCGGGAGGCCGCAGGCCGCGCGAATCGCACGCTCGGCCCGCGATGAGGATCACGGATTCTAGTGTCGCGCCATGACGCACCCCCCCGCCCCGTCATGCCCGCGCAGGCGGGCACCCACGATGGGCACGACGCGGTGGTGGCGGGCGTGGGTCCTCGCCTTCGCGAGGATGACGGTGGAGGCAGGCGCGATCGTCGACGGCGCGTCAGGCGGCCGGTGCGCTGTCGCCCTGCAGCGCGGCGAGCTGCGCCGGCGTGCCGACGTTCTCCCAGCGTCCCGGCCAGGTCTCCAGCAAGATGCGGCCCGCCGCCACGCCGTCGATCAGCAGCCGGCCGAGCGCGGCGCGCCGGCCCTTGGGCAGCCCCGCGCAGACGCTCGGGCGCATCAGCGCGAGGTTGGCGTAGGTGGCGCGGCCGCCCTCGTGGTCGAAGTCGCCGCCGGGGTGATAGGGCGGGTTGGGCACGACCCACAGGTGCGCGTCATGGCCGCTGTCGACGAAGCGCGCCACCGCCTCCGGCGCGAAGCGGAACTCCGGCGCCCAGATGTCGCCCGAGACCACCCAGAAGGCCTCGCGGCCGTCCTCGCAGAGCCAGTCCTGCACGGTGGCGATGCCGCCGCCCGTCTCCAGCGCGCCGCCGAAGTCGCGGCCCTCGTGCGACCAGCGGATCGACAGCCCGAAGCGGCTGCCGTCGCCCAGCACCTCGGGGAAGCGCTCTTCCAGCCAGGCGGTGTTGATCACCACCTCGCGCACGCCGCCGGCGGCCAGCGCGAGCAGATGCCACTCGATCAGCGGCCGGCCGAAGACCGGCAGCAGCGGCTTCGGGGTGGTGTCGGTCAGCGGGCGCATGCGCTCGCCGCGGCCCGCGGCGAGCACGATCGCGCGCGGGGGCAGGGTGGGGCGTTGGGGGGTGTTCACGAGGGTGCAGTGTATTCAGCGTGCGCGGCTTGCGGC
>RRZT011457004.1_pt1 | contig 11643 bp, 9 predicted proteins | sample 2165551 | NCBI WGS metagenome assembly RRZT01 (sample SAMN10456910, study PRJNA506462) | wastewater metagenome | biome: wastewater; feature: sludge; material: wastewater sludge; isolation source: wastewater sludge with Escherichia coli K12::gfp cells carrying plasmid... | place: USA: Moscow, Idaho ... | reverse complement strand
CGTTCGGCCCAGGCGACTAGTTCCCTGCGGCGTTTTGGGGACAGAGCGACGCCGGTCGGGAACTGGTGGGCCGGGGTCACCAGCACCGCCCGTGCACTCGTGCCGGTCAGCGCGGCGACGTCGATCCCGTGGGCATCGACCGGCACCGGGTGCAGAGCGTCGAGCCAGTAGTCCAGGACGCGTCGGTTTCCTTCGGCGCCCGGGTCCTCGACCGCGCACTCGGTGACCCCATGGCCAAGGAGCACCTGGCACAGCAGGCTGAGCGCGCCGGTCACCCCGGCGGTGACGATGATCCGATCCGGTCCGGCAACGATCCCGCGGCTGCGTGCCAGCCACCCTGCCAACGCCTCGCGAAGCTCCGGCGTGCCTTGGGGATCGGCATAGCCGAGTTCCCGGCTGCCTGCCGTCGCGAGTATCCGGCGTTCGGCCCTCAGCCATGCCGCTCTCGGGAAGGCGCTCAGATCGGGAGCGCCAGTCGAAATGCTCAGCAACTCCGTCGACGCTGGCGCTGGCGGTGTCGGTGCGGGGGCGTGCGCGGGAAGAGAGGCGAGCGACGCGACCACAGTGCCGCCACCACCGTTGGCGACCAGCAGACCTTCCTCCGAGAGCCTGCGATACGCCTCCACCACGGTTCCGCGAGAGACAGACAGGTCTCCCGCCAGCTCCCTACTCGCCGGTAGGCGCGCGCCGGGGGCGAGCGTGCCATCCGAGATCGCGGCGCGGAGCCGTCCGGTAAGCCACGTCGTCCGGCCGCGAGCGGGCGCGCACGCCGGGTCGAGAGCCAAGAAGTCCGATCCGTTCATTTGGTACATGATTCTAGGTGTCAATTGAAGCTTTGAATCAGTCCAAGAGGCTCGAGAAGCCGGGAGCTGTTGAGCGATCACCGAAAGAGGACGCCGACGCCCGACCCACAAACCAGGAGAGACCGAACACCCGTTCGATCAGGTGACGAAGGGTCGAGGACTAGGTCCGACGCATTTTGGGGTGCCTGGAAAGCGCGTTCGGCTACATTACCCCCAAGACAAAAACCCTTGTCAACCGCATGAAGCGAGGAGCCTACGAGGTCTCCCGTCGACCTCAGGGAGCTGCTCCGAGGGATGATCGGGGGCCAGTGGCAAGGACTGTCGAGACGGCTCAAACTTTCCTCACGGCATCGGAGATCGATGCTCTGGTGGGTGACTACCTGGCCGGAGCAGGGGTCCAAGAGTTGGCTGACCGGTACGGCATCCACCGCGCAACAGTGTTCGCGCATCTCCGTCGCCGCAACGTGCCGAGTCGGCGGCCCGGCCTGAGCCTCAACGAGAAGGCCGAGGCCGTCCGCCTAGCACGGGCGGGCATCTCGATGCGAGCGATCGGCCGCAGGATGGGAGTGGATCGCAAGGCTGTGCGGGCGGCGCTGGTCGGGGTAGGCCTCTTGATCTAGGGGGTCGGGACGGACGCCTGCTGGCGGTGACCAGGGACAAGCGAAGTCAGCGGACCCTTTTGAGGCGACAGTGGGGCCGGTAGTTCGAACTCAAGGACGGAGTCAACGATTTCGAAGTTGACATGCTGAGTGCGCTGCTGGCGCGTCGAAGTCGGGGCAGTGCGTGTCAGGCATGGATCGGTCATGACCCGTGCGAGCATTGAGCGTGGATACTCTAGATCAGGGAGACTTCGTGCGGGCCTGGGCTGTTCAGCCTCGGCGGTTCGCATGGCTCCTTGGCGCGGGCGCGAGCGCGTCGGCCGGTTTGCGGACCGCGAACCAGGTCCGCGACGACCTCCTACTGCGGGTGTACGCGGAGCGGCACGGGCTCATCCGTCAGAACCTAAACGCTAATGACCCGAACGTCCGTTCGGCGTTGACCGCCTACTTCGACGGCCGCAACGGCATGGTTCCGTTCGGTTCCGCGGATGATTACTCGTGCGCGTTCAAGCTGGCTCTGCCAGACGAGTCGGCTCGTCGCTCGTACCTGCAAGGCATCTTGAAGGGCTGCCGGCCTAGTTTCGGTCAGAGGGTCTTCGGAGCGCTGATGACCGCTGGCTTCATCGACATCGTCACCACGACCAACTTCGATGACCTGATCGAGCAAGCGGCAGCCGAGTCCTATACGGCCGTCAACGATGTCAGCGATCCACGGCGCCTCTACGTTGCCGCCTTGAACAGTGTCGACCGTGCGCGCCGCATCCTGTCCGCCGAGAGTCACCCGCTGCTGGTCAAGCTCCATGGCGACTTCCGTGAGTCGTCGCTGAAGAACCTGACCGAAGAGTTGGTCGTGCAAGACCAGGTGCTGCGCCAGTCCGTGCAGGACGTCAGCAGGAGTGTGGGGCTGGCTGTCGTGGGCTATAGCGGTCGTGACGAGAGCGTCATGGAGATGCTGGAGAGCTCGACACTTCTTGATAGCGCATGGCCTGCTGGTCTGTGGTGGTTCACCAGGGAACCAGGTCGGCTGCCCGAACGGGTGCGTCGCCTTTTGGAGATAGCAGCCGAACGCGGGGTCGCCTCCTACCTGGTGGCGTTGGAGACCTTCGACGAGCTGATGGCCAGCCTCGTCCTGCAAGCCGAACTCACCGACGATGCCCGCACGTATATCAACGGTCTTCAGTCGGCGTCACGGGTCGCCGACGCCTCTCCGCCCGTGGCGAGCAAGCGCAGCTACCCGATTATTCGCTACAACGCGCTCCCTGTCTTGGCCGCGCCGACCTCGGTCCTGCACGCTTCACTGTCCGGCATCGACAACGAGGAGTTCCGCCGACGATCCAAGGAAGTCGGATGGCGCGGAGTCGCCGTCCAAGCCGGCGGAAGCGTATGGGGCTGGGGTGACCCCGAGCAGTTGGCGCGCATCGTCGGCACCACCCCGGAGATCGTCGACATCGACCTGCTCAGCGGTGACCTGGAACCGGTCCTGCACGCTCTACTCGTCCAAGGCCTGGCCCGGTCGGTCGCATCCTGGCTACCGGCACGAGCCAGAACAACTCGCCGCGACGCTCTGGTGTTGTTGCACGAGTGGGATGACCTCAGCGAGTCGCGTCAGCTTACTCTTCGCCGCTTCAAGAAGGCCTACGACGGCCAAGTGACCGGCCATCTAGGTAAAGGTCGTGGACAGAACCGGCTAGCAGAGCAACGTGCCTGGGCCGAGGCAGCACGCCTCCACGTCGAGTGGCGCTGGGGTGCTCCGTGGATGATTTTTACCCCGTTTACCTGGGTCGAGCGACTCGAACGCGACGAGGACGACGATAGTCCGGTTGTGGACCCAGCAGCGGATTGGCGTCGGGAACGCTGGGTGCAACGCAAGCAGAACGAGAAGTGGGCAAGCATCATCGATGTCTGGGCTACTTCGATCGCGCCACAGCGCAAGGACGTCTCATTGCGCCTTCCCCGTACCTGCGACCCTGACACTTTCGGTGGTTTCACTCTCGGTGCGTTCTCCGCACATAGTTGGAGGTCAGCATGACCCTCGACTTTGACTCTCGCCAGCCCTGGGCACCGCACACGATTCTTCAGGAACCGATGCTGAAGTTTGACAGCAGCCCGACCCCGGCAACCGCGGGTCACCCGCTCGTCGGACTGCTCGACCACGGCCCCTACGCCGGACCGCCGACCGCTAGCGTGCGACTCGCCACGATCACCCTCAACGGTGACAAGCCGAAGCTCTACGACTTCCTCCGCGGTGCCACCCAGGCACACGAACCCAGCGACCGTCTGGCATACGTGCCGCGATATCCGGGGTTCGAGGCGCTGTTCAAGGCCGAGCTTCTTCCTCAGTCCGACGCCCACGTCGACATCCGGAGCGCCGAGATCGGCACCGGTGCTGACGCGCACGACCGACTCAGCGAGGCGCTTGCCCGTGCGGTGCGGCACCTCCACACCGTTCGCGACTCCTGGGACGTCATCGTGTTCCTACTCCCTGCAGCCTGGGAGCCTCTGAGGCTCAGCGCCGACGGTGCGCTGGACCTGCACGACCGGTTGAAGGCGACGGCCGCGCTGCTGGGCTGTCCTATCCAGATGATCCGCGAGACCTCCGCGCTGCAGTTCAGGTACAAGTGCTCCATGTACTGGCGGCTGTCGATTGCGCTGCTGACGAAGGCTGGCGGCGTGCCGTTCCGGATGATGCGTCCCACTGAGTCCGACACTGCGTACCTCGGGCTGGCCTACGCGATTCGTGGTGGGACCGCCAACGAGTTCGTCACCTGCTGTTCGCAGGTCTTCGACGCCGAAGGTGGTGGCTTCGAATTTATCGCCTACAACGTCGGCGCCGACCGTGACCTGGAGAACCCGCATCTGACCCGCGACGAGATGCGCACCGTCATGGCGCGCAGCGCTCGCCTCTACCAGCGGCGCAGGGCCGGGTCTCTGCCCCAGCGGCTTGTGATCCACAAGACGACAACCTGGCGTGAGGAAGAAGTCGCAGGGGTCTTCGACGCGTGGAGCCCGGCCGTTCCTGACATCGAGTGCCTCCAGGTACGTCTAGACACACCCTGGACCGGGGTTGCCCTCCGCGGCGGCAAGGGCAACTCGGCGGTCGCCAACGAATGGCCTGTGGGCCGCGGGTCTCTTCAGTATCTCTCTGGGCGGGAGGCACTCCTGTGGATCGCCGGTACGGCGAAGGGTGTCGCGCTGACGGGTGAGAACTATAATCAGGCAGCCAAGGCTCTACCGACCCCGATTGCGTTCAAGCGTGACGCGGGTGCTGGCCCCCTGGAGATTCCTGCCAGCGAAATCCTTGCCCTGTCGAAGCTCGACTGGAACAACGACGCCCTTTACGGTGTGACCCCCGTGACTATCTCCTACAGCCAGCGGCTGGCACGAATCATTAGCAGGGTGCCAGCGCTCCCGGACGACAGCTATCAGTTCCGACTATTCATGTGACCGGCTCGGCCAACTGGCATCCAAGTCTCAAGCCTTCCGCCACACACCATGGCCGCCGGAACCGGCCGCAGCGACACCGCGTTATAGGCCGTCTAGCAATTGCCAGAGCCGGCAATGACCCCCCACTCGCGCTCCGGCCATCGTGACAACTATGTGAGGCCAGAGATGTGCTTGGCAGTAGTCGACTTGGCGGTCTTGGCTGCCGCTCGTTTGTTTGGCGGTGGTGGCGCCGACATGACCTCGATTGTGCGGTAGCGGGCTCTGGTAGTGGCAACGTAGATCTTGCGGTGCGTGTCCTGGGTGACTGAGAGGCCGACGCCGAGGGAGCCGCGTTCGGTGTCGCTCAAGACGACGCCAACGATGTCCCACTCGCCCCCTTTGGCCTGGTGGGAGGTGAGACCAGGAACTGGGCGGCCGGAGTGGGTCAGGCGTGATTGGAGCATGGCGAGCCGTTTGGTGTGGGCTGCGTGGGGCGGCCGCAGGTAGCGCGCGGAGACGGCGCCAACAACAGTGACAAGTTGGTTGTATGCGGCCTTGATGGCCGCGGGTGTGCCGGGCTGGAGCGTCTCGATCACCCCCTGCAACTGGGGTTCAAGTTGCCTCGGTATGTCTCGGTCTTGGATGTTCAGTGCGGCAAGAGCATCGCCGAGGTAGGTGGCGTCGAGGTCCAGGATGTTCCGGGTGGCGTGGTTGAGCAGCAGGGTCGCAGCGGCTTCTTCGTACCCGCCTTTGAACGAGTGGTAGGCGAGGGGGAGGACGCCGCCGCCCACAGCCCAGAGGTCCCTCCAGTACAGCGCGATAGCGACGTCGATGTCGTCGGAATCGATGGGCAGTGTGACTCTGGCGCCGTTGCGAAGGTTGGTGGCGAGCTCGGCCTGTTCTTCCGATTGCCAGCGGAACGATTGCGTGAGGCGCAGCGTCGGGATGCCGTTCCGATCCAGGAAGTCGCGCACGACCTGAGGCTTGGCGCCTCGGAAGAGGTAGAGCGCTTGCCAGGGGTCGCCGACAAGGGTAACTGCGACGCCAGCGGCGATGGCCGATTCGAGGATGGCGATGTCGAGCTCGTTCGCGTCGAAGACCTCGTCGACCACGAGTGCGCGGATCTGCTGTCCGAGGCGCGCCTGAATGCGTGCGGCGCAATCGGGGCGGTGAAGGGCGTGTTCCAGGATCGTCCGGACATCGTCGTGGGTGCAGATGCCCTGGCGCATGTGCGGCAAGATGCTGACCGCCGGGACACGGTTCGCGTAGTCCTCCGCGAATGCCGACCTGAACGTCACAGCCTTGCCATTCAGCCCTAGTTCGTAGATGGAACGAGTGGAGGACGTACCGCCGCAAGATGCCCAGCTGTCGCGGACGTCAAGTTTCACATCGCCGCCGGGCCACAACTTCTTCGCGTCAGGCCACTCGACTAGCTCCTCACGAAGGAGGTCGTGAAAGAGGTCGGACATGATCGTGTCGAGGGTGACGACTCGGTGGGGCCAGGCGAGAGCTTCCGTACCCCAGAGGCGCTGCACGCGGCGGCGCAGGTTGAACGTGGCCGCACGCGTGAAGCTAACGGCGACGACGGCACGTGCGTCGTGCCGGTATCGGGCTGCGAACCTGTGCACACCGAATCGCTGAGCGGAGACAGTCGTCTTCCCTGTACCGGGGCCAGCTTCGATGAAGATATTCTTCTCACCGGTGGCCGCAGCGTGCCGTTGCTGCGCAGTCAGCGTGTTGATCGCGCCCGCGTGAGCGAGAGCCCTGGTCACGACAGTCCGAAGTCTTTCATGAGTTCGTCGATGTCGACGTCAGCGGGCCCGGTCGTGACGCCCTGGTCTGCCCCGTCGGTTACCGGGCTGTCCCCCGGTCCCGCATCCTCCGATGTCGAGCCAGAGAAGGGCGGCGACGAGGGGTCGGCGTACAGGAACTCGAAGATGTTCGCGTAGGGAGCCGGCATGTGAACGTCGATGCTTCCTGCGTATCGGGCGTCGCGAAGCCGCCCGGCGAGCGCTTCGGCGAACTCGCCCTTTTTCGATGCGCCTGGCCCGGCCTTGACCGACTCGCCGTCTTGCTTGTGCTTGCCGCGGAAGATGTCGCGCACCGCCTCAGGGGTCACTTCGTCGGGCACGTCTAGGCCGATGTCCTGAAGGGCCTGCTTGATCTGGTCTTCGTTGAGTTTGGTGAGTTGCGGCTCCAACGTGGGATGGCTGTGTTCGACGAGCAGCACGTCAGGGTCGTGGTCCGGAGCCCAGCTCGGCTGTTCGGGCGCGTCATCGAAATCCGTGTCGCTGTCTCGGAGGACCGCTAAACGACTGCAGAGCTCATGGTCTCGGGTGGCGAGAAGCCTTACGGCCCAAGGTCCAACCTTGGTGCCCATCGGAACAATGCTGAGCGCGTCGACAAACGCTTGCTTGTCCTCGTCGTCGCCGGCCCACGCCCATCCAAGCTCACGAAGTACGGCTGCTTCAGTGACTCCCTCAACGAGCAGAACGCGATTGGCAAACAACGCAGCCGATCGGCTGGCGTCCAGGTGCAACCTCGCCTTCCGTAGAACCTCGTCTCGTGCCGTGAGTGGAATATCGGCGACAGCCCGCGCGATAGGGCGGCCCAGCTTGTCGTGGCGGATAATGATCAGTTCGGTCGGGTCGCAGGAGGTGATGATGTCGGTTGCGTGGCTGGACAGGATGACTTGGAGTTCAGGACGGAGTTCCACCTGACGCCGCAGGTACCGCACCAGCGAGTGCTGCAGCTGCGGGTGCAGATGGGCCTCGGGCTCCTCAATGAGAAGGGTCACGTGGAACGCACTGGCTGGGAAGAACGAGTCCTCGACACTCTCACTCTCGGCCCTCGCCTGGGCCAGAACACGGTCAGCTTCGGCAAGATCCTCCTCAGTTGGCTCGGATGGCGTAACTGCCAGCGGGGCCTCGTCCGGCGCTGGGCCGACGGGGTGACCCCGGGGTGCCTCTGCGGCAGCTGCTGCTATCTCGGTGGCGTCGGGGATGGCGGCAAGCGTGACCGCTATGTGAAGCAGGTTCACATAGCCAAGGGCAACGACCTCCAAGGGCAGCGCGCCGACGCGACCCTCGATGGTGGCGAGCATTAGCTCCAGCACTCTAGCCAGGTAGCGGTCGTCGACTACCTGACCGCGAATGTAGGCCCAGTTGCGCGACACGCCGGCCGAGAGAGCCCGGAGCTTGTCGCCCACCCGAGCTTCCAGCCCGTCGAGAACCTCGTGCGTCGCGAGCTGTTCGAGCAGTCGGGACGCGTGCGCTCGCAGGTCCGACAAATCGCGGCCGCGACCGCGATTCTGCTGCTGCGCACGCAGGAGTTCCACCAAGACTCGGGTCTCGCGCCGCGAAAGCTCATCGAGCGGGTTGCGCCACGCTGGCAGGTGCACGAGCAGGATCTTGTCCTCAACCCCGCTCACGGACGCTGACAGGACTTTGGTCGTTATGCTCCCCATACTCCGGTGCAAGGTTCGCGCCCAGTCCGCCGCGACTGTACCCGGCACCGAACGGCCGCTCTGTAACTGTAGCTGGAGGCCAAGCGGACCTTCCTTCGCTGCATCCGCCTCAAACCTGTAGGCCACCTCGATGTCCCGGTCGCCCGGTCCGAGGGCAGCAGCCGAGTGGCGCGGCAAGTGTGGGAACCGCTGTGGGTGGCCCAAGTACACCGCGTCGCTGAACGTGGTCTTTCCACCACCATTCGCGCCTGCGATCACCGCGAACCGCCCGGGAAGCGACACCTCCAATGGGTGGTCGACCGAGCCCCGCAAGCCCCGCACTCGCACACGGCTCAAGTACACAGAACACCCTCCCGGAACGGGCGGCATCCAACGGCCGCGTCACCACTGATGCGAGCCTAGCGAAAGTCCACCGGCTCAACCGCTTGAACTGGCTTCGACGACTGGATCGAGTCGAACGTGTGTGAGCCTGGAGACAGCTGAGTCGATAGCCTTAGCGGGTGCCTGACGTTGACCGCGCATCGAACCTTGTCCAGGAGACGCTTGACCAGTTTGATGCGCCCGGTATGACGGTCGCTGCGCTCACGCGGCGTTGTCAGCGGATCGCATCCCTGCGGGGCGATGGTGTGGCGCTCTCCTGGTTGACGATGGAGTCGACTGATGTAGCCAACCAGTTCACGAACCAGTCAGAAGCCTCACGAGCCTCGCGTGAGTCCCTGGCGGCGCGCCTGCTCAGGACGATCCCAGGCGACGAGGCCAACGCGAAGTGGACTGCGGAATACGACGGCTACATCAGTCGGCGGCGGACGGAGTCTGGCGCGCAGGAGGCGAACCTTCGCAGCGTTCAACAGATCGAGGAGTTGGCGCAGACGCTGCGGGAGCAGGAGGCTGCGACACTCATCTCGCCTTCTCCGGGGATGCACAGCTACGACCTCGGCAAGCACGTGTCCGACCAGGAACGCCACGGCGTCCGTGCCGGCCCATCGCAAAGTCATCGGTACATCGGATGCTGACCAACCCTTACTACAAGGGCAGCGTCCGGTACCACGGCGTCTCCTATCCGGGGCTCCATGAGGCGATCGTGCCCAAGGAAGTCTGGTACCAGGTGCAGACAGTGCTCTGTACCCATCGGACAGCGGCAGATGCGACTCAGATCCATGACCATTACCTGAAAGGGACTCTAATTCTGCGGGCAGTGCGGTTCACGGTTGCTCGTGTCGAAGGCCAAGAACGGCCAGGGTGTCATCTACCCATATTTCGTGTGCGCCAGCCGTCACGGCGGCCGGGGCGACTGCACACGGCAAGCGATGATCGAACACATCGAGCACCTCGTCGAACGTCTCTACGACCACGTACAGATTGACAGTGAGACCCGACAATCCTTGTCCTCGATGCTGCACACCAAGTTCGACCAGATGATGTCCGAGGGTGCCGTCGAGTTGGCAGACCTCGTGTCCCGCCGGACGCAACTGGAGGGCGAACAAGAGAAGCTGCTCCAAGCCCACCATGCGGGAGCGATTCCGCTCGATCTCCTCAAGAGGGAGCAAGACCGCATCACCAGCTCGCTGGAGACCATCGCGCACCGCATCGCGGCGCACCACGGCCAGTACGCGGAAGCGCGGGCGAACCTTGATGACTCACTGGAGTTACTCTCCAACGCCTCCGACATTTACGCCAATGCCGACAACGCGAACCGGAGACTGTGCAACCAGGCGCTGTTCAGGGCGATCTACGTCGATGAGGACAACGACATCCGCGTGGCCTACCAGAAGCCCTACACGGCGGTCGCTGACGCCGTACTACAGGCTGATGCGTTGACGTGGGCTGCCACGGCACGAAGGGCCGGCCAGGTTGGAACTTCCTCCAAGGGTGGACCCTTGGTCGAAAGTTTCAACCTGGCCGCGGTGGGGTCCCTGCGTAGTACGTTCGCCAACCTCGCCCCGCGCCTAAAGACCCTGGTCACACGCTGGAAGCGCGGCGTCTACCGGGTGTCCCAGCGCCCGGAAACCGCCCCGATGGAGGACTCTCGGGGCACCGTGGTTCGGAGGATTGAACATCTTCAAACCTTTCTCACCGCTGCTGAGGTCGACCGCCTCGTGGACGACTACCTCGACGGTACGACGGTCAACGAGCTGGCAGACAGGTACGGAGTGCATCGCGCCACCGTGTCGGCGCACCTCACGCGGCGCCGCGTCGGGCGTCGCCGTCCGGGACTCGGAGCAGACGAGGCAGCCGACGCGGTGCGGCTCCACCTCGGCGGCGTCTCGATGCGAGCGATCGCGCAGAGCATGGGCGTGGATCGCAAGGCCGTGCGGCGCGCGTTGGTTGAGGCGTCGGCGATCAGCGCGTGAAACAAGACGAAGGCCACCGGGGAGAGTTCCCGGTGGCCTTCCTGTTGCTGACCTCAGTTGCCGACGTCCTGGGGCGGCCCTTGTCGAGGTGATGTCGGGCCGTGTCGCTCTTGGCGGTCGGCGTCGGCGCGAGCGAAGGCCATGCCGATGAAGAGCTGGGCGAGCTTGTTTAGGTCCGGGTCGGTGCGTGGTTCGGCCACGATGCGGTAGTTGCGCATCCGGGATGGCGCGGCTTTGCGGCGGGTGCTCGTCCCTGCCGAGTCTTCTGAGCGGTCGACTTCGCGGGCGCTCATCGGGTCGCTCCCATTGACTCGACCTCGTACTGGGTCTGCGCTTCCTCGCCGATGGTGTCAGCGTTTGCGCGGTCAGGTTGGGTGACGCGGACGTAGCGCCGAAGCACGAGCGTCACCGGGTCGATCCGGAGCATCTTGAAGCCGTTCCAAGTGAACAGGATCACCAGTGCGTTGAGCCAGCCGGGGCCGTCGTGGTTGAGGATCGTGGTGCAGATCGCGGCGGCGTAGAAGAACACCGCGGCCAGGCCGACCGCGAGCAGGAACCACCTAACTCCGTGACGACCGTGGGTGCGGATCAGCAGGATGTTGGTCGGTGCGTACCTGAGCAGCCGGTAGCGGATGCTGAAAATGGTGGAGAGTGCGAACTGAGTCATGTCGGGCCTCGTCTTGTCATAGCAACGGCGCAGTTGACCGTTGAGGCAGCTATGAATGAGTGCCCACGAGGGGCCGTCCCGGAGGACCCGCAGAGTTGAGAACCTGCCTCGCCCTCAACTCTACGTCTGGGCTGCGACGAAGGGAACCCCTGTCGGTGGCGCTCGGTGGCGCACCTGGTCGGTGACCTTGGAGTGGAAGGACACCGATCATGGCGACGCTGGCGGAGCAGGCGCAGGGCGAACGGATGGCGCGGGTCGTGCTGTCGATGATCGCCGAACCGAACGATCTGACGACCGGGTACATCCTGGGTCGCCACGGCGGCGTTGCGACGCT
>RRZT011890762.1_pt1 | contig 11644 bp, 14 predicted proteins | sample 2165551 | NCBI WGS metagenome assembly RRZT01 (sample SAMN10456910, study PRJNA506462) | wastewater metagenome | biome: wastewater; feature: sludge; material: wastewater sludge; isolation source: wastewater sludge with Escherichia coli K12::gfp cells carrying plasmid... | place: USA: Moscow, Idaho... | reverse complement strand
GACTGCCAATGACATTAAGGTACAAGTGGCCGGCACGGGCAAAAAGCTGCGCGGTTTGCGTCATGGACCTTATCGTCCAGATTTGACCATCTTGGACGATATTGAAAACGATGAGCAAGTGCGTAATCCAGAGCAACGCGATAAGGTGGAAAGCTGGGTTAAGAAGACCATATTGCCGCTGGGCGGCGTGGGCAGTAAATACGATGTGGTCTATATCGGCACCATCTTGCACTATGATTCGGTGCTTAGCCGTGTGCTTAAAAACCCGTTTTGGAAGCGGGTTAAATTCAAGGCGATGAAGTCTTGGCCAACCAATATGGATTTGTGGGCGCAGTGGGAAGGCATCTTCCGCAACAGCACGTTAGAAGACCCTGAAGCGGTGGCCAAGGCGTTTTACTTGGCCAATCAAGCGGCCATGGAGGAAGGTGCTGTCACCTCTTGGAAAGCACGTGGCGTGTATGCGCTGATGGTCATCCGCGCACGTGATGGCCACGATACGTTTGACTCTGAATATCAGAACGACCCTGTGGCTGGTGACAATGCCCCGTTTGCCAATTGCATTCAGTTTTGGGTGCACCACCAGAATGATTGGGTGTTTTATGGCTCGTGCGATCCATCATTGGGTAAAACCGGCAAAGGTCGAGACCCATCGGCGTTGTTGGTGGGTGGGTTTAAACGCAGCAAAGGCGTGTTGGATGTGGTTGAAGCCAATATCAAAAAGCGATTGCCTGACAAAATCATTTCCGATGTGATTGCCTTGCAGCGTGAGTATCGCTGTACGGTTTGGGGTGTGGAAACAGTACAGTTTCAAGAGTTTTTAAAAGACGAATTGGTGAAGCGCTCAGCCCAGCAAGGCATTCCTGTACCCGCACGTGGCATCAAGCCCACGGCTGACAAGATGCTGCGCATAGAGAGCATACAACCGCATGTGATGAATGGTCTGATACGCTTGCATGTATCTCAAACCGTGCTACTCGACCAGTTGCGTCATTTCCCAATGGCTGACCATGACGATGGCCCAGATGCCTTACACATGTTGTGGATGCTTGCGGTGTCAGGTTTTGGGGCGATTGAGTACGTGGAAGTGCCCAAGACTGGACGTTGGCATTATGCCGATGATGACAGCCCTGGCATGGATGGTATTGGGCGTGGGTGGTAATACTGAAGGTGCTCAAGCCTTAAAGCAGACGCAACAAACTGACAATGGTGGCTAAGATAACTTGGCCACCATTTTTTATGAGCAAACGCAAACAAAAACTGCAACAAGTAGCATTAAGCCAGCAAGCACTTACGCCCAAAGTCACCACCGACATGCAAGGTGGTGAGGATTTGGCGCAAATCTTTGGCACCACTTCAGAACATCCCAGCAAATACCTGACCCCACAAAAAGTACACCAGATATTGGAATCGGCCGAAATGGGCGATGTGGTGGCGCAATCGGAGTTGTTTGTGGACATGGAAGAAAAAGATGGTCACATCTTTACGGAAATGTCGAAACGCAAACGGGCTTTGGTCGGTTGTGATTGGACGGTGGTGCCACCCAAGAATGCCTCAACAGTTGAATTGGCTTTGACTGATGAGGTGGCGGATTGGTTGGAAGAAGTGCCCGACTTTGAAGATGTGCTGATGGACTTGCTGGACGCGCTGGGCCATGGTTTTGCAGCTGTTGAGATTGAATGGCAACAAAATCAAGGCTTGTGGCTACCGAAAGCCATGCACCAGCGGCCACAGACGTGGTTTAGCCTCAAGGACAACCGCTTGCGTTTGCGCAGCCAAGGTGGTGCGGATGAAGACTTGTGGCCTTATGGTTGGTTGATACACCGCCACCAAGCCCGCAGTGGCATCTTGGCCCGTGGCGGCTTAATGCGCACTCTGGTGTGGCCATATATGTTTAAGAATTATGGTGTGGCCGACTTTGCGGAGTTTTTAGAGATTTATGGGCTGCCTTTGCGAGTGGGTAAATACCCAGCGGGTGCCAGTAAAGAAGAAAAGAACACCTTGATTCGGGCCTTGCAAGGCTTAGGTCACAATGCGGCTGGCATCATGCCCGAGGCGATGGCCATTGAATTCATCAATGCCGCGCAAGGCAGCAATGAACCTTTTATGGCTATGGTTGAATGGTGTGAACGCACTGTGTCCAAAGTCATCATCGGTGGTACGCTGACCAGCCAAGCGGATGGCAAAGCCTCTACCAATGCGCTGGGCAACATCCACAACGAAATCCGTCATGACTTGTTGGTGAGTGATGCCAAACAACTGGCCTCTACGTTGAACCGCTTTATTGCGATGTTGGTGGAGCTGAACAAAGGCCATGTGAACCTGCGCTTGCCTGAGTTGCAGTTTGATACCCGTACACCTGAGGACATGCAAGTCTATGCCGAGGCTTTGCCCAAGTTGGTGGAGATTGGCATGCAAATCCCCATGGGCTGGGCGCATGAAAAGCTGGCCATACCTCAACCCGCAGAAGGCGAAGCCGTACTGGCTTTAAAAACGGGTTTAAAGCCTGAAAGCAGAGATGACAAAACGCTTGCAACATTGAATTACCGCCAAGTGGGTTTGAATCAACAGCAGCAAGTGGTGCCATTGGCGCAGCTGCAATTGGATGAGGCCATAGACCAGATGGCCACTGGCGACGCGCTGCCACAGCAATTGGAAGCCATGGCGCAGGTATTGGGGCAAGCCTTGGTAAGTGGCATGGATTACGAAGATGCTGCCGATAAACTGGTGATGGCTTACCCTCAAATAGACTCCACACAACTGCAAACAGCTTTAGCACGCGCCTTGTTTGTGGCCGATATTTGGGGGCAAATCCATGGACAAAGCTGATTTGGGCTTTGCCTTTGGTTTGCCGCCTGAAGAAGCGATACGCTATTTTGAGGGCTTGGGTTACAGCATCAAGAATGATTGGTCGGGTACGTGGCAACGAGCACAGGCGCAGGCTTTCAGTGTGGCCAATATTTACCGCCAAGATGTCACGGCTGAACTGTATGAAAGCTTACAGGCCGCTTTAAAAAATGGGCAATCGTTTGCAACGTGGCAGCAGCAAGTACAACAGCGATTTGATGCACGCTCTTGGGCACACCAGGATGGACAGGTGGTAGACAAAGCCACTGGCGAGGTCTTGGCCAAGCGTTTGACACCGGCACGCTTACAAACGGTTTACCGCACCAATATGCAGTCTGCGATGATGGCTGGGCGGTGGTCGCAACTGTATGACAACAAAGATGCCAGACCGTATTTGCAGTATGTGGCGGTGATGGACATGAAAACCCGCCCCAGTCATGCAGCCTTACATGGCAGTGTGTACGCGATAGACGACCCGTTTTGGGGCAGCTTCTACCCCCCGAATGGGTTTAATTGCCGCTGTACGGTGATGGCTTTGGGTGAGCGCGACATCAAACGCAAAGACTTGGTGGTGCAAAGCAGTGGTGACAAGATTGAAGATGTGCAGTTAATCACCAACAAGCAAGGCAAGACCGTCGATAGCAAGGCAATTACCTTACCCAGTGGCCAACGCTTTACTGCTGATGCAGGGTTTGCTGGCAATGTCGGTCAACAACATTTGGCCAAGCTGGGTCAGTTGCAATTGCAACGTGCGGTTGAGTTGCCGCCGCGTTTGGCGTCCATGGCGGTGGGTGAAAGTTTGAAGAATCCACAGGTGCTTAAGGCGGTCACAGCGCAAATGACCGAATTTGCTGAGGCGGTGTTTAGCAGCAAGCAAGCCCGTGGCAAGATGATGCATGTGGGTGCATTGCCGCTGAAAGTGTTGGATGAGCTGGCCAAGCGGCAGGTGTTGCCACAGTCAGCGGTGATTTCCATTACCGATGACAGATTGTTGCATGCCATCAGAGACCACAAGCAAATGCCATTGCCGCAAGACTTTTGGGGCCGCTTGCCAGAACATTTATTGCAACCTGATGCGGTATTGTTGGACAGAAACAAAGGTAATGCTGCTGTGATTATGGTTTTTAAGCAGGCCAAAAGCAAAAACAAGTTGGTGTTGACGGTGGATTACAAGATAGGCACACGTGATTTGCGCGGTAAAAAAACCACTGTTGTGAGCAATGTGATTAATACTGGTGTGGAATTAACTGAAGAATCGCAAGTAATTGGTTTGAGAAGTTACGAAACACTGTTTTGGGAGTTGTAAGCGCGGCCCGACTCGAACGGGATCATACGATATGCAAGCAGTGATCATAACCTTTACCACTGTAGGAAACTCGCACTTACAACTTAAACTTATGGTAAATCAATTGCATAAATAAGGCAAATCCATGATAGAAATTCAGATAAATGATGCCGATGCGCAACGGGTTTTGAAGTTGGCGCGGCAAAAATTAACCGACATGACGCCGTTAATGCGGCGTTTGGCTGGTGACTTGGATTATTTTGTACAAGAAAACTTTGCCAGTGGTGGCCGCCCCAAGTGGGCTGGCGTGAAACGTGGTGGCACACCATTGGTGCAAACAGGCCGCTTAAAAAACAGCATTACCACCCGTTATACCAACAATGAAGCCACAGCAGGCACCAATGTCGAATATGCGGCTTACCACCAATTTGGCACTGCACCCCATGTGATACGTGCCAAAAACAAAAAAGCCCTAGCGTGGCCAGGTGCGAAACACCTAGTCAAGCAAGTCAATCATCCAGGTATTAAGGCCAGACCATTTATGGTGTTGGCGGCGGGTGATGAACAAGATTTGGTGGAAACGGTGAATGATTATTTGGCGTCCATCGTCTGAACGTTTATCGCATCAAAACCAAAACCGCAAATAACGCCCATAGCGGCGTTTTTTGCATCTTGGTAGGCATTACCATTAACCCGCCCCCAGTCGTTCATCCTGAGCGATTTTAAAAGGGGTTTAAAAAGGGTTTGTGCCTGTGTGTCGGCATGATTTTGCATCTGACCTGTCATTTTCTTCAATTCACCCCCAAACCCACTGAATCGCATCAAGCCTTAATCCAAGTCTTTCCCCCCGACAATGGGGGCATGAAAACTCAAACCGCACCCTTATCCCTCGCCGCTTGCAGCATTGCTTTAAACAATGCCAGCAGTGCCAGCCGCATCCAGCTGTTACCCGCTGGCTCGTTTCGTGCCACAGATGGTCGCCCACTTGATGTAGCCAGTTGGTTTATGGATGCTGCTCAAGCAGAAATTATTATCCAGCGGATGAAATCCACGCCTGTGGATTTAGTGATTGATTACGACCACCAAACCTTACAGAAAGAGCAAAACGGTCAGCCAGCACCTGCGGCAGGTTGGATGCGTGCTCCTGAGTGGATTGAGGGGCAAGGCTTGTTCGTTGAAGTGGAATGGACAGCCAAGGCCGCCGAGCACATTGATAACAAAGAGTTCAAATACATCTCTCCCGTTTTTCTCTACGACCGTAAAACAGGTTATGTGGTGAAGGTGGTTCATGCTGCGTTAACCAATACGCCGGCTTTGGACAACCTACAGCAAGTGGCCTTGGCGGCAATGAGTTCTTCTTTTCAAACCCTTTCCAATCATGAGGAAAAACCAATGAATGAAGCATTGAAATTGATGCTGGCCATGCTGGGCTTGCCTGAAACCACAACTGAAGCCGATGCAGTGGCTGCCTTGAACAGCGTGCAAAGCCAATTGGGTGATGTGAAATTGCAAGACGCATTACCAGATCGCTTGGTGGCTTTGAATGCGGCCTTGATTCCAGACCCTGCCAAATTTGTACCGGTGGAAACCATGCAGCAAATGCAAACCCAATTGGTGGCTTTAACGGCCCAAGTGCAAGGCTTTCAAACTGAAAACAACCAAGCGGTGATTGCGGGTGCATTGGCCGATGGTCGTTTGTTGCCCGCACAAAAAGACTGGGCTGAGTCATTGGCCAAAACCAATATGGCGGCCTTAAACCAATTTTTGGGAACGGCGCAACCACTGGCAGCGCTGACCCAACAACAAACCCAAGGCAAGGAGCAGCCAGGCCAATTGGCGGCCTTGTCGGTGGAGCAAAAAGCAGTGGCTGAGCAATTGGGCATGAGCCACGCCGATTACCAAGAACAATTGAAAGGTGAAGCATGATTATCACGCCTGCTGTGATTAAAGCCTTATTTACGGGCTTTAATAAGAATTTTCAGGACGGTTTAAAACAAGCCGATTCGCAATACCAACAATTGGCCACTGTGACCAATTCCACCAGTGCCAGCACCACGTATGGCTGGCTTGGCCAAGTGCCGAATTTGCGTGAATGGGTCGGTGATCGTTCCGTGCGTGACATGCAGGCACATGGTTATGCCATCGTGAACAAGCATTTTGAAAGCACGGTGGGTGTGAACCGCGATGACATCGAAGACGACAACATTGGCGTGTATGGGCCATTGATGCAAGAAATGGGCTTGGCCGCTGGCCGTCACCCTGATTTGCAGGTGTTTGACTTGCTCAAACAAGGTGAAGTGCAAGTGTGTTACGACGGGCAGCCGTTTTTTGATACCGAGCATCCTGTGTATGCCAATACCGATGGTACTGGTGCACCCACTTTGACCAGCAATCTTTTTGCCGGTGCTGCTGCTCCTTGGTACTTGCTGGACACCAGTCGAGCCATCAAGCCATTGATTTACCAACAACGCAAAGCCATGACCTTCACGAATATGAATACCGAAAACGATGAAGCGGTGTTCATGAAAAACCAATACCGCTTTGGTGTGGATGGCCGCAATAACGTGGGTTTTGGTTTCTGGCAGATGGCTTCTAAATCGGCCGAAGCATTAACGCCTGAAAACTTCAGCAAGGTGTACAGCGCCATGGTGGGTCAAAAAGGCGATGGCGGCATTCCGCTTGGCATTAAGCCAACAATTTTATTGGTGCCACCTTCTTTGGAAGATGCGGCCAAGAAAATTGTGGAAATGCAGTTGATTAATGGTGGTGAAAGCAATGTGCATTTTGGCAAAGCCAAAGTGATGGTTTCGCCTTGGTTGTTGTAATCGTTTGATTCAGGCCGTTTAGGCGGCCTGTAAGGAGTATGCAATGGCAAGTAAAGCAAAAAACACCAATGCCGAAAACACAGTACCAGCCGCAACTTCTGAGGCTGCCGCCAACACAGTGGCAGAGGCCACCATCACTGATGTGGCCAATGTGACAGACGCGCAATTGCCGCAAGAGTCTGAGCCAGCCGCCTTGATTGCGACTAACGAACAGGCTCCAGAAGCTGAAGCCGTCATTGGTGCCTCTTACCCACAGGATTTGGACAGTACGGCAGCAATCGCGGTACGGGTGAAGTCTGGTGGCACGATGTGGCGTGGTGGTCAAAAATTTGGGCCTGAGTTTGTGGTGTTGTACCGCGATCAGGTGACAAAAATGGATTGGCACCGCATTGCCACCGAGCCTTTATTGCAGGTGCGCTCTGTGTCCTTTGAGGTGCAATCATGAGTTATGCAACCGCAAATGACATGGTGGAGCGCTTTGGTGAGTCGGTGATGATAGGACTGACCGATTTAACCCATGCAGGTATGGTGGATGTCGCCAAAGCCGAATTGGCCTTGGAAGATGCCAGTGCGGAAATTGATGGTTATTTGGGTCGTTATCAGTTGCCATTGAATCCAGTACCCAAAATTTTAACCGTGTACGCCTGCGACATTGCCCGTTACCGCTTGGCCACAGGCATGCGTCAAGCCAACGATGATGTGCTGTCTCGTTATGAGGCTGCCATCTCTTATCTGAAATTGGTGGCCAAAGGCGTGGCCTCTCTTGGCGGCTTGCCTGCGGGTGAAGACTTGAGCACCGACAATTCGGTGTTGTTTACCGACCCACAAGAAAAGGTATTTGGTCGTGGTAACGCTTACTGATATTGAGTTGGCAATGGTCGAGCGTTTGCGCAAAGGCTTGGGCAAACTCGTTACTACCGTTGAAACCTATGGCGGCGAGTTGGATGACGAAGGTTTGTACCAGGTGGTTCAACAAATGCCAGCCTGCTGGGTGACGTTTGCAGGCATTACCAAAGATGACTGGACGAGCACTTCACAGCGCAAATCTCAGCCAGAAGCACGGTTTGTGGTGATGGTTGCGGCGCGGTCATTCCGCTCTGAGGCCGCAAGTCGGCATGGCGGCGTGAATCAGTGGGAAATTGGTGCCAATCAATTGGTGTGGGCAGTACGGCGCTTGTTGATAGGACAAGACTTGGGATTGGCCATAGACGCTTTTAAAGGCGTCAACGTTAAAACCCTGTTTAAAACCAGTTTAGAACGGCAACAAGCCATGTCGGTTTATGCGGTGGAATTTTCAACGTTTTGGGTAGAGAAGCATTTGGAGTGCGGGCAATTCCCTAGTATGCCGATGAAAACCATCACCGAGCATGGCCAAACCGTGACGGTGCCCGATACCGACCACCCCGATTATCTGTTTTACCAATATGAGGGCCAGCAAAGCGCTGCACCTGACTTGTTGGGCATGAACATGGAAGTGAAACAAACCCAGAAGACGGAAGCGGATTTGACTGCTGAAGTCAAAACAAAGGATTGAACATGGATAAAACCATCAAAGTGATCGCCGCCAAAGGCTTAAGTGTGCCCATGCACAATGCACCGCGTGAGTACATCACCGACAGTGCGGCTGTGGATGTACCTGATAATGCCTATTACCGCCGAGCTGTGCGCGATGGTGATTTGATTTTAAAAACCACTGTTAAAGGGAGCAAATAATGGCTTCAGCCAATATCAGTTTTGAAAAAATCCCAGTAAGCATGCGCAAGCCTGGTGCTTATTTGGAATGGAACAACAAATTGGCTTTGCGCAATTTGCCAACCAATCAACAAAAAGTGGTTTTGATTGCCACGCATACCGCCAGTGCTCTGCCAGCGCTGACCGACTTGGCCAATGTGTTCAGTGAAGCCGATGTTGCAGCCACATATGGCCAAGGCTCACAAGCACATTTGATGGTGCGTGCTGCTTTAACGGCATGGCCTTATGCCACCTTGAGTTTGATTACGATGTCAGATGATGCTGCCGGTGTCGCAGCCACTGCCACCATCACCTTCACCGGCTCTGCCACCATCCAAGGTGTGTTGCGTGTGGGCATTGCCAATGCAGATGTGTTGCAAATCGGAGTTAAACGTACCGATACGGCGGCCAGTGTGGCCACTGCTGTGGCGGCTGCCATCAATGCGCAAGTGGATTTACCGGTGACGGCTGCCGCCGCTGCTGGCGTGGTGACCTTGACTGCCAAAAACAAAGGTACAGATGGTAATTTCATTCGCATCAGCCACAGCTTGACCGCAGCCGGCCTAACTGTAGTGGCCACTGAATTTGCTGGTGGCGATGCCAACCCTGACATTGAACCTGCACTGACCGCGATTGTGGCTGAAGGCCATGACATTTTGGCAGTGGGTTTGAATGATGCCGCCAATTTATTGAAGCTGCGTGACCACTTGGAAGCCGTTGCCGCTCCGCAAGAAAAACGCTGGGCTTTGGGCGTGTATGGTCAAACCGCATCCTTGGCCACAGCCACCACGCAAGCATTGGCTTTGAACTCTGAATTTATGGTGAATGCCTGGTATCGCGGCACACCATCGCTGCCGTGCGAGGTTGCCGCCGCCTTTGCAGTCGTTTTGGCATCTGAAGAAGATCCTGCCCGACCATTGAATACCTTGGCACTGTCAGGCATTGGTGTGTGCCCAGTGGCCGATAAAACCTTGCGCAGTGAACAAGAAAACGCTTTGTACAATGGTGTGACCCCGCTGGAAACCAGCGCCGAAGGTACCCGTGTGCAAATCGTGCGTGCAATCACCACTTACACCCAAAGCGTCAACGGCACAGCTGATGAATCGTTTTTGGATGTCACCACGGTACGTACCTTGATTTATGTGAGCAAAGCCGTGATTCAGCGTTTCTTACTGCGCCATCCCCGCGACAAAATGACTGATCGTGTGATTAAGCTGGTGCGCTCTGACACGCTGGAGGTGTTGTTGCAGTGTGAAACTTTGGAGATTGTCGAAAACGTGGAAGCGAACAAAGACAAGCTGATTGTGGAGCGTGACATGCAAAACACCGGCATGTTGAACATGCGCCTGCCTACTGATGTGGTGAATGGTTTACACATCTTGGGTGTGGTGGTTGATTTATACCTGTAAGGAGTAGCCCATGGCTGTTGAATATGTGGGTGCCGCCACTTTGTATGTGGACGGAACCGAGATTGAATGTACCAAGGTAGATGTGAAAGACAACACTGGTCGCAAGGCAGTGAAGACCATGAACCGCACCATGCGTACCCGTGGCTTTGCACGTGGTGTGGGTCAATACGACATCACCATTACCTGTGTTGAGCCAACCGATGGTTCTGTGGTGAATTGGGGTGGCATTGAAGATGCCAAATTGACCCTGATTCCTGAGACTGAAGGTGCATTGTTGGAATCATATATTGGCTTCTGCACCACTGAGGTGGGTGCCAGTTACACGGTAGACAATGAAAAAGTCATCGACATCACTGGTTTTGCAATACGCAAAATTACTGAATAGTTTTCTCCTGCCTGATCTTGGCCCTGTCTTTTGACAGGGCTTTTTTGTGGGTGCTGAAAGCGTTCTGGCCGCACCTTGAGCAGTGAATGTTGATAATAAAACCTCATTAAAGATTTATTTAACCTCTGTTTAAACCGATTAACTTGATTGAAAGAAAACATGACAGAACCTGAGAAAATCACCCCAGAAATGCTAGAGGCAGCCTGTATTCAGCGCGGTCGATTGACCATGGCTGAAGACGGGAAATCCATTCGTGGCCAATTGGTGTGCGGTATGGAATTAGAAGCAGGCATGGGCTACGACTTCAGTATGACTTTGGCCACCATGAAGCAAGAATTGGCCATAGATCCTGATTTACAGGGGCAATTGCGCACATTGGCAGTGTATTCATTGGTGTTGGATGTAGAAGGCAATATGCCGGATTTGCTGGCGATGCAAAGCTTGGTGGATGAGGACATGGATGTGCTCTTTACCGCTCAGCAATTGCTTAAAAAAAAGCGATTGAGACCAGCGAACAACACGGCAACTACCGATTAGCCGTATTGCTGTTGGGCCAGTATGGACTGACAGAAGAACGCGTCTTGGGCATGACTCAACCAGAGTTAGATGGTTGGCTGCGTGAGGCGCGTTTGTTGTTTGGCTTAGGTCGCCCTCATTCTGTTGCACCCACAACACCCGCGAATGTCCAGCCTGCCAAAACAGATACCAACCAAAAAACCTATGTTGTGAAACGAAAGAAAGCCCATGGCCAGTCAAATTGAATTAATCGTTCGTGCCCGTGATCAGGCATCCAAGACCTTGCAACAAATTGGTCAAGGCCTACGCAATCAAAGCCAGTCTTACCGCCAACTGGGTCAAAGCCATACCCAATATGCCAACCAAACCAGTCGCTATGCCCGTCAGCAATTGTCGTATGGCCAAGCAACCTTGCGTCAAACAGTACAACAACGTTCTGAAGTGCAACGCTTAGGCCAAACCTACCAACGCATGGGCAGTCAAGCCACTCAGTCTGCACAACAACAAGCACGTGCCACCAAGGAAGCCCGGCAACAGCAAGTGGCTTTGGGGCGTGAAATACGTCAAAACAATGGTCAATACACGCGTATGCAAAAAATGGGCGCTGGCATGCGCACAGCGGGTGCTGTTGTAGGCGGTGTTACCGCAG
>RRZT011549983.1_pt1 | contig 11644 bp, 6 predicted proteins | sample 2165551 | NCBI WGS metagenome assembly RRZT01 (sample SAMN10456910, study PRJNA506462) | wastewater metagenome | biome: wastewater; feature: sludge; material: wastewater sludge; isolation source: wastewater sludge with Escherichia coli K12::gfp cells carrying plasmid... | place: USA: Moscow, Idaho ... | reverse complement strand
TACGATGGAACAACCGTTGTTAAAGAGAATGAAATTGCAAAAATTCCACTTATAACTATATCTGGTCTTCCTTTTGGCGATATTATCACTGCTACCGCTCAAAACGCTTCATACGACAACAAAAACGTAAAAATAGAGCCTGACAGCAACGGAAAAATTAAAACAGTAACTCTTACAGACATTATCTACTCGGGAGTTTCAAAGAGCAACTACATTCTTCCTCAAACAGTTACAAACGATCGTTCAATAATTCGCCCTGTTAATGCATTGACACTCCAAGGTTTTAAAGTGGCGTTTAATAACGTAGTGAAAGAGTACGATGGAAACCGTAACGCCACCATCGTAAACCTGCATACCGACGGTGTATTTGCTGGCGACATTGTTACTGCAACAACTTCAGATTCAGCCCGTTTCGACAATAAAAATGTAGGCATAGGAAAAAGCGTAACAGCTTATGGCATTAAGTATAGTGGAGCCGACTTTGCTAACTATATTTTGCCATCAACAGCCATCAATAACGAATCGGAGATCTACAAACGCGGTCTTAACGGTGGAGGTGTTACATTGAGAATCAACAGCTGCACTAAAGTATTTGACGGGACAACAAAAGTACTACCAGATAGCACCAAGACTCCAATCATTTTTGAAGGATTAATAGCAGGCGATCAAATCACAGCTATTGCCACTACTGCTGCTTACGATAACCCAAATGTTGGTTACGCAAACAAAACAGTTACTCTCAGAGGGTTATCATTTAGCGGACAAGATGCGAATAACTACCTCCTTCCAATGTTGGCAAAAAATGACTCTTGCACTATCACGCCGCTCGACATTGCAAATCTGCCATCTGCACGTATCTTCTTTGCCGACCAAACAAAGGTGTATGACAGAACAACCAACGTACTACCGGTAGCCGTTCCTGCTGTTTCAATAAGCGGACTTCTTCCAGGCTCTGTTGTTACAGCTAGTGGAAGTAGCGCTTCGTACGATAACAAAAACGTAGGGACTAATAAAACGGTAACTATCAACGGGTTAACATTTGGAGGTAAAGATGCCTTAAACTACATCTTTCCAACTACCGTTAAAAACTATAACAGTTCAATAACACCTCTTCCAATTACTAATACCAATGCCATAATAAACTTTGCACCACAGACCAAAGTTTACGATGGAACAACAGTTGTAAAAGCCAATGGAGTTGCAACCATTCCAGCCATCACAATATCAGGACTTCCGTTTGGTGATGTAGTTACAGCAACAGCATCAACAGCATCATACGATAACAAAAATGTTAAAGTCACTCAAGATACTAACGGTAAAATAAAAACGATAACTCTCTCAGGAATCCAATATGGAGGCGTATCTAAAGAGAATTACTTACTCCCATCATCCATACAAAATGACCAATGTGTGATTTTACCACTTGATTTAACAAACTCAAACGAGTTTAAGGTAGATTTTGATAGAGTGGTAAAAGAGTATGATGGAACAACTAGTGCCACTATCTCAAACCTTCAAATTACCTCGGGCATTTTAAATGGTGATAATGTAACAGCAACCAGCTACTCTTCGGCAACATTTGATAACAAGAATGTGGGTGTTAGCAAAACTGTAACGGCGGTAGGTATTATTTATGGCGGTAACGATCTAATAAACTACACCCTACCAACAACGGCGACAAACAACAATTGTGAGATCTATAAATTTGGAGCTAATAGCGCTGGATTAGCAGTTGATTTTGAAGCATGCACAAAAACGTATGATGCATCTACATCAGTTAAAATCAACGGAATAACACAAATACCAGTTCTACGTGTTAGAGGCTTAAAACCTGGAGACGAACTCAATATCGTAGCCACTATAGCCTCTTATGATGATAAAAATGCTAAAATAAATAAAGTTGTTACTCTTTCAGGGCTACAAGTTTCAGGTAGAGATGCCGCAAATTACTTCATTCCAGCATCATACTCTACCTCCAACAACACTATTGAAAAGTTAGACTTACGAGGACGTTCGGGTTTAACCGCCACAGCCATCACAAAAGAGTATGACGGCACCAGATCCATTGGTTCTGTTCCAGCTGTGCGAATCTTGAATCTATTTAGAAATGATGTCGTAAACTTCACAGGTACAACAGCTCAATTTGATAGCCCTGATGTATCTTTGAACAGAAATGTGACCGTTAGTGGTGTAATTGGTTCAGGCATCGATTTTGACAACTACATATTTGATACACAATTCACTATCCCTAATTGCATTATCACTCGCAAACCAGTGGTTGTGATTCCAGACGCCAACCAGTCAAGACTTTACGATGACACACCAATTGACATTACGTATAAAGTAAGTCCCACCACATTGGCTAGTGGACAACAGATTACCCTAAATGGTAAACCTACATTTAATTGGGATCATGAAGTGGGCTCGTACCCAATTGAGCTAGGAACGATTAACGATGAGAATAACCCAAATTACTCCATCTCAATTATTAAATCAGCTGTTGATTACACCATCACAACCGATGTCTATATTGTAAAAAAATATGGCAACACACTCTTAATCAATAATGCTGGAGATAAATTTACCGAATATCAGTGGTACAAAGATGGCGTTGCCCTCCCTGGAGAAACAGGTCAATATTATTCCAATAAAGATAAATCACTTTGCGGCTTATTCTCTTGTGAGGTTACCCGAATTAGTAAAGGAACCCGAGTTAAAACAGCTCGTCAATATGAAGAGGTAAACTGCGGTGGAATAAAGAGTTACGCACTCTACCCTACTATTATAAATGGTGGAGGATCAATCACTATAGAGCTTGTAAGTGGTGGAGTTAACGAAAATGAAACATCTCCAACCATTGTCCAAATCTACTCACTAGGTGGCGAAATTGTTAAGACTCAACTCATTTTAGATGATCTTAAAACAACTATTGATGCACCTAATACGTCAGGCGCATACATCGTTAAAATGACCAAAGGCGATGAGATCATCCTCACCGAAAAGATTTTAGTAAAATAAACAGCTACTCTCTGATGCCTCATTTTGGGGGCGTCAGAGCCACTTTCCTTAACTATTTACACATTTACCACAAAATAATATGAAGTTTTTACTTACTATCAGCATAGTTATACTTTCATTTCAACTAACAATTGCGCAAACAGAAAAAACAATTCTTACGAATCATAATGACTCCATAAAACCAATAACTAATAGCATCAATGATACTCTTTCGGCAAATGTGCCTACAAAAAAGAGATACAAAGAAGGAACAGATCAATTCTCGATCTTTGTAGGTGGCGGTTTGTCAACCTTTAAATTTAATCCTCAAATAGGTGATTTAGAAAACAGGTTAGGCGTTACCATTGGAGCCGACTACACACACTATTGGAGTGCTAACTGGGGTATTAGTGTAGGCCTTACGTTTGACCGATTTAATAGCTCCTTAGCCTACCACCAAGACTCAACCTATTACCAAACAATTGATGTTGACAATGAAGATTTTACACTAATCACAAACTTCAACGAGCTTCTTGAAAAACAAAAAACTTGGCTCATTGGCGTGCCCATTGAACTAAAATATCGACTTCCTCTAAACGAGAAAGCCGGCGTAATGATTGGTGTCGGCCCAAAGCTTTCAACCTCAATCAAAAGTTCGTCTCAGGTAACATCTGGAAGCTACTCGACAAAAGGTTATTATCCCCAATATGGCTCAAATACAATTATTTACCCGGGCGATGCACCAGGATTTGACACCTACGAACCGCGTGAAAAAGTATCATCAAGTATAGGATTTGGAATCTCAGCAATCAGTGATATTGATTTATACTATCGACTTTCGCCCATATTTCTTATCTATGGAGGTCCCTATTTTGAATATCAACTCAATAAAAGCAAACACGATCAAACAACTCCCATTGTTGAATATCATGTTGTTTCACCAACAGAGGCCTACACTACTTACGACACTGGCATTACCGAAAATGCCCCATCTGGTGCCAAAAGACTAGCAGTTGGTGCCAAAATTGGTTTAATCCTCGACCTAGGTGGAGCCAAAAACGTAAGAGCAATGAATGCCGATCGAAAAGCGGCCGAACAGCTACGATTAGCCGAACTCAAACGAGCAGCCACTGAAGATAGTTTAGCAAATGCCTATCTACTTGCTCTTCGCCAAAAAGCTCAAGCCGATAGTATTGCCGAAGTTGAACGAAAAGCCGAAGAAGCACGAAGAGTAGCCGCCTTAGCCCTACTTGCCGAACAGCAACGCATTAACGACAGCATTACCAATGCAAAAGCAAAAAATGTAACCGTGGTGATGGATGTTCGAACCAACAAATTAAGTCAAGATGAACTTGATGTCCTTAAACTCCCTATCGTTTACAACTTTGGTAGCGCCGATCTTAACAACCAATCTAAGATAAATGCGCAACGCATTGGCGAAGTTTTAGCACGTCACCCCGATCTTCAACTAGTGATAACAGGACACACCTGCGATATCGGTAATGAGAACTACAACTATCAACTTGGACTACGACGAGCGAAGTCTCTAAATACAGAATTTACGAAGGCTGGCGTCATTGCAACACAAATAACTTCCCTCTCAAAAGGAGAAACAGAGCCACTACTGCCAAACACCGATGAGATGAATCGTCAAAAAAACAGACGAGTAGTATGTATAATTAAGGATGAAAAGTAAAAAACATCAATTTTTCAAATAAAACAGAGTAAAAAGATGGGGTAGATTATTGACTACCCCATCTTTTTTTAGCATTAAAATTCTACCAATTTTTAGCAAATAAAAATTGAATTAGTATGATATTTCCTCATCATATATTTATATTTTTGTAGCGCTAAAAGAAACCATTTGTAATCATTTGATTTTTAGCTAATAATACACATCATCATCTACAAAGAGATCGAGGATGGTAAAATAGATAAGTACAACCATAAACAATCTAATATTTATAATATGAAATTAAACATTGCGGTATTGTCCGGAGATGGTATTGGGCCGGAAATTGTGGAACAAGCAATTAAAGTAGTAAATGCAGTATGTAAAAAAAGCGGTCACGAAATTACTTACACTGCAGGTTTAGTAGGTGCTGTTGCCATCGACAAAGTTGGAAACCCATATCCAGACGAGACTCATGAACTTTGTATGAAGTCTGATGCCGTTTTGTTTGGCGCCATTGGCGACCCTAAATTTGACAATAACCCAAAGGCAAAAGTTCGTCCTGAGCAAGGTCTTTTAGCAATGCGCAAAAAACTAGGCTTGTATGCCAACATACGTCCAGTTGAAACCTTTGCATCTCTTATCCACAAATCGCCTCTACGTGCCGATTTAGTTGAAGGTGCGGACCTAATGTGTATTCGCGAACTTACTGGCGGTATCTATTTTGGTCGTCCACAAGGTCGTTCTGAAGATGGCAATACCGCTTACGATTCATGTGTTTACACCCGCGAAGAGATCGAACGTATCCTTAAATTATCGTTCGAGTACGCTATGAAACGTCGCAAAAAACTAACAATCGTCGATAAAGCTAACGTGCTTGCTACTAGTCGTTTATGGAGAGAGATAGGACAAGAAGTTGCACCTAACTACCCTGAAGTAGAGGTTGAATATATGTTTGTTGACAATGCAGCAATGCAGTTAATTCAATGGCCAAAACGTTTCGACGTGATGGTAACCGAAAACATGTTTGGCGACATCCTAACCGACGAAGCATCTGTAATCACAGGTTCTATGGGTTTACTTCCATCAGCATCTATCGGTATTCACACCAGCGTGTTCGAGCCAATTCACGGTTCATACCCGCAAGCTGCCGGCAAAAACATCGCTAACCCAGTAGCTACTATACTTTCGGCTGCCATGATGTTTGAATATGCCTTCAACTTAACTGCCGAAGGTTCAATCATCCGCAAAGCCGTTCAGGCCTCATTAGACGCTGGCGTTGTAACCGAAGATATCAACAAAGAAAAAGCATACAAAACCTCCGAAGTGGGCGATTGGATTGCAGATTACATTGCAAAAAACTAATTGAAATTCAATTACATACAAAGGTCGCTTCACACTCTGGAGCGACCTTTTTTTATTAATAATTTGGGCGTTCCCCTATGGGTCGGGTGTTCCGTTTCCGCTCGGCTTTGCCGCTTTGCTCGCAAAGAATCTTTTTGGGCACGCCTCTTTCACTTCAAAAAACCCCGATCTAGGTGCCCAAAAAGGATTTCCACTGCACCCCCTAACGCGCTTCCACAGAGGCCTTTGCTGCACGACAGAAAAACCGGTACCACGAAAATCTCCCTAAACATGAAAAATTTGCCAAATAAAACAATAAACGCTATTTTGTAGAGTTAATTAAATACCACTACAAACATTACTTTCAATATGAAAACACTCTTACTCTCAACACTGCTGATCCTTGCATTACTCTCATGTAAACAGCAAGACATCAACGATCAAAAGCTCACCTTCCTTCGCACCTCGGGTCACGATATGGTAAACGAAAAAGGCGAAAAAGTCTTTCTAAAAGGTGTTGGACTAGGCAACTGGATGCTTCCCGAAGGCTACATGTGGCGCTTTGGAACCGAAGGAGATCGCCCGAGACGTATCGAACGCATCGTATCAGACCTCATAGGCAAAGAGGCTGCAGACAGCTTCTGGACCGTTTACCGACGCGATTATGTCACCGAAAAAGACATCGAACAAATTGCTGCTCTGGGGTTTAACTCCGTACGTCCAGCACTTAATGCGCGCATCTTCCTTACCGAAGGAGAAAATCCTCAGTTTTTACAAGAGGGTTTCGACCTACTCGACTCATTAATTAACAGATGTAGCAGACACAACTTGTATGTTATTCTCGATATGCACGGTGCGCCTGGCGGACAAACGGGTCAAAACATCGACGATAGCGAATTCGATGAACCTCGCTTATATATAGAACCTGAGAAATATGAGCCACTCTTAACAAAACTATGGGTTAAATTGGCCGAAAAATATAAAGATAACCCAACCGTTGCCGGTTACGATCTTCTTAACGAACCTCTTCCAAAAATGACGGGAGCTGCCGACAAATACAAACATCTGATAGAACCTCTTTATCAGCGCCTTACAACAGCCATCAGAGCTGTGGACAAAAAGCACATGATTATTCTAGAAGGTGCAGATTGGTCAAACGACTGGTCGGTTTTTTCAAAACCATTTGACAGCAATTTAGTCTATCAATTTCACTACTACTGCTGGGATTCGTTTGAAAACGTTAATTCAATTGAACGTTACATCACTAAGCGAAAAGAGTGGAACACCCCAGTTTGGGTGGGCGAAACAGGTGAAAAAACAGCCGCCATACATTGGGCAACCATTCAACTCCTAAACGAGAATAACATAGGCTGGTCGTTTTGGCCATGGAAAAAACTCGATACACGCAAAGCAGGCAACAACCCCTACTCTATTGTGAAACCCGAGGGTTGGGACTCTATTGTAGCCTATTCTCACCTCAAAGAGGCAAGCTATAAAGAGTGGGCTCGCCCAGTATTTAATCAATTCTTAAATAACATTAAATTAGAGAATTGTACTCAAAACACCGAGATGATTAATGCCATGATGCACCGAATTCCGTGCCTAATTGAGGCCGAAAACTTTGGCGGCAAAGGTCTAGGCATCTCTTACACAGTAAAAGACACCACCAAGTGTAAAAACTATAGAAGAACAGAATCGGTTAAAATATCCTATTTCATTGAGGCAACCGACTCCACTCGTAGTCATGGCCAATATATCACATTACAACAAGATGAGTGGACTGCCTATAATTTTGATGCGTTAACCACCATGTGCGAGCAAGCAACCATTAAAGTGCGAGCTTTACAACCAAACGCCGCATTAGAGATAAGCGTTAATAACGAAGAGCACCAAGAGTTTACACTCGAAAATCAAGATTGGGTAGTTCTACAAATCGATCCTATTGAATTCGACGAAATAGGGAATACACTTCAACTCAACGTCACTTCGGGTAGTGTAGAGATTGATTACATCGACATAAGATAAACAATTAACTATCATATATTTAACTCATCAAACGGGACTTTCTATAAAGCGGAAGTCCCGTTTTTCTGTTTAGGGAAATGACAATTGATTTCATAATTTATTTGAAGTGAGCGGCACCTTTCCACTACAAAGATGAGGAGTTGAAGAGGATGGAGTTCAGAAACACAGTAGTTCCAACAAAATCATTGCATCTGTACCATACTTTAATTCAACTTCTTAACTAACCCTGTATATCATTTGTAGATAGCCTAAAAACTCAATGTAGTTGATTAGTATAGACGATAAATTTGCCACCCACAGGGAGATATACTACTCTTGACATTAGATATAATAACTTAAAAAACCAGAATCGTCAATTATGAATAGAAAAACGATCTGGCCTTTTAAAGTCTGAGAACATTCTTCGCAGATATTTTTATGATAGCCGAAAATCGATAAAACACCAACTATGGCAATACAGATAATAATAGTTTTAATCCTGACATTTGTAATTAACCTAATTACGACTCTTTCTTAATCTGTTCGGATTGTCGGTATTCGAACGGGACGTGTTGCCATCTCATTTGCCCTATTTAACATTCTTGTCTTAGTCTCCAGAACAGCAAACGGCTTTCAGGCACCACTTCTAGCAAAGAGCGTTGAAACCAACATAAATGCAGGGGTATTTAATAATGTTGGAATGTTTCGACTTATAATTCTGGTTTGTTCAATCTCGACTGTTATTGGGGCATTTCTCATTCCGACATTTCAACGAATTCTATCAAAAGCGGTAGTTGATTTCAGCATTCATAAATCAATGGGAAGACTTATTCTCCATAGTTTCTCTAAAGCAGGAATACTCTACTTCAAAGACAATCTGACTATTCCACATCAAAATAACCTATCTCAAATAAGATTAAATCGCAAATTTCCTTGGAGAATATTTATTCTAAACATCCTTGCTGTTGCCATCATGACAATTGGTGTTCTATCAGCCGTTTACGCTTCTTATCTTAATCCCAACTACAGGACAACAGCAAGTAATCTATCGGCGTTTATTAATGGTTTTGCTACCATACTAATGTTCGCATTTATTGACCCACACTTATCAGCCATGACAGACGATGTTACGTTGGGCAAATGCTCCGAAAACACGTTTAGAAAATACATTGTGTACATGATTATTGCGAGACTTTTAGGGACAATCTTAGCTCAACTATTGTTTTTACCAAGTGCACAGCTATTAGCGTGGACAGCAACATATATTTAATCAGCAAATCAAACACAAACAATTAGTTCAGTTGTCACTGCAAAGATTTAAAAGATAGATTATGAGGGAAAAAATCCATTCACACTAAACAAAAAAAGATGAAACAACAATCTAAATTTCAAACTCACTTTCTAATAAGTAGCATGATTATATCTGTTTTCTTCAGTATTAATCTGTTGGGTCAGAATCTCATACCAAATCCTGATTTTAGCGATGTGACAGTTGAATATAATAAAGGGAAGAATGTTTTTCCAACTAATTGGAAAAGCATTAATTGGCCATTCCCAAAATTTGACCATCCTGCAAAAATAGTGACGTCAGATTTCTTTAATCAGCATTCATACCAAAAAGGGAAGGGTGTTATTTAGTTAAGAATATTACAATCCAGCGAAGAAATTTACACTAAGCTTAAGTACAAACTAATAGCTGGACAGATATATAAAATCGATATTAAACTAAAAATATATCGTGTGTATTTGAACTCAGACCACCCATATTTAATAACTGATATGAATGGTCAAAAAGTTGATTCTTTGGATTACAATTGCGTTGTAAGTTTGATCACGACCTTTCATGATTCGGTGCCAGATTGTGATTTAAAAGAGAATGACCATATATTATTCTTAGACATTCCTAAAGAAGACCAACAAAATCAGGAGTGGTTAACTCTTACAACTTTATACGTTGCAAAAGGAGATGAAACCTATTTTTCTGTTGGTGGTTGTAGCGCTCAGAATTATATTGATATGCTTAGAAAATACAAATCGGATACGACTAATTACAATCATAGATTTGCTGTTTATATATTTTCGAACATAAGTATATTTCCCGAGGATATGGCGGGCGAAACAAAATATCTGAACCAAAACGATTCAATACCACAAAAGAACAGAGAAATCCAATTAAGATAAAGCTTAAAATGAAGATCAAGAAAAAAAATTAGTAGAAATAGGTCCTCTACTAAAATCTTAACAGAGAAAATGCATCAGTAAAACTCAAGCAGCAATCAAAAATTGGGTAAAATTATTGTATCTGCATCACCTTTTAATTCAACAGGTTAACAACATCTGTATATCATTTGTATAGCAATAAAAATAGAATGTAGTCAATATGTAGTTATCAAATATTTTGAAGATGCTTTGAAGTAGATTAATCTTGCATTAAACAAAATGAGACTAAAAAACAAAAACACCTTACATTTCTTCAAAAATCTACACAATGAAAAAAATGATTAAACTGATCCTACTTTGGATACTTTTATTTATTCCAACCGTAGTCGTTCTCACAACCTTCTTCTATGGCCTCTCAAAAGGATACGAAGGCCACTTTAATTCTAATATTGGTAAAAAGTTGGAATTAAATAATGTAGTTGACTCCCTTGGAAATAAGGTAAATCTAAAATTTGAGTCGGAAGTAACCATCATCGACTTCTGGTTTGTTGGCTGTGGCTTCTGCGTTTACGAAATGAGTCAGTTTAATGATCTGTTAAAGGGTAGAGAAAAAGATATTTCGGTAATTAGCATCTCTGTGGATGCCGCAGAGTATTGGAAAACACCAAACGCCCCCTATTTAACCAACACCTCAAACAATTGGACGTTCTTCGGACTCTAATCCAAATCGTTAGAAGAGAACCGAAAAACCTTAATAGCTTATATAATGTCACCCTATTCCCCTCCAACTTAGTAGTAAATAGAGACGGGGTTATCATAGACGCCCCGCACAGAGCTGTTGAGTATATTAAGGAAAACTATTGCTACAAGAATTGGGTTTTCTACGTATGGAATGAAATACTATTCACTAAAGATTGCATATTGTTTTATGTAATGTTTGTTCCATATACAATTGTGTTTTGGATAACGGTATTGGTTGTAATGCTGGTAAAAAGGAGAAAAGCCAGAAGGAGAGAGAATGAGGCGATTTAGTTCTTTAAGGACGAATCACACAGATTATTGAATGTAAATTCTTTCACTTCAAGCTTAAACTTCAAGTGGTAAAATGTATCTACATCATTTATTATATGATCTCTTCACTTCCGAAATCATGATGTTATAAATCTATAAGAATTATTAGAAATTTTGATGGGGATCTACTCAAACCAATTGGAACTAGTGCGTTAAAACAAAGATAGCAGAACAGTAGAATAGCCCTCTACAAAAAATGTTAGTCTCAAATAAGTAGTTTTTCGTCAAAGTCAATTTAGTTCATATAAAAAGAACAACGATAATATAAATGTGTAAAAGTATATTTGCAATTAATTGAATTAGCCAAATAATTAAGTTTTCACACTTAGGTTACCGCTTATCCTGACATAAATAATGCTCTTTCACAGAGTGTTTAAAGCAGTGAGAATCTATTAT
>RRZT011155571.1_pt1 | contig 11645 bp, 10 predicted proteins | sample 2165551 | NCBI WGS metagenome assembly RRZT01 (sample SAMN10456910, study PRJNA506462) | wastewater metagenome | biome: wastewater; feature: sludge; material: wastewater sludge; isolation source: wastewater sludge with Escherichia coli K12::gfp cells carrying plasmid... | place: USA: Moscow, Idaho... | reverse complement strand
GGTCCTTTCAACATGCAATTAATGGCAAAAGATAACGAGATCATGGTTATCGAGTGTAACCTTCGCGCATCTCGCAGTTTCCCATTTGTGTCTAAAGTGTTGAAAGTTAATCTTATAGATTTAGCAACAAAAGTAATGTTAGGAATACCAGTTGAGAAACCTAGCAAAAACTTATTCGAGCTTGATTATGTTGGTATCAAAGCATCACAATTCTCATTTGCGCGTTTGGCAAAAGCCGATCCAGTACTAGGAGTTGACATGAGCTCAACAGGTGAGGTTGGTTGTATTGGAGAAAACTTCTCAGAAGCAATACTTCAATCTATGCTTTCGGTAGGTTATCGTATTCCAAAGGCTGGAAGCAACGTATTATTTTCTTCGGGACCTGTTAAATCGAAAGTTGAGTTGCTTGAGGCGGCTCGTTTATTAAAAGATAAAGGGTTTAAAATATTTGCAACTGAAGGAACATCGAAATTCTTTACCGAGAGTGGTGTTGAAAATACACTCGTTGCTTGGCCAGACTCTAGCAATAAGCCAAATAGTTTGGATATGATTCGTGAGAAGAAGTTTGATTTGGTGGTTAACATCCCTAAAAACCTTTCGAAGGGCGAGTTGAAGAATGGTTATCAAATTCGTCGTAACGCTATCGATTTTAACATTCCTCTTATTACAAATGCCCGTTTGGCAAGCGCTTTCATAAACGCTTTCTGCAAAATTGACATCACTGAAATTGCAATTAAAAGCTGGGAAGAGTATAAGTAACATTGTTATAAAGTTATATTTTCTAAGGAGCGTTCTGAAAATGGAGCGCTCCTTTTTGTTTTCCATTAGTCATCAAAATAGATGCATTCATCAAATTGTTTCTTTATTTAATAAAGTTGTTTAAAATAAGCGACGTCATTTTAAAATATGAAACTTATATTTGCTTATCATTTTTTAAAATTGATGTATGAAGAAAGAGGCTGATTGGATGGCAGTTATATTACGAGTTACTTTTATTATCGTTATTATTGGATTTATCTATGGTTTTGATTCAGCCATCGGTTACTCCAATGAAGATGGTGAGAAAGAGGTTTCAAGTCAAATAGTAAAAAGAGAAATGTCATCGGAGGAAATATCTCATGTTATAATTTCAGATAACGATGTAGCAGTTGTTGAGAATGAGAGTAGTAGTTTTGCAATTGATTTAAATAATAACTCTTTTCAAAATTTGATTATTGCCATTTTAACAGCAATTGGATTGATGATAGCTTTGTTAGTTTTTTGTGTTTTGGCAAGTAGAATTTAACAAATTATAGGTTGCGTACCTAAACCCTTCATATTTGAAACTTGCAGCCCAACAGCTGCAAGTTTTTTTATATACCTTTGCCAAAAATGTTAGCTTTTGAAACAGACAGATATTCTTTTGGTTACGCCACCATTTACACAACCAAATACCCCATATCCTGCCATTATGCAATTATGCGGGTATCTTAATTCTCAAGGTTACAGCGTACATCAATTTGATTTAGGAATAGAGCTTTTTACCAAGATCTTTTCTCAAGAGACGTTGCAAGAGTTGTTCGAATCTATTGTTAAAGAACAGATTAGAGTTCCAAAGAATTTACAAGTTATAGCAGATAACCAAAGCTACTATCTGACTCATATTGATTCGGTTATACGATTTTTGCAAGGCGTTGATAACACTATTGCTCATGGGTTATCTATTCAACTTAAACCTCTCTTGTCAAAACCTATTGAAGATGAGGAACTTGAAATGCTTTTTGGTTCAGCAGGTGTGCATGATTGGGCTAAACACAACTGTACAAAATTTATTGAGGAGTTAGGCTTATTTATTCAAACCTGTTTTGATGATTATTTCTCATTTACAAAATATGCCGAGCATTTGAGTTTGGTTGCTCTTGATTTTGAACCTCTCTTAAAAGCTCTTGATAGAGAAACATTTATAACTAAAATTATTCAAAATGAGATAGATACGGTTGTGAAATTGTATAATCCTAAATCGGTAGGTTTCACAATTCCATTTCCAGGCAATCTATATGGGGCATTAGTTGCATCTAAGAAACTAAAGGAGTGTTATCCCAATATTAAAGTTCTTTTTGGAGGAGGGTTCATTAACACAGAACTACGTTGGTTAACCGAGATGCGCATCTTTAAATATGTCGATTATATTCTTTTGGATGACGGTGAACTTCCATTAAACCAGTATCTTAAATATCAAAATGAGAGTATTGAAAAACGTCACTTAGTTCGAACATTTTATCAAGAGGATGGAGAGATTGTTTATTCAGGAAATGAAGCTAATTTACAAGATATTACCCATTCTGAAATTGCAATTCCAAGTTTTGATGGGATAAAATTAGATAAATATCTCTCTTTTTTATCAACTACTAATCCAATGCAACGTCTTTGGAGCGATGGACGATGGAATAAACTTGCTTTGGCGCATGGTTGTTATTGGGCAAAATGTTCGTTTTGCGATACATCACTTGATTATATTAAACGTTATTCTAAACCATCTATAGATAAATTGGTTGAACGTGTTTTAGCCGTTAAAGATGCGACGAAATGTTCTGGTTTTCACTTTGTAGATGAGGCTGCACCACCTGCCTTATTAAAGGAGTTTTGTCAGGAAATTATTACCCGAAAAATATCTATCACTTGGTGGGTAAATATTCGTTTTGAAAAGAGTTTTAATACCGAATTAATTCAGCTAATGTCACAGGCTGGATGTATAGCTGTTTCGGGTGGTTTGGAGGTGGCTTCTGATAGGTTATTAAAGCTTATCAATAAGGGAGTTACGATTGAACAGGTGGCTAATGTTACCAATGCGTTTAGTCAGAATAACATAATGGTGCATGCCTATTTAATGTATGGATTTCCTACGCAAACAGAACAAGAGACTATAGACGCACTTGAGATAGTTAGACAACTATTTGATAATAATCTTATTCAGAGTGCTTTTTGGCATCGCTTTGCTCTTACTGAACACTCCGATATAGGTATTAATCCATCAAAATATAAAATCGAAAAGATTGATAACGATCCCAATCAATTTGCTCGTAACGATATGGCTTTTATTGATCCTACAGGTTGCGATCATGAGAAATTTAGTGAAGGTTTGCGCATTTCGCTTTATAACTTTATGCAAGGTGTTGGTTTAGAGATGAATGTGTGTGATTGGTTCAATTTTAAAACACCTAAATCTACGCACAAACGAAACTATATTAGACAACTACTTAAATAAATTATCCCATTTTGTATCATTAATCCAAAATGGTAGTTACATTTGCATCATTAATAGTGGGGGTGCCTAAATATACAGGCTGAGATTATACCCTATGAACCTGATGCGGGTAATGCCGTCGTAGGAAACTGTTCATAGCTTTACTCTTTTCAAATTGCATCCCCTCTTTTAGCTTTTAATTAAAAATGAGGTATGCAAAACAAAATCAATTATCCCAATTCCAACAAGATCTATGTTAAGGGATCTATCCATAATATTGAGGTTGGAATGCGTCAAATTAATCTTCACGATACAGTTGAAGTTGCTGGAGGTGAGCGTCGAGTAACACCAAATATGCCCGTGGTGGTTTACGATACGAGTGGACCATTTTCTGATCCTAGCATTAATATCGATCTAAAAAAGGGCTTACCACGATTACGCGAGTCATGGGTTAGTGAACGAGGTGATGTAGAGCAACTTCCATCTATTACATCGAATTATGGAAAACAGCGTATAGCCGATTCATCACTCGATCCATTGCGTTTTCAACACATTTGTAATCCTTATAAAGCTAAAGCTGGTAAGGAGATTACGCAAATGTATTACGCCAAACAGGGAATTATTACTCCCGAGATGGAGTATGTGGCTATTCGTGAAAACCAGATGATTGAGTCATTGGGTATTAAAACTCACATTACACCCGAATTCGTGAGAGATGAAGTAGCCTCGGGACGTGCCATTATACCCGCAAATATTAATCATCCCGAAGCGGAGCCAATGATTATTGGAACCAATTTTCTGGTTAAGCTAAATACCAATATTGGAAACTCTTCCATGTCATCTACCATTGAAGAGGAGGTTGAGAAGGCCATCTGGAGCTGTAAATGGGGGGGCGATACATTGATGGATCTCTCAACAGGTGCCAATATTCACGAAACGCGCGAATGGATTATCCGTAATTGCCCAGTTCCGGTTGGTACAGTTCCTATATATCAAGCACTTGAAAAGGTGGAAGGTCGTGTGGAAGATTTAACATGGGAAATTTATAAAGATACGCTTATCGAGCAGTGCGAGCAGGGTATTGACTATTTTACTATACATGCAGGCGTTTTAAAAGCGCACGAATCGTTATTGAAAAATAGATTAACTGGTATTGTTTCACGCGGGGGATCTATTTTAACAAAATGGTGTAAAGTGCATCAGCAAGAGAATTTTTTATATACCCATTTTGATGAGATTTGTGAGATATTAAAAGCCTACGATGTGGCTGTTTCTCTGGGAGATGGGATGCGACCAGGTTCTATCCATGATGCTAATGATTCACTTCAATTTGCTGAGTTGGATGTTTTGGGAGAGCTCACACTCAAGGCTTGGAATCATAATGTACAGGTAATTATTGAAGGGCCTGGCCATGTGCCAATGAACAAGATCAAGGAGAATATGGATTTGCAAAAACGTATTTGTCATGGCGCACCATTTTACACCCTTGGCCCTTTAACTACTGATATTGCACCAGGTTACGATCACATAACTTCGGCAATAGGTGCTGCGCAGATAGCTTGGTTGGGAACAGCTATGATTTGTTACGTTACACCTAAGGAGCATCTGGGATTACCTAATAAGGAGGATGTGCGTAATGGAGTAATAGCCTATAAGATAGCGGCCCATGCAGCCGATTTAGCTAAAGGACACCCTGGTGCTCAGGTTCGTGATAACGCTCTGAGTAAAGCGCGTTTCGATTTCCGTTGGAAAGATCAGTTCAATCTTTCGCTTGATCCAGAAAGAGCGTTGGAGTATTACAAAGAGGGGTCTCATTCGGATGAAGGTTACTGCACCATGTGTGGTCCAAACTTTTGTGCTATGAAGCTCACCCGAGAGTTAAGCGATTGTGTACATACAAACTAAAAACATCTAAAAGATATTAAGTCATGACAGATAAAAGCCAATTGTTAGCCGATTTAAAACTGGTTCGTGAGAAGTCGCCACTAGTTCATAATATTACCAATTATGTAGTAATGAATAACAGCGCTAATGCTTTGTTGGCTATAGGTGCATCGCCCATTATGGCACATGCCGTGGAGGAGATTGAGGATATGGTATCCATCGTTTCAGTATTAGTTATAAACATGGGTACTTTGAGTGAGAAGTGGGTAGACGCGATGTTATTGGCTGGTAATGCTGCTCATAAAAGAGGAATACCTGTAGTTTTTGATCCTGTTGGAGTAGGTGCCACACCGTATAGAAATCGAGTGGCAGCATCCATATTGTCGGCATGTAAACCTTCGATTATTCGGGGTAATGGCTCCGAAATAATGGCTTTAGCCAAGGAGAGTGTCAGCACCAAAGGGGTTGATAGCACCACATCGTCAAATAATGCATTGGATGCCGCTAAACGTTTGGCTCTTGAAACAGGGGCTGTTGTGGTAATTAGTGGTGAAGAGGATTTTATTACCGATGGAATTACTGTACGTTCTGTTAAAAATGGTTCAACACTTATGACTAAAGTAACAGGTATGGGATGTACGGCTACAGCTGTTGTTGGTGCATTTGCTGCTATTAATAGTAATATGTTAGATGCTGCAACGCACGGAATGGCAGTTATGGGTGTGGCTGGCGAAATGGCCTCTCAAAAATCACAAGGTCCAGGAACTTTGCAGCTTCATTTTTACGATGCACTTTATAATTTAACGCCTGAAATTCTAGCAGATAAGATCTTATTAGGATAATATGGTTGATTTAAGTCTCTATTTAGTTACCGATCGTTCACTTACCAATAATCGGGATTTGGAGTGGGTGGTTAATGAAGCCGTTCGTGGTGGCGTTACCATGGTGCAACTTCGTGAAAAAGAGTGTGCTACAGGGGATTTTATCCAACAAGCTTTTTTGATTAAGAAGGTTCTTGCTCCGCATAATATTCCACTTATCATTAACGATAGAGTTGATGTAGCCTTAGCTGTTGATGCCGATGGTGTTCATATTGGTCAGAGTGATATGCCTTATTCCATTGTGCGCAGGTTGCTTGGCTATGAAAAAATCATCGGACTATCCGTAGAGAACATTGAACAGGTGCATCAGGCTAACACTTTGGATGTGGATTACATTGGTATTTCGCCTGTTTTTAGCACGCCTACAAAAACAGATACAGCTTTGCCTTTTGGATTGGAGGGTGTTAAGGAGGTTATGTCAATTTCCAAACATAGGGCTGTAGCCATTGGTGGGATTAATATGGATAATGCTGCGCAAGTGATAAAAGCCGGTGCGCATGGCGTGGCAGTGGTTTCGGCAATCTGTTCGGCGCAACAACCTCGCGAGGCAGCTTTAAAGTTGAAAGGTTTAATAGCTAAATAGTTACATCTTTATAAAAACATGAATCGATGAAATTAAAGGAGATAGGGGAGTTTGGTTTTATTGAAAGGGTAAAGCCACTTTTTAGCGATTTAGTACAAGCCAATCAAATGGGAATTGGTGATGATTGCGCCCTTATCTCTGCAAATGAGCGAGAGGATTTTCTCTTTACAACCGACATGCTTATGGAAGATGTACATTTTTTGCGAAATGCCATTACGCCCGAAGAGCTTGGTTATAAATCTTTAGCAGTTAATTTAAGTGATATTGCTGCCATGGGAGGAACACCTGTAGCTTCATTTCTATCTATTGCTGTGCCTTCTGATTTGGATGTTGAGTATTTGGATGCATTTATGAATGGATATCGTAAGTTATCGGCAAAATACAATATACCGCTTTTGGGGGGAGATACAACTAAGTCGCTCAAACACCTTGCAATAAATGTATCTGTTATTGGAAAGTGCCCCAAAGGCCAAGCGTGTAAACGTAATATGGCAAAAGAAGGTGATCTGATTTGCGTTACGGGTTATCTGGGCGATTCGGCTGGAGGTTTACAAGCCATTCTTAATCAAATCGATAATGTGTATTTGATGAGAAAGCACAATTTACCAGAACCTCGAATAAGGGAGGGAATATTTTTAGCTCAAAGTGGTGCAGTGCACGCGATGATGGATATTTCGGACGGAATAGCTTCCGATCTCAAACACATTCTAAAAGCCTCATCTGTTTCGGCAAAAGTTAATGTTGGGAAATTGCCTATTTCTCAACAACTTAAGAAGGTTTCAGAGGCTCAGGGCTGGAATTACAATGAGCTAGCTATTAGTGGGGGAGAGGATTACGAGTTGCTTTTTACAATTGCAAATGAGCAGTTTGAGGCACTTTCGGCGGATTACTTTCTAACTTTTGGAAGAGAAATTTCAGTTATTGGGAACATTGTAGAGGGTATTCCTGAGATTATATGGATGGATGAAAATAAGGAGGTTGAGTTTAAAAGAGGAGGATTTAACCATTTTGAATAGATAAATCGAAAGCGTTATGAAATACAATAGAGTATTAACCATTGCGGGAAGCGACTCGGGTGGGGGAGCTGGTATTCAGGCAGATATCAAAACAATCTCGGCATGCGGATCTTATGCCGCATCAGCCATAACAGCCATAACCGTTCAAAATACAATTGGTGTCTCTGCAGTACATCCTTTGCCTATTGATATTATTGAGGGCCAGATAGATGCTGTTCTTAGTGATATTGGAGCAGATGCAGTAAAAATTGGAATGCTTCACTCTTCCGAGGTTATGATAAGTGTGAAAAAACTGTTACAACAACATGCTGTTAAAAACATAGTTCTTGATCCTGTAATGGTCTCAACATCTGGTCATAAGTTAATGAAGGATGAGGCGATTGAGACACTCATGCACGAGTTGTTGCACGAAGCACGGGTAATTACCCCAAATATTCCTGAAGCTCAAATTTTGCTTGAAAAAACTATAACGGATCAGAATGAGCTTCCCTCTTTTGCGCGCGAACTTTCGTATAATCGAACCGTTTCTGTTTTGCTCAAAGCGGGTCATTTAACTAATGATAAACTTATAGATATCTTCTATAATGCTGAAACCGATGAGGTGATTGAGTTGAGTTCTCAACGCATCGATACAAGAAATACGCATGGTACTGGTTGTACGCTTTCATCAGCTATTGCTGCATTTTTGGCACAAGGATTCTCGTTAAATCACTCTGTTATTCAAGCAAAGGAGTATGTTAATAATGCAATCATTAAAGGTAAACCCTATCAAATTGGAAGTGGGCATGGGCCAGTTCATCATTTTTATGGATTTTGGGGTTGATTTACATTTACCGCTATTTGTCTCAAAAGAGAAGAAAAACGATATCTGACTTTTATATCTATTAAAAGCTAATAATCGTTAATTATTCAATTCCATTGATTCGCGCATTTCAAAAACGCTACCTTTGAGTTTCAAATTTATGTTATGCTTAAGGGTGCTTTCTATCTTTTTATGGCCGAATTGGTTTTTGCCCTCTCATCGGTTTTTGCCAAGTATGCAATTCAAGATTCTGAAATTTCTGGCATTCAGGTGGTCTTTTTCCGTTTTGTTTTTGGGGTAGTTTTAGCCTATTATTTGGTTAAGAAGAGTGGCGAAAGTTTTAAACCCAATAGTGTAAAACTTGTGGTGCTACGAGCTGTTTTTAATACAGTTTCTGCCATGCTTTTCTATTTTTCGCTGGCCTACACCACCGTTACCAATACCAATATGTTGAGTATGACATATCCAATTTGGATTGTTCTTTTTGCACCATTGGTTTTGGGCGAGCAGTTTCGTAAACGAAATCTCTTTTTTGTATCTATTGCAGTTGTTGGTATCTATTTGGTAGTTCATCCAAATTTTGCTTCCATTAACTTGGGAGATATTACGGCACTCATTTGCGGCGTTGCGGCTGCGGCCTCCATTATGACGCTTAGAGAGGCACGTAAAGGAGACTCGACTAATCTAATAATCTTCTACTTAATGGCCATTGGCCTATTCATAAATCTAGCCTTTGTGATACCGGTTTGGGCTAATCCCACTCCTATTCAGTGGATGCATATCTTTTTATCTTCCATATTTGGGCTCATGGCACAATTTTTTATTACTCACGGATATAAATACATCGAAGCTACCAAAGGAAGTCTTGTTTCCAGCATTCGTATTGTAATTGCCATGGTGCTTGGCGTTCTCCTTTTTGCCGACAATATTACGCTTCAAATTATAATTGGAACCATACTTATATTAGGCGCTCAGTATAGCGTTATTGGCTCGCAAATTTGGGCTATGAAAAATGCGATGATGCGTAAGAGGTAATTTGCTTTAGATCAAATTGTCTAGCTATTTTTGAAGAAGATAAAATATTGAAGTAGGACCAATTCTTTGCGACATCTTTGTTGGATGATAGTAGAAATTCCAAGCGAAAAGTTTTGAAAGTATCATGTCTATAAAAAGATATGATTTATAGTAATGAAGGGGTTTTTTAAAAAAGTTACCAATTGTACGTTGTAATGCCGAGGTCATTGTAAGACAATAATTTTTTGAAACTATCTTAAGATTGTTAGATTTTATAATAGAATCAAAGATCTTGGGTGGAATACCTCGCTCATTTTTTGTTAATCCTGGACGTGGTTTAGTCCAATCTCCCATTGAGTTGACAGGCTCTCTTAACAGTATGATGCCTCCTGGTTTAATTACTCGTGTAAATTCTGAGATGACAAAACTTACGTTTGGAATATGGTGTAAAGTCCCAAAACAGGTTATTAAATCAAAGCTGTTATCTGGAGAATCAATTTTGCCATCAATGGCAGGTTTAACATATTTAGGAGTTAAATGGCCAATCTTATTACTTATTAATTTTTCAGAAGGTTAAACAATCGTAATAGATCCTATTTTATCAACTATTGGTTCAAATTCAAAACCATAAGCAGAGCCGAAGCCAAGAACATTTTCAAACTTTGCATTTGATAATTTTGAGAAGGCGTATCGACTGTTTAAGTTATGGTAATTGTACGTGTAGTTTGCGAGATTATCGCTACCTAAGTCGGCATACCCTTCAGATTCTTCGAGGTACCATCTTTCAATTTGGTTAATTGAAAAATCGTCGCCGTATAGTTTTTTGCCGCTTAGATAGTCTTTCATTGATTTTTTTGAGCGAAAATACACTTTCTATCAAAACATTTATCAAAATGTCTTATTTTTTAAGATCTTCTCTAATAACTCCCCTCCAATATCTGTTTCTCGCTTACAGCTATTCTATAACTTAGTTGGGCTGCAAGAAGGTCAGATTGTGACTTTGCTAATGAGGCTTTCGCACCTAAAAAGTCGCTTTCAAGTATTAGTCCAGCATTAAGTTTGCTCTGCTGAATTTCAAAATCTTTGGTTCTATAATCAACCACTTTTTGAGCCACGTTAATTAATTGGAGTGCTTGGCGAATGTTGCGTTCAATTTTATTGGCCTCTTTTAAAGTAGTCTCTTCTACGTTTAGTCTGTTTTCGGTGGCTTGCAGATGGGCTATTTTGCGTTGTTTTGCGCTGTAGGTATTTCCTGCAAAATCGTTTAGATTCCATTTTAGTGCAACCCCAATATAGAGGTGATTTATGGGATAAAGATAATTTCCAGATTGGTAGTCGTAACCACCAACTACTCCAAAATCAGGCAGATAAGAGTATTTGGCGGCACTTAAACCCGCTTTCGCTTTTGATTGGGTAAAATTTGCAATTTGAATATCAGCGTTTTCTTTTACTGTGGTTGAGTCTATTTTTTCGCTTCCAAGTTCACTAATTTTAAATTCAACCATCGCTAAAGTGAAGTTATCCTCTTCAATACCAGTGAGTTGTTTGAAATCGCTTTTGTAGTTTTCGAGTTGTACTTCGGTTTTAAGTAGCGTTTGTTGCTCATCTGCCAAAGTGGCTAAGATACCTAATTGGTTGCTTTCGAGAGCTTTACCAGAAGCTACTGCCGATTCGATATTACTTGTTTTAAGTTCAAGCATTGCAATTTTACTCTCGCTTTCAAGTTTTTGCTGTTCACTTATAAGTATGCCGTAATAGAGCTTTTCGATTGCTTGCTTGATTTGCATTCGAGCTTTATCTGCCTCTTTTTCAACTATTTTGGCCTCATATTTTGATACAGATACACCTTGTGATATTTTACCCATCTGTGTGATTGGTTGATACAGTTGTATTCCCGCATTAAAGAGGTTTTTTTCGGTCATTGGGAATACGGTTTCTTTTCCCGGAAGTGAGATGGTATTTCCCCCAATTGGCAATGACCCAAATTTTCCTGCAGGAATGGATAGCTCGCTTACTTCTGTATTATATGTATATCCCGAATTTACAGTGGCTACAGGAAAATATTTAACTCTATTTTCCGAAATTTTAGTCTGTTTTTCAGCAACTTGATAGTTTTTTATCTTTAGTAATCTGCTATTTTCAAGAGCTAATTTGCTCGCATCTTCTAAAGTAATAACTTTTGCCTCCTGACCGTTGCTCACAAAAACTGCTAGCACCAAAAGTATCGGAGTTATATATATTT
>RRZT010313163.1_pt1 | contig 11645 bp, 13 predicted proteins | sample 2165551 | NCBI WGS metagenome assembly RRZT01 (sample SAMN10456910, study PRJNA506462) | wastewater metagenome | biome: wastewater; feature: sludge; material: wastewater sludge; isolation source: wastewater sludge with Escherichia coli K12::gfp cells carrying plasmid... | place: USA: Moscow, Idaho... | reverse complement strand
CGGTCGACGACGGTCATCCGCCCGCGCACGGGGATGACCATCCGCCCGCCGTCGGCAAGCTGCGCGACGAGCGCGGCCGGCACGTCGAGCGCTTCGGCGGAGACGAGGATGCGGTCGTACGGGCCGTCGTCGGGCCAGCCGAGGCGGCCGGGGACAGCCTGCTCGACGCGCGGCGCGAGGTCCCCGAGGAGGGCAGTGAGGTTGCGGCGTGCGAAGGTCACGAGCGCGGGCTCGAGCTCGACGCCGACGACGGTGCCGCCAGGCGTGACGAGGTGGTCGAGCAGGGCGGCGGTCCACCCGGAGCCGGAACCGACGTCGAGCACCGCATGCCCGGGCCGCGCGCCCAGGAGGCGGAGCATCGTGGCGACCGTGGTCGGTTGCGAGCAGGTCGCTCCGTGGCCGATGCCGAGCGGGACGTCGAGCGCCGCGCGTTCACGCTGCGTCGGCGGCAGGAACTCCTGCCGCTCGATCGCGTGCATCGCCTCGTCTACCCGGTCCATGGGCTGTGCGGCTGCCGCGCCGGATGCCTCCCCCGACGCTCATCCGGTGGCGCCGCCCAGCTCCTCCACCGACTCGTCCTGGAGACCCTGTCCGACAAGGCTGTTCCTGCGTGAGTAGGTGAAGTAGATGATGAAGCCGAGCACGAGCCAGACGCCGAAGCGCAGCCAGGTGATCGTCGTCAGGTTGGTCATGAGCCACAGGCATGCGACGCCGGACACGATCGGCAGGATCGGCGACCACGGCACGCGGAACCCGCGCTGGAGGTCGGGGCGCTGCTTGCGCAGGAGCGGCACCGCGAAGCTGACGAGGACGAACGCGGACAGCGTGCCGATGTTGATCATGTCGGCGAGCGCGGACACGTCGGTGAGCGCGGCGATGAGCGCGACGACGACGCCTGCCCCGATCTGCAGCCGTGCGGGCGTGCGGTGCACGGGGTGCGTGACGGACAGTGCGCGGGGGAGCAGGCCGTCGCGGCTCATCGAGAAGACGATCCGGGTGAGGCCGAGCAGGAGCACCATGATCACGGACGTCAGCCCAACGAGGATGCCCATCGAGATGACCTTGCCCGCCCAGTCGGCGCCGACCAGCACGAACGCGGACGTGAGCGACGGCTCGTCGACCTTCGCGAGCTCGGCGTAGGAGACCATGCCGGTCACGACGATCGTCACCAGGACGTAGAGGACGGTGACGACGGCGAGGCCGCCGAGGATGCCGCGCGGCAGGTTCCGCTGCGGGTCGCGCGTCTCCTCCGCGGTGGTGGCGACGACGTCGAACCCGATGAACGCGAAGAACACGAGCGCCGCGCCGGACAGGACGCCGACGATGCCGTACATCGACGGCTCGAGGCCGGTGACGAATGCGAACAGTGGCTGGTGCAGGCCGGACGCGCTCTCGGCGGGCTGTGCCGGCGGGATGAACGGCGAGAAGTTCTCGGCCTTGACGTAGAAGAACCCGACGACGATCACGAAGAGCGTGATGCTCACCTTGATGATCGTGAACACGGAGTTCACGCGGGTGCTCATCTTCGTGCCGATGACGAGCAGCGCGGTAAAGATCGCGACGATGAGGGCTGGCCCCCACTCGAAGGTGATCGGGCCGAGGTGCAGGTCCATGGGGATGCCGATGCCGAAGAGGTCGAACGCGTCGCCGAGGTAGATGCCCCAGAACTTCGCGATGACGGCAGCGGCGAGAAGCATCTCGAGGATGAGGTCCCAGCCGATGATCCAGGCGACGAGCTCGCCCATGGTCGCGTAGGAGTACGTGTAGGCGGACCCGGCGATGGGGAGCGTCGAGGCGAACTCGGCGTAGCACATCATCGCGAGGCCGCACACGATCGAGGCGATGACGAACGAGATGATCACGCCCGGCCCTGCATGGTTGGCGGCGGCCTGCGCGCCGACGGAGAAGATGCCCGCGCCGACGGCGACGGCGACGCCGAGGACAGCGAGGTCCCATGCGGTGAGGTCGCGTCGGAGCGACCGTTCGGGGTCCTCGCTCGTGGCGATCGCAGCCTCGATGGACTTGCGTCGTCCCCTGCTGTCAGCCGTCCTGGCCATCCCTGCTCCCGCCGTGAGGTCCTGTCTTCCGAGCCTGCCCCCGTGGATGGTGCGACGCCAGCGGGGCACGCCGCGCAGACATTACCGCGTGAATGCGGCGAGAACCGTCTGGAGGTCCTGGGAGGCGTCGATGACCACGGCCCGCCGGATGGGAGAATTCCCGTCATGGCGAAGCTCTACTTCCGGTACGGGGCGATGAACTCCGGCAAGTCGACGTCCCTGCTGCAGGCGGCGCACAACTACGAGGAGCGGGACCACCAGATCCTGCTCGCCAAGCCGGGCATCGACACGAAGGCGGGGCGCAAGATCCACTCGCGCCTCGGCGTCGACCGGTCGGTCGACTACGTGCTCGGGGACGACGACGACGCCTACCTGACCCTGCAGACGCACCGCGAGCGCGTGCAGCGCGAGACGGGCCGCGACGTGTCCTGCCTGCTGATCGACGAGGCGCAGTTCCTCACGCCGCGCCAGGTCGACGACCTGCTGCGCGTCGCCGTCCTCGACGGCATCCCGGTGATCTGCTACGGCATCCGCACCGACTTCCGCACGGCGGCGTTCCCGGGCTCGCAGCGTCTCCTGGAGATCGCGCACAGCCTCGAGGAGCTCAAGACGATCTGCCGGTGCGGCCGCAAGGCGATCTTCAACTCGCGTCGCGTCGACGGGCACGCGGTGTTCGACGGCGACCAGGTCGCGATCGACGGCGCTGCGGTGACGTACGAGTCGCTGTGCGCGGCCTGCTACCTGCGCGAGTCGGGCGGCGTGCTCGCCTGACCCTGAGGGTCGTGCTCGATGGGGCGGCCCTCAGTCCGCGCAGGCTTCGAGGAAGTCGCGGGCGTGCCGCGGTGGGGCCGCGCCCGCCCACAGGGCGGTGAGCGGGCGGCTCATGGTGAGTCCGTCGACCTGGACGCGGGCGAGGCGTCCTGCGCGGACGTCGTCGGCGACCGCGAGGCTGCTGAGCACGCCGGGGGCGGTGCCGCCCAGGATCGCGCTGCGCATCCCGAGAGTGCTCCTCTGCACCATCACGGGCTCGGCGTGGTCCGGGTAGCCGGCGTCGGCCATCGCGGCGTCGAACGCCTGGCGCGTGCCGCTGCCCTTCTCGCGCAGCACAAGGCCGGTCGTCGCGAGCTCGTCCACGGTGATGGAGCGGGCGCGGGCCCAGCGGTGCCCGGGCTGGACGACGACGTCGAGCGTGTCGTGCGCGACCGTCGCCGACCCGAGGCCTGCCGGCGTGCGGGGCGACTCGACGAACCCGAGGTCGGCGGTGCCCTCGCGCACGCTCATGGCGACGGTGCTGCTGTTGGCGGCGGTGACCTGAACCTCCGGGCCGTGCTCGCCGACCTGCGCGCGCCAGGTGCCGATCCATCTCGGCAGGAGGTGCTCGGCGATCGTGAGGCTCGCGGCGATGCGCAGGGTGGTGGTGCGGTCGTCGCGCAGGGCGCGTGCGGCGTCGGCGAACGAGTCTGCGGCGGCCAGGAGAGGCTGCGCCCAGCCGACGACCTGTTGACCCGCGGGTGTGAGCCGGGAGCCGCGGGTGGAGCGCACGAGGAGGCGCGCACCGAGCTCGCGTTCGAGGGTGCGGATACGCAGCGAGAGGGCCTGCTGGCTGACGCCGAGGAGGCCGGCCGCGGCGGAGATGCTGTTCTCCCGGGCGGCGAGCGCGAGCGCGCGCAGCGCCTGCAGGTCGGGTTCTGCCCGCATCGATCGCCTCCGTCCTGCGACAAGCCTACGTTGTGACGCGCGCCGGAACTGCTTCTACCGGTGACCCGCCCGCGCCGAGACGATGAGGTCATGACCCTCCTCGAGCCCGACGCCGCCGCGCACGCGTCCGAGGACGGCCGTCGTCCTGCGCCGCAGGTCGGCCCCGCCCGCGAGCGCGGCACCCTCCGGCCGTCCCTCTCGCGCGCGGCGTCGCGCCTGCCCGGCGTCGCACTGTGCCTCGCGGCAGCTGCGCTCTCCTGGGCGACCGGTCTGCTCGTCCCGGGGCTCAGCCCGATGATCGTCGCGATCGTCCTCGGTGTCGTCGTGACCAACGCGACGCGGCTGCCCGCGTCCCTGTCGCCCGGGGTCGACTTCTCCGCGAAGGTCCTGCTGCGCGTCGGCATCGTGTTCCTCGGGCTGCAGCTCGTCCTGGGCGACATCCTCGGCCTGGGCGCGCCGATGCTGCTCGTGGTGCTGTGCGTCGTCGGCGGCGGGATCCTCGGCACGGTCGCGCTGGGCCGCTGGCTGTGCGTGCCGCGCGGCCTCGCGCTCCTGATCGCGTGCGGCTTCTCCATCTGCGGCGCTGCGGCGGTCGCGGGAGCCGCGAGCGTCACCGACCCGGACGACGACGCGGAGGACCAGACGGTCACCGCCGTCGCGCTCGTGGTCATCTTCGGCACGGCGATGATCGCGCTGCTCCCGCTCGCGAGCCACCTGCTGGGCCTCGGTGCGGTCACCGCGGGCACGTGGGCCGGGGCGTCGGTCCACGAGATCGCCCAGGTCGTCGCGGTGGGCGGCATCCTCGGCGCGGACGCTCTCGCAGCTGCTGTCGTGGTCAAGCTGGCGCGCGTGCTGCTGCTCGCCCCGGTCGTGGCGGTCCTCGGGGTGCGGCAGCGGCGGATCACGCGCGCACGCGGCACCGGCTCCGTCTCCGCGCGGCGCCGTCCGCCGCTCGTCCCGCCGTTCGTCCTCGGCTTCCTCGCGCTCGTGCTGCTGCGGGCCCTGCTCGTGCTGCCCGCGTGGGCGCTCACGACCGGTCGCCTCCTGCAGACGGTGCTGCTCTCGGCTGCGATGTTCGGCCTGGGTTGTGGCGTGCGGGTCCAGGAGCTTCGGAAGGTCGGTGCGCGGCCGTTCGTGCTCGCGGCCCTGGCCACGATGCTCGTGTCCACGATCGCGGGGGTCGGCGTCACGCTCGTGAGCTGAGCGGGCTGCGCCCCGCCCACAAGCTCCGGCCGCACCGGCACCGCCCCAGGCGGGCCGACGGCACGCGGGGGCTGTCGGTCGGGTGCGGCACAGTGGGCGTATGACGACGACGATCCAGGCCGCACGCTGTTTCGGTGACGGCGACCCGCTGTACGAGGCGTACCACGACGACGAGTGGGGCGTGCCCGTGCACGGCGAGGCGGCGTTGCTCGAGCGCCTGGCGCTCGAGGCGTTCCAGTCGGGCCTGGCGTGGATCACGGTGCTGCGCAAGCGTCCGGCGTTCCGCGAGGTCTTCGCGGGGTTCGACCCGGAGGCGGTCGCGGGCTTCGAGGTGGACGACGTCGAGCGGCTCCTCCTGGATGCCCGCATCATCCGCAACCGCGCGAAGATCGAGGCGACGATCAGCAACGCGCGCGCGGTCGTCGCGCTCCACGAGGCAGGGGAGACGCTCGACGAGCTGATCTGGTCGTTCGCGCCGCCCGCGCGCGAGCGTCGCCTCGCAAGCCTCACGGAGATCCCGGGTCAGACGCCTGCGTCGGTCGCCCTCGCCAAGGAGCTCAAGCGTCGCGGCTTCCGCTTCATCGGCCCGACGACCGCCTACGCGGCGATGCAGGCGTGCGGCCTCGTCGACGACCACGTCGCGACCTGCCCGGTCGCTGCCCGAGAGTGAGCGCTCCTGCACAGCCTCCGTGTGCAAGGGCGCTCACTGTCACGTGGCGCGCGGGTGCGGCGCGCGTCTGTCAGAGGACGGCGCCGCCGCGGGCGCGGGCGAGCCACGGCGTCGCGAACTCGACGAGCTCACGGACCGGGACGAGGACCGCGGGGGCGTTCCCGACGAGCGCCGTCTCGATGAGCTCGGGGTGCGCCTCGCAGAACGCGTCGCCGCACTCGCCGAAGTCCTCGTCCTCGGGCCACAGCTCCTGCCACGTCTCCCAGACGCGTTCGCCGTCGCGCAGCACGGGGCCGCCCTGTGCGACGTACTGGCGCGTTGGCCAGGTGATGCGGTTCTCCGCGAGGTGCAGGGCCGTGCACTTGTCGAAGCCGACACCCAGGAGCAGGACGTACCCGCCGACGTCGTGCAGGGCGCGCATCGGCGAACGCTCACCTGCGGCGTCGTCCAGGTCGTGGGTCGCGGTGATGCGCGCCGCGTTCGGACCGAGCGCGGCGATCGACCGCTGCGGGTGCGCCGAGCGCAGCACACCCGGCCACGTGCGGAACAGCTCGGCGACCGCGCCCATCGTGCGGGTCGGCGTACGCGCCGGGTCGTACGCCGGGAGGCTGTCGCGCAGCACCGGGTACCACTCCTCCGGAACGTCGGGCATGCGCAGGAACGCGGGGTCGCACAGCTGCCACGACTGCGCGGGCATCACGACGGTGCCATCGGGCCCGACGGCGTCGACCACACCCTGCACGACCCCCGCCTCGCCGCCGACGACGTAGCCGAGGCGCGAGAGCGACACGTGCACCATGACCGTCCGGCCCCGCACCCCCAGATCCGCGAGCACCTCGGTGAGAGTGGTAGAGGTGACGGGCACGGGTGCGTGACGATGGCGGACAGGCACTCCGCCGGACTGGGTTTCCACGCGCTCCAACGTAGCCGTGACGCCCTCGCGCCGCGCGTTCACACAGGTCACGACCCCGGATGAAAAGCAGGAGGAAGCACGATGAGCACCACGAAGATCGTCGATCACCTCGGTGTCACGGACGGCCGCGTGCCGCCCGCTGTCCTTGCTGCGGGGGCGTGGGTCGCGCAGTCGCTCGTGTCACGCGAGCGCGGCGGCAGGTTCGCGCGCCTCGCCGGGACGGCGCCGGGCGCCGCGTCGGTGGCGCTCGCCGGTGCGTCTGTCGTCGACTTCGCGCGACGCCGCACGACCGTCGACCCGCGCGTCCCCGACGCGTCGACGCTCGTGACGTCCGGCGTCAACGCGGTGAGCCGCAACCCGATGTACGTCGGGATGGTCGGCGTGATCGTCGCGCGGGCCGTCGCTCGGCGGTCCGTCGCCGCCCTCGCCCCTGCGGCCGCGCTCGCCTACCTGCTGCACTCCCGCCAGATCGCGGCGGAGGAGGAGATGCTCGCGGTGAAGTTCGGTGCCACGTACGCGGAGTACGTCGCGACCGTGCCGCGCTGGGTCGACGGGCGCTCGGTCGAGGCCGTGCGCGCCTTCCTTGAGGACCGGCTCGGTTGAGGCCCCCGCCGGGCAGGCGGGTGCAGGTCAGGGCGTGCGCAGGTCAGGGCGTGCGCAGGTCAGGGCGTGCGCAGGTCAGGGCGTGCGGCGCCGCAAGGTCGCCGCACCGAGCAGCAGCAGCGCGACGATGAACCCCACCACGATCGTGAGCGGCATCAGCACGTCGGGCGACTCATGGCGGGTCACCTCCGTCATCGCGTCGACGACGTAGGAGAGCGGCAGCACGTCGGACGCGAGCTCGAGGGCGCGCGGCATGTCGTCGCGCGGCACGAGCAGCCCGCATAGCAGGAACTGCGGCAGGATCACCGCGGGCATGAACTGCACGGCCTGGAACTCGGTGCTCGCGAACGCCGACACGAACAGGCCGAACGCCATCCCCAGGAGCGCCGCGAGGACCGCGACGAGGACCATGAGCGGCCACGGCCCCTGCGGGTCGAGGCCGAGCGGCCCCATCATGAGCGCCGACGCCAGCAGCGCCTGCACCGTCGCGACCAGGCCGAACGCGATCCCGTACCCCAGCACGAACGACGCCTTCGGCAGCGGCAGCGTCAGCAGCCGCTCGAGCGTGCCCGTGGAACGCTCCCGCAGCGTCGCGACCGACGTGATGAGGAACATGATGGTCACGGGAAACATGCCGAGCAGCGACCCGCCGATCTGCTGGAACACCGGCCCGCCGTCGTACACCCACCACAAGAGCGTGAGCAGCACGCACGGCACGACCGCGATCAGGGCGAGGGTGCGCGGGTCGTGGCGCAGCTGCGCGAGCACCCGGCGGGCTGTGGCGATCATGGGCGCTCCCTGCGGACCAAGGTGAGGAAGGCGCCGTCGGCGTTCGAGGCGCCCGTGGCGGCGAGCAGCTCGGGGAGGGTCGAGTCGGCGATCACTGCGCCGTCGCGCAGCAGGACGAGCCGGTCGCAGCGCTCCGCCTCGTCCATGACGTGGCTCGACACGAGCAGCGTGACGCCGTCTGCGGCGAGGTCGGCGAACAGGCCCCAGAGCGACTCCCGCAGCACCGGGTCGAGCCCGACAGTCGGCTCGTCGAGGACGAGCAGCTCGGGAGTGCCGAGCAGCGCGGTCGCGAGCGACACGCGCGACGTCTGCCCGCCGGACAGACGCCCGACGAGCGCGCGCTGGTGACTTCCGAGGTCCACGCGGTCGACGACCTCGGCAACCTGCGCCTCGAGCGTGCGGCCCCGCAGGCCGAGCGTCCGCCCGAAGTACCGCAGGTTCTCGAGGACCGTGAGGTCGAGGTAGACGCTCGGCGCCTGCGTCACGTACGCGACACGCGAGCGCAGCCCTGGGCTGCCCGCCGGCTCGCCGAGCACCGTCACGTCGCCCGCCTCGACGAGCTGGACGCCGAGGATCGCCCGCATGAGCGTCGTCTTGCCCGCACCGGACGGGCCGAGCAGGCCCGTCACGGTGCCGCTCGCGATCGACAGCCGGAGGCCGTCGAGGACCGTGCGCGGGCCGCGGCGGACCGTCAGTCCGTCGATCGCGATCGCGGGGGTGCTCACGGAGCAGACGCTATTCCTCGCGCTTGCCGCGGCGCACGCGACACGACGCACGCTGGCGGCAGTACTCTCGCGTCCCAGGCGCAGCCGTCGGCGCGCGGCGTAGGCTCGGAGCATGTCGTCGTTGCCGGTGTGCGTGTCGCGGGTGCCGATCTTCGCCGGGCTCTCGCCCGACGAGCAGCGCGAGGTGCACGACGTCGCCCGGCCGCGCCGTCTGCCCGACGGCGAGACGGTATACGTCGAGGGCGACCGGGTCGCGAGCCTCCTCGTGGTGAACTCGGGCCGGCTGCGACTGACCCGTTCGTCGCCCGACGGCGGGGAGCACCTCTTGCGCGTGCTCGACGCGGGTGACTTCATCGGCGTCGAGTCGTTCCTCACGGGCGCGACGCCCGGGCACACGGCCACTGCGATGGGCGCGACCGTGCTGTGCGAGTTCCGGCACGCCGACCTGCAGCCGCTCCTCGACGCGCACCCCGGCGTCGGTGTCGCGATGCTCGCGACCCTCGCCACATAGCTCTCCCGGACGGAGGAGCGGCTCACCGCGCAGACGCTCGCGCCCGTCGAGCGGCGCCTCGTCGGCTACCTGCTCGACCTGCCCGCCCAGCCCCACGCGGACGGGCTGTTGATCGAGCTGCCGCTCAGCAAGAAGGACATCGCGTCCTACCTCGGCACTACGCCTGAGTCGTTGTCCCGGTCGCTGCGCGCCCTCGCGGACGCGGGGATCGTCGAGTCGCACGGCAAGCGCGAGCTGCTGGTGCGCGACGCCGCAGCGTTGGACGACCTGGTCCGCTAGCTCGGGGTGCCACGGTGGGCGCGGGTTCTCAGGCGACCCGCACGCGGTCGTCGCCCATGACGTACTCCAGTAGCATCGAGCCGCCGACCGCCTCGAGGTAGCAGCGGATTGTCCCCAGCTTCGCGTTCTCGAGGTCGCCCTGCTCGATCTTGGAGACCTGGCGCTGCCCGACGCCGATGCGCTCGGCGAGCGCAGCCTGGGTCAGGCCCGCCTGCTCGCGCAGCTCGCGAAGGCGGTATGCGCGGACCTCGCCGAGCATCCGCTCCTTGTGCTCATCGACCCTCTCCCGGTCTACCGGGCGCTTGGCCGCGAGATCCTCCAGAGACATAGCCATCAGGGTCACTCTCCTCTCAGCCGGCGGAGGTGGTCGTCGAACGCGTCATCGGCCGCCGGGATGTTCTTGATGTACCAGCGCTTCCAGTTCCCGGCCTTGTCGCCAGCGACCAGGAGGATCGCTTTGCGTTCAGGGTCGAACGCGAACAGGATGCGCAGCTCGGACCGCCCAGCGGAGCCCGGTCGGAGCTCCTTCATGTTCTTGTGCCGTGAGGCGGCCACCGTGTCGACGATCGGCCGACCGAGCTGCGGCCCGCGCTCCTGAAGGAGCTCGATCGCCGCGAACACCTGCTCATAGGACCGGTCGTCTAGCGAAGCGAGCCAGTCAGCAACCTGCTCAACGTCTACGCTCCACATGGCCCAAGCGTAGACCTTCCAGGGTCTACGCACAAGGTTGCTGGTTGCTCTGTCCGCCCGCTCTGCATCTCACCGCCCCTGCCTGCCAGCCGAGGAGAACTCTCGGAGGCACCGCCTCACGAGCTATCGCGTATAGAACTCAACCATCATGACTGTGACCATCCCCCCGACCGGGAAGCGGTCTGGCCGCCTCGTCCTCGGCGCCACCGCCGCGATGCTGGCGACGTCGCTCGACGCTGCTGAAGAAGACCTCCCAGCAGCGTCGTATCGTCACTTCCCGCGTCAAGGCGCAGGCTGCGTTCACCAAGGCCCGCTCGAAGGCGTCCACGGCACTCAAGGCCGAGGAGCTGCTCGGCGGCGTGCCACGCAACGACAAGATCACGAAGGCTGAACGAGCCTCGCTGAAGTCGCTGCGCAACGCCTGGTCGCGGCGGTAGCCGGAGCGATGCTGTGAGCTGGGGGCGGCCTCGGGCCTTCGGACCCGAGGCCGCGCGCCATTTCAGAGGAGCCGGCTCACCTGCTCACAGAGCTCCTCTATCACCTCACGGTCGGCGAGCCGCGCCAGGTGCCGAAGCAGAGCGGTCGGCAGTGTCGCCAGCGGGCTCTTGATGCGGCGGCCGCGGCCCTCGTTCGTGGCCGGGGTGAAGATGTTCAAGACGGACTCCTTTTCGTCGCCGTAGCCAGCGTTTTCGCTGATACAGGGACGGCCCGGAGACGGCCCGATCGTGCAACGAACCTCGGCGACGGTCCCGAGATGCGACGAAGACCCGGCACCTCATCTCGAGATGCCGGGTCTCTTCTCTTGCGTCGTCGCAGGTCAGTCGCGGCTACTCGCGCCGCAGGCCCTCGGCGTAGGTGTCGAGCACAGCGACGATGCCCGCGTGCTGCCACACCCGGTTGCGGCGCAGGCCGGTGCGCTCGACTAGGACGCCCGCCGACACGAGCTGGTCGAGCGCGCGGTGCGCGCCAACCTGGTTCATGCCGACGTGGTCCTGCACGAAGCGAACATTGACGACTGGCTGCGCGACGAGCGCCGGCAAGACCTTCCAGGCGCCGGCGTTGCTGCGCAGTCGCATCTCCTTCAGCGCCGCGCGCGCATCATCGAGCTGGGCGGCCAGGTCGTCGACGAGCCGGGTTCCCGAGCTCGCCGCGAACAGGGACGCTCGCGTGAACTGCTCGACGATCGGCGCCGCGTCACCGCGCCGGTACGCCTGCAACGCGTCCGTGTACGCGCGGGTGTCCGTCAGCAGGCCAGCAGAGACGGGCGCCGTCGTGCTGACCACGAGGCCCTTCGAGCGCAGCAGGGCGTGGACGATCGCGCGTCCCGTGCGGCCGTTGCCGTCAGCAAAGGGGTGGATCGTCTCGAACTGCGCGTGAGCGATCGCCGCCTGGACCAGGACCGGCAGGTCGTCGCGCCCCATGAACGCCACAAGATCCTCGATCGCACCGGGGACGCGCTCGTGATGCGGCGCGACGTGCGCGGCTCCCCGCGGTGACACCGCGCTCG
>RRZT010085056.1_pt1 | contig 11645 bp, 11 predicted proteins | sample 2165551 | NCBI WGS metagenome assembly RRZT01 (sample SAMN10456910, study PRJNA506462) | wastewater metagenome | biome: wastewater; feature: sludge; material: wastewater sludge; isolation source: wastewater sludge with Escherichia coli K12::gfp cells carrying plasmid... | place: USA: Moscow, Idaho... | reverse complement strand
GTACCACCCCTTCCCTTCCCGAACAGGACCGTGAAACGACTCAGCGCCGATGATAGTGCAGATCCCTGTGTGAAAGTAGGTCTCCGCCAAGCTCCCAACATTAAACCCCCTGCTACCAAGTAGCAGGGGGTTTTGTTTTTATGATCTTTTTTATCTGTTTAACTATCTGTGTTAAATTACTTTCTTTGTATTTTGGTACATAAGATATGTCTCAGCATGCTTTCTCTCCTGATAAAAACAAGGTAACCACACCAAAAGCTTGGTATGAGCACGCATTACAAAAAGACGGGTTTATTTACGATCCTGCTCAAGCTGCTGCTATTGAGGTATTAGAAACCCTTTACAAAGAGCTTATTGCCTTTAAAGAAAAGCGAAATCGTTTTCTTGGTCGCAGTTTTCGTAGCCCAAATCCACCAAAGGGTTTGTATTTTTGGGGTGGCGTGGGACGTGGAAAGAGTTTTTTAATGGATGCATTTTTTTCTTGTGTGCCATACAAGAGAAAACGTAGGATTCACTTCCATCATTTTATGATGGAGGTACATCAAGAATTGCGCGTTGTAGCGAACGAACCTGATCCATTGATTGCTGTTGCTAAGCGTATTGCTGCTAAGACACGCTTATTGTGCTTTGACGAATTTCATGTATCAGACATTGCTGATGCAATGATTTTAGGACGTTTGTTAAAAGAACTATTAGCGCGGGGTGTCATCTTTGTGATGACTTCAAATTACAAGCCAGATGATTTGTATCCTAATGGTTTGCAACGTGCTAACTTTTTGCCAACAATTGAGTTGATCAAGCAGTCAATCAATATTTACAACTTAGATGGAGGTAATGATTACCGTCATCGTGCTTTAACCCGAGAACCTTTATATATTTATCCATTAAAAGAGAGTCAGCCAAAATTATTTGCTTTATACCAAAGTTTACACTGTGGTAAAGAAATGAAGCATGAGTTACAAATTTTGGGACGTACGATTCAGTGTGTAAAACATTCTTTAGGCGTTGTATGGTTTGATTTTGCTGAGATTTGTGGTGGGCCACGTGCACAAACTGATTATTTAGAAATTGCTCGTGCTTATCATACGGTTTTAGTTTCAAATATACCTAAGCTATCTGCTGCACAATCCGCAGAAGCCCGACGTTTTACTTGGTTAGTCGATGTTTTTTATGATTGTCGGGTTAAACTCATTTTAAGTGCTGAGGTTGCAGCAGATCAAATCTACACTGAAGGTATTCAAGCCAGTGAATTTTTCCGTACCGCCAGCCGTTTAAATGAAATGCAAACTAGCGAGTATTTGGCTTTGCCGCATCAATCTTTAGATGAGCAAATGGCAGGTATTACTGAAACTTGATTTTTATGGGCACTCATTGAGGTTTTCTGGTGTAAGCAGTGTTTTTTGATATAGCTCAACATCTAACCAACGCCCAAATTTAAATCCAACCTGTTTTAAGGTACCTGCGTGACTAAAGCCAAATGATTGATGTAACTTAATACTGTTTTGATTGCTGCTATCAATTGCAGCAATCAAAACATGGTAATTTTGTTTCTCTGCATATTCTATCAATGCTGCTAACAAACATTTACCTAGGCCTTGTCCCCTAAAATCTTGATGGATATAAATAGAGTGTTCGACTGTGTATTGATAAGCCGGCCAAGCGCGGAATGTGCCATAACTGGCAAAACCGGCAAGCTGGTTGTTATCTGTGATTAATCCAATTACTGGAAAGCGTTGCAGACTCTTTTGTGAGAACCAATTTTCGATGGTTTCTAAACTACGTGGTTGATAATCATATAGTGCTGTTGAGTGAACAATAGCGTCATTGAAAATGCTTTGGATTGCCGTACCATGATCGGCGAAATTACACTCGATAATACGCATATTGCCCTTATATCTAAAAACGACTGTGACAGTTGTTGAGGGGAGAAACCGTGGGGAATTTTACAAGGTATCGTGTTGGCGTGGTATGGCTTGCTTTGGGTGTGTTGCCAATCACATCAATAGCTGCACCAATTCACCATAATTTGGCTGCTCTAGAAGCACAGGCACAGCAATTTGTGCAGAATGAATGGGCAAATACACCGCACCGTGTTGAATTTGGCAAGCTTGATAGCAAGCTAAAAGTAGCAAATTGCCCAGCACCACAGATAGATTGGCTCAATAACAAACGCTCTGGTCCAACTGCGGTTGTGTTACGTTGTAATTCGCCTACATGGTCATTGCGTTTGCCCGTGGTAATCGAGCCAAATTTGATGATTGTTGTGAGTAAACGGGCATTGAGTGCGGGGGAAGTATTGCGTGCTGAAGATTTGGAGTTAAAGCCTGCGCCTGCTGGCTATAATCCACAACGTGCTATGCTGAATGTGCGAGATGTTGTAGGAAAAGTGGTCACTTTTTCGGTGGCGGCTGGTTTGCCATTGCGCCCTGAACACTTAAAAGGGCAACAGGTGATTCGCGCAGGACAAAAAGTCAGAGTCTTGGCGCAAGATGCAGGCTTTTCAGTTTCTGCAGAAGGGATTGCCACTCGCGCTGCTATGGCAGGTGAGGTGGTTGTGGTAAAAATGCAGGGGGGGCGGACCGTATCCGGTGTTGCGCAAGCGGATGGAACAGTGTTGATTACTCTCTAAATAACGCACCACCCTTCTAATTTAATTGGAATAATAGTTTTTGTTAAAAACCGCTGTTGCTTCAACCGCGTCACTAAAGTTTTGTGAATTTTGACCGATGTTTGCTAGCAATAAACTCAATTTTTTGTATAGAAAATGCCATGAAAATTCAGTCCAATAATCCTTCGGTGGCGAATTCTGCAGCGGTGAGTAACAAAACCCGTCTTGCACCCTCCTCCACCGCAAGTGCACCCTCACAGGTGCGTCCTGTTAACGTTGCCATCAACCCACTGGCAAATCAGGTGGCAGCACTCGAACAATCGGTACAACAACAACCTGTGGTTGATTCTGGGAAAGTTGCCGCCATTAAACAAGCGATTGCCGAGGGTAAATTCAGTATCAACCCTAATGCGATTGCTGATGGTTTGATTTCGTCCGCTCGTGAATTACTCGCCGGACGGGAATAGTCCCAACTTTTTGAGAATATATGGAAGCGACTATGCCTGCTTATGACCAAGCTTTAAGTGAACTGATTGAGCGAGAAATTCAGTTATATGAAATGCTCAATGAGGCGCTGGCTGCTGAGCAGGCGGCGTTGGTGCACCAAGCGATTGCTGACTTGGAACGCCTTGCCGTGCAAAAACTCAATACCCTAGAACAAATTGACCAATGTGTTAAACAACGTACCGACATTCTAAGAACACTCGGTTGTCAGGAGCGCGGCGTGTTTATGCAATGGTTATCTGATAAAGCGCTGTTGCTGAAAGCATGGTGTCAGCTTGAAACACTGTGTGCCCGTGCGCAATCGATCAATCGTGTCAATGGTCAACTGATCGCTCGTCATTTGGCCGATACGCAAGAGGCATTGGATATTTTGATGGCCAGTCCTCAAAGTACTATGGCGTATAAACGTGATGGTGGCGCACGCTCTGCTATCGCCGGTGGCCGTACACTGGGCCAAGCCTAATTTAATCCCACTGAAATTGTGCGGTTCCCTTCTGCTCAATGCTGCGAGTTAGCACGCTTTGTGCTATCGTGGCTATCCTTTTTTATTTTCTTCAGAAAGTTTTTTCTCTTGCCATGACCCTGCTCGCGATTATCCTCGCGCTTGCGCTGGAGCAAATACATCCCTTAGGTAATCGAAACCGCGTTCTATTGGTATTTACGCGTTATGCCAACTACCTAGAGCGCCACTTAAATGCAGGTCGTAATCGACATGGCGTGTTGGCATGGTGTCTGGCTGTGTTGCCATTTGCAGGATTCGTGTGGTTGATACATGGACTGCTATACAAAGTGACGCCTGCGCTGGCCTTAATTTGGGATGTAGCGGTGTTATATCTCACGATGGGGTTCCGTCATTTTTCCAGTGCCTTGACTGAGATCTCCGTCGCTTTGGCAGAGAATCGTGTGGTCGATGCTCGCTTGGCGTTGGCTCGTTGGTCTGGTCAACCGACTTCTGAACTTGAAGTGAATGAAATCTCTCGTTTGACTATTGAACAAGGGGTGATCGACAGCTATCGCCATGTCTTTGGCACCATGTTTTGGTTTGCTGTCTTGCCTGGCCCTGCTGGTGCTGTGATGTATCGCATGTCAAATATGCTGTACCAAAAATGGGGTGGTCGTGAGGAAGTGTTAGGTGAAGCCTTTGGCCGCTTTGCGCGCCGTTTTCATGAGGCTATTGATTGGCTGCCTGTGCGTTTAACGTCGGCCAGTTTTGCGGTGATGGGCGATTTTGAAGATGCTGTATTTTGTTGGCGTTCACAAGCGATTGCTTGGGGACACTACGCTTATGGAATTTTATTGGCATCGGCTGCAGGTGCAATTGGCGTGAAGCTAGGCGATCCGCTTCGTCAAGATTATACCGTTAAGTATCGTCCTGAATTGGGCGTTGGCGATGAGGCCGACCCTGATTATTTGCGCCGTGCCGTGGGGTTGGTGTGGCGGTCAGTGGTGCTGTGGTTGGCTGTGATTTTGTTGTTAACCCTTGTTCAATGGTTATCTTTGTCTTAAATGGTGCGTGTTAAGTTGATCGCATCATCCATTTTTAGGAGTTGTTATGTCGTTTGCTGAGCTTGGCTTAAGCCCTCTTATTCTTCGGGCTGTTGAGGAGCTAGGCTACCGTGAGCCGACACCTATTCAGCGTCAAGCGATTCCTGTTGTGCTGGCAGGGGGAGATATCCTCGCTGCGGCACAAACGGGAACAGGTAAAACAGCGGCATTTACTTTGCCCGTTTTAACCCGTTTAATGGGCTATGCCAATAGTAGTGCTTCACCCGCAATGCATCCGGTCCGAGTGTTGGTGCTGACTCCAACACGAGAACTGGCAGACCAAGTAGCTGATAGTGTGCGTCAATATAGCCAACATAGCCAATTGCGTTATGCTGTGTTATTTGGTGGAGTCAGTATCGATCCACAAAAAGAACAGCTGCGCCGTGGTATTGAAATTGTTGTTGCCACCCCTGGTCGCTTGCTCGACCACGTAGAACAAAAAACAATTCAGCTAAATCGAGTTGAAATTTTGGTGATGGATGAGGCGGATCGAATGCTCGATATGGGCTTTTTGCCTGATATCCGCCGTATTTTGACCTTATTGCCTAAAACACGACAAACGCTCTTGTTTTCTGCCACCTTCTCGCCAGAAATCAAAAAATTGGCGGCTGAGTTTATGAAACAGCCTCAGTTGATTGAAGTGGCGCGGCAAAATGCCACCAATGCCAAAATCGAGCAAACCATCTATGCCGTTGATAGTCATCGTAAACGGGCGTTATTAGTGCGCTTACTGCAACAGCGTGATATGTCACAGGTCATTGTGTTTTGCCGTACCAAACAAGGGGCAGATCAACTGACCCGTGAGTTAAAGCGCGAAAATATCTCTGTGGCCGCTATTCATGGCGATAAAGCACAACAAGCCCGCATTGAAACGCTTGCTGCTTTTAAAGCCGGCGAGGTGCGCGTGTTGGTCGCAACGGACGTGGCTGCACGTGGTTTAGACATCTCAGATTTACCATTTGTGGTTAATTTTGAACTGCCAAAAGTGCCCGAGGATTATGTCCATCGGATTGGCCGTACAGGGCGGGCGGGGAGCTCTGGTGTGGCGATTTCATTGATGGCTGAGGATGAACAAAAAGCCCTTGCCAACATTGAAAAATTGACCCGACAAACGTTAAAACCTGAAATGATGACCGGTTTTTGGCCGAGTTGGATGGAACATCCCAAACCGCACCCTTCGACTTTTCATCAGGCTTTTGTCACACCGGCACGGCCTTCACCTTTGGCGCATTTGATGTCGGGTAAGGCATGGCGACATCCACTTAGCCAAGCACCGCGTGAAATTCCTGCTTTGTTAATGCCGCCACGCTACAACAAGCATTAAAAAAACAGCCAAGCAAAATATGCTTGGCTATTTTTTTGGATTGTGTCTCTATGGCTGCTTAGCTTTCAACGAAGGCACGCTCGATGACATAGTGACCTTGTTGACCTTGGCGTGCCTCTTCTAAACCATATTCTTTTAACAAGGTGCAGGTTTCTTTCAACATCGAAGGACTGCCGCATAACATGGCGCGGTCGGTATTGGGGTCAAGGCTAGGTAAACCAAGGTCTTGGAACAATTTGCCACTGCGAATCAAATCGGTTAACCGACCTTGGTTGACATAAGGTTCACGCGTCACCGAAGGATAGTAACGTAATTGATTTTTGACCATTTCGCCTAAGAACTCGTGTTCTGGCAAGGTTTCGGTGATGTATTGCTGATACGCCAATTCGCTGCAATAGCGCACGCCGTGGAATAAAATGACTTGTTCATAACGTTCGTACACTTCTGGATCTTTAATCAGGGACATAAACGGGGCGAGGCCGGTGCCAGTGCCGAATAAATACAAATTGCGCCCACCCGGTAACAAGTCGTCAATAACCAACGTTCCTGTTGGTTTTTTGCTGACCAACAGATTATCCCCCGGCGTCAGATGTTGCAGACGAGAGGTCAGCGGGCCATCGGGCACTTTAATGCTAAAAAACTCTAAATGCTCTTCATGATTTGCGCTGGCAATGCTGTAAGCACGCATCAGTGGTCGGCCATTGACTTCCAGACCAATCATCACAAAGTGTCCGTTTTCAAACCGCAACCCTGCATCGCGGGTGGTTTTAAAGCTAAATAAACTGTCATTCCAATGGTGAACGCTTAGGACACGTTCGGCAGAAAAAGCGGCCATGCGAGTTCTCATTTCAAGCTGAAGAATATCAATGGCGCTACAGTACGAGAATTTTCGTTTTTGGAAAATCAGTTTATTTTTGATTTGTTTTACGGAAAAACCGTAAAAGAAGCACAGTAAAATCCCCTGCCAAGACAGGGGATTTCTACGCGATTAAGCAAAGGGATGACGTAATACGATGGTCTCTTCGCGATCTGGACCCGTCGAGATAATATCAATTGGCGCTTCGCAGACTTCGGCGATCCGTGTCAGATACGCTTTAGCATTGGCTGGTAGTGCATCATATTCTTTCACACCAACCGTTGAGTCGTGCCAACCGGGCATGGTTTCATAGATTGGCTCACAACCGCTCACTGCTTCTGAACCAAAGGGCAGAATGTCGTATTCAACGCCATCTTTACGATAGCCAACACACAACTGGATCTCGTCCATACCATCCATCACGTCTAGTTTGGTCACACACAAACCAGATACGCCATTGATTTGAATCGAGCGTTTCAACGCTGCCGCGTCAAACCAACCACAGCGGCGGGGACGACCGGTGACGGAACCAAATTCATTGCCACGTTTGGCGAGGTAGGCACCAGTGTCATTGCACTGTTCCGTTGGGAAGGGGCCAGACCCCACACGGGTGGTGTAGGCTTTTACAATCCCCAACACATACTGCAACATCTGTGGCGCAACACCGGCACCAGCAGAGGCAGCACCGGCAACACAGTTACTCGATGTCACGAATGGGTAGGTACCGTGGTCGATATCCAATAATGTGCCTTGTGCGCCTTCAAACAACAGCGGTTTGCCCGCTTTGTTGAGTTCGTACAAGGTACGAGACACATCTGCCACCATTGGCTTAATGCGTTCTGCCAATTTCAAGGTTTCTTCCAAGGTAGATTGGAAGTCTACCGTGTCAGTCTTGAAGTATTCTTTTAACAAGAAGTTGTAATAAGCCAAGTTTTCGCCGAGTTTGGCCGCAAAACGCTCTGGATAGAACAAATCTTGCACACGAATCGCGCGGCGTGCCACCTTATCTTCATAAGTTGGGCCGATACCACGGCCAGTGGTGCCGATTTTGTTCTCGCCTTTGGCTGCTTCACGCGCTTGGTCTAGAGCGATGTGGTACGGCAAAATTAATGGGCAAGACTCAGAGATCTTCAAGCGTTTGGAAACATCGATACCTGCTGTTTCCAATTCATCAATTTCTTTCAGTAAGGCTTCTGGAGAAATCACCACACCGTTACCAATGAAACACTCTTTACCGGCATGCAAAATCCCAGACGGAATCAAGCGCAACACGGTTTTTTTACCACCGATGACCAAGGTATGACCGGCATTGTGGCCACCTTGAAAACGCACAACCCCTTCGGCATGGTCTGTCAGCCAATCGACAATCTTACCCTTGCCTTCATCACCCCATTGTGTGCCGATCACGACAACATTCTTGGACATGGAAAAACCTCTTCACAAAAATCAATGAAACGGGACGACTTGCCAGTCGCCGTCACGGAAAACCAATTGCCGATCACAGTTGAGTGCGGCGGCTGATTCATTTAAGTAGTCGATTACGACAATTTCGCCCTCGGCGCGCAAACGAGTCGCCGAGCTTGTTGCAGCGGCATGGTCTGCTGCGGCAAGACGAATTCCTTTTTGTGGACTGGTCTTGGGCAAAATTCGCAATAAATCGCGCAAATCTAGACTAAAACCGGTGGCTGGACGGGCGCGGCCAAACTTGCGACCAACATTGTCATAGCGTCCACCGCGTGCTAATTCGGACGCCCACCCTTCGGCATAGACAGCAAAGATAAGACCGGTATGGTAGTGCGTGCCGCGTAATTCAGTAAGGTCGTAATACACTTGAACTTGTTCTTGCTCAAGCGATTGGCCGATTTGTTCTAACTGAGCCAAGGCTTGTTCAAGTGCAGGCAAGGCAGGCAAATGCTGACGTGCAAGGCGTAAGCAATCTGGACCAAACAATTCAGGCAAACGTAGTAAAGCACTGCGGTAGGGATCAGCAACACAGGTCAATTCTTCTCGCAGACTGGCGACGTCCTTGGCTTGCAGTAGCTGTAGCAGGTTGGCGATGTGTTTCTTTTCCAAGCCAGCGGCATTGACTAAGGCGTAGAAGACACCGAGATGACCAAGATCGAGTGTCAATTGATCGATGCCTACAGTACGCAAAGTCGCCAACATCAGGTGGATAATTTCCAAATCGGCGCCGGTGTCGGCACATCCATATAGCTCTGCTCCAATTTGCAAGGGCTCACGAGAGGCGGTCAAGCTATCTGGGCGGCTGTGGACAACACTGCCAGCATAACAAAGACGGGTCACCCCTTCGCGAGAGCCGAGAAGATGGGCATCAATACGGGCAACCTGTGGGGTGATATCAGCACGCAGCCCCAATTGGCGGCCGCTGAGTTGGTCATCAAGTTTGAAGGTTTTTAAATCTAATGCCGCATCACCATCAGAAACCAGCGATTCAACATATTCAATCAATGGCGGACATACCAATTCATAGCCATGAGTTCGAAACAGTTCCAGCATGCTGGCCTTGGCTGTTTCGAGTTGTCTGGCGCTGGCTGGCAAAATATCAGCAATATTTTCGGGTAATAGCCAATTACGCATATCGGTTCACGAACGCTACACAAGAAAAGGGGCGGGGAGTCATTCCCCGCCCGAGGAAGCTATCACCACCTTGACGTGCAAGGTGGCTTGCCAATTAGTTATTTACCAGTTCCTTCGGCTCCTGCACGCCCATTTGGGTTTTTCAGGTAGCGGAAGAAGCTTGCGCTTGGGTCTAACACCAACACATCGTTCTTATCACGGAAGCTTTGACGATAGGCCTCCATGCTACGCCAGAAGGCATAAAACTCTGGGTTACGACTGAACGCTTCATTATACAGTGCCGAGGCCGCTGCATCGCCTTCACCTTTCAAGGCTTGTGCTTTGCGATACGCTTCAGCAATGACCACTTCACGTTGTTTATCGGCATCAGCGCGAATCCGTTCGGCTTCTGCTGCACCTTCAGAACGCAGCTGGCTGGCCACAGTACGACGTTCAGAACGCATCCGGTCATAAATCGAAGTGCTGATTTTATCTGGAAAATCGACGCGTTTTAAGCGCACATCAATAATTTCTACACCGATACGGCGCGCATCTTGGTCAGCACGGGTGCGTACACTGCTCATGATGTCTTCACGTTTACCGGAGATAACTTCAGGTATCGTTTTTTGACCGAACTTAGCGCGCAAACCATCATTGACGGTTTGTTTCAGCCGTGAGACAGCAATTGCTTCGTTGCCCCCAACACTTTTGTAGTATTGCTCGACATCCACCACGCGCCATTTCACAAAACTGTCCACCAACAGGTTCATTTTTTCGCGGGTGTTGTAGAGTTCGGGCGATTCGGGGTCAATGGTCCGAATCCGGCGGTCGAAGAAACGCACGTTTTGTAAGAATGGGATTTTGAACTGCAACCCCGGTTCTTTCACCACGCGGACCACTTCACCAAATTGAAACACCAAGGCATATTGCCGTTGGTCAACAGTAAACAGGCTCATGCTCAACAGCATGACGCCAGCAAATAAAGCAACAACGGTGGGAATCAATCTATCCATTATTATCTTGCTCCCAAATCACGGTTGCGTACCACATCGCGGCCTGTGTTGGCTGCAGCGGGTGCGGCAGCTTCGCCTTCGTTTTGTGGCACTGTTTCGTTATTTGCCGCCGGTGCGGTCGAGGTGGGGCCCGGTTTTGCTTGTTGCATCAACTTATCGAGCGGCAGATAAAGCAGGTTTTGCCCATTTTTCTGATCGACAAAGACTTTGCTGGTCGAAGCAAGAATATCCTGCATGGTGTCGAGATACAGACGTTCCCGCGTAACTGTTGGGGCTTTCTGATATTCAGTTAACACACTGCTAAAACGTTGTGCTTCACCCTCGGCACTGGCAATCACACGCTGTTTATACCCTTCGGCTTCTTGCATCAGACGTGCTGCCACCCCTTGGGCTTTCGGGATGACATCGTTAGCATAGGCTTGGCCTTCGTTGCGTAGCTTGTCTTTGTCTTGCCCCGCTTTGACTGCATCATCAAACGCCGCCAACACCGGTTCTGGGGGTTGTACGTTATTGATGTTGACTTTACTGATGCGAATGCCAAGTTGATAACGGTCAACGATTTGTTGAATCAATACTTGTGTATCGCTGGCGATCTTGGCGCGGCCTTCGTTGAGGACAAAGTCGACTTGATTGCGGCCAACGACTTCACGAATAGAAGACTCGGCGATTTGTTTCAGGATATCTTTACAGTCACGGTCGGCACAGGCATTTTCAAAAAGAAAATTGCGGGCACTGAGCACGTCATATTGCACTGATAATTGCACATCGATGATGTTGAGGTCTGAAGTGACCATCAATGCTTCTTCACTGACACGATTTTTATCGTTGCCACGGTAGCCAATTTCGAGGCTGCGGACATCCGTTAAACTGACGACTTCAACCTGTTCAATTGGATAGGGAATATGCCATTGCAAACCAGCATCAGCACTGCGATGGTATTCACCAAACCGAAGTACGACCCCTTCTTCGCGGGCATCAATCATATAAAAGCCGCTCGCTAGCCACAGGGCTGCAAGCACGCCACCAATCGCGACGATACCCCCTTTGAAGCCACGGCCACCGCTTGGAAAGCCATTTCCGTCTCCACCCGAATGATTACCGCGAAATTTACGGGTCACATTGCGGAAAATCTGTTCGAGGTCTGGCGGCCCGTCGTTACCACGGTTACCGCCTCCCCATTGCGGGTCGTTTTGGGACATGATTTTTCCGTGAATTTTG
>RRZT012830783.1_pt1 | contig 11646 bp, 14 predicted proteins | sample 2165551 | NCBI WGS metagenome assembly RRZT01 (sample SAMN10456910, study PRJNA506462) | wastewater metagenome | biome: wastewater; feature: sludge; material: wastewater sludge; isolation source: wastewater sludge with Escherichia coli K12::gfp cells carrying plasmid... | place: USA: Moscow, Idaho... | reverse complement strand
GCATCCTCACTCCGCCCATTATGGGGCGAGTGTTTATGGGAGATCCGGTGGCGAGTAAGCTCGATCTCGACCTTTAGGCCATCGAGAATGAAAAGTTTGCAGTTCTCAGGGGTAATTGTGGTGAATTGCGTATCGGTGTGTCTGCGATAGGCACACTCCAGTACCCCACAGCCCACCAGCTCGACAAGGGCCACCTCCAGCATTTTGACGTGCCTCTTCTTGTAGTACCCGGCTTCTGTTAGGGGGTGAATACCCTCAAGAATCTCTCTCACAGACAATTTCTTGTTGATGTAGACCCAATCTTGCTTGAACTGCCCATTCCCGATCGTTGTCAGCCAGAGGCTGAATATTCGGCTGATCGGATGTTCAAAACCAATGATGGTGCTCCTGTTGACAGCGATGAGACGACTGGCAGCTCTGTACATCTCGCGCATTGGCAAGTTGGGCGTGATCCGGATGATGCCGTCCCCATCCAGGCTAATAACACTGACGAGGCCAACGATCATCACCGAGCCTTTCATCCGGGAGCTATCCTTACTCTCCTTACCACTATGGACCTCTGCGTCCTCAGGTTGCCTGAACAATGTCATTTGGAAGGCATGAAGACGCTTCATGGAGTGCAGGATCTTGTCGGTCCGCATGAAGTCGCTGATGTAGTTCCCAAATTCTGCTGGAGATAAAAACTCCGCTAATGGGGAGTAGAATTGCTCCGGGGTGACCTCGATATACGACGCAGCGGCTCTCTCATACTGAGCATCAGTCATCGAACCAAGTAACTTGACTAGGCACAGGTACGTCTTGATGTCCAGGTCTGTATCCAGCACAGGCCCAGCCAACGTCATTGCCTTGTACCCATTCATGAAGCGTGGATCCACCTCATAGACGATCTTGCTGTCCAGCACCGGGCGCAAGGCGGGGTTGTTGATCAGGTTTCTGTTGAGTGTGCGAAAAATACCGGTCCCGATAACCAGCTGGGTGTGATTGTCCAAAGTCACAGGTAGAGGCCCCCTTTGTTCTGACATGTCAAACACCCTGGTTGCACTCTCCGAAGCGGAAGAGGGTAATTCCGGCTCTGACTTACCTGCTGGAGTGAGAGGCGGTACCCGCGCTGGCTCGACTTCGAGTTCCGGCTCAAGCTCCGGTTCTGGTTGAGGGGGTAAAGGGTTATCACCAATCTGTGCTGATGGGGCCGGAGCCGGAGATGGTAATACGGGGGCCAACCTCGGGCTTTGCTCGGAAGGTTCGCCCTGTGTCGTCAACGACGGTTGAGGGTCACTATCCTCCTCCTCGATCAGCCAAGAGCTATCATCAAAGAAGGCAACGAACCTTGCTACCACTTGGTCAGGATTCCGAGAGGGAGAGTCCCTGAGGAATTGGCACATGGGGAGTATTTTGGCTCGGTCCACAAGGCTGCTAAAGAAAGCGATGCTCTTCTGGTTGGCAGGCAACCCGATCTTCTGAGCCTCATATTTAGCGATTGCCGTCACAATTCGCGCTACCGCATCATCTGTCATAACACATCCCTAGCAACCTGTAAGTAAGCTGTACATAACCACGTATAAGCTGTTGAAAAGCATAAATTAAGGCCCTGTTGAGCCCCATAAAATGACCTGTTTGGGGGTTAAAACTTGACTATTTGGGGGTTAAAACCACCTTATTTGGAGGTCAAAAAACTCTGTGTGGGGGTCAAAATACCCAATATGGAGGCCAAAATATACTGTTTGGGGGTTAAATTGATGTGCTTGGGGGTTAATGTGGGCTGTTTGGGGGTTAAATTTAAGATTTAATTCAATTAAAACAACCGGTTGCGAGCTCTATCTTTTATCCTTGATCCTTTATCTATGATCTTAGGATCTAAAGAGGATCTACAGAAGATCTACAGATCAGGGATCTAAATAATTAAAGGACTCAAAAATTATAAGTTGTTCTCTCAACACATTTTTCGATGCTCTCGTTTGGCTTCCGTTGGGGAGAGCAAGCAAGTCCCAGGGATGCGATATGAGGCCATCTATGCAAGCTTGCTGCGATAAGTCATTACCTATACTAAAAAAACGCCGCACAGAGCGTCACAGCGCAGCTGTGTGGCATCCTCAAGGTGGGGCGTGGTGCACCCAGCAGGTTTTGCCGGGATCCAAGCCTGCCCATGATGGATCCTCGCTATCCTGTTGTCGGTTCCCGTGAGCTTCACTCTCATCTGACTTAACAGCCAAATTGGAACGATCCACCGCTTGATTTAACCCCCAAACACAAAAGTCCCTGTTCGCTGGGAGCATCACTGTTAACAAGCCGATGACCATCTTTGGGCATGACTCAATCCCTCCATTCCCCACTCGCAACACCTATCAATCCGCAACGAACACGAGTCGTACTAGCAGAACGCTGGTGGTTTACGTTGTTTACAGTATCATAAAGTGATGCTATGTTTTTGCGGGGTAGCTTAAAGCAAACAGGTAACAGCGTGGTGATGCTCGACCCTGTTCGGCGTTGCATGTGCCGCTATACCAGCAGGAAAAAATTTCACATGTGAAATTTTAGCGGTGTTGGTGCCCAATCCGGGCAGTTTCGCGGGCTTGCATTTTTGGGAAATCCTGTAGGCTTGCTGGCATGAAAAGGAGATAAGCAGTGACCCAGTTTAAACGCAGCCGCGTCATCATGTTCGGCGCCTTTGCTCTGTCAGGAGCTTTAGCAATCAGTGGAATGAATCTCCTAGCGTTGCTCTTTGGTTGGGTTGCTGTCTGGCAACTCACATCGAGCGCGAAGTCAGAAATGGTTCACACCAGTATCCAGGCGGCGAAGAGTGCATTTGAGTCGCTGAATGTGGTGATGTTCGATAAGCGCTGGGTTGGCGATAGAGCAACAGTAGCGAAGGTATTGCACCAACAGCTTCCAACAGTTGAGTCAAATGGGCTGTCAGTGGTGCGGGTCATAGCTGTAGCTCAGGGGGGAACTTGGTTCAGTCTGGACATGGCTGTATCAAGAGCCCAAAACGTAGAATTGCTTAACCTGCAACCGCTCAGCGAACCCGAAGCGAAGTTCATGTTGGCCTCAGACCTTGAGGCATACGAAACCTTTTTCGGAAAGCCCGATAATGCTTGAGGACAAAGTGATGGAAAAGACCAATGAAGTAAGCGGCGCGGAGTTCACGGCCGAAGAAAAAGAAGCAATGAACCATGCTGCCTATGCCCAGTGCATCTTCATCCTGGCCCAGGTTCTGCTGTTCCCGGCCCTCGGGGCGACTTGCGCCATCTTGACCGCGTTCTGTGGAATGATGCCGTGGCTGCCCCGCTTCGTTAAACAAGCACCGTCGAAGGCCTTTGGTATGGTGCTGGCCTCTGTCTGCCTGGCTCCACTTTATGCCAAGGTTTGCACCTTCATCGTAACAGCTGTCCAGGGCATTTGATTCACCTGGCCTGGACGCAGGTTTAGTGAAAGGGAGTGCGGTAATCCCAGAAAGGAGGTTTTGGCCTCCTTTCTTTTTGAATGGAAAATCCTTCCTGCCTCATGCCCTCCAGCAGAACTCAGCGTCCTGACTATTTTCCCATCAGGAGTGGTTTGACATGACCGTACTAAGCAGCAAGAAGATCCAGATAGGTGTTATCGCAGCAATCGTATTGGGGGCCCTCGGTACCGGTATAGGGGTGTACCAGTCAGTGAAGGTGGACCAACTGACGAATGACCTCGCCAAGGTGAATAATACTCTCAGCAACATGAATGCCATCACCACCAATTCAATCACTTTCAAGAACCAAACCGAGTTTGATACAGCAGTGGCCGCTAGTATCAACAAGCTGGTGGATAAGCAGCAGCAGGAGAAGATGAGCCAGAAGTATGCTCAGTTCGATGCGGCGGCCGAGAAGGTAGCTGATGGTAAACACATCTACGGTGACCTCAACGCCCGCTTCACCTTGGTCGAGTTCTCTGACATCGAATGCCCCTATTGCAAGCGATTCCATGACACACCAAAGCAGCTTGTTGATGCCAGCAAGGGGAATGTGAACTGGCAGTGGAAGCACATGCCACTCGATTTCCATAACCCAGCTGCATTCAAGGAAGCTGTGGCCGCTGAGTGTATTTCAGAACAGAAGGGTAACCGCGGGTTCTGGGTCTTCATCAATGACATGTTCGAGCACACCCAGGGTAATGGGGCCGGGGTCAAAGATCTGCCTCAGGTGGTGGCCGGTGTTGGAGCCGATTTGAGTGCGTTCCGCGAATGCCTTGCCGCTGGAAAGATGGATGAGAAGGTTCAGGAAAATATCCAGCAAGCGAAGAGCCTTGGGGTCAACGGTACACCAGCCACCTTTGTCGTTGACAACAAAACGGGTAAGAGCCAGCTCTTGGGTGGCGCTCAGCCGCCTGAGGCCATCATGGCGGCGATGAGGAAAATGGTGGTTGAAGACCAAGAACAGAGTGCAGCGAAGCAATAAAAATTTCATATGTGAAAGTTGAGTCGGGCGCATGGGGGATGAGCTTCGTTGGGCTGGTGCCAAAGATGACACCGCCAAGCGGTTTGACATTGAGGGAGAAGAAGATGGAAATCCGTGATCAAATGAGAATGTTGCTGGAGGCATTAGGAAAACATGATGCCGTTACTCGTGATCTGCTCATAGAGCACAGTGATCTGATCCGGGCAATCAGCAAAAAATGCCAGAGCTCTGGCCTGTACCTGGACTTTGAGCCAAGAATCCGCCAAGTTGCTCAGAAAATCGAAGCTGACCACAAGGCTGATGATCGCCTGATGTATGTCTGGAACTGGTGTATGCAGCTCATTGTCAGTGCTCGGTCTCAGTTCCAGCGTGATGGCGCCATCATTCTTACCATACCTTTGGTCGCTAAGTATCTGCCTGAAACGACGGAGCTGGAAAAGCCAGAGGCAATAATCATCAACCTCGATCTGGACTACCGCGCACCAGAAGGGAGTAAAACACTGCGTCAGCTGGTCAGCGAGCGGAGGGCATGGCCTAGCGGCGCAACCTGCGCGACCCAGGATGTCGAAGGCGAGATTCTCTATTGGGATGCGGAGGTTGAGCATGTGAAAACAACCGCAGGGGAGAGTCGTCGGGTGGAGTTCAGGCACCAGATCGATGCCTGGTTCGCAGATATAGACAACCCACTCTTGGCAACTGACTGGACTACCGCCGTCGTTACCCCCGAAGAGTTGGATGATGAGTACCAGCTTGATCCGGAGTGGGTGTTCTCTCACTCGGGAGCATGATTTAACGTCCAAATAACTTGGCTGGTGGGCGCTGAAAAATTTCACATGTGAAATTTATTTTGCCTATGAAGGCGCATTTTTGCAGGGAAGAGGTTCGATCAATGACAGTCGATGTGCAATCAGTCCATAAATTTGGCAGGGCAATCCTGCTGCTCACTCTTGGCTTGACTTCGCCCTTTGTGTCGGCCGAGACCTTTACTGGTCAAGTCGTCGGTGTTTCCGATGGCGATACGGTCAAGGTTCTGACAGAACAAACCTGTAATTCCGGGGAAGAATGCCGAAGTGGTAAAGTGCAGTACCGGGTTCGGTTGGCCGAGATCGATGCTCCCGAGAAGAAGCAGCCATTTGGCTCAAAGGCCAAGGCTGCACTGTCGGAGCTGGTGGCTGGGCAGATGATCACCGTTGAGCAAGTGGACAAAGACCGCTATGGCCGTCTGGTTGCCAATCTCTACGCCGATGGCAAATGGGTAAACGCCGAGATGGTCCGCTCAGGTGATGCCTGGGTGTACCGCCAATACGCTAAAACCCCTGAGCTATTCCAATTGGAAGAAGAGGCAAGGGAAGGGAAGCGCGGCCTCTGGGCTCTGCCTGAACAGGAACGGACTCCTCCCTGGGAATGGCGTAAAGCGCACTAATCACAACCCCTTCTGTGATAAGGAAGGGGGCAATTATAACCACGACAGAGTAGGAAGACGTATGAACAAAAGTGATTTGATAATGGCGATAGCTGAGTCAGCTGACATCACCAAGGCTAAGGCAGAGGCTGCGGTTAACGCTTTGATGGCTACTATCACCACCGAACTCAAGGAAGGTGGTTCCGTAGCTCTCACTGGCTTCGGAACCTTCCAGGTAAGAGCTAGAGCCGCCCGTACTGGGCGCAATCCGCAAACCGGAGAGGCAATTGAGGTTGCCGCGGCAAACATCCCTAGCTTCAAGGCTGGCAAATCACTGAAAGATGCGGTGAATTAACCAATTATTCATGTGCCACATGAATAAGAATGGTGTTTACATTGGGCTCCCCTCGTGGGAGCCTTATTCATGTGGCACATGAGTAAGGTGAAAATATGAGGCTATCGGCAACGCAAAAGGACGTGTTGTACATCCTGTTCTCTATAGAGGCTAGGGGAAGGTTTGACCCTGTACCTGGTATGAAGTTGCTGGGGATGCTTAATCTGACACGCAGTAGCGAGATTCACGATACGAACTTTCGCACATCATGCCATACCTTAGTCGCTAATGGTCTGTTGAGTAAGTACCGATCGTCATCGCTGATGCTGGCCTTCACGTTGACTGCTGACGGGCGGGAGAAGGCCAAAGATATTTATCAGACCAGGGCGGAAGCAACAAGTTAGCGTTTTGAGAACCCGAGATCTTACCAAAATACTGAGCCGACGTGCTCCCCTGTCTGCACGTCACAGCCATCGGAAACAAGCCGGATAGAGCTCTTTTTCTTTTTTCTGGCTGCATTTCCCTCAGTCTGGTCTTTTGGTGCGGCGAGTAAACCATAGAACAGCCCGCCTACAAGGGCCCCTTGCCAAGTGAATAAAGCCACCAGCCCCCAGAAAGCCAAACCCACCCAGTAATTCTTGTGGAGCAGGTCCAGCACGGTTTTTACCCAGTAAACCACTGCAATCGCGATCACAGCGTAACCCCAACCAGTCGCTTGCAGCATCGCGGTACCAAGGACAACTACGGCCATCAGGAAAATGTTGATTAAGTCTTTCATGGTCTATCTCCTCACAAGTTATGTATCCACTTTATCACGGGTGCAAATAATGCAACTGTAATTGGCCTATAAAACGAGCCTTTTGTGATGTTTTTTCACCGCACTGAGCGATGAGGTCGCTAGCGTTAACGTTATCAATCACCGCTAAATCAATGGGTTCAAATAGATACTTGAAATGTGCTGCCCAATATTTACTGGGTCATTAAGTGGTGCTATTGTTTATCTCGATTTTGATTTGAACTGGTCGCATTTTGGATGACGTAGCCGGTGATGTGCAGCTAGGTAAGCGCAAAGTTATTTTGGATTAGTGGGCACGTGGTCAATGAAGCAAAAAGAAATGGATCGAACAGACTGGCTCATCAAATTTCGGCGGGCCAAGTGCAATGAAACCCTTGATGTGATGCGTGATGCAGCGCTTCGCGAGCTGACAAATATCAGAGAAGTAGCCAATATGCTTTTTGCACATGAGAAGAGAGAGGATGAAATTGAGATAGGGCTGTACTGTCGGAAAATATAAGGCTTCTAGCCTCTCGTTTTGATGATGTTCCAGATGCGGTCTGGTCTGATAACCGGAGCTTTTTCACTGACTTCAATGAACGGATCCATCGGTGTGTGACCTCGCCACCTTATCCACTGCGGGTCACCCGCGGCTATGGCAATGTACAGGAGATGCAGTGGGTCGATTTCATTACCCAGACGCTCGAACCTATCGTGAAGAACTTGGTTCCCGGTGGTAGTGTCGTGCTCAACGTGAGCAACGATATTTTCGAGTCAAAGCGTCCCTCGCGCTCGATGTACCTGGAGCGTATGGTGCTGGCACTGCATGACAGACTGAGGTTATCGCTGATGGACCAATGGCCGTGGATCAACACCTCCAAGCCGCCGTCGCCCACGCAATGGACGTGCGTGAATCGCGTCCAGCTATGTTCAGGGTGGGAGCCGGTGTACTGCTTTACTAATGACCCCAGTTGCGTCCGCTCGGACAATCGCAGGGTCCTGCTTCCTCATATCGACGCCCACCAGAGCCTGATGGATTCGGGTGGCGATCGCCGTGTGGTGAGCTACGGCGATGGTGCTTACCGGCTACGGGGTAATGCTTTCGGAAAACAGACAGAGGAACGTATCCCAAAAACGTGGTCCAGCGGGGCCACCGTTGTGCTGACACGATGGCAATCCGGTTTCTCACTGAGGCTGGCGATCTCGTGGTTGATCCCTTCTGCGGCTCCAACAAGAGCTGCCTCGCGGCAGATCGATGACCGGCGCTGGGCAGCCTGTGACAACACCTTTGAGTACATCAGGCAGCAGGACGAGATGTTCACCGTTTTTGATGGATTTTGGATGAACCCTGCAATTGCAATGGTGGGCAATGGGGGAGCCTGTAATTGAGTGAAGTGAACGAGAAAGACATGGAACCACGAATTGCGGCGGCACAGCCAAAGCTCAAAGCGTGGTTCGCGTGGAATGAGCCACCACAGATTAGATTTGTACTGACAACACAAACTCTTACAAAAAACGGCCATTGGCCGTTTTTGCTTTGTGAATGTTTTTACAGCACCATCATAAGAGATTGCAGCATCATTTTATGAACGATAGAATGTTTCACATGTGAAAGTTTGGGGGTGATTTGGATCACCTGGAGAAAACAACATAGGGGTCGGTATGGCAAAAGTCATCAGCTTCGCCAACCAGAAAGGCGGAGTGGGTAAGAGCACCATATGTATCCAGCAAGCCTTTTATCTGTCGATGAAAAAGAAGAAGAAAGTGCTGGTTGTGGACATGGATGGTCAGGGCAATACGTCCTCTCGGCTGGCTGCCAAGCGCGAGCTTGAAGATGGCGAGTTCGAGCCGGTTTTTTCGGGCACGAAGACAGCAGAGCTGTTTGCCCATGAGATCTCGCACATCGAAGTCATGCACTGTCCATGCGGGGCGGACCTCATTCACACTCCAAAGAATGACCCGGATTTGTTTGAGATGGAGGCGGTGCCTCTGGATCAAGCTATGAACCCCGCCCGTCACTTGGCTGTGCTTTTTGAGCAATATGACTATGTGCTGATAGATTGCGCACCGAGCCTCGGCAGAAAGCTTGTGGCCGCGCTGGTGATGTCTACCCATGTTGCATGTCCGGTAAAGCTATCAGGGTTCGCTGTAGACGGCGTGGAAGGCCTACTCAACACCATCATCGGTGTTAGGGCCGAGTACAACCCGGCGTTGGAGATCCTAGGGATTTTAATTAACGATATGGATCGCTCTGTCAACCATGACAAATCCCTAAAGGCACTTCAAAAAGAAGTGCCGGAGCTCCTGTTCCAGAACAAGATTATGCACCGTCCGCCTCTGGACACCGCAACCACCGATGGCGTTCCTGTGTGGGAATTGCAGTACGGCCATGTTGCAGCGAAAGAGGTGCAAGCTGTGTTGGAAGAAATGATAGAGAAGGTGGGTTAACGATGGCTCTTGGTAACCTCAAAGGTCTTTCCGAGCTCGCTAATGTCGCGAAGGGAAAGACAGGCAAGCAGGTATTAAGTGTGCCTGTTGAAGATGTGGTTTCGAAGGCGCAGGTTCGTAAGCGCTTTCGGAACATTGAAGAACTTGCGGCAACTCTCGTTACAGAAGGCCAGCAATCACCGATCATTGTTTCCCCCAAGGGCGAGGATGGTAAATACGTCATCCAGAAGGGAGAGCGACGTTGGAGGGCCTGCAAACATGCAGACATTCCAACGATCGACATCATTGTCAATGATAAGAACCAAGGCGAACTGGATGAGACCGCTGGGGAGCTGATAGAGAACATACAGCGTGATGATCTTACACCGTTGGAAATAGCAGAAGCGCTGGACAAATTCGTCAAAGCGGACTGGAAGAAAAAAGACATCGCTCTACGTCTGGGCGTGAACAATTCGTTCGTCTCGTCGCATTTGTCATTATTGAAGATGCCTGACTGTGTGCGTGAGCTCTATGACGGCGACATCTCTTCTGACACTGAAACCTTGAACAACCTGCGTCTACTGTTCGAACTGAATGCTGAGCGCTGCCGAGCCATCTGTGCTGTTGCTATAACTGATGGGATCACTCGTAAGCAGAGTCGTGAGCTGCTGAATGACGCTAAGCGCATCCAGGAAGGGCTGGAGAAGGCTCAACTTTCTGGACGTGGCGGAGATAATCCTGGTGCCGGGGCAGAGAGCAATAGCGATCATCTTCCTCCAGAACAAGAACATGTCACGTCAGTACAAGGTGACGGGCATCAGGTTGGAAGCAGTAGTGGGAATCGCAACCTCGATCCTCTTGAGGAAGGTGCAGGAGCCGGTACAGATAACTCTACCCCTGGAGCTCCCGAAAAGCAGAATAAGGCCAACAGGACCACGATTACCGAAGGTGGGGACGCGCTTCCTCCCCTGGAAAAGGATCGGGAATGGAAGACGGCTAGGGCCGATAATCTGATCTTCGCTGTGCATGTGCTGGTGGACGATGAGGTGAGGAAGGGTGTTATCATGACTGATCGTGTAGCGCTCAATCCGTCTACCGTCTGGGTTAAGACGCTGGACAGTGCTGGAAAAGAAAAGCATCTTAATGTGCCAGCATCAGATATCGAGATTTTGAGTATCGAAGGTTAAGTGACAGTCCCATCTTCTAAGTCGGGACTTTATGAAAAACGGGGGCTTATGGCGATTTCGCGAGACATTAAACGTAAATTTGAGCTGGTGAATGCCCTGTCGAAGAAGAACAGGCCTAGTCTCAATGATCTGCATCTCGAAACGGGTATCCCCGAATCAACCATCAAGAGGCAGATCTCCGCACTACGCGAAGAGTTCGGGATGGAGATCTTGTTCATAAGAGGGGCCCGAGGCGCACCGGGCGAACCAGGTACGGCCGGTTACTACATGCTGACGAACTGGGGAATTCTGGAAAGAGCCGCGTTCTTGAGTAGGTATGGCAAGTTATAGCCAGCCTCGAAATGAAAACCCGCCATTACGGCGGGTTTTTTACTATGCGGCTATGCTGGTGCCCACCCTTTGCTGGGCGTAGTAGCCAATCCCGGTAGGGCGCCGTGAGAGAGTATCGATCCCAACAATGCTGAGTGTTTTAGGCGAGACATTACGGGACTCAAAGAAGTGGAACAACTGCAACATACAGCACTTGACCATTAATCTATCGATGTCTTCGAGATAGATCGATGCACTACTCAGGGCTTCCGGCCCTTGGCTCTCAAGCAGATGTTCCATCCATTGGATGGCATTTATTCCCGATCCGCAGCACGGTTCGAAAAAATCTGCCGACGGAGTTGAGCCAACCAGCTGTGACAGGAGGCGGCCAACCCCTGGAGGTGTCGGAAAGTAGTTGGTTCCCTTCTTGTGAAAACCGGACATGCTAAGCACGTAACCAATTACATCGCTGGTAGGATCTTGCTTCATGGCCGCAGAGAGAACGTGTGACAGCTCGATAGCGACGGGCTGTAGTTCATCAGGAATGGTGTTGGCGGGAGGATAGAGCCCGGTTTGGAGGTAGGCCCATTGGTCGATAAACGCCTCAACAAATGCCGAGGTACCCATCCGATAACGCGCTTGCTCAATGAGTGTCAGCGCCTTGTTAGCTAGGGGGGTTATCTGAGGTGTCATTGGATGCTCCAGTGTAGTAACAGAAAAAGTTGTTTGCGCCCAAAGAAGACCCCCGGCCAAGGCCGGGGGTCATTGAGACAACCTTAGGAGGGCTG
>RRZT010535778.1_pt1 | contig 11647 bp, 7 predicted proteins | sample 2165551 | NCBI WGS metagenome assembly RRZT01 (sample SAMN10456910, study PRJNA506462) | wastewater metagenome | biome: wastewater; feature: sludge; material: wastewater sludge; isolation source: wastewater sludge with Escherichia coli K12::gfp cells carrying plasmid... | place: USA: Moscow, Idaho ... | reverse complement strand
GCATAGGTCGGGCTGACGGTGGACACCTTGTCGGCGAACACGATCCCCGCCTTCAGCGCGCTGATGCGGCCCCAATATTCAAAGCCCTGGGGCGTGAAGAGATGCGCGGGCAATTGCAGCGCGCCCAGCATATGCGCGGGCGCCAGCCCCTGAAAGGCGACGTTGTGGATGGTCAGCAGCGTGCGCACATCCCGCACGCCCAGCTGACGCAGATAGACCGGCGCCAGCCCCGCCTGCCAGTCATGCAGATGCAGGATCTGCGGGCGCCAGCCCTCGATCCCGTCGCGGGCGATGATCGCGGCGGCCCGGTCCAGCGCCGCGAAGCGCTGGGGATTGTCGGGCCAGTCCTTGCCGTCCGGGCCCAGATAGGGGCCGCCGTCGCGGTCGAACAGATGCGGCGCATCAAGGAGATAAAGCGCCGTTTCGCCCAATGCGGCGCGGCGGATGCGGGCCGGGCCGCCGAACAGATCGCCCAGCTCGGCCACCACCGGCGCCGCCGTTCCCTGCGCCGCCATCACCCCGCGGTAACCCGGCAGCAATGTCCGCATGCCGACCCCATGCGGGGCCAGCGCGGCCGGCAGCGCGCCCGCCACATCCGCCAGCCCGCCGGTCTTGATCAGCGGGACGCATTCCGAGGCGACGGACAGAACCCTTGTCATAAAGACGCTTCCCTTCGATTCAGCATCTCTTGCGTGATCAATGTGATGCCGCCTTCGGTGACGCGGAACCATTTCGCATCCTCTGCCGGGTCCTCGCCGACGACAAGCCCTTCGGGGATATGGACGCCCCGGTCGATCACCACATTTTTCAGCCGCGCATGGCGCGCGACATTCACATAAGGCAGGACGACGGCGCCGTCGAGACTGGCGAAAGAGTTGGTCTTGACCTGCGTGAACAACAGCGACTGGCGGATGTCGGTCCCCGAGATGATGCAGCCCCCCGAGACCATCGAACTGACGGCATGGCCGCGCCGTTCGGGTTCGTCATGGATGAACTTGGCCGGCGGCACCGATTCCGAATAGGTCCAGATCGGCCAGTCGCGATCCCACAGGTCCAGATCCGGGGTGAAATCGGTCAGGTCCAGATTGGCCTTCCAGAAGGCATCGACCGTGCCCACATCGCGCCAATAGGCCGGCGCCTCGGGGGATGAGCGCACGCAGCTGTCGGTAAAGCGATGCGCCTGCGCCTTGCCGTTCCTGACGATCTCGGGGATCAGGTCATTGCCGAAATCATGGCTGGAATTGCTGTCCTCCATGTCGCGGATCAGCAGGTCGCGCAGGAAATCCCATTTGAAGACATAGATCCCCATCGAGGCCAGCGTGACGTTCGGATCCTCGGGCGTGCCGGGCGGATCGGCGGGCTTTTCCAGAAAGCTGGTGATGCGGTCGTTGGCATCCACCGCCATGACCCCAAAGGCCGAGGCCTCGGCCCGCGGCACGGTCAGACAGCCGATGGTCACATCCGCGCCCGTGTCGACATGCTGGCGGATCATCAGCTCGTAATCCATCTTGTAGATGTGATCGCCGGCCAGGATCAGCACATATTCGACCCGATAGCTGTCGATGATGTCGATATTCTGGGCCACCGCATCGGCGGTGCCGCGATACCACATCGCCTCGTCATAGCGTTGGGACGCGGGCAGGATGTCCAGAAACTCGTTGCGCTCGGCGCGGAAAAAGCTCCAGCCGCGCTGGACATGGCGGATCAGCGAATGCGCCTTGTATTGCGTGGCCAGCGCCATCTTGCGGATGCCCGAATTCAGCGCATTCGACAGCGCAAAGTCGATGATCCGCGACTTGCCGCCGAAATAGACCGCCGGCTTCACACGCCGGTCGGTCAGTTCCTTCAGGCGCGAACCGCGCCCGCCGGCAAGCACGAAGGCCATGGTGCGGCCGGAAAGTCGTTCATTCCGAGGTGCCATTTTCCCCTCCTCCTGGAAAACAGTGCCGCGCGGGACGCGGCGAAACAAGAAATCAAACGGTCGGCGCCTCATCCCGGATCAGGATCAGCGTCGACAAGGGCGGCAGGACGATATCGGCATGGGCGGGCTGGCCATGGCTTTCGCCCGCGACCGCCGTGACATGGCCCAGATTGCCGCACCCACCCCCGCCATAGGTCTCGGCATCCGAATTCAGCGCCTCGCGCCAGCGCCCCGCCTGCGGCATGCCCAGCCGATAGGCCGGGCGTTCGACAGGCGTGAAGTTGCAGATCACCACCACCTCGGCATCGCCGGGATTGCCGCGCCGGACCCAGGCATAGACGGAATTGTCGGCGTCATTGGCCTCGATCCACTGGAAACCGTCGGGGTCGCAGTCGCGGGCATAAAGCGCGGGGGTTTCGCGATAGAGATGGTTCAGGTCGCGCACCAGCTGCTGCATGCCGTAATGCAGCGGATTGCCGATCGAGGCCCAGTCGATTTCGGCGTCATGGTTCCATTCGGACCCTTGGGCGAATTCCTGTCCCATGAACAACAGCTTCTTGCCCGGATGGCCCCACATGAACCCGTAATAGGCGCGCAGATTGGCGAATTTCTCCCAGCCGTCGCCGGGCATCTTGGCCAGCATCGAACCCTTGCCATGCACGACCTCGTCATGGCTGATCGGCAGGATGAAGTTCTCCGAAAACGCGTAATGCAGGCCAAAGGTCATCTGGTGATGATGGTGGCGGCGATAGACCGGATCGCGCTGGATATAGTCCAGCGTGTCGTTCATCCAGCCCATGTTCCATTTGAACCCGAAGCCAAGACCGCCGTCATGAACCGGCCGCGACACCTTGGGATATGAGGTGGATTCCTCGGCCACCGTCATGATCCCCGGCACCTCGCCATAGGTCAGGCGGTTCATGTCCTGCAACATGGCGATGGCTTCGTAATTCTCGCGCCCGCCATCCTTGTTGGGGACCCATTCCCCCTCGGCCCGCGAATAGTCGCGGTAAAGCATCGAGGCCACCGCATCCACGCGCAGCCCGTCGACGTGATATTCCTTGAGCCAGTAAAGCGCGTTCGAGGTCAGATAATTCATCACCTCGGTGCGGCCATAATTATAGATCAGGGTGTTCCAGTCCTGATGAAAGCCCTCGCGCGGGTCGGCATGTTCGTAAAGCGCGGTGCCGTCGAAACGGCCAAGCCCATGCGCATCGGTCGGAAAATGCCCCGGCACCCAGTCCAGCAGCACGCCAAGCCCCGCCTTGTGCGCGGCATTGACCAGATCGCGGAATTCATGCGGCGGCCCGAAACGGATGGTCGGGGCGAACATGCCCACCGGCTGATAACCCCAAGAGCCGTCAAAGGGATATTCGGACACCGGCAGCAATTCGATATGGGTGAACCCCATGTCGCGGGCATATTCGACCAGCTCGACCGCCGCCTCTTTATAGGAAATCGGGCGTCCGCCCTCTTTCCTGCGCCAGCTGCCCAGATGCACCTCATAGATGGAAATCGGCTGATCGGTCCGCTGTGCCGCCGCGCGCCGGGCCAGCCATTGCGCATCCGACCAGCCATAGCCCGAAATGTCGCGCACGACCGAGGCCGTGGCCGGCGGATGCTGCGATCCAAAGCCCACCGGATCGGCCTTTTGATGCAAGCTGCCATAGGCGCCGAGGATTTCGTATTTATAGGCCGTGCCCTCGCCCAGCCCGGGCATGAAGATTTCCCACACGCCGGTCGCGCCGCGCCTGCGCATGACATGGCGCCGCCCGTCCCAGGCGTTGAAATCGCCGATCACCGAAACCCGCCGCGCATTCGGCGCCCAGACCGCGAAATGCGTGCCGCGTGCGCCCTCATGGTCGATGACATGCGCGCCCAGCACGTTCCAAAGCCCGTGATGCGTGCCCTCGCCCAAAAGATATTCGTCCATCTCGCCCAGGACGGGTCCGAAACGATAGGGATCCTCGACCTGCCATTCCTCGCCATCGCGGCGACCGCGCAGGCGATAGGGGCGCGCGCCCGCGACCTTGCCCTGAAACAGGCCGGGATATCCCTCGACCGGGGCCAGCGGATGCGCCTTGCCCTCGACCAGCGCCGCCATCTCAGTGGCGCCGGGATCATAGGCGGTGACATAGCGCAGCCGCCCCTTGCGATGCGGACCCAGCACCGAGAAGGGATCGTCGAAACGCCCCTCGACGATGCGGTTCAGGACCGGGATATCAGCAACTTCGCGCGGGTCGATCATGGCCATGGCTCCCCCTTACGATGGCATTTGACTTGGGCGCTATTCCTGCCCCAACAGGCTTTTTGCGTGCCACACATCCGCCATATAGCCACGGATGGTGCGATCCGACGAGAACCAGCCCGAGCGCGCGACGTTCAGCGCCGCCATCCGCGCCCAGTTGTTCCGGTCCAGATAGGCGCGGTCCACCTCGCGCTGCGCGCGCCAGTAATCGGTGAAATCCGACGCGACCAGGAAATAATCCGCCCCGGTCAGGTTATCGACGATGCCGGCATAGCGGTCCGGCTCGCCCGCGCTGAAAACGCCCGAGCGGATCGCCGCGACCGCGCGGCCCAGCCGCGGATCGGCCGCGATGGCCGCGGCGGCATGGTTCTGGACATTGCGGCGGGCCTCGGCCTCGTCCACGGTCATGCCGAACAGGAAGAAGTTATCGGCCCCCACCCGCTCGCGGATTTCGACATTCGCCCCGTCCAGCGTGCCGATGGTCAGCGCGCCGTTCAGCGCGAATTTCATGTTGCCGGTGCCCGAAGCCTCTTTCCCGGCGGTCGAGACCTGTTCGGACAGATCGGCGGCGGGGATCAGGCGCTCGGCCATGGTGACATTGTAATTGGGCAGGTAGATGACCTGCAAAAGCTCGTTGGTGGCGGCATCGGCATTGATCACGGCCGCCACATCGTTGATCAGCCGGATGATGTCCTTGGCAAAGAAATAGCCGGGCGCGGCCTTGCCGCCAAAGATCTTGACGCGCGGGGTCCAGCCGGCGCCGGGATTGTCGCGGATCTCTTGCCAAAGGGCGATCGCTTCGAGGATGTTCAGATGCTGGCGCTTGTATTCGTGGATGCGCTTGATCTGTACGTCAAAGATCGCATCCGGGTTCAGCATCAGGTCGTGTTCGCGCGCCACCCAATCGCACAGATCGGCCTTGTTGTCGGCCTTGACCTGCGCGAAACGCGACAGCCAGTCGGGGTTGTCGATATGCGGCTCAAGCCCGACAAGCTGTTCCAGATCGCCGATCCAGCCATCGCCGATGGTGTCGGTGATCAGCGCCGACAGGCGCGGGTTGCACGAATGCACCCAGCGGCGCGGCGTGACGCCATTGGTTTCATTGACGATGCGGTCGGGATGAAGCGCATTCAGATCCTTGAAGACCGTGGTTTTCATCAGCCCGGTATGCAGCGCCGCGACGCCGTTGACGCGGTTCGACATGATGAATGACAGCTCGCCCATCTTGACCCGCCCGTCGCTGCGCGCCGCGACCCTGCGCGCGGGATAGGCCTTGGCATGGGCGTCGTCGATGCGGTCGATCAGTTGCAGATGGCGCGGCAGAAGGCTGGCGAACAGATCCTCGCCCCAGCTTTCCAGCGCCTCGGGCAAGAGCGTGTGGTTGGTATAGTTCACGCAGCCCTGGGTGATATGCAGCGCCTCTTCAAAGGGCAGACCGCGTTCGTCATGCAGGATGCGCACCAGTTCCGGCCCGGCAATGGCCGGATGCGTGTCGTTCATCTGGATCGCGACCTTCTGCGGCAAAAGGCGCAGATCCTTGTGGTCGGTCTCAAAGCGGCGGACGATGTCGCGGACCGAGGCGGCGGTGAAGAAATATTCCTGCGTCAGCCGCAGCCGCTTGCCCTTTTCGGTCGAATCCTCGGGATAGAGCACGCGCGAAATGGTGCGGGCCAGGGCCTCGCCCTCGGCGGCGGCGGCGAAATCGCCGGCGTTGAAACGTTCAAGGTCGAAGGGATTGACCGCACGCCCCGCCCAAAGCCGCAGCGTATTGGCCCAGCGCCCCTTCCAGCCGATGACCGGGGTGTCAAAGGCCTCGGATTGCACAAAGGTTTCGGGTTCCCAGACGGATTTGCCGTCGCGGCTGACGACGCGGCCGCCAAAGCCAAGGGTAAAGGCCGCCTCGGGGCGTTCGAATTCCCAGGCATAGGGCTGTTTCAACCAGTCCTCGGGCGCCTCGTGTTGGCGGCCCTCGACAAAGGATTGCCGGAACAGGCCGTGTTCATAGCGGATGCCATAACCGTATGCCGGGCAGCCCAGCGTCGCGAGCGATTCCATGAAACAGGCCGCAAGCCGGCCCAGCCCGCCATTCCCCAGCGCCGCATCGGGTTCGTCCAAAAGCACGGCGCGATAATCGAGGCCAAAGGATTCGATCGCCGCCCGGGCCTGATCCTGCATTTCAAGATTGACGATATTGTCCTCGAGCAGGCGCCCGATCAGGAATTCCATCGACAGGTAATAGACCCGCTTGGCGTCGGCGCGATAGGTTTCGCGCGTGGCCGCCATCCAGCGGTCGACGATACGGTCGCGCACCGCATAGCTCAGCGCCATCCGCCAGTCGAAAATCTGTGCGTGGGCGGGATCCTTGCCCAGCGTATAGGTCAGATGCCACAGGATCGCGTCGCGGAAATCGGTCTTGGGCATGTCGTCCCGGGCCATGTCGTCACCTTGCAAAAACACTGCGCCCGCGGCACCGCGCGGGCCCTCATGGTTTCTGATTAAGGTATCCTAATTCGAAAGCAAGCCGGGTCGCGGAAAAAAGCGTTAGCGTTAACTGATCGCCATATTCTGCGGGCCAAAACAGCAAGGCTTTGCCGATCCGGGGCCCGTCGCGCCCCCCGAAACGGGTGGCGCGACGGCTGTTTCGGGGGCCGGTCGGGCGGCCGATCCGAATCGCTTCGGATCGGTTCAGAAATCCAGACCCAGATCGAGCGTGCGCACCGAATGCGTCAGCGCCCCCACCGAGATATAGTCGACGCCCGTCGCCGCCACCTCGGCGATGCGGTCCAGACGCATGTTCCCCGATGCCTCAAGCACCAGCCGCCCCGACACCATCGCCACCGCCTTGCGCAGCGTGGGCGTGTCCATATTGTCCAGCAGCACCACGTCGGCGCCGCCCTGATCCAGCACCTCGGCCAATTGCTCCAGCCGGTCGACCTCGATCTCGACCCGCATCATATGCGAGGCGCGGGCCTTGACCGCCGCCAGCACCGGGGCAATGCCGCCCGCCGCCGCGATATGGTTGTCCTTGATCAGAATGGCGTCAGAGAGCGAAAAGCGGTGGTTGAAGCCGCCGCCATGCAGCACGGCCTGTTTTTCGACCAGCCGCAATCCGGGCGTGGTCTTGCGGGTACAGGTGATGCGGGTCCGCGTGCCGCGCGTCTCGGCGACAAAGGCGGCGGTCAGCGTGGCGATGCCGCAAAGCCGCCCGGCGAAATTCAGCGCCACCCGTTCCGCCGAAAGGATCGAGGCCGCCTCGCCCTCGATCTCGGCCAGCGTGTCACCGGGGCCAAAGGGCGCGCCATCGGGACAATGGACGTGCAGCACCAGCGCCGGATCGATCAGCCGAAAGGCGATGGCGGCCAGTTGCATCCCCGATACGATGCCGGCCTCGCGCGCACGGATGCGGGCCTTGTAGCGGGTGCCGGCGGGGATCACGGTGCGGGTGGTAATGTCGCCATATGTGCCCAGATCCTCGTCCAGCGCGGCGCGGACCAGCGGCTCAAGGATAAGGTCGGGCAACGGGGGGAAAGCGGGCGTCATGGGGTCTCCGGTGACGTGGGGCCGTCGCGCAGGGCCAGCGCCTGGGCCAGGGTCAGGCGCGAGCGGCGTCCCTCGGGGGCGGTCTGGGGAAAATCGGTGCGGAAATGCGCGCCGCGGCTTTCGCGCCGCATCAGCGCCGCCGCCGCGATCAATGTGGCGGTGGCGGTCATGTTCAAAAGCGCCGGGCAATCGGGCTGGGCGGCCTCGATTTCCGCGATCCGGCGCAAGCACGCAGCAAGGCCCGCGCCATCGCGCACCACGCCCGCGCCATCGGTCATCGCCCGGCGCAGCCGCGCGACCAGCGCCGGATCGGGCAGCTCCGCAGGGGCCAGATCCGGCAAGCGGATCAGGGCCGCGTCCCCCGGATCCGTCCCCAGGGCTGCCTTGATCGATCCCGCCGCGCGGCGGGCATAGACCAGCGCCTCGAGCAGGCCGTTCGAGGCCAGCCGGTTCGCGCCATGCAGCCCGGTCGAAGACGCCTCGCCACAGACCCAAAGCCCCGGCAGGCTGGCGCGCCCGTCCACATCCACCGCGACCCCGCCCATATGGTAATGCGCCGCCGCCGCGACCGGGATCGGGGCGCGGGTGGGATCGATCCCGGCCCGCGTACAGGCCCCCGCCACGGCGGGAAATTCGTCAAGAATGCGCGCGCCAAGGCAATCGCGCGTGTCCAGCGCCGGTTCCAGCCCGGCCTGCCTCTGGGCATAGACCGCGCGGGCGACGATGTCGCGGGGCGCAAGTTCGGCATCGGGATGCACGGCCAGCATGAAGCGTTCGCCCCGCCGGTTCACCAGATGCGCACCCTCGCCGCGCAAGGCCTCGGTCGCAAGGGGTGCGGGGTCTTCGCCGCTGGCGATGGCGGTCGGGTGAAACTGCACGAATTCCGCATCCGCGATCACCGCGCCCGCGCGCGCCGCCATGCCGATCACCTGTCCACGGATGCGCGGCGGATTGGTCGTGACCGCGTAAAGCCCGCCCGAACCGCCCCCCGCCAAAAGCACCGCCGGCCCCGTGATCGCCACGGGCTGCGAGCCGTCGGCCCGCGTCACCTCGACGCCCGTGACGCGCCCATCCTGCATCCGCAGCCCGGTCGCCGTCACCCCCTCAAGCACCTGAACCGAGGGCGCGTTGCGCACCTGCGCGATCAATGCGCGCATGATCTCGGCCCCGGCCTGATCGCCGCGCACCCGCACGACGCGGGCAAAGCTGTGCGCGGCCTCGCGCGACATGACATAGCCGCCATCGGGCTGGCGGTCGAAGGGGGTGCCAAGCCGGGTCAGGTCAAGGATGTGCTGGCGCGCGTCCTGCGTGACCATCTCGGCCACGGCCGCATCCACGGTCCCGGCCCCGGCGCCCATCGTGTCGCGGGCATGGGCGGCGGCGGTATCGACCGGATCCATGGCCGCGGCCACGCCCCCCTGCGCCCAGGCCGAGCTTGCCCCCTGCCCCAAAGCCTCGGGCGAAATGACCAGCACCGGGCGCGGCGCCAGCTCAAGCGCCGCATAAAGCGCCCCAAGCCCGGCGCCGACGATGATGACGCGGGGCGTCGCGATGGTTTCGGTCATGGGATCAGGCCGCCGCCAGCCGGCGCGACAGATCGATCATGCGCTCGACGGCGACGCGGGCGCGCCGGGCGACCCCGGGTTCGACCTCGACCGCGCCGGTCATGGAATGCAGCGACCAAAGCACCTTTTCCAGCGTGATCTTCTGCATATAGGGGCACATGTTGCAGGGGCCGAGAAACTCGACCTCGGGGTTCGCGTCCGAGATATTGCCCGCCATCGAACATTCGGTGACCAGCATCACCTGCCTGGGGCGTTCCTGTTCGACCCAGCCCTGAATATTGGCGGTCGAGCCGGCATAATCGGCCTCGGCCACCACATCGGGCGGGCATTCGGGATGGGCGATGATCTTAAGCCCCGGATGCCAGTCGCGGAAATCGCGCAGATCCTGGGCGGTAAAGCGTTCATGCACGATGCAGGCGCCATCCCACCAGACCACGCGTTTCTGCGGCACCTGATTGGCGACATTCTGCGCCAGCCACTTGTCGGGGGTCATGATGACGGTATCGCCCTCCATCGCCGCGACGATCTGGGCCGCATTGGCCGAGGTACAGCATATGTCGGAGGCGGCCTTCACCTCGGCGGTGGTGTTGACATAGCTCACCACCGGCGCGCCGGGAAAACGCGCGCGCAGTTGCGCAATGCCCTCGGCGGTGATGCGTTCGGCCAGCGAACAGCCCGCCTCCAGATCCGGCATCAGCACGGTTTTCGCGGGGTTCAGGATCTTCGAGGTTTCGGCCATGAAATGCACACCGCATTGCACGATCACATCGGCCTGAACCTCGGTCGCCTTGATCGCCAGATGCAGGCTGTCGCCGACCACATCGGAAATGCCGTGATAGATCTGCGGCGTCATGTAGTTATGCGCCAGCACCACGGCATTGCGTTCGCGTTTCAGCCGGTTGATCGCGGCGACATAGGGGGCATGGATCGCCCAATCGGGCCAGGGCATGACCCGGTCCATGCGGGCATGAATATCCTTCATGCTTTCCGCCAGCTCCAGCGAGGGCGTCAGATCGTAATGCCGGGCCAGTTCGTCCCGGATGGATGTCAGATCGAGCATGTGGTCCCCCCATTCCGCCCGCATCGAAGAGCTTTGCTTATACAGCGCGATGACGGCCCGGCCAGACGATTATGCATAGGCGCGCCGCTCGGGCGTCAGGTAGCGAATGATTGACGCATGGGCAACTTGATTGGCCGGATCCGGGGCAAGAGGCCCGACAAAGACCGGCCAAAACGATGCGGGATGCCTGTTTTCCGGGCAAATCTAGCCGATCCAGCGCGCCGCGATCAGGCCGCGCAGCGCATTCCCGACCCAAAGCCTGACCCGTGGCAGATCGGCCCGGCTCAGGTTTTCCTCGTGACAGGCGCCCCGGGCCAGCAATTCGGCCCGCAGCACGCCCGCCAGCAACCCGGATGCCAGCGGCGGCGTCCGCATCCCCTGTCCCCGGTCAAAGAACAGCGTCGTTATGGTGCCGTCACAGACCTCGTCGCGTTCGTTCAGAAAGATCAGCTCATCCACCCCCTGCGGCAAAGAGGCGCGGGCCTCGTCATAGGCGGCGCGGCGGGTGGTCTTGATCCGCAGCCAGGGATCGCGCGAATCCAGCCGCGCCCCGGCCAGACCCAGCCGCCATTCGGTTTGCGCGGGCGGCAGCGCGGCCCGGGTCACCTCGATCCCGCCCCGCCGGTCCAGCGCCAGACGCAGCCGCGCGGGCGCGCCCGGCGGGCCGGTCAGCGCGGCGCGCGCCGCATCCCCGTCACAGGGCCAGCCCAGCAAGGCGGCGCTTTCCGACAGCCGCGCCAGATGCCCGGCCAGCCGGGGACAGGCCGCGCCATCCCAAAGCGCCGTCTCGATCAGCCTCAGTCCGGGCGCGTCAGCGCCTGCGCGTAGCGGGCTTTCCACAACGCCTCCTCCCATTCGCCGGGGGCGGTCGAATCCTGCACGACGCCGCCGCCCACATTCAGCATCACCTCACCATCGGGCCAGACCGTCAGCGTGCGGATCGCCACCGAAAAACAGGCCGAGCCATCCGGCGCCATCCAGCCGATGCTGCCGCAATAGACGCCGCGCGGATAGGGTTCGACCTCGCGGATGATCTGCATGGCGCGGATCTTGGGCGCGCCGGTGATTGAGCCACAGGGAAAGAGCGCCCCCAGAAGCGTCGCCAGATCGGCCGGCCGCGCCAGTTCCCCCACCACATGCGAAGTCATCTGATGCAGGGTGTCATAGCTTTCGACGGTGAAAAGCTCGGGCACCCGGACCGAACCCACCCGCGCGATGCGCCCGATATCGTTGCGCAACAGATCGACGATCATCAGATTCTCGGCCCGGTTCTTTTCCGAGGCCGCAAGCCCGGCCGCCAAGGCCGCGTCACG
>RRZT011026963.1_pt1 | contig 11648 bp, 8 predicted proteins | sample 2165551 | NCBI WGS metagenome assembly RRZT01 (sample SAMN10456910, study PRJNA506462) | wastewater metagenome | biome: wastewater; feature: sludge; material: wastewater sludge; isolation source: wastewater sludge with Escherichia coli K12::gfp cells carrying plasmid... | place: USA: Moscow, Idaho ... | reverse complement strand
GTCATATTCTCAACTTTATTATCTGTTTTCGAAAAGTTGCCATTTACGCTCCAATTCCAGTCTTTATTTGCAATAACCACAGCATTTAAAGCCAACTCAAAACCTTTATTTACAATATCAATATCAGAATTATTCACATACTGATAAGCAGTTGGAGCGGGCATTTTGGTAGCAAGGTACATTTGTACATCAGTAGTAGTTTTGTAAAACAAATCCAATGTACCACTCAACCGGCCTTTGAAGAATCCAAAATCAAGGCCTCCGTTGTACTGCGTAGTTTTTTCCCATTTCAGGTCAGGATTTGGAGTACGGGTTAGTGTATAGCCACTTATAACTGTTGATCCTCCATCAAGCACTGCACCGGTTATTGAACCCAGTGTAGGAGAACTTACTTTGCTAGCCACCTCCTGATTTCCGGTAATACCTGCACCCAAACGCATTTTCAAATCACTGAAAACATTCAGGTTCTGAATAAATTTTTCCTCATTCATGCGCCACGCAAAAGCTGCTGAAGGAAAATAACCATACTTATTATTTGCTCCAAATTTGGTAGAACCATCAGCTCGAAAGTTAACTGTTAAAAGGTATTTATCAAGCAGGCTATAATTAATACGACCAAAGAAAGACTGCAACTCATTGATTGTTATCGAAGAACTAACTGTAGCTTGTGTAGCCTTACCCAAATCCAGGTCACTGATATTATCTACTTCACTTGTAGGAAAACCTGTTTCATACAACGAATATGAAAATATTCTGAACTTTTGAAACGAATGTCCCAACAAGAAGTTGAATTTATGTTTTTGATTTAGTTCTAAATTATAAGTAAAGTAGTTTTCCATCATACTGCTTCCCATTTCCAGATTACTAATTGTAGCAGTTCCTTTATCTGTTGCGTACGACAACAACGCATCCTGTGTAACCTTACGGGTTGCTTTGGTCTCATCAACCGATAAATTTATTTTGTAATTAAAACCTTTAAACAAATTAAGCGTTCCGGTCAAATTACCCAACAAACGGTCGGTTTGCGTATTATCGTCAGTAAGTTCAATCATAGCCAATGGGTTACGAACCTGATCAGAAACCTGATAAAATGTTCCATCAGCATTATAAACCGGATAGGTAGGATTGAGCTTTAGCGCTGACAATAATAAATCACCTTCAACACCACCGGTTTCGCCTAATGGAGCGCGTTGATCATTGGTACGTGCAGCTGTGATTGAAGCATCAATTGTGAGCTTATCATTTAATGTTTTTGTTGATACATTTAAACGACCTGAAAGTTTCTCCATTCCTGTTTTTTTAATGATACCCTCTTGATTCATATAGCCGAGTGAAGCTCTGAATGTTGATGTCTCATTTCCACCTGCAAACGACAAATTATGATTTTGTGTAAAAGCTGAGCGAAAGATTTGCTCTTGCCAATCAGTTGCATAACCTTTATCATCAGCTGGCAAACTTAAATTAGCACGCGCCGAATTGTACTCAGATGCAGTGAGCACATCGTATTTTTTTGGTAACTCTGATACACCGGCATATGCTGAATAATTCACCTGACTTCTACCCTTTTTACCTTTTTTGGTAGTTACAATCACCACCCCGTTAGCTCCGCGAGACCCGTAAATTGCAGTAGCAGAAGCATCTTTAAGCACATCAATTGTTTCAATATCATCGGGGTTCAGAAAGTTTAATGGATTTTTAGCAGAAGTAGAACCAACACCTGCTGTTGTACCTCCCGAAGGTTGTACATCAGTCACATCAAGTGGTATTCCATCCACCACATATAGAGGCTCTTGGCCAGAGCGAATTGAATTTGCCCCTCTAACACGTACTGAAACACCAGCACCGGGTTCACCTCCATTGGTAGTAATGCTTACTCCCGACACACGTCCCTGAATTAAATCAGTAGGAGAAACTACAACTCCTTTGTTAAAATCTTTAGTTTTAAGGGAAGAAACAGAACCTGTTAAATCACTTTTTCGGATTGTACCATATCCAATTACAACTATTTCGTCGATTAACTTTGTGTCGTCCTGTAATACTACTTTTAGGGCTTCTTTTCCGGCTACAACCTCGAAAGGTTTATAACCTACATACGAAAACACAATAACTGAATTAGCTGAAACTGTTTTAATGCTAAAATTCCCGTCTAAATCTGTTACAGTACCATTTGAAGTACCCTTTACAAATATAGTAACACCAGCCAATGGCTGATTGGTAGCATCAGTCACAGTTCCACTAACAGTTGAGGGAGCTGAAACATCGTTACCGGTGCCAGACTTTTTTTCTTCTTTCAAACTTATAATTATTACCTGACGATCATTAATTTTAAAGGTCGCACCACTACCAGCTAAAACTTTCGTTAATACCTGCTCTATTGTTTCATTTTTCGATGTTATTGAAATACGCTTACGAGCATCGATAACTTTGTCATTATAAATAAAAATAAAAGGCGTTTTTTTCTCTATTTCAGTAAAAACATCTTTAATAGATTTATTTTCTATTATGAGTGTGATACTTTTTGAATTATCAGCCTGTTTAGCTGCTGTAACAGGGCTAATACCTATGAGAAGAAACGTAATTGTAAGAAAGCTTAAAATCCGAATCGGAATTAATATTCTCTCCTTTAGTATAGAGGGATAAGAATTTTTTTTCATATTTTTACAACGATTTTGATAAATAACCTATGAATTTCTTTCGACTTGTTTTTCAAAGTCTTACCGCCGGGGAATATGCCAGTATTTCCCGGTTTTTTTGTATGTTTTGTATGCTATGTTTTCATATTTTGTTGTGATTTATTGTTTGACATCAATTTTAATAATATTAGTATTTATTGTTTCATATTTTATATTTGCGGTAGCAGTAAGAACAAGCATTACATCCTCGATATTATCATTTAAATTTAGTTTTCCCGACAGTGTAATCTGATTAAGTTGTTCAGCATTATAATTAAACGTTATTCCATAATAATTGCTTAAAGCTTTCAGAACAACCGACAGTTTTTCACTTTCAAAACTTAAGATATCTTCTTTCCAACTAATATAATCATATACTTTAACCTGTTTTACGATTTCAGTATTCGAACTTGCATCTAATGTAAATTTCTGATTAGGAGTTATTTGAGTTACCCTGTTACTTGTTGTCTTCACATTTACCAGTCCAGTGACTAATATAACCGATTGTGTATACTGTGAAGGATAAGCCTGAACATCGAAACTTGTACCTAAAACCTCAACATCCATTTTGTCTGTTTTAACAATAAATGGTTTCAATTTATTTTTTGTAACCTCCATAAAAACTTCTCCTTCAACAAAAATTTCGCGATTAATCTTTCCAAACTCCGATGGAAAAACAATTTTACTTCCTGGTCTAAGTGTAGCTTTGGAGCCATCAGCAAAACTTACACTGGCTCTCTTACCTTTGGGCACTGCTAACCAACCCATTTTTTTGTCTGAAAATTCAACTCCAGACATTGACATCTCCTCGCCTTTGGCAGTACGAACGATAATTCGGTTATCGTCAGTTATCATAACCTCAGCTTTGTTCGACAATAGAATTTCAGAATTATCTCCAATTTTTAAGGTAACGTTCTTTATTGAATCTAAAGAGATATTTTCGGATAAATCATTATAAGAAACTCCGCTATTAACATTGTGCATCAATACCGTAAAGCCTAATACCAATAATACAGTAGCAGCTACGGAAACACGCCAAATTTGCATAGTTCTTGAAATTTGTTTCGATTTCCTTGTTTCTCTTTGTACCCCTTTCCATATTTTTTCAACAGTATCTTTCGATAAACTTGGCTCAACGGCAATCATCTCAAAAAGCAAATTCTGAGCTTCATCCATTTTCTGTGCAACATCGGGTTCCATTTTTTTCAGACGCGAAAAAACAGAATAATAATCACTGTTTGGTTCCTTTAACCATTTCAGGAAATCAGGGTCTTCCACCCATTGTTCAACAGTATAATCCAGGTAATGTGTATAATTCTTCATTTTTTAGTTTATTGTAATTTGAATAACAACAGGTCAGAATAAATAATGTACTCAATATTGAGACTTTTTTTTGGATAAAGCAAAAAAAAAGTTTTATAAAACAACAAAGCATTTAGTGTCAACAACATATAGTTACAATTAATAATTACTTAAAAATATAAATGCAAGAATTACAAGCAGTTCTTTCCTCAACTTTTCAATTGAGCGATGTATAAGATTACGGGCTGATTGATAATTAAGCTCCAAAAGTTCACAAATTTCTTCAATGGGCATTTCCTTTGTAAAACGCAGATAAATTGCTTCGCGTTGACGAGCTGTAAGTGTTTTCATGCTTGACTGCAAACGTCTCTTTTTTACCACAAGAACCCAATCATCCTCTGTATCAGGCTCTTCAGGATTTGCTATCTCAAAAGGCAATTCATTATCCGATAAAGACACAAGTGGTTTATGAGTGTAATAGACATCAATCAACCTGTTTTTCAGCGCTTTAAATAGATATAACCGGATATTATCGGTAGAATTCAGTGAACTACGATTGTTGTATATTTTCACAAATAAATCCTGTATATTGTCCTTTACTAGCTCATGGTTGGCATTAAATTTTATACCATATCTGTATAAATCCTGAATATTTTCGTTATAAATAGTCGTAAAAGCCCTCTCACTTCCATTCCTGAAAGCATTCCAAAGTTCTATATCTTTTTTTCTATATGCTGATTCGCTATTGTCCGACATACCTTTATACGCTAAATCATCAAATAAGGTATTTGATAATGCAATGTGTATCAATTAAAATTAATCACTGTTTTTAACCAAATTGCTATTAAATACATGTAAACAACAGTGCAGTTTCTAAATTGTACTCAATAATTGAAATAAATATCAAATAAAAACACAAAAGCCGCATAACTATATAGTTAGCGGCTTTTTATTATTCACAACACCTTTTATTTGTGTTGATGTAGTTATTAAGCGTTTTTAGCTTTCAAAACAATGGCTTTGAATGCCTCAGGGTGATTCATTGCTAAATCGGCCAACACTTTGCGGTTCATCTCGATACCTGCTTTGTGAAGAGCTCCCATTAATTTTGAATATGACATACCTTCCAAACGAGCGGCAGCGTTGATACGTTGAATCCAAAGTGCGCGGAAGTTACGTTTGTTGTTTTTACGGTCACGGTAAGCATATTGCAAACCTTTTTCCCATGTATTTTTAGCAACTGTCCATACATTACGACGGCCACCATAATAACCTCTTGTGAGGCTTAAAATTCTTTTTCTTCTTTTACGTGAAGCAACGTGGTTTACTGATCTTGGCATAATTAAAAATGATTTGTGAATGTTAGCGCCGTGCTTATTACACGAACTTAGGGCTAAAGCACTCTGTTTTTTTGACTAAGAAAAATGTGATAAAAAGATTAACGAAGACGCAACAAGTTTTTTACGTTTCTTTCGTCAACTGAAGCTACAATAGCATCGTGAGTCAAAGCACGTTTTTGTTTTGTTGTTTTCTTTGTCAAAATGTGTCTTTTAAACGCATGTTTTCTTTTAATCTTTCCTGTTCCGGTAAGGGCGAACCTCTTTTTGGCACCGGAGTTAGTTTTCATTTTTGGCATTTGTAAATATATTTAATTGATAAATAGAAATCTATTTGGGCTTACGGGGCGAAAGCATAATAATCATACGTTTTCCCTCTAAAACAGGTAACTGATCCGCTTTTGCTAATTCTTCCAAATCGTTCGCAAAACGAGCTAACAAAGTTTCGCCCTGATCTTTGAACAAAATTGAACGACCTTTGAAGAACACATATGCTTTTACTTTACAACCGTCTTTAAGAAACTCCTGAGCATGCTTCAATTTGAAATTATAGTCGTGATCATCAGTTTGTGGCCCAAAACGAATTTCTTTTACAACAACTTTTGATGAATTGGCTTTCTTTTCCTTTTCGCGTTTTTTTTGTTGATAAAGGAATTTCTGATAATCAGTAATCCTACATACAGGTGGTACAGCAGTTGGAGATATTTCTACCAGGTCCAACTCAAGTTCATCGGCCAATTTCATTGCAGCTTCAAAGGCATAAACGCCCGCTTCAATATTATCGCCTACCAATCGTACTTCTTTCAGACCACGAATTTTGTCATTTATTCTGTTCGGAAATTCTTTTTCCTTACCCCTTGGCACTGGTCTGGCATTCAATTGCTTAGCTATTGCTTGTTTCCTCCTTAATTAAGTTAATAAAAACTGTTAGTTATCGCTTTTTATTTGAGCGTGCAAATATATTACTTTTTTTCGAATTAAACTACTTTCAATGAAACATTTATATTGAAAAATCCGAAATTTATGTTCATTTCTTTTCAAAGTGATGGTCATCGTTGTTGCGTTTAAAATTATGTCCCCAGAAAAAACCTTTGCTTTTAAACAACTCAACCACCGGATGATTAGGATATAAAGTACCCGGCACATCGGGATTATAAACTGCATTTTCAGGTACATTTCGACGATATGCGTACTCAGGTTTCCATCGGTTGGGATTGAAAAACGGATTCAGGTCAAACGCCATTCCCCGGGCATGTTTTGAGTACGATACGTTCCGGTAGCAAAAGCTATAAGAATTATTATCGTTCATCGAAGCTTCATCGTTCCAGTCATATTGCACAATCGGAATAACTTTAGCCACCGGAAATTTCATTTGCCTTATATCGTTAAAAATCTCTCTTAATTCGGCCCCAATGCGTTTATTGGTCAGAATCTGACCTCTGTGTAATTTATTGTCTGTTGAATAATAATGCACTGTTATCAACTCCAATTCATCAATTATACTTTTAGGAGCACGGCTTCCTTCTATTGCCTGTTCAAAAGTATAATTACAATCCACAATTACAGTATCGTGCTTAAAACGAGGAGCCTCCTTCGCGCCCTGCTGCGTCTCTTTGTGGCACGAGCACAAAAACAAGAGCACAATTATAAGAGAAGTAAAAAATAGCTTCGGATACATCACAGATTATAAAACTCCTTTGGTTGATGGAAGTTCAAACTGATAAATATCGCGTTTAATAGCCATTTTTATTGCTTTAGCCAATGCTTTAAAAATACCTTCGAGTTTATGATGTTCGTTGGCGCCTTCGGCTTTAATATTTAAATTCATACGCGCGGCATCACTTAGCGATTTAAAAAAATGCAGTATCATTTCAGAAGGCATATCGCCAATATACTCACGCGTAAAATCGGCCTCGTACACCAACCATGGACGGCCTCCAAAATCGAGCGATACGGCACACAAACAGTCGTCCATAGGTAACGAAAAACCATAGCGTTCAATACCTCGCTTATCGCCAAGCGCTTTTAACAAGGCTTCGCCAAGCGCCAGCGCTGTATCCTCTATGGTATGATGTTCGTCAACTTCAAGATCGCCTTTCACTTTAATGGTTAAATCGGTACCGGAGTGTTTACCTATTTGCTCCAGCATATGATCAAAAAATTTCAACCCGGTATCCACCGAACACTTTCCGCTCCCATCCAAATCGAGTCGGATAAAGATATCCGTTTCTTTGGTAGTTCTGTTTACAGTTGCAATCCGCTCACCCGCAAACAGAAAAGCTGTAATTTTATTCCAATCGGTAGTTTGAAGTGCACAGTACTCTTTCAGTCCACTATTTTCGAGCGCCTCCACGTCATGACTGATAAAAACGGCTTTACAGCCCAGATTTTTAGCTAATTCCACATCGGTAAGCCTGTCGCCAATTACAAACGAACCCGGCAAATCATATTCATCGCTAAAATATTCAGTGAGCATGCCTGTACCCGGCTTACGGGTTGGCAATTTATCTTCCGGAAAAGATTTATCGATAAATATTTTGTCGAAAGTAACCTCTTCATTTTTCAGAATCTGAAGAAACTTGGCTTGTACCTTATCAAAATTTTCCTGCGGATAAATGTTGGTTCCTAATCCATCCTGATTCGTTACCAAAGCCCATTCAAAATCAAGCTTGTGCTGTAAGAAATACAAACTTCTGATAACTGACGGTAGAAACTCAATCTGTTCAACCGTATCAACCTGAAAGGTAACTGGCGGCTCAGCTATAATCGTACCATCCCTGTCAATAAAAATTACTTTCTTTTTTGTCTTTTCCATTCTATATTGATATCTATCTAAAATCCCTTGTTTAAAAACCCATTACTGGACCTTTATGTTTATTTTTGATGATTTGAGTCCTTTACCCGAAACAGTTAGTTCGGCATTGCCCGGTATTTTTGTGGTTTGTAATGTAACCACCAGTTTTGCCTGAAATGCTTTCATTGTTGGCAAATGAAACTGCTCAAGAGAAGTCGCATCGCCATTGCAGGCTGCTCTGTAAACAGCTCCGGCACCCTTCACATTAAAATGCAACTGATTAGTAGCGTTCGGGCATTCGTTGCCATTTTTATCCACAATAGTAGCAGTAACATAGCATAAATCTTTTGCATCGGCACTCAGCACAGTTCTGTCGGCCTCAAGCTTAATTGCATAGGGTTTACCTGCAGTAGTAAGCGATTTTTCGGCAGCAGGCTTTCCGTTCTTATCATATGCCACTACTTTTATTGTTCCCGGCTGATATTTTACATCCATCCACATTAAACGATATCTACCAGTTTTTGAGTCTTTAGTCTTCGTCTGAACACCCTGACTTTTACCGTTTACAAACAACTCGGCACTGCTAAAATTTGTATACACAAAAACGGGTGTAATCTCGCCTTCGCGCCCCGGCCAGGTCCAGTGAGGCAATATATGCAAAGTAGTATCGGTGGTGTTCCAACGGCTACGGTATAAATAATATCTGTCTTTCGGCAATCCGGCCAAATCGCAAATGCCAAAATATGAACTGCGTGAAGGCCAGTAATTATCATAAGGTGTTGGCTCGCCCAGATAATCGAAGCCTGTCCATACAAATTCGCCAATTACCCAGGGTTTATCATCCTGCATTTCAAAGTCCACTTCGGGGATATTTGACCAATTGCAGTATTCTAAATCGTACGAAGAGCATTGTCCGTCGTCGTACATTTTATCTTTCAGTTGTTGCACCGGGAATTTGTAAACGCCACGCGAACTAACAGTAGAAGCCGTTTCGGAGCCGAGTAAAAATCCCTGAGGAAATCGTTTATAGGCTTCCTCATACAAATGAACTCGATAATTTAAGCCCGGAATATCCATAATTGCTCCAAATCCGCTTTCCATTACAGCCTTTACCTGATCCATGCCCACTGTAACCGGACGGGTCGGGTCTTCGCGATGAAAAATCTCCTGCAACCATTTAGCTCGTTTTACACCTTCGGCTCCCCATTGGTCGGGCACTTCGTTTCCGGAGCTCCACATTACTATACAAGGATGATTACGGGTAGCATGTACAAGATTTACAATATCTTTTTCAGCCCACTCATCAAACAATAAATTATAGCCGTTTTTCACCTTTGGTTTTTTCCATTCGTCAAAACTTTCGGCTAAAAACAAGAAGCCCATTTCGTCGCATAATTCAAGTTGCTCAATCGAAGGCATGTTGTGTGACGAACGGATTGCATTGCAACCCATATCTTTCAGTATGGTTAGTTGCCTGCGCAATGCCGACTTGTTAACAGCTGCGCCTATCGGGCCCAAATCGTGATGCAGACAAACACCCTTAAACTTTATTGTTTTACCGTTTAACTGAAAACCGTTTTGTGGCGTAAACGAAATTGTACGAACACCAAATTTCAGAGTATCAACATCTTTCATCGTATTACCCTGCCATAATTGCAATTCAGCTGTATAAAGTATCGGGGTATCAGGACTCCATAATTCGGGATTTTTTAAAGCGATATTCTGCTCCATTTCACTTCCAAACCGCTCTGAGCTTACATTGTGGGCTACTTCTTGTCCTTTTGCATCACGAATTATTGTTTTAATCCGGAAATCAGCACCTTCAACCTGCGAACGGATATTAATTTTAGCCAATTCGGGCGTTACATAGGGTGTTGTAATAAAATGTCCCCATTGTTTAAACGATTCAGCATTTTTTTCAATCAGTTGCACCTTCCGGTAAAGACCTGCACCCGGATACCAACGGGATGAAAATGGCTTATTTTCAAGACGTACAGCGACTTTATTGCCGACATTCGGTTGAATATACTTTGTAATATCGAACCAAAAGTAGCCATATCCATAAGGATGATTACCTACAAATTGGCCATTTACATACACACGCGCATCGCTCATTGCCCCATCGAACTGTAAAATTATCTTCCTGCCTTTTGTAGGATAATCTACACGGATATCTGTACGATACCAACCTACTCCTATAAATGGCAATGCACCGGTTCTACCTGTTTTTTCGGTGGCTGTTTTTTCGTTATTCTGTTCAATTTTAACAATTTGCTTGTCCACTTCCTTATCAAAAGGCCCATATATTGCCCAATCGTGAGGAACATTTACCAATTTCCACGCTTTATCGTCGAAATTAATATCCTGCGCATTTACTACATCGCCGGTATTAAATTTCCATTCAACAAGTTCACGAACTTTAGTTTGTGCTAATACGAATACAGGTATTAATAAAACCAATAAAAAAATGTGTTTTTTCATAATCCAAACATCTGATAATAAATAAACTGGTAAATTTACGATTTAATATTTCAGGAGCAATCCCTGTTTTTTGATTTTTAAAAGCAAACCAATATTATTTCCATAGTAACCGCTCCAATCCGCTCCTACCGAAAGTCCGATATTTAGTCCCCATAGTTTTTCAAAGTGCTTATTTACATCTACTAACAAATGAGCTGATTTCTCGGTTTTTGAAAACGGAGTGCCATAAGTACCATAATTTTTCGAATAGGAATTGAGAATTTTAAAATTAAAATCATCAATACTACCTTCTAATCCGAAATGATGCACCTGAACTCTGTTATTCAAAATTGATATTTCGGCGTTTTTATTATAAACAGGAGAAGTAATAAAAGGATTACCTATTGTGTGTCCGTAATGCGTCCAACCTGATTGATACAGGTAATTATTGAAATAATTATCTGCTCCTCCATATACAATGCCATCTTTATCGTGTAAAGGGCCATTTTGGTCGGTTGTATTTAAAAACTCATATAAAAGTCCTTTTATAACAGGAAATTGTTTATTCCGAACCGATAAACCCCAAAGTCCATCGTAACGATTTACGGCACTCCAAAATGGCAATACCGGTTTATCTTCGTTTAGCAATTGCCAATAAGCTGCCAATTCAAAACCTGCTACAGCAGCATCGATACGGGTACTTTGTGCAATTATATGATTTCCACCAACGTTAATCTGCTCTTCGGCCACAGTAGAATTTCCGCTTCGCAGAAAAAACACATTAATAAAATCTTTTATCCCGGTAGGCTGAACACCATGTCCAGGAATCTCGCCGCCCCATTGTGCCACATGGTCAAAGCCATATTGAAAACGTACAGGACTTTTATTTCCACCAATTCGGGCATAAGCATACTTGTGATGGTACAACATATTTTTGACAAACACATCATCGGTAAACCAACCATGCGATAAACCACCTTTGATTTCCAGAAAATTATTTTTAAACAGGATTGGTGTAAATTCTTTTATTCCAACAAAAACTTTGGGAATTGGCGCATAATTTGCTGAGAATAAATAACCACC
>RRZT010293959.1_pt1 | contig 11648 bp, 8 predicted proteins | sample 2165551 | NCBI WGS metagenome assembly RRZT01 (sample SAMN10456910, study PRJNA506462) | wastewater metagenome | biome: wastewater; feature: sludge; material: wastewater sludge; isolation source: wastewater sludge with Escherichia coli K12::gfp cells carrying plasmid... | place: USA: Moscow, Idaho ... | reverse complement strand
GGAATTGCTGACCCGGCTGACCGCCGCCGCCCATAGCGACGAGGCGCTGACGCGGTTCGACGGCTTTCTGGCCGGGCTGCCCGCCGGGGTGCAGCTTTTCTCGCTCTTCGAGGCCAATCCGCAGCTGATCGACCTGATCGTTGATATCTGCGGCACCGCGCCGGGGCTGGCGAATTATCTCGCCCATCATTCCGAGGTGCTGGACGCGGTGCTGGGCGGCAGTTTCTTTGCCGAATGGCCGGGTGGCGAGACGCTGCACCGGCAGCTTGACCAGATGCTGCAAGGCGTGCTGACCGCGCCGGATGGCGGCTATGAACGGGCGCTGGATGCGGCGCGCCGCTGGGCGCATGAATGGCAGTTCCGCACCGGCGTTCACCATCTGCGTGCGCTGATCGGCGCCGAGGAGGCGGGCAGCCAATATGCCGATATCGCCGACGCCGCGGTCGCTGCGCTGTTTCCCGTCGTCGCGGCCGAGTTCTCGCGCCGGCATGGGCCGCCTCCGGGGCGGGGGGCGGTGGTGCTGGGCATGGGCTCGCTGGGGGCGCGGCAGTTGAACGCGGCCTCGGATCTGGACCTGATCGTGATCTATGACGCGGCGGGGGCGGAAAGCTCGGAAGGGCCGAAGCCCCTGGCAACGCGACCCTATTACGCGCGGCTGACGCAGGCGATGATCACGGCCTTGTCGGCACCGACCGCCGCCGGCCGGCTTTACGAGGTCGATATGCGGCTGCGCCCCTCGGGGCGGCAGGGGCCGGTCGCGACGGCGATCCAATCATTTCGTGACTATCAGCTGACCGAGGCTTGGACATGGGAGCATCTGGCGCTGACCCGCGCCCGTGTCATTGTCGGATATGGCGCCGATGCGGACGCGCTTGCCGCCGAGGTCGAGGCCCTGCGCGTCGAGGTTCTGGAAAGCCGTGGCAATACCCCCCGCGTCATGCCCGATCTGGCCGAGATGCGCGACCGCATCTTCGCCGCCAAGGCCCCGGATGGCGCGTGGGAGGCCAAGATCGGCCGTGGCCGGTTGCAGGATATCGAGCTTTTGGCCCAGTCCTTTGCTCTGCGCGCTGGCGCCCCGGCCCGCGCGGCCCCGGCGCAATTGCGCGCCGGTCCCCGCGCCGGGCTGATCTCCCGCGACGAGGCCGAGACCCTTGCCACAGTCCGGCGTTTTCTGTGGAACCTGCAATGCGCGGGCCGGCTGCTGACCGAAAAGCCCCTCGATATGGACAATCTTGGCAAGGGCGGACAGGCGTTCATGCTGCGCGAATCAGGGGCCGAGAGCCTTGACGATCTGGCTGCGCGGCTTACCGCCGCCGTCGAGCGCGCGGGCGGGATCATTGACGCAGCGCTGGCGCTTCCCGACGAGGCCCCGAGCGCCGTGTCGGGTGATGACTGACGCATCACACCCCATTCGCCGCAGAACCGTCGCTCCGGCCTCTGGTCGCGGCTATCGCACCTCGCCCAGCAGCGGGATCAGCGTCGGCGGGCTGGCCGGCGCAGTCGGTGATTTCCCCTCGGGCGTGAGATGCGGCTTGGCCGTTCCGTCGGGGCTGGCGGTGCCCGAGGCGGCAGGCAGCGGCATCAGACGTCCCGATCTTGTCGCGGGCGCCGCTGCTGGTGTCTCGTCTGCGCCCGGGTCGAAAACTCCGTGCTGGGTCTTGTCCCAGTAAAAGGGCTTGGCGACGACCTCGTAGATCGCCTTCCACGCGGCAAGGCAACCCAGCGGGAAATACAGGTGCATCGTCGGCACCCATGGCAGCAGATGGCGATGGGGGCGCCCACGCACCGCCCAGAGGCTGATGGCGATGTTCAGCAGTTCCGACATTATGAACAGGCCGAACAGGACCGTGATGGCATGGCCGCCCAGCATGCCCGAGAGCGTGCCGCGCAGCGGATGCGGCAGGCCAAGGCTGAGCAGCCAGAAGCTCCAGAGCAGCGGCGCCAGCAGATATTGCGAGACGGCGGCGAAAAGCTGCGCCTGCAGCGCGATGAACCGACGCGCGCCAAGGTCGCGCCACAGCGCGGCCGGATCGCGCATATGCACCCCCCAGGTCATGGCAAAACCCTTGAGCCAGCGCGAGCGCTGCTTGACCCAGGGCACAAGCCGGCAATTCGCCTCTTCATGGGTGACGGTGTCCAGCATCTGCGTGCGATAGCCGCGCCGGGTCAGGCGCACGCCCAGATCGGCATCCTCGGTCACATTCCAGGCGTCCCAGCCGCCGACCTTTTCCAGAAGGTCGCGGCGAAAGAACAGCGTCGTTCCCCCCAGCGGCACCACCAGATCCAGCGCCGCCGCGCCTGCCAGCGTGCCGCGAAACCACGCGGCATATTCGATGGTGAAGGCGCGCGCGAGCCAGTTGCTGCGCGGGTTGTAGTAATCCAGAACCCCCTGCAGGCAGGCGACATCGGGGGCGGCGAAATGAAAGCCGCGCGCGACCTTGTGCAGTTGATCCGGCTCGGGCCGGTCCTCGGCATCCCAGATGCCGATGATCGTGCCCCGGCAGAAATTCAGCGCATAGTTCAACGCCCGCGGCTTGGTGCGGATCGGGCCGTCGGGCACCCTGATCACGCGCATCCAGCGCGGCAGCGCCGCATCCTCGAGCGCCTGACAGGTGATCTTGTCGGTCTCCTCGACAACCAGCAGAATATCCATCAGCTCGCGCGGGTAATCCAGACAGGCCAGCCGGCCGATCAGCTTGTCCGCGATATCGGCCTCGGCGAAAAGCGGCACCATGACCGAGATGACCGGCAGCGGCGCCTTCATCTCGGGGCGGGGAACATGGCCCAGTGCCATGGCCCGTTCATGCCGGGCCCGCTCGGCATGCTGGCGCAGGATGGCGCGGAATGAGAGCAGCTTGAGCAGGCTGGAGGCCATGAGCGCCAGCACCGCCCACAGGGTCAGCGCGGCCAACATTGCCAGCGGCGCGAAGGTCAGCCCCAGCGTTGCGAGCGCCATCAGCGCAATGGCGATCTGGCCGGTGCGGCGTTCGTTGCGCGTGCGGCAGCTTTCCTGCGGCGCCACGCGCATCTCGGCCTGACGGATCAGCGCGGTGCGGCGCTGCGCCAGAATCGCGTCGCGCGCGGCGGTTTCCGTACACAGAAGCATCCGCACCGGACCGAAGCTTTCGGGCAGGCGCAGGGCCTCGAAATCCTCGGGGCGGGCGGTGGCGATGAAGGTGACGCCGCCGACCCGGCGCCAGGGGACGATCCCCTCGGCGAGGCACAGGTCGGCCCCCAGCGCGTCGACCAGCCGAGGATCGGGGGGCAGGCGGGTCAGATCGACGATGCTGGCGCGCCATTGCCGGGACAGGGCGCGGGCCAGCGCCTCGGGCTGGACCCAGCCCTTGGCCAGCAGAATTTCACCCAGCCGGACCGACTGACGCTGGCGCATGACCAGCGCCTTCATCAGATTGTTCGGATCGACCGCCCCATCCTCAAGCAGGATCTGCCCCAATGGCCGCAGATCGCGGACCGCGACCAGGGTTGCCGCCGTGGCTGGCCCGGGCGTCTGCCGCAGGTCGGATTGCCGCGATCGGGGCGTGGTCAGGGCGGGCCGGATCGGCCGTGGTCTGATAAAAGCGGTACGGGCCATGCACAATTCCCTTTCGGGGTCAGGTCGGACCTGTCTTGCATGGCAGAGATTAAGATCGGGTTAATCCGCGAGCCCGCTCCCCGGGTGACGCAACATCACGAAGGGGCGCGGGCGCGATCCGGGACCGGCTCAGGCGGCGCGACGGCCGCGCATCGCCTCGGCGAAGCGGTCGAACAGATAGGCGCTGTCCTGCGGGCCGGGGCTGGCCTCGGGGTGGTATTGCACCGAAAAGACCGGCTTGTCGGCCATGCGCAGCCCGCAATTGCTGCCATCGAACAGGCTGACATGGGTCTCGATCACGCCGGCGGGCAGGGTCTGGGCATCGACGGCAAAGCCATGGTTCATCGAGGTGATCTCGACCTTGCCGGTTTCGATATCCTTGACCGGGTGGTTGGCGCCGTGATGACCGTGATTCATCTTGATGGTCTTGGCCCCCAGCGCCAAGGCCAGCATCTGGTGGCCAAGGCAGATGCCAAAGATCGGCATGTCGCGGGCCAGAAGCTCGCGGATCATCGGCACCGCATAGGCACCGGTCGCGGCCGGATCGCCGGGACCGTTCGACAGAAACACGCCCTCGGGGTCATGGGCCAGCACGTCTTCGGCGGTGGCGGTGGCGGGCAGGACCGTCACCTCGGCGCCGCTTTGCGCCAGCGAGCGCAGGATATTGCGTTTCGCGCCGTAATCCAGCGCCACCACGCGGAAGGGTTTCGCCTCATCGCTCTTGCCGAATTCACCCGGCCAGGCCCACAGGCCTTCGTCCCAGCGATAGCTTTGCCGGCAGCTCACATCCTTGGCCAGATCCAGACCGACCAGCCCCTTCCAGTCGCGAGCGCGGGCGATCATCGCGGCAATGTCGAAATTTCCCTGCGGATCATGGGCCAGAACGACATGCGGCGAGCCCTGCTGGCGGATCGCGCGGGTCAGGCGGCGGGTGTCGATGCCGCCGATGCCGATGCGGCCGCGCCGCGCCATCCATTCGACCAGATCGCTGCTGGCGCGCCAGTTCGAGGGCTCGGTCGGGTCCCATTTCACCACGATACCCGAGGCGACGGGCTCGGGCGCCTCGTCATCCTGCGCGGTCACGCCGGTATTGCCGATATGGGGAAAGGTAAAGGTGACGATCTGGCTGGCATAGGAGGGATCGGTCATGATCTCCTGATAGCCGGTCATGGCGGTGTTGAAGACCAGCTCGGCCACCACCTCGCCGGCCGAGCCGAAGCCCTGCCCATAGAAAACGGTGCCGTCGGCAAGTGCAAGACATGCGGTCGGTTTCTGGGGCATCTGCGACTCTCCGGCTAAATCGCGGGGAAACTAGGTAAAGGGGGGACGGGCGTCAAGGCGGAACGGGGCCGGTCGCGGAACTTTGACGCCGGGGGGCGATTGGGGCATTCTGCCCGGCGACTTGACGGCGGCGGTGAAGCCGGGCACCACCCCGCCCCGAACCATTCAGCGAGGATCCCATGGGACTGCGTGACCGCATTCTGGCCGACACCAAAGAGGCGATGAAGGCCAAGGAAACCGCGCGGCTGTCGACGCTGCGGCTGATCACGGCCGCGATCAAGGACCGCGAGATCGCCGCGCGCGGCGATGGCGGCGACCATGATGGCCTGAGCGAGGCCGACCTGACCGCGATCCTGTCCAAGATGGTCAAGCAGCGTCAGGAATCGGCCAAAGCCTATGAAGAGGGCGGCCGTCTGGAACTGGCCGAGCGCGAACTGGACGAGATCGCCCTGATCCAGTCCTATCTGCCGCGCCAGCTGGACGACGCGGAAACCCATGCCGCCATCGACAAGGCGATCAGCGATCTGGGCGCCGAGTCGATCCGCGACATGGGCCGGGTCATGGCCGAGCTGCGCACGCATTACGCCGGCCAGATGGATTTCGGCGCCGTGGGCCTGGTCATCAAGGAAAGGCTGATGAAGTGAGCGAAACCGGCCGCGGCCGCCAGCATGCCGCCGTGATGGCGCTGGCCGCGCGGCGGGGCGAGATCAGCCCCGTCTCGCTGCGCGATCTGGCGCGCCAGATGCATGACAACCTGCCCGTGGCCGAGCTGACCGCCATCGCCCGCGCCCGGCCTGCCGATCCGCCCGACCGCCGCGGCGAGGATTAGGGCGAATCGCCCCGCCTGCGCCCGCGCCTCGGCGGCGGGCACAGGCAGCCCTGACGGCGGGACTGCGCCGCTTTCTTACCCCTTCCCGATATGATTTTTCCGCCGCGTCATGATTGGCGCGGCGGGCTGCGGGTTTTTGTTTACATTCCCCGTTCGGACCCGCCATCAAGGCTGTTGAGCAAGCCATGGGAGGACGCGATGAAGGCGCTGGTTCTGGAAGAAAAGGGCAAACTCTCGCTGCGGGAATTCGACATTCCCGGCGCGCTGGGGCCAAAGGATGTGCGCATCAAGACGCATACGGTCGGCATCTGCGGCTCGGATGTGCATTACTATACCCATGGCAAGATTGGCCATTTCATCGTCAACGAACCGATGGTCCTGGGCCATGAGGCTGCCGGCACGGTGATCGAGACCGGGGCCGATGTCACGCATCTGAAAGCCGGCGACCGCGTCTGCATGGAGCCGGGCATCCCCGATCCGACCTCGCGCGCGGCGAAACTGGGCATCTATAACGTCGATCCCGCAGTCACCTTCTGGGCGACGCCGCCGATCCACGGCTGCCTGACCCCCGAGGTAATCCACCCCGCCGCCTTTACCTACAAGCTGCCCGAGAATGTCAGCTTTGCCGAGGGCGCGATGGTCGAGCCCTTTGCCATCGGCATGCAGGCGGCGCTGCGCGCGCGCATCCAGCCGGGCGACGTGGCCGTGGTCACCGGCGCCGGCCCCATCGGCATGATGGTGGCGCTGGCGGCGCTGGCCGGCGGTTGCGCCAAGGTGATCATCGCCGATCTGGCGCAGCCCAAGCTGGACATTATCGGTGCCTATGACGGCATCGAGACCGTCAATATCCGCAACCGCCCGCTGGCCGACGCCGTGGCCGAGGCGACGGATGGCTGGGGTGCCGATATCGTCTTTGAATGTTCGGGTGCGGCACCCGCGATCCTTGGCATGGCGGCGCATGCGCGGCCGGGCGGGGCGATCGTGCTGGTCGGCATGCCGGTCGATCCGGTGCCGGTCGATATCGTCGCCCTTCAGGCCAAGGAATTGCGGGTCGAGACGGTGTTTCGCTACGCCAATGTCTATGACCGGGCGATTGGGCTGATCGCCTCGGGCAAGGTGGATCTGAAGCCGCTGATCTCGGCCTCGATCCCGTTTGTCGACAGCATCGCCGGCTTCGACCGCGCCGTCGAGGCGCGCGACACTGACGTCAAGCTGCAGATCGTGATGCCGGCATAAGGGGACGGGGATGTATCTGGGACTGGATCTGGGCACATCCGGCATCAAGGCGATGCTGGTGGACGAAAACTTCGCGACCATCGGCGTGGCCCATGCCGGCCTGACCGTCAGCAGACCCCATCCCGGCTGGTCCGAGCAGGCCCCCGCCGACTGGATCACCGCCAGCGAGCAAGTCATTGGCGAGCTGGCACGCCAGCACCCGCAGGCGATGGCGCGCCTGCAGGCCATCGGCCTGTCGGGGCATATGCATGGGGCGACGCTTTTGGATGCCGCGGACCGAGTGCTGCGGCCCTGCATCCTGTGGAATGACGGCCGCTCGGGTCCGCAATGCGCGGAACTGACGGCGCGGGCCGATTTCCACGGCATCGCCGGCAATCTGGTCATGGCAGGCTTTACCGCGCCCAAACTGCTTTGGGTGGCGGAAAACGAGCCGCAGATCTTTGAGAAAACCGCCAAGGTGTTGCTGCCCAAGGATTACCTGCGGCTATGGCTGACTGGTGAGCATGTCGCCGAAATGTCCGATGCCGCGGGCACGCTGTGGCTGGACGTGGCCCGGCGCGACTGGTCGGATGAATTGCTGGCCGCGACGGGGCTCTCGCGCGCGCAGATGCCCGCGCTGGTCGAGGGCAGCGATGTCTCGGGTATCTTGCGCGCCGATCTGGCCGAACGCTGGGGCGTGCCGCGCGTGCCGGTTGCCGGGGGCGGGGGCGACAATGCTGCAACCGCCTGCGGCATGGGGGTGATGACGCCGGGCACGGGGTTTCTGTCGCTGGGCACTTCGGGCGTGCTGTTTGCCGCGACCGAAAGCTGTGCGCCCAATACCGGCGATGCGGTCCATACCTTTTGCCACGCCGTGCCGGCGACATGGCATCAGATGGGGGTGATCCTGTCGGCCACCGACAGTATGACCTGGCTTTCCGAGATCACCGGCCGTCCGGTCCCGGAACTGGCCGGGCTGGTTTCCGAGACCGTCGCCGCGCCCTCTCCGGTCGGTTTCCTGCCCTATCTCTCGGGCGAGCGGACGCCGCTGAACGACCCCGACGCGACCGGGGCCTTTTTCGGCCTGCGTCGCGCCCATGGCCTGCCCGATCTGGCGCAGGCGGTGATGGAGGGTGTGGCCTTTGCCTTTACCGATTGCGTCCATGCGCTGCGCAAGGCCGGCACGCCCATCGAGGCCGCCTATGCCGTGGGCGGTGGGGCGCGTTCGCGCGCATGGCTGCGGATCATGGCCTCGGCCACCGGGCTGCGGCTTCTGGAACCCGAGGACGGCGATTTCGGTGCCGCTTTCGGCGCGGCCAAGCTGGCGGCGGCCTGCGCGACCGGCGACACGTCCGAGCGGGTCTTTGCAAAGCCGGCGGTTCGCGCTGAGGTTGTTCCTGATGCCGCATTGGCCGATGCCTATACGAAAAAGTATGAGGCTTATCGCGCCGCCTATCCGCGCCTGCGCGACCTGCCGTGACTGGCCGATTAGGCACGAAAACCCAATGAAAACAACCATTTCCATGCCCTGAAAGGCCTGCGTCGCTGCAATGCGGCGTGGATCCTCTGCTATGGGGCATGGGTTTCGCTGCCGGTCATCGGCTGCTATGTGCGTTTCTTGTCATAAGCGGATCAAAAAAGTATCGTTAATTTCTGTGCGGTGATGTGGAGCCGCCGGACAGGCCCGGCTTATGGTGGTCATCAACGCCCGGATCCGTCCTGGGGTGCGCAGGGAACGAGGTGCGCGCCCGAGCCCGATGGCCCGTGACGCGCCCCGAGGAGGAAGGCAATGCAACCCGATCTGGAACTGGTCCATATCCGCAAGGGCGAATCCTTCGCCGCGTGGATGCATGGCTATCCGTTCCGCACCGTGCGCTGGCATTACCATCCCGAATACGAAATCCATCTGGTTGCCGCGACCTCGGGCACCTTTTATATCGGCGATCATGTCGGCAGCTTTGGCCCCGGCCAGCTGATCATGACCGGCCCGAACCTGCCGCAGAACTGGATCAGCGATGTCCAGCCCGGCGAGATCGTGCCCGCCCGCTCGCTGGTGATCCAGTTCCCCGAGGACTTTATCGAGGACGCCGCCGCCATGCCGGAAATGGATGCGCTGCGTCCGCTGCTGGAACGCAGTCGCCGGGGGCTGTTGTTCGATGACGCGACCAGCGCCCGCGTCCGCCCGTTGATGGAACGGCTGGTCGAGGCGCAGGGCCTGCTCCGGCTGGCGCTGTTCTGGGAAATCCTTGACCTGCTGGTGAACGCCCCCGAATACGAGGTGCTGGCCAGCCTCAGCTTTGAGCTGGACCTGACCCGGATCGGCGACAGCGGCATCAACCGCGCGCTGTCGCATCTGCGCGAGCACCTGACCGAACAGGTCGAGGAAAGCGATCTGGCCGCGATGGTCGGGCAAAGCCCCAGCGCATTTTCCCGCGCCTTCAAGCGCCATACCGGGAACACGCTGGTGCGCTATCGCAACCAGCTTCGCGTCGATCTGGCCTGCCAGATGCTCTTGACCGATCCCGACGTCAAGGTGGCCGAAATCTGCTATGATGTCGGCTTCTCGAATCTTTCGAACTTCAACCGGCATTTCCTGAAGCTCAAGGGAATGTCGCCGTCCCAGTTCCGCACGACATTCGCTGCCAACAAGGCGCTGGTCATGGCGGAATAGGACCGACCGACACGCGACTTTCACCAATTCGGGCGGCAAGGCGTCGCCCGGAAACGGGCAGGTCATGCCTGCCTTCATCCAAATGGGAGGAAATTCCTGATGAAATCGACCCTTCTGACCGCCTCGGCCGTGCTGGCCCTGCTGGCCGTGCCGGCCCTTGCGCAAGACGACAAGCTGAAAATCGGCATGACCTTTCAAGAGATGAACAACCCCTATTTCGTCTCGATGCAGGAGGCGCTGAACGAGGCCGCTGCCAGCCTTGGCGCCGAGGTGGTGGTGACCGATGCCGGTCATGACGTCGCCAAGCAGGTCGCGGATGTCGAGGACATGCTGCAGCAAAATATCGACATCCTGCTGCTGAACCCGACCGACAGTGCCGGGATCGAGGCCGCCGTTCACGCCGCGAAAGCCGCCGGCGTCATCGTCGTCGCGGTGGATGCCAACGCAAACGGCCCCGTCGATACCTTTGTCGGCTCGAAAAACCGCGATGCGGGCTACATGTCGTGCAAATATCTGGGCGAGACGCTGGGCGGCAAGGGCGAAGTCGCGATCCTTGACGGCATCCCCGTCGTTCCGATCCTGCAGCGCGTCGAGGGCTGCAAGGCCGCGCTGGCCGAATTCCCCGAGATGCAACTGGTCGATACCCAGAACGGCCGTCAGGACCGCTCGGTCGCGCTGGGCGTGGTCGAAAACATGATCCAGTCGAAACCCAATCTGGCCGGCATCTTCTCGGTCAATGACGGTGGCGCCATGGGTGCGCTGGCCGCCATTCAGGGCTCGGGCAAGGATATCAAGCTGGTTTCGGTCGATGGCGCGCCGGAAGCGGTCAAGGCCATCGCCGAGGGCGGCCCCTTCATCGAGACCACGGCGCAGTTCCCGCGCGATCAGGTCCGCGTCGGTCTGGCCATGGCGCTGGCGCAGAAATGGGGCGCGCGCGTCGTGCCGAAGGAAGTGCCGATCGACGTCATGGTCGTCGACGCCAAGAACGCCGCTGAGTTCAGCTGGTAAGGTTCCTCCCCGCCTCCCGTCCCTGCGCGTCGCGCGGGGGCGGGCCTTTTCCCGCCACGCAAGATGAGGGGCATCATGCTGGAACTGACCGCAATCAGGAAAAGCTTTGGCAAGATCGAGGTCCTGCACGGCGTCGATCTTGAGGTCCGCGCCGGCGAGGTCCACGCCCTGCTGGGCGAGAACGGCGCCGGAAAATCCACGCTGATGAAGATCCTGTGCGGCATCATCCAGCCCTCGGACGGGGTGATCCGCATCGAGGGGCAGGAACGCCATTTCGCCGATTACGATCAGGCCATCGCTGCCGGCATCGGCATCGTCTTTCAGGAATTCAGCCTGATCCCCTATCTGAACGCGGTCGAGAACATGTTTCTGGCCCGCGAATTGCGCGGACCCTTTGGCCTTCTGGACCGCCGCGCGATGCGCCTGCGCGCGGCCGAGATCATGCGCCAGCTGGCGGTCGATGTGCCGCTGGATGTGCCCGTGAACCGCCTTTCGGTGGCCGAGCAGCAATTCGTCGAAATCGCCAAGGCGCTGTCGCTCAACGCCCGCATCCTGGTGCTGGACGAGCCGACCGCGACCCTGACCCCCTCCGAGGTCGAGCACCTGTTCAAGGTCATGCGCGAGCTGCGCCGGCAGGGTGTGGCGATCATCCTCATCTCGCATCCCCTCGAGGAAATCTTCCAGATCTGCGACCGCATCACCGTGCTGCGCGACGGCCAGTTCGTCGCCTCCTGCGCGGTCAGCGAGGTCGACAACGACCGGCTGGTCGAGATGATGGTCGGCCGCCGCATCGAGAACAACTTTCCGCCCAAGCCCACCGCCGACCCGGCCGCCCCCGCAATCATCGAGGTCGAGAAGGTGCAGCTGAAAAAGGGCGGCCCCGTATCCGGCTTTACCCTGCGCAAGGGCGAGATCCTGGGCTTTGCCGGGCTGGTCGGCTCGGGGCGGACGGAAACCGTGCTGGCCATGCTGGGCGCCTGGCCGGCCGCGCAAGGCCGGCTCAGGATGGACGGCGTCGAGAAACGCTTTGCCGATCCGGCCGACGGGCTGAT
>RRZT011751570.1_pt1 | contig 11649 bp, 13 predicted proteins | sample 2165551 | NCBI WGS metagenome assembly RRZT01 (sample SAMN10456910, study PRJNA506462) | wastewater metagenome | biome: wastewater; feature: sludge; material: wastewater sludge; isolation source: wastewater sludge with Escherichia coli K12::gfp cells carrying plasmid... | place: USA: Moscow, Idaho... | reverse complement strand
GTTTCCTCTCAGTCTTCGACCACGCGGGCCACTTCGTGCGCCGTCAGCGGGCGGGAACAATCCCCGCCAGGTTGACCAATGCGCAGCGCACCAGATTCATCGCGGTAGCCAAGGGCGGGGAAACATGGTCTTGCGGTCAGGTAGATGGTCACGGTTTTCATGTGCTTCCTTTCAGCCCATCGCTTCGTTCAGCGAGGATTCGTTCGTTGTGTTGATGGCTCTATTATATGTGACTGTCACGTAAAAGCAAGCGGATTAGTTGTTTTATTTCGTGACTTTCACCCTTTGGCTTCAATCTTTGCCCGCCGCGGTAGCTCTGCTACCGCCGCTTGCAAGCTCAGAAGATCGCCGCCGCGCACGGCGCTACCCGCCGCAGACAACACGGCTTCAAGGGTTTGCTCATGCACTGGCCGCTGCACTCGGTCACGCTCACGTTGCAGCGCCTTGCGCTGCGCTGGCGTCATCGCCTCGCCTGTGGATGGCCGTCCACGCCGCTTCGGCTCTGGTGGGTTATGAGGCGTCGGCATCACACAGCCCTCGCCACAATGTCAGCAAGGCGAACCGGGTCACCCTCAACAAGCCGTTTGGTAGTGCTCACGCTCTTGTGCCCCAGGATAGCTGCGATATGCACCAGATCGCGCCCCTGCCGGTGCTGCTTGACTGCAAAGGTACGACGCGCGGATTGGGCACTGCCACCCTCAATCCCGGCGTTCGCATGAAGGCGAGAGATATATGCGCCAAGTGTGTTGCAGGAATAGCTCCACACACCCGATGGCAGTCTGCGCTTTGTCAGCGCGTATGCTCGGCCATCCTCGGTCAGAAACAATGCGCTTTCGGGGTCGAGTCCTCGGTACGCTCCCTTTTTGACCGTAGCGCCGTGCTTGTGCTCCATGCGCCATGCCAAGTAGGCGTCCAGCGCTGAAACGATTCGCCTGTTAGACCAAAAAAGAGGGCGCTCCTCGCCGTTGTGCGCCACATCGACGCGCACAGCGCTCGTGACGCGGACGTTGCCCTCGGCATCAAGATAGTCACCCACGGTGACGGTAGCCAGCTCAGTGACAGACATGGCTGTTCCGTAGAGGGTCAGGAGCAATGCGGTGTCGCGCAGCGGCATGCGACTGTACGCGGCTGTCGCTTTAAGCAGATGCTCGATCTGCTTGTCCTCGATAACAGGGGGTTTTGCCACTCTTGCAATTAGTTGAAATGAACGAATTACATAGAGTCTAGCCGATGTGCGCCCTTCAATCTACGGGCTGCGCAAGCGCTGGCGCCACTTCAAGGAAAGTACTACACATCGACTCGGCCATCACCGGCGCCCACTCCGTCTCGCGCAAAATCACTGCGCAAATAGTGGAGGCCTACCTGGCTCAGCACTCCGACATCGAAGTCAGCTACCTCGACCTGGCGGCTAACGCACCCGCTCACTTCACCATGGATGCTATGGCGCCACGCACCGGTCAGACCGATGGGCTGAGCGAAGCACAAAAGCGTGAAAACGTCGTGTCCGAGCAGCTGGTGAGCCAGTTCCTGGCATCGGACGTGATCGTGATTGGCGCACCGTTCTATAACTTCAGCATTCCGACCCAGCTCAAGGCCTGGATTGACCGCCTGGCTCAGCCCGGCCGAACCTTCCAATACACGGCCAAGGGCCCCGAAGGCTTGGCCAAGGGCAAGACGGTGATCGTGGCATCGACCCGTGGCGGCGTGTACTCGACCAGCGAAGGAGGTCAGGCCATGGAACACCAGGAGAGCTACCTGAAGGTGGTGTTCGGTTTCTTCGGCATCACCGACGTGCGCTTTGTTCGCGCCGAAGGCGTGGCCATGGGCGATGACGCCAAAGCCGCCGCGCTAGACAGCGCGGAGCAAAGCATCCGCGCCCAGGTGGTTGCTGCCAACCAAAGAACGATGGCGCAGGCGGCGTAACCGTCGGGTTCAATGGATGGATAACGCAAGAAGTGGCTTCGCTTCCGAAGACCATATGGACTACAATAACGTGATGCGTCTCTATCCCGTATCCGATTTGCACAACGAATCCCTTCCATGGTCTCCCCCGGGTGATCCGGATGGCGTACTTCTGGTCGCCGGGGACATCCATACACGAGGACGTGCAGGCGATTTCCTACGCGAGGCGGCCCCGCTCTACAAGCACGTCGTGGCGGTACTGGGGAATCATGATCACTGGGATGGCGCCGCCGAGAACACTATGCTCACCATCCGGTCGTCTCTTCGTGATTACCCCAACGTGCACGTGTTGGACAAAGACACGGTCGTACTCGACGGCGTACGTTTTGTGGGGTGCACCCTTTGGACGCATGTTCCACCAAACGCGCTAATGTCCGTTCAAAACACGATTCGGGATTACGAACGCATCCGTATCGCCCAAGGGCAAGCCAAGTTGAACGTAGGAACTACGAACTACTGGCATACTCAAGAAAAAGCCTTTTTGGAAACGACCCTCCAGCAACCTTTTAACGGCCCTACGGTGGTCGTAACCCACCACGCACCATCGGCACAATCGATCGATGCGCGGTACAAAGAACACGCGAGTGCCGCCGCGTTGAACCACGGCTACCATACGCATTTGGATCAGTGGGCCAGTAGCCTCGGATTCGACGTTTGGATTCATGGTCACACCCATCATTCATTCCAGTACGAGTTCGGTCCTGGTCAACTGGTATGCAACCCACGCGGTTACGCGCCCGCCATGGTCAACCCCGATTTCAACGAGCGTTTGGTGCTGGATCCCTTTGTGTTGCATCGTCAACGTCGGCCCATCGAAAAAACGCAATCGTACGAAGATTTTTGGGCGACACCCGGTCCGACTTAAAACCGTGGCGCTGCCACCACACGCGATGGTCAACGTTCAATCAAGATGCTAGAATAGAGGTTTTGAAAGAACCATCATGCGTGAAACCACCAAGATGGTGCTTCCCGCCACCCGTCCGCGCAACCCGTTTGGGAAAGCTGCATTCACGGGCAACGCGGGTTCGCACCAGAAACCTCATAAGGCGCTCCGTGCCAAAGTTCGCCAAGATTTGCGCTCCGGCCGCTACGACAAAACCCCCTCCGGTTCGGAGGGGTTTTTCATTGGCTCACCATAGACGAAACATCCCGGGCAAGCTACAATGCAGCAACTATGCGCATTGCCCTTTTTTCGGATTTGCACCGCGAATGCTCGACCATCGAACTCGCATCCTACGTGAAAGACGCGGATGTGGTGGTGCTCGCAGGAGACATTGACGAAGGTCTCAAAGGCGTGGAGTGGGCCAAGTCCATCCCCAAGCCAGTTATTTATGTGCCGGGTAATCACGAATACGATTACGGCAACATTCCCGAATTGAACGCCGCGTACAACGAAGACCACGGCAACGTTACCGTGCTGCAGAACCGGCAACTCATCATCGACAACGTGCGCTTCCTTGGCTGCACTCTGTGGACGGATTTCGAATTCCATGGTTTCTTGGCCATGGACAAAGCTATGGACGCCTGCGAACGCGGCATGCCCGAGTACAAAATTACCCGCAACGGGGATCACAAGGTAACCCCCAAGGAAATTCAACGGATGCACCACGATAGCCGTGGGTGGTTGAAAATCATGTTGGACACTCCATTCGCGGGCGACACGGTGGTCATTACGCATCATGCGCCCCACCCCAAAAGTATTCTGCCTCGCTACAAGAACGATTGGCTGACCGCCGCGTTCGCCAGCGATTGCGAAGACCTCATGCATCGTCCTTTTCTGTGGATGCATGGGCATACCCACGAGCCCGTTGACTACTGGGTGGGCGATACCCGTGTCGTGTCGCACCCCCGTGGTTATTTCAATCGTAAAGACCAAGTCCCATTGAAATGGGGCAAACCCATGCTGGTGGAATCGTCGGTGGATATTCCCGCCAAACAACGCAAGCATCACATCGCGGGCGTGATTACCCGTCATCAACAAAAACCGCTAATCTACCAAAGCCAATGAACGAACCTACTTCCACGTCCTTCAAAGATTTCATCGAACTGTATCGTCGCACCGAAGAAGCTAACGCGCCGAACTCCGACTCCATTTGGCTACAATTGGAAGAATTGGCCCGCAAAGCGTTGAGCACGGCCCCCATTTACAAGAAGCCCCACGATGTAACGCCCAGCGATTGGGCCGAGGCTGAGCAGATGTTCGGGTACGCGGCGCACATGCTGGTCGGCAAAGAGGCCACCCACGTCCTGGGGTTCCTTCCTCTGGTCGTGGATGTCATGAGTGGCGCCCTGGAAGGCTTCCGCATGGCTAAAGATTTCACGCCTCTCTCCGAGGCCCTCGCTCAACGGTACGCGTTTCCGTTGAAGACGTACCCCTGCTGGATTGAGCACGCCACGCTGGAGCAATCCAATCCCAAAGACATTCAAACGTTGCTAACCGCCCTGGTTCAAGGCAAGAAACTGGACGAGCAATGGAATCGTCCCGATCAATTGCTCTGCGAAGAACCCTGCGTGCGTGTGTTCTATCTGCCTGTCGTGTTCGAGGTACCCAACGATCTCGCGCAAACGACCGACTACAGTTTGGACGACACCTACGAGGAAGTGGGCGATGGGGACGATGCGTTGGCCACCGCGTTCGAGACCGTATTTACCATGGACGGAGATTGCGATGTCCGCATCCAAGAATTCGACATGGGCGCCGCCGATGATGTTGTGCACGCTGCTCAAACGCAACGCGATTTGCGTGAAATCACCTCACGGTTGGAGATGATGAAGGCCGCCGTCTCGCAAAGGGATAACACCCAACACGAAGCCCGTGTTGAAATCCAATTGACCTGGGGCGCTCCGCAAGGAGCCCCTCTGGAGTCCTACGATACACCTGTCGTGCGATTTATTGCATGGGCTAAAAATGCTGACGATATCGTCCCCTCCCATATGGTCATGGGGGTTCACGTTGACCCTCGCCAGCCCGGGCAATGGGCGGGCGTCCTCGCTGACCTTTTGCAAGCATGCTATCGCGTAGGCTGGCCCAATGTGAACGTTCGCCAACACAGCGGAACGGACGCCATCCAATATTGGAACGAGGCCACCGCCTCCAAAACATTGCAGTAAGGAAGAAACGAACGTGCCCGCAGAAGCGGGCACGTTTATGGGCGCCTTGTCGTAGCCATGCATCAAACCGTCGCGGTCAACTTCTTATGAAGCGCTTCCACGATTTTAATCACCTCATCCGAAGGTTTTAACGCTTCCGTTACAGCCTTCATATCTTCCAGCAGAATATCTCCCGTACTGGTTTTGGGCATTTCACTCGACAGCGCCGCCTCCAGTTGGTCCACAAACTGACTTTCCTGTTCAGCTTCGGCTTCCGCCACCACCTGGCCCATTTGGGATTTAATGGCCTTGCCAGTCCAGTCGAACACATTTTCGATATAGCGTAGCGGGTGCCGTTCAGGAACCTCCATGCCCCATCTCCACTCCCACACCGCCGGAACATGCTTGGCGTCCGCGATGGTTTGCCGAAAAATATTGCCAGGGTTCACCCACCAGGTATCGCCCTGCAAAACACTGGGTTGCGTACGGTGCATGTGGCCGTTCACCAACAAGGCAACCCCTTCGATAGGATGCGGAGGCAACGAACCGGGATACGCGCCTTCAAACGCAATATCGTGATGGGTTATCCATACCACGGTGTCCGCGTCTTGCGTACCGGCCATGCCCACGACCGTAGAAGGAATGGTGTCGCCATGCAGCGTGGACCCCAGTGCTACACGTTTGCCTTGAAAAAGAAACGTGGCACCCACCGTGTTGGAATGATGCAGCAGACGAAGCGCTCCCGCTGCTTCCACCGCCGCCAACGCGGTGTCATCCGTTACATCCGTTGCCAGCAAATCGTGATTGCCGGGCAAACACAATACTGGATGTCGGGTTTTTCGCAACGCCTTAAACAACAAGGTCATCAACCGAGCTTTGCTGTCTTTGCTCTTGTCGAACAAGTCTCCCAAAATGACCGGCACCAAATTCAATTGGTTGGCTTTCTCGATGCCCTGGTCCAACTTGTCCACGGTTACGTCGATGATCGCGTACTCGTTTTCAACTCGCCGTCCCGGTTTTTGGCTCGTGATGTGCGGATCCCCGATAAACAGCAATCCATCCGCTTGCGCGTAATCCTGAATGATCATGCGATCTCCTCGTGTTGATGCGGCCAATGCTGCTGGCACAATGGGCACGTGTCGCCCACTTCGGCTCGTACCGACTCGTAAGCGGACTGCGCCGTTTGCAAGGCCGCCGCTGCACCCGCGTGGGCTTTTTCGGTCGTTTGCTCCGCCGCGTGCAAGGATACCAACCCCGAAACGGTATCGTCCAAGACTCGATTGGTTTCAATCGATGGCGATGTGGGCACCACCATGCTGCCCAACGCCCCTTCCAGCATCACCGCCCGTTTGTGCATTTGGGCCCATTGCCGCAACATGGACGCCATGCCGCTCAAATCCGGGAGATCCACCATTTCGGGGAATTCAACCGATGGTTCCAGATGGCATTTTCGTTCCGAGCGTTCCCAACGGGTCGCCAGGTCCACCATACCCTCCGATGGGACCAGCACCGGTTTCTCTGGCGGCTGTGCCAGAGAGTCTACGGCCTGAAGCCGTTGCGCCTGTTCGATGGCCGCCGACAACCCAACCAGCACCTTCAAGCGTTCCGCCGAAACCTCCAGTTCCAATCGTAGCGCACTCAATGCTTCCCCGGATGCCGCCAATCCTCCCGCTGGATAACGCTCATCCCAGGCGTCCAATTTTTGTTTAAGCGCAAGGTATTCTTTCTCGGAAGTGCGTACCGCCAATCGGTCGGCGTCCAACCAGCCTTTGTACTCTTTGAGCATCGTTCGCACATGGTCCGCCTCCAGACCCGCCGACAGCAACGCGGCCTGCTTCGTGTTGGGCTCGTTCAACAAAAACACGGGCATTTTTTGATGGCTCAATTGAATATCCAAGTCGTTCAAACGTTGAATATTCAGATGCTGCAACACAAAATCGGGTGGGTGCGTTTTTTCGGCTGGCTCCACACGCGGTGCGGCCATGCTGGGGTCCACGTAGGAGTACGTCGTTTTCCTGGCACCCTTGCGAACGCGAGTGCAAGTCAACACCTTCCCTCCCTCCAGGCCCATGGAAATAACAAAATCGCCATGGCCGTGCATAATCTGGCGGTCTGCTCCTTTTTGATAACAGAACGCGCGCAACGCATTCACGATGGCGGATTTACCAATGTGGTTGGGCCCCGACAAGACGTTGATGCCCGGCCCCAATTCCAGTGTGGTGTCCAAATGGGACATGAATCGTTGAAGTCGAATCCACCGAATACCCGGCGTAACATCGTCCGGCCACACCGATCCTCGGCTCTTACGTACTTCAATGACACCTTGCGCGTTTTTTCCCAGTACATGGCGGTCGGGAATGCTCGTGAACGCGCTATCATTGTGGTGGCTTATCAAAATGGCTTGGACATGAATCCGACTGGCCATGTCCGAAAGAATATCGGCGAAACGAGGTACACGATGCGGCTCGATCCAACAGTCGGGTTCGTCCAGCACCATGAACTTTCGCAACCCGGAACGCGCCAACGCAATAAACCGCAAGCCGCTGGACACGACGTTGGTCAACGACCCCCCGGTATCTTCGTAAATGTCCTGCGCGAACTCGCCTTTGCCCAGTTGAATATGCAACGCGGGCAATCCTTTTTCGGTGTCCAACTCCAACGAAATCGGATGCACGTTTTCGGGCAGCACGTCTTGAATCAACGCGGTGAGAAGCTGCTCGTACAGGCCCACGCTGCGTTGATGCACACGTTGCTGCAAGGTCAACATGTACGACTCCACCTCGGGTTGGCGTTCCAACCGATAACGCGCCTCGGCCACCGTCTTTTCCAAGGCGGCGGTTCGTTGCCGCCGCTCGGAGACCACCGCTTCAACGGCCGTGGCTTCCTTGATCGCCGCCGCCAATCGAGTAACCACAGGAGAAATACTGTCCTGCATTACTTTTGCTCGCCCAATAACGCTTGGGCTTCCTGAACATTGGTTACGTATAACTTAACCTGCTCTTCAAACATACGCACATGCTCGGCGTTGTCGCGATAGGTTTTCTCCGCAAGCGATTTGAGTTCGTCAAGGGAGTCCACCCCGAACAACTCTTTGGCTTTGGCCTTGGCTTCTTCCGCTTGTTGCCTCGCAATGCTAGCGGCGGTACGAAGCCGAATTTCGGTGTCCCTCGCCTTGTCGCGCAAAGCGATCGCATCTTGAAGACGTTTGGTAATTTGTGCATCTGCTGTCATACGTCCAGCCTATCGAATGCCCTCCCGAAAGGGAAGTCAACGCACCAGGGTGTCGAGAGGAGAACTCAGAGCACCCGCCTCCCCGGCAACGGCAAAGGATAACCATGCTCCCAAGCAGGTTTTTCTAGCGCAAAATATAAATAAATAGTATAATATGTCCATGAAACTCGCTACCAACACCGCAGCATCTGCTCAGTCTTCTTCCGAAGATACGCACAAATTTCAAATTAGTGCCAACGGTACGGCATTTCAAATTCTCTCGTCCGGTCTGTACTCCAACAAGATTGCGGCGGTGCTTCGCGAGTTGTCGTGCAACGCTGCCGACGCGCATGTTGCCGCTGGCAAAGCCTCCACGCCCATTGAAGTATTCCTCCCCACCGAATCGGACCCCAAACTCGTCATTCGCGATCACGGCCCCGGCCTTTCCCACGAGCAAGTTCTTTCTCTCTACACCACCTATTTTTCCAGCAACAAGCGGGATTCCAACGCGTTCGTCGGCGGGCTGGGCCTCGGCTCCAAATCACCTTTCGCCTACACCAACGCGTTCACGGTGCAATCGATTCACAACCATGTGAAACGGCTATATTCCTGCAATATCGGCGAAGATGGTGCGCCAACCGTAACCAAACTGCACGAAGAACCCACCACGGCTCCGTCCGGCGTGGAAGTTTCCCTGTTGACCGAACCTCGCGATCGTCTTCGTTTCCATCACGAGGCCGCGAATGTGTACCGCTGGTTTGATGTTCGTCCGCTGTTGAACACCAAGCCGGAGGAAGTGGTTTACACGGACGCATCGCTGTTCGACTGCCCGGCATACACCGTCCGAGGCCATTATTCCGACAAGACCATGATGGCCAAGATGGGCAATGTCGCCTATCCCTTGAGCATCGCCGACTTGGGCATTGCGGGCGACCATCCTCTTTACAGCATTTGCCTCGCCATCCCGCTGGTCATCAAGTCTCCCATCGGCCATTTGCAAGTTGCTGCCTCGCGCGAAGCTCTGCAATACGATCCGACCACAAAAAAGCACGCCTTGCAGTTGCTGCAACTGGCGTACCACGACATTGCCAAACGCATGTTGGCTGCCATGGACGCGCCGGAATGCACCACGCGTTTTCTGAAAGATGCCGCTGTCGTGGCGTGGGTCGCTCGCCATCTTCCTCCGTACGTTCAGGCCTCCACGCTGGCGCCTCTTCTGGATCAATTAGGTACGCCTGCTGCGACGCAAGCCAAGCTTGCGTTGTTGCAACCTGACGTTGCCATTCCCTCGTCCACCGGAAATGTATCCGGCTCCAACGTGTATTGGTACGACCTCCATATGGCGACTCGCAAGAACGTCGAAGCGGGTAAGGTGTCCCTTGGTGCGCGCAATGGGCATACCGTGTACGGCAGCGTCAAACTCGCCAAAAGGGAGCACACCTGCATCGTGGTTGCCGACGACAAGCACATCAGCGAGAAGGTGAGCAATTGGCGCAAGGAACGCGACCAGCCCTCCATTCTTCTGATCAGTCCAAGCGGCAAACCTCATCTGGCGGCTGCGCGCGCGCACGCCGACGCGATCGCCAAAGAGATGGGCGGTGTTCCCGTGTACCTGCTATCCCAATTGCCCGTAACGGTCGTGAAAATCAACAACGCAGTAAAGCGCGATTTCGTGGAAATTGACGACCGTCCCGTTCAAGTGTTTAACCTGTTTACGGGAAAGGTTACCACAGAACGCTTTGGCGATGTACCCGACTCCATGCGTTACCTGCTGGTGAAAAACACCGAAAACGGAAGCAAGGACGTGCAGTATTTTGTAGGCGACGGCCAATCCAGCAAGGCTTCCCTCAGTTTGGCGGATTTTGAACGCCAGACTCCATTCTTCGCTTGGAGCCGAGACGAAGCCAACGTCCAATGGAAGGGGCCAGAAGGCTGCCTGCTGGTGCGTCCCGTGGATCTCACGCGCATGAAGCTGCAAGATATTCCTCTGTTCCAACCCAGTCTGTTGACAGCCCTTGCCTCCCCCGACAACGCATCTCTGCGTGCGGCGGGTGCTCGACTGTGGGAAACCGAAAGCAAAGCCCAAACGTGGTACGCCAATCACAGCATGTCGGAGAAAGCCTCGGGTTGGATCGGGGATATGGCCCAGCTCATGGGTTCCGTGAACAAATCCCAAAAAACCGTCTTGCTTCGCTCGCTGTTGGAAGAAGCCAACGAATGGCCTCTGGTGGCGCTCCGTCAACGCCAGCCCACCAACAAAGAAGCGCAAGCGTACACGGCGTACGTGTGCTTGCGCGCCTTCGTAGGCACTGGTAATGGCCACGCCATGGCCACGATTTTGCCCGAGCCGTACTCCAACAAGCGGGTGCAAGAATCGTTTGTTGAGCGCCATCCCTTGGCCGCAAGCATCCACACCAATACGGTTCGGCAATGGCTGCAAAAGGGCACCACCAGCAATGCGCACATGGAAATGTTGTTGCGCGCGATGCTCGGTATTTGATGCGCACGATGGACGAAAAAGACCCTACAGTCCGTGGGGTCGCACCTTTCCAAAACGGAACAAACCCCGTACAATCAAGGCATGCCGGAAACCCCCGTATTTCATTTGACCCCCAACTACGCGCATGTCGTGGTGAACGGCGTGGTCCATCTGATTCCCAACGGCGATGTGCGGTTTCCATGGATTGTGCAAGCGTGCCTTCATCATGAATTTTCCATGGCCCGCGCCTTGCTCAATGAGCAGCCTGCGGACTCGGACGAAACGGCGACGCAATGGGCACTGGAGGTGGATGGTCTGCCCGAGGATGTCTATTACGATTTTCAACAAGCCTGCGCATTGGCCTGCGGGCAATTCCAATCCGATTCGCGCATCGAAAACGTGGTGGTCCGCAATGATGCGGGCACCCCGGCCTACTACCTAAAGAGGAACCCTCAATGATTCAACCTGTTGCCCCCCCGCCTTCTCCCCTGCGGACCTACGTTCTGCTGCATACCTACTTCAAATCGTTGCTCAACGGTGTCCAAGGCGCGCACGCAGTCGCGGCTCTTCTGGTCAAGTACCCCGAAGCCGATGGTTTGCCCCAAACCTGGGCTCGCGACCACAAGACGCTCGTGTTCTTGGATGGTGGCGTATCCCTCCATATCCATCAAACCATCGCATGGCTGAAATCCATGAGCAGCACGTCCATTCCCTGGGCTGCGTTCGTGGAAGACAGCGCCACGCTCGAAAACATGACCACGGCGATCGCCATTACGCTTCCCGAGTCGATCGCCAAAGCGTCGGACGAAGATGTGGATCGCGCAGAATGGCACAGCGAAGGCCCTCTGTGGGATGAACTGCAAGCGCTGGGCGTGGATCTTCTGACTTTGAACGCGACCATCGCATTC
>RRZT011140675.1_pt1 | contig 11649 bp, 7 predicted proteins | sample 2165551 | NCBI WGS metagenome assembly RRZT01 (sample SAMN10456910, study PRJNA506462) | wastewater metagenome | biome: wastewater; feature: sludge; material: wastewater sludge; isolation source: wastewater sludge with Escherichia coli K12::gfp cells carrying plasmid... | place: USA: Moscow, Idaho ... | reverse complement strand
GTACCCCCAACCGGGTTCGAACCGGTGTCGCCGCCGTGAAAGGGCGGTGTCCTAGACCACTAGACGATGGGGGCCCAATGGGCTTTCAACCCGCGTTCCGAACGTTACCGCTTGGTGGAACTCCATAAGCTTAGCCAGTGACCCGCAGATCTGTCGAATTGAGAGTGTGTGCACTGAGTCACGAGCCCTCCATGTGTCACGGGCCAGCATTGGAGTCTCGATAACCCTGGCCCGGTGTATGGTGCACGTCATTGAGGCCAAAACTCAGGGAAGTCACCTAGCCTTAGATATATGGGAGCGTTTTCTTCACTTTCCTTATCCTCATTTTCTTCGTCCCTTATGAACTTTTTGCCTGCCTGGCTTCTGGATATTCTTCCCGGCGCCGTCGATGACGGAACCGTGGATGATGGCACGGACCCTTCCGTGGTTGATCCTGCTGCTGTTGACCCGTCCGTCGTCGACCCTTCTGTTGTCGACGACGGCGTCACCACCGAGGCAGTTGTGGACGCCACCGTCAGTCTTGTATCGATTTTCCTGGGCATCGGCGCTGGCATCATTGTTGGCCTTCTTGTTGCTCTTGCGGTGCAGACTCTGGCGCGCTTCGTCATGCGCAACAAGCCTTTCGTGCTGGAGATTATGAAGCCAATGAGGATGCCATTGCGGTTGTCCTTGGCTCTGGCCGGCGGCTGGCTCGGCATGATGATTGTGTGGAGCGATCCGGCCACAGATGAACGGCTACAAACACGCACGTCGGCCGAACATGCTTTTCTTGTGGCCCTCATTCTTGCGGTGACCTGGCTTATCGTCTCGGTGGTGAACGGGATCGAGCGATCGATCCTTAACCGCATCAAGGAAACGGGCGAGTCGCGCTACCGCCGCACCCAGACGCAGCTGGAGATCCTCCATCGCATCATCTCGGCGGCGATTTGGATCGTGGGTGTCGGCCTGGTGCTCATGACCTTCGAGTGGGGCAAGACGCTTGGCGGCGCGCTGTTTACGTCGGCGGGCTTGCTGTCCGTAACCGTTGGTATCGCGGCGCAGGCGACGCTCGGAAACGTGTTCGCAGGCCTCCAACTCGCGTTCTCGGATTCGCTGCGCATGGGCGACATCGTCATCTGGCAGGACGAGTTCACCACGGTTGAGGAAATCACGCTGACCTACGTGGTTCTTAAGGTGTGGGATGGGCGCCGCCTCATCGTGCCGTCCAAGGAGATGACCAGCAAAACGTTCGAGAACTGGACTAGGCGCGCCCCTGACCTGCTAGGACGTGTGGAGTTTGAACTTGATTGGGACACTCCGATCACGGAGATGCGCGCGGAACTGGGCCACATCCTAGCTCGCACCGACATGTGGGATGGCGATACCGGCATCCTCCAGGTTCTCGATGCCACCGGCGGCAAAATCAAGATTGGTGCGCTGCTCTCCGGCCGGACCTCCGCCGAACTCACCGACCTCAAGTACTACGTGCGCGAGGAATTGGTGAAGTGGATCCAGTCGAAGGCACCGGACGCCGCGCCACACACCCATATCGTTGCTGATGAACATGATGATGGCGACGACGGCGAAGCCATCGCAACTGATTCCGATGGTAAGAAGTTGCTGGTTGCCGGCGCACACACCTCAGTCACGGAGGTGGCGAAGGATGTAGACGGGGCGCAAGCGAAGAAGGAGAAGGTTGGCGGCACCGCTGGAAAGAAGCTAAATGTCCAGGTGGTGTTGTCGGACGACGCAGAGAGCTCAGCTGACGACTTTGAGGAATCTTCGTGGCCGAGTGTCGCGGACGTGACAAAAACGCAGGTCATTGACTTGGCCGAGCTCACCGACATGGTTCCCGATCGAGTACCGATGCTGGAGCGGGAGGTGGCGGACCCCGTCGTCGCCGGTGCTCCCACCGGACGAGCGGCGGGGCACGAGTCCTCAATTTTCACGGGGTCGTTGCAGGCCGAGAAGCGGCGCCAGGAGTTTTCCGGGCCGGGCGAGGCAGCGTTCCGCGAGCGCAATGCCGCCTTGGAGAAGCGGAAGGCGGTCGAAACGGGCAAGCTGCCGGTGGTTGAGGGCAAACCGGAGTCAGAATGAAGTCGGGTCCTCATGAAGTCGAGTTCTCCCAGAGGTGAGTAACCGCTGGAAGGCCCGTGTCTGAACTTTCAGCTTCGCCAGGAGACTCGATGTGTGAAATACGTACAGATCGGGCACGCTCACGAAGCTGAAATCTGACCCACATGGACTTTGTGCCCGCTCAGGGTCCACGATTAAGGGGTGACTGAGAAACCAATGCTTCCCCAGACGGACGGTGAGTGGTGCGCCGTCTTGACCTTCGATCTTTCATACACGCGTGGCTGACGGGACGGGTGTGTCCGCGTCGCAGCTGCAATTAAGAACGCGGGTGACGTGTGGGTAGTGTCCTCGTTGCTTTCTGGTCCCTGATCGTCGTCATGGTTGTGGGCTACTTGTTGGCCCGTTATGGTTTGACGCGCCCCGGCGCCGACAAGGCGCTCACCCGTATCATCTTTGCTGGCGCGATGCCGTCCATGCTCTTCAATACGGTGGCCCACTCCAACGCGGGGGAGGTGTTCTCGGGTGGCGCGCTTACCAGCGTGTTAAGCGCGATTATCCTGGTGATCATCTACACGGTGGTGGCAAAGCTGGTGTTCAAGATGCGCGGCGGTGAGGTCACCATCGGCGCACTCTGTGCCTCGTACACCAATGCGGGGAATCTGGGTATTGCCTTCCTTGCGGCGATCGCGGGCGACGCCTCGGCCGCCGCTCCCATCATGGTGTTCCAACTGTGTGTCATGGTGCCGATTTCGTTTGCCATCCTTGACCGTCAGACGGATAAGCGTGGACGGAGTGTGTGGCGCACCATCGTCGCCCCGTTTACGGCGCCACCGGTTGTGGGTGTGCTTCTTGGGTTGTTCTTCGCACTGACAGGCGTGCCTATTCCCGCGGTGATTGCGGCGCCTGTCGATCTTCTCGCTGGCGCCGCCGTTCCCATGATCCTCATTGCGATGGGTATCTCCTGGCGCGGGGCGCATATTCCCCGAATCGGCAAGGAATCGGCGCCGCTTTTCTTTGCCGTCTTTCTGCGGTGCATCGTCGGTCCGGTACTCGCCTTTGGGCTTGGTACCGCCTTCGGCCTGACGGGTACCCCGCTCATGGCTGTCACCATCGCGGGAGCATTCCCGGTGGCCAATAACGTGTTCACGTATGCGCATCGGTACGACGTCGGCGTGGAACTCGCCCGAGATGCCAACATCATTTCGACTCTGCTTAGTCTCGGCGTTACCCTCCTCATCGCTTTCCTTTTCCATAGCGTAGGTGGTCTCGCATGAGTTCGCAGTCCTCTGTTCCGGCCGGTCGCGGTGGTGGATCGGGTGGAAGCGGTCGCGGTCCCGTGGGCCCGTGCGGTCCTTCCGGTGCTGGACTTCCAGGGCGTGGGCGGGCAGCGCGTTTTGCCCCGTTCCTCATGCTGGCCTCGGGTGTGTCGATGTATGTGGGTGCATCGCTTGCCGTGGGACTCTTTGCAGTGGCGCCCGCGATTGCGGTCGCGTGGGGTCGTGTGCTGGCAGGCGGAATCATTATGTTGCTGTGGCGGCGCGCCGTGCCTCGGACGCCCGAAGGGGCCTTCGACTGGCGCATGCTCGGCAAGGCGGCGATCTTCGGGGTAGTCCTCGGAGCCATGAATCTCTGCTTCTACTTCGCGATCGACAGGATCGCGCTGGGCACGGCTGTGGCTCTTGAGTATCTTGGCCCGGTCATCTTGGCTGCGCTCACCGGACGGGGATGGAAGGTCCGGCTGGGAATCTTCCTTGCCGCAGCGGGAGTTTTTCTTATCTCGTGGGCCGGCGTGGATATGAGTGATCCTCGGGTTGCCGTGGGCGTGGGCTTTGCCTTCCTCGCGGGACTCTTCTGGGCGTTCTATATCTGGTTGGGCCGAAAGATCGCCGTTGACGGACACGGCTTGGATTCCCTTGCCTGGGCGATGGCCGTTGCTGCGCTGGTGTATCTGCCGATTGGTGCACCGGGCCTCGGGCCTATTTTTGCCGACTGGAAGCTGCTGCTCTTTCTTGTTTGCGTGGGAGCGATGTCGTCCGCGCTACCGTACGCCATCGATCAGGTGGTGATGAAGGCGTTGCCTGCCGCCACCGTGGCACTGCTTAACTCGTTGCTCCCGGTTACTAGTCTGCTGGTTGGGCTCATCATGCTGGCTCAGGTTCCTAACTGGGCGGAGGTTGGCGGCCTGCTGTTGGTTTCAGCGGCTGTGGCCCTCGCGACAGCGCCGGAGAACCCGCGAGATACACGGCGTAAGTGAGGCGCGCGAGTGCAACATGAGTGAGGCATATAGGTGGGGCGTGAGCGAGACGTGCAGGCGTGCGACATGGGTGCGGTGTGCAGGCGGGGCGTGAGCGAGGCATATGGGCGGCGATCCTCGCGGTAGGAACTGCGGGCGTCATGGTACTGTGCGAGTCCGCCCGCCCGCGTACCATCAACCCTTCCCAAAGACGTAACGATTTCCGAAACACGTAACGCATTTTCCGTGGGAAAACCTGTCACTCGTATAGAAAAACGTCACTTGTTTGCCGAGTCTGTGATATCTGCACCTTTGCCAGGCCCGTGACGTCCGCACCTTTGCCAGGCCCGTGACGTCCGCACCTTTGCCAGGCCCGTGACGTCTGCACCTTTGCCGGGCCCATGACGTTAGCAGCAGGCCAAGACCTATTGGCGCAATCTCTTGGTTCCGGGGGACAATGGACGTCATGCATGGTGAGTACAAGGTTCCCGGTGGCAAGCTGATCGTTGTTGATCTGGATGTAGCGGACGATAAGTTGAGTAACGTCCGGCTATCCGGAGATTTCTTCCTGGAGCCGGACGAGGCGCTGGAACGTATTGTTGGTGCACTTGAAGGGGCTCCGGCCGAGGCGAGTGCGGCGGTTCTCGCGAAGAGGGTCGACGACGCCGTCGACCCCGGCGACGTACTTTTCGGAATCACCTCCGAGGGCGTCGGTATTGCTGTTCGCCGCGCGCTCGGACTGGCGACGAGCTGGGACGATATCGATTTTGACGTGATCCACGGGCCCGTCGTCCACCCGATGATCAACGTGGCGATGGATGAGACACTGCCGGAGGATGTGGCCGCGGGGCGTCGCAAGCCCTTCATGCGCATCTGGGAGTGGAATGCCCCGCAGGTGGTTATTGGTTCGTTCCAGTCCTATGAGAACGAGATCAATCAGGAGGGTGTGGATCGTTACGGTATCACGGTGTCCCGGCGCGTCACCGGTGGTGGCGCGATGTTCATGGAGCCGGGTAATTGCGTGACCTACTCGCTGGTCATCCCCACGTCACTTGTGGACGGCCTGAGCTTCGAGCAGTCGTACGCATTCCTTGACCAGTGGGTGATGGAAGCGTTGGAGAAGGTGGGTGTCAAGGCCCATTACGTCCCGCTCAATGACATCGCTTCCGAGGTGGGTAAGATCGGCGGGGCCGCGCAGAAGCGTTGGGCGAATGGGTACATGGTGCATCATGTGACCATGTCCTACGACATCGATGCCAACAAGATGATGGATGTGTTGCGCATCGGCCGCGAGAAGATTCGTGACAAAGGCACCCGCAGCGCCGTCAAGCGCGTGGATCCCATGCGGTCGCAGACGGGCATGGAGCGCGAGGACATCATTGATGTGTTCCTCAAACACTTCCAGGAGAAGTACGATGCGACGCCGGGTGAGATCACCGAGGCCGATCTGGAGAAAGCGGCCCAGCGTTGCGAGGAGAAGTTCGCGCGGCCAGAGTGGGTGCACCGGCTTCCGTAGATAAGGGTGCTGTGGGTGCGGGGTGTCTCGTTCGTAGGTGGAGGGCGTCGTCGTCGACCTCAATGGTGCTGACCAAACGGGCCTAATATCGCCGATGCCGAGCGAGGGATAATCCAGGGAAAACATCCGAATATTTCCTTTGATTGCCACGGTTTTCCATGGGTACCGTCAGAGATTGTCGGGGATTTCGCATCAAACCATCCGGTGAATTGCCTGAAAGAAATCTGAATTGGCTGGCTTCAGGGCTTGTTGTTTGGGTCTAAGGGTACTAGCGTCAAAGGATAGATGGTGATATACCGCATCATCTCGTCGACTGAAGGAGGCCACCATGGCTCATGAAGGCATCTTTGACAAGGCAAGCGGAAAGATTAAGGAAACGGCTGGAAAGCTGACAGACGATAAGGGTCTGGAGGCTGAAGGCAAGCTTCAGAATCTCGAAGGCAAGGTGAAGGACGCCGCGCAAGGCGCCACGGAGAAAGCTAAGGATTTCGCTGAGGACGTCAAGGCGGGAGCTGGCGCGGTAGCAGACCGCGTCAAGGAAGCCCTGAAGAAGGACGGCGAGTAACACTACTGCGAACTCCGCCGTTCCCCGATCTTCGGATGCGCGCGAGGTTCTGATCACCGATCGTGTTGGCGAGCGTGAACGCCAACGCTAGCCTTGCGGTTTGCGTGAGACCGCTCGGCGCCCCCATGGATGGCCCGCATGACCTGCGCTATTAGCAGGAATGCGGGCCATCTGGCTTGTCGGCCCGGCTTGCTAGGCAACTCTTGTCGGTTCGTATCGCGTGGAACTGTCGCACTGTCGCGCTGTTTTCCGGGCCGAGTGCTGGTTGTTGCGTCCTCCCTCAGACGTTCACCGAATGATCGTGCGCGAACGAATGCGAGAAGTTTTCCCATTCGCTGTGAAACTTGCCCAAGTTGTCACCACCGCCAGTGGCTGTACTGGCGGTATTGGCGCTAACCCCGGCATCGGCACTGGTGTCAACCTCGGCACTGTCCCCAACCTCGCCACCAACCCCGGTACTGTCCCCAACCTCGCCACCAACCCCGGTACTGTCCCCAACCTCGCCACCGGCGCCGCCGTCGTCAAATGTGGAAACACCGTCCCCGACTACCTCCGCCAGATCTGCGAGGATGCTGCGCGCGGCGATGTCTGCTCCGGTGAGGAGTGGCGAAGGGATGCCTGGGGCGGCGCCGATGGCGCTACCCGGCTGGGTACTGGAGGCAGGAATGCCGAGAACCAGGACGTGCGGATCAGCGGTGCCGTCCGCCGCAACGAGGGCCAGCGGAGCCTCCGGGGCGGTGGGTGGTACGGCTTCGATGCTCTGAGTGGCGACCGTTTCAGTGACTGCTCCATCCACCCGGTTCGTGCCGTCGGCGTGACTTCCGGCAGAGTCAGAGCTTGGATGGGTAGGCGAACCAACGGGGCCCGCCGATGAAGCATCCACCGGCAACCGATGAATACGCGCTCGGCCGGTTGCCAACAGCGACTGAATGAGAGGGTCGCTGGTGTGGGTGACATTGCCCTTGGACATGCGCGCCTCGATGAAGGTATGCGCATCCACCTGCACGCCCGTGATCGGCGACAATGCCGTGAAGCACCGCCGAAACTCGTCAATCTCCACGGTCGAGAGCGGACCTACAAAATGCACGAAACCGGCCTCGATGAGGGCGATCACCTGACGCACGCGGCCGGCGGGTGGACCGCTGGCAAGGAAGATGCTGTTCGATTCGAACCAACCGTGGACTTCGGTGACTGCCGAGCGTCCCTCGATGAGTCCCTTCGCGATGAGCTGGGCCACCCGGCCGCGCAACGCCGCCATCGCGAGATTGACGGCCTGCCGCGGGCTCTCCAGGGGATGGGCGATGGCGTTGAGCTCAACCTCAATGAAGTCAGCGACGTACCTGTCCCACTCCTCCTCGCTGACCCGCCTGCCCCCGGTGGGTCGTAGCAGGTGGTCGAGGCGGAAGGCCTCCGGGTGCCCTTCGGGTCTGTTGATATGGGTGGCGAGTATTTCGTCGATTCGGTTGTTCACGGCTGATACTGCGTCGACGACGGCGCCCGCCTCATCAGTTCCGTTACGGACAGTCCGGCCCGAGTTTGGATCTATACCAGTGCCCGCAATTACCGCGCGCAGATCCTCTCGCAGCGCGTCGATGCCTGCGGAGATTGCCTTCGGATCACGAGCGGCGAGGGCCGCGGCGAAGGCGTAGCCGAACTCGGCCGCGATGCTTGGCCACACGTCCCGTCCAAAGCGCAACGGTTTGACGGTGTGCTCCAGGGAGTCAAACCACTCCGGGGTAGCGAACACTGCCTGCCCATAGCGTGGCTTGCCCTGCGGCCCCGCCAGGCCCTTGGCGCGGTAGGGAACTCCGCGGCGCGAGACAGCCCAGAGTCGCGGTTCTTTGCCACTTGGTATATATCGGAGCCGCCCGAGCGCGTCGCCCGGCACCGGCTCGAAGCGCCCGCCTCGGGCCGCGGTGAGCTCCGCGACCACGTCAAAGAAGTTGGCCCCAAGGCCTCGGACAATGCAGTCCTGCCCCGCGGGCACCCGGTGCCACGGCCGCTCGGAGGGCATCCCGGGTTCGATGTAGCGCAGCCCGAGCCGCTTGGAACCCTCAATAAAGGTGCGCACGGATGGACTCGGCGTGGCCTGCACCATCCCTTGCGCCAGCACGACCATTCGCCCCCGGAGCCTCCGCCCGTTGGCCAGCCGTACCGTGCGAACGTGACCGGTGACGTCGTCTTGCGTCGTGCCGTCGTCGTCCTTGGTGAGGTGGCCACGTACTGTGCCCGCGCCGTCGCCCTCAATCTCTTGAGCAACCCCGATGACCCGCTCAACCGAGACGAAACCGGCGGCCTCGGCGCGCGCCAACTGTTCGGCGTAGTAGACGCCCTGGAGGCGCCGCGACGAGAAGGAGTCGGGGGTGAGGCCGCGCGCTTCCTCGACCACCCAGGGAAGCTCGTGCGTGCCGCGTTCGGCCACCTCGCGGACCCATTCGACGAGTGTGGGGCCGCCGCCGAGCGGGCCGTCAATGGGGGTGGATTCGTCGGGGTAGAGGGTGGTTTCGGAGATGGGCGTGTTGTTGAGGAACTGACCGGTTTGGTCGGTTCGCCAGGTTGCGCCGGGGCCCACTTCGACGGCGTCGACGACGGCGACCCGCACCAGCGGCTTCTCGGGTCTTTCCCTTGTACTGCCGGCGGTAGCTGTACCGATGTTGCCAGTATCCGCGGTGCTGTCCTTCGCGGGTTTTATGGGTTTTATGGGTTTTGCGGGTTTCGTGGTTGCCGGGTCCGAGCATTTAGTCAGCCGGGCCTGCTCAGTAAGCCGTGCTGTTAGGCGTTCGATGAGCGCGACCGCGGGTGGGCCGCCGCCCACTACTACCACGTCGAAGTGTTCCGAAGGTCGTTCAGTCATGCTGTCTTTCCGAATCTTGCATGTGGGGTCGCATGCAACTCTACGTTGTTTGCTGCTGGCTGTTGGGTGAGGCTTGCTGTCGGCTGTCGGCTGTCGGCTGTCGGCTGTCGGCTGTCGGCTGTCGGCTGTCGGGTGGCTTCTGGATGAGGCTGGCTGTGAGGTGGGGCTTGCTGCTGGCTGAGCTTGGTTGCTAGGTGAGCCTCGCTGTTGGGTGAGGCGATCTGGAAGGCGTCGCCGCCCGTTATGTAGTGTGGCGTCCTGCTGTTTCAGCCGTTCGTCGCTCCGAGTGAAGTCCCGTGCCCGGTATGGCAGGCTCGCCGAGGCTCAGCATCAAGCGATTGGCCCAGGAGAAAAAGGCGACGGCGAGAATCGCATCGCCGATCTGCTCCGGGGTGAGGCCAGCAATAATGAGCCGTTCGACATCCACTGTGGCGGCCCGGGGGATGAGCTGGGAAAGCCGAGCGGTGAAAAGGATGAGAGCATTCCACCGCTCGTCCTGTCCTTCCGCCAACTTCTCCACGTCACTCGGCAACCAATTCTTGTCGCGGGTAAGGGAGACGGCAAGGAGGCGGTTCACATCCTCGGGGCGCTTGGTCTGGAATGCAGCCTTCCGCGCGTGCACCGAGGCGCAGAAAATGCAGCCGTTAACCTTGCTGGTGACGGCAGCGGCGAGCTCCCGCTCGCCGCGGGGCAGGCCATTCTCGCCAAGGAAGATCGCGTTGTCGAGGGCACTACGAGCCTTGAGCACATTCGGCACCAGCGAGAGCAGACGGAAGTACTCGGAGTTGGCGGCAGCCTTCGATGCGAATGAGTCGCGCTGTGCATCGGTCAGCTCGTTGATGGAGGGTGGGGTCACCCATGGCTCCCAATCGAGCACGTCCATGGTGAAGTCGGTGGGGATGAGGCTGCCTTGCGTGGTGCGAACTTTCGGTGCAGGCGTGCGGCCTGCGGCGACTGTCTGGCGGTTGAATGGAGTGAGCGGGGCTGGCTCCTTGGGGATCAGCGTTGCCGACCCGGCCGGGTCCAGTGCGGCTGGGTCCCGTGGTGTTGAATCTTGCGGCACCGAGTCCTGCTGTGCGGCGGAAGTGGCGGACTCGTCCGTGAGCAGGGTGGATACCTCTGGCGTTCCATCCGCGAGCAATGTGTACCCATCAATCACCCGCACGAGGGTAGACGTGTATGCCACGATCTGGCTGATAAGCACGATCTCTTCGGGTGTCACACCTGCAAGCTGCAGCGCGTATTGGTCCTCTGGTTCCACGAGGCCGGGAGAGACCGTGATGAGGTCGACGTGCTCAATGATCGCTTCCAGTTTGAGGTCCTGAGGGAGTTCCTCGCCGAGGAGCGTTGGATCAGCAAGCACACCATGGTGCTGCGCGAGCACCTCGTTCCCCTGCCTCCTTGCCGCGATCGCAGCCAACGCGTGCCGCACCGGCTGTGTTAGCACCTGATCATCAAGGTAGAGGGCTCGATAGCTCTCGGCGAGGTGCGTGACAACGTCAGGCCGCGCATTCAGCAACTCCTTGGCGGCAGCACTGAGTTGAAGTACCTCAGCTAGATGCAGCTCCCCATCGGATTTCAACTTCTTACCCGGCTGTGATACTTCATCCTGTTGTGGCCTGGGGTGTGGGGTGGTGAGGCTGTCAAGTCTGGCACCTTCTACACCGTCTTGCTGTGGCCTGGGGTGTGGGGTGGCGAGGTTGTCAAGTCTGGCACCTTCTACACCGTCTTGCTGTGGCCCGGGGTGTGGGGCGGTGAGGTTGTCAAGCCTGACACCTTCTACACCATCCTGTTGTGGCCTGGGGTGCGCGGAGTCCTTCAACTGCCTGTTCTCGTTGAGGTTGCGAGTGATGGCCATGATCTCTCTCCTTTGTTTCTCGAATGGGTGTTGTGAGGTAAGTGGAAGCGGAGGACTCCTTCATCGTGGTGAACCGTCAAAGACGGGGCGAGCCACCAAATACGGGGAGAATCATCAAAGGATTGAGTTTTTTGGAAAGAATTGAGCCGCGAGGACGTGTCAAAATGCTCAATTCTTTCCATTTTCCTCATTTCTTTGGGAGTGGGAAGGGCGTGTGGGGTGGATGGCAACAGGAAGGGCGTGTGGGGTGGATGGGAGTGGGAAGTCTTTGGTAACAGGAAGGGCGTGTGAGTTGGTGAGTACGACGAACGTGGCACTGAATGGCTACGAGAGCGTTCCCTCCGCCTATATAGGCGCGTAGCCCGCTCTCATAGCCATAAAGTTCAACACTGTGTCAGCGCAGCAGATAGGCCCCTCCGTTCAGACTGTTCTTGCCATTTAGACTCCCGCTGCCCAGCTTGCTCCTCCCGCTGCCCAGCTTGCTCCTCCCGCTGCCCAGCTTGCTCCTCCCGCTGCCCAGCTTGCTCCTCCCGCTGCCCAGCTTGCTCCTCCCGCTGCCCAGCTTGCT
>RRZT010350370.1_pt1 | contig 11650 bp, 6 predicted proteins | sample 2165551 | NCBI WGS metagenome assembly RRZT01 (sample SAMN10456910, study PRJNA506462) | wastewater metagenome | biome: wastewater; feature: sludge; material: wastewater sludge; isolation source: wastewater sludge with Escherichia coli K12::gfp cells carrying plasmid... | place: USA: Moscow, Idaho ... | reverse complement strand
GAATAATCAAATGCCCAAAGTGATTCATACGTCTTAGTAGTAATTAAAAAATCACTTACCTTTAAACATTTTATAATGTTTTCTTCATCTAAATTAACTTCCATTATATTGGGCTTACTACTTATATTTTGAAATTTATTTAAAATATTTTTTCTATAAGGTGTATTAATTTTTGTAGCTATAATTAATAATATTTTATCATTTTCTCCAACTTTGCAAATGTATTCATCAACTACTTTTTCCCATACCGAGTAATCATCTTCAAGGTCAGGAATAAAGAAATATATTTTAAAATTATTTTCGCGCAAAATCTTAAGTTCTTCAAAATCCTCTGTTTTATTTTCTACGTAAAATTCATCAATAAAAGACTTAACTTTTCCAGTAATACAATTAATATGTTTTTTTATTTTATCATCATCCCAATGCCACCATTTAATACTATTTAACCTTGTTATTGTCTCTTCATCAAAACGATATTTGATAATTTTAGCAGGATTACCACCTACTACTGCATATGGTGGTACATTTTTTGTTACGAGGCTATTAGCACCGATAACAGCTCCGTTACCTATTGTTACACCACCCATTATTGTTGCATAAGCTCCAATAGTAACATCATTTCCTATTATTATCTTACGTTTATGATTTATTTTACTTTCGATATTATCATTAAATATAACCTTCCAAGGATATGTTGAAACAGATAAATAATCGTGATTAAGACCAATATTAAATTTAACGCCATGGGCAATAGAAGAGTAATTACCAATCATAATATTAGCTGGAAGATCACTCTCAATAGTAGAGTCTACAACATAACTACAAGTTCCAAGTAATAGAAAATTATATTTTAAATATTGCTTTCCATTAGCAAATATCTTTCTTATCTCTTTTTTATATGTGTTATCAGAAAATTTTATTGATATAATAATCACACCCTGTTAGTTTTGATTTCAATTAGCAAATTTGATAAAATCTGATTTTCTTTGTTTTTTTCCAATAAATTTATAGCACTGTCTTTATCACCAGTTTTATATAATAAAAGTGCTAAAGCATATACAATTTGAATGTTATCAGGATATTTTTTATATGTTTATAATAATAATCTTATACTTTCCTTTACCATCCCACTATTAAACATAGTAATAGATATTTGTATTATATTTTTTGTTTTATTAAGACTTAAATCATTAATTAAATAAAATAAATCTTCAGAATCTATTTTTAGGTTGTTTAATGCTTCTGTTAAAATCACCATTTCTTTTTCACTTATTTTATTTTCATCTAATAATGATATCATCTTTGAAATATTTTTATTAATTTCATCATCAATTTTTATTTTATTTTTTATAATAAACAACCACTGATATGCTTCAAAATTAAATGAATCATCAATTAATGAGCATTTATTCATTTTATCAAGAAAGCTCTTCGTTCCGTCATCCTTCTGACTGAAACGTCTACCATGTTTTATTATTTTATATCCGCTTTCATCAATTTTTTTTCAATTTCTTTTAAAGTGAAAAATCTTATTGTTTCATTTTTCAACGTTTGATTTTAAGAAAATCCCCACTCTCCTTTAAGCAAACCTCTAACCACTTCAATGTGCTGTGTATTTTTTATACTTATAATTATTTGTCCATCATCTTTTAAATATGTTTTAATTTTTTTCAATAAAGATGTTGGTTCATATAAACATTCTAAGATATCACCTAAAATAATATAATCAAAAAAATTCTCAGGGTAAGGAAAAACAAAATTTTCAACATCACCTGTTAATATTTCCGCAAAATTACCTGCCACTAAGGCAGCTTGTTTATTTTTTTCAATTCCATACAATATAGCACTTGGGTTAATGTTTTTAATTTCCAGTAAAGTACTGCCAACGCCACAGCCAATTTCTAAAATATTTAATTTTTCTGAAGCTAGATTCATAAATTCAATAATATCTCGTCTACATATACCTACATATTCTAAATCCAACGACCATTTTTCATTAAACTTCTCTTTATTTTTATTTAACAAGGTATTAAAAGCTACCACGTTTTTTTTAAATGAAACACTACCGAAATGATGTATAAAAACGCTTTCACATAATATTAAATCATATCCTTCTAATAAAATCCTTATAGATAAATCATCATCCTCATAGTTTCCTGGTGAAAAGATTTCGTCAAGAACTCCTATCTTATCAAGTATTTTTTTTCTGATCAACAGACAAAATCCGACTAATTTAATTTTTTTTGTTATCTTATTTTTAAATTTTCGAAAAACTTCATTTGCAAAATCATTAATTTCTTCTTCTTCTTTATATGATATCGCAATTTCTTGACCTGGAGCCGAATTAGTTACAGGGCCAACTGCCCCATATTTATCGTTGCTATATAAAGTTTTAACCATATTTTGAAGCCACTTAGGGGTAACTATAACATCATTATTTAGTAGTAAAATTTCAGTACCTGTTGCAACTTCAATTCCTTGATTACAGCCTTTAGGAAACCCTAAGTTCTCTTTATTTAATATTAGCTTTAAATCATCTTGTTTCTTAAGCCATTCTACTGTATTATCTGTTGAAGCATTATCAATAACAATAATCTCATAAGTCCCCTTATCAGTATATTTTCTTATACTTTCAACAGCTTTAATAGTATATTCTAGTTTATTGCAAGTTAACATTATGATACTCGTCATCATATCAACCTAGTTCCCCTTTTAACTCAGCCAATAATTCCTTTGTGCTTTTATCACTGCTTGATTGGCTTTCCAATAACTTAATAGCACTATTTTTATCACCATTTAAGTTCAGTATATATGCTAAACTATATACAATTTCTAAATCATCATTATATTTTTTGTATGCATGTATCAAAAATTCAAGTGCTATTTTACTTTCTCCTTTTTGATACAAATTAACTGCAATAAAAATTATGACAGCAGTTTTATTAATTGTAGTTACTTCTATCAAATTCAATAATATTTTAGTAGTTATATTTTTATCAATTATAAATTTCATTATAGAAATGAAACTATCTTCTTTTGCAGTTTCATTATCAATCCTTCTTAATAAATATGCCAATTCTTTTTCGTCATTACCATCAATAATATATTTTTTATCAGCTTCAACAAACCATTGATATGCCATAAAATCATCTACATTATCGATAATATTACATTTTAGCATTTTTTCTAATAGAGCTTTTCCACTTTCACTTATCCCAATATCATTACCAACATACTTTTTTACATTATATCCTGCTTCATCAAACATTTTTGTAATTTCAGTTTGCGTGAAAAATCTTAAATGTGTTTCATCTAAAATTCCTGCTTTAGTATAAGTCCAATAACCATTCAATAGCTCTTCAATTATTGTCCAATGTTGAATGTTGGGAATGCTTGCAATTATTTTGCCATCTTCCTTTAAATATGGTTTTATATTTTCTAAAACTTTTTGAGGATTATATAGATGTTCTAAAACATCACCAAAAATAACATAATCAAAAAATAGCCTTTCATATGGCAAATCACCATTTTCAATGTCTGCCGATGATACATTAGCAAACATTTTAGCAATATTTGCTGCGTTTTTATTTATCTCAATACCATAAAGATTGGCTGTGTTGTTTCTATTACTAATCTCTAATAAAGTTCCTCCACAAGCACAACCTATTTCTAATATATTTATCTTATTTAACTTTAAATTCATCATATTTAACAAATCAAACCGACAACCATTAGAATAGAAGAAATCAAACCCCCATTTTTTTATAAAGTTTGAATAAGATTGCCTTAAAAAGGGCTCTCCCAAATTAAAAACATAAGTATCAGCTGATAAAATCAAATTATAGCCTGCTAAAATTAATCGGCATGATAAATCATCCCAAATAGCCATATTTTCCATATTATAATCAAATTTACCAACATCATTGACAACTTCTTTTTTTAACAATAAACAACTTCCATGCAATGAAAGTCTCTTTGAGTAAATATGTTTATTATTATTCTCTATCATTTTTGAATACTCGACTAAGGACTCCTTACCTTTGCAGCCATCCATAGCTTGGCCCGCAATATTATTAAATAATGGACCTACTGCACCAACTTTATCATTTAGTACAAATGCCTCTAACATCTTATCCATATAATTTGGAGTTACTATAATAGCATTATCCAAAAACATAATAAATTGGCCCTTTGCTCTTTTCAGCGCCTTATTAAAGCCGTCTGCTTGATTCTCATATTCATTGATACACTCTGCATTTTCATAGCTTGTAGCATTATTATTTACTAAAATCAACTCAAATTTATTATTTGTATACTCTTTTATAATATCTATATTCTCCGAATCAATTGTATTATCACTAAAAACAACTATACTTATAAGATTATCACACATATCTTTTCCTCTTATATTATTAAATTTTTCATATTCCATTTTTATTTTACTTAGAAGAGCTATCTCCGAATCACCGACGTCATTTTTGTTGATATTATCCAGTAAAATTTTGTATTGGCTTGGTAAAATAATATTAAGCTGATTAAATAAATTTTTATCACAACTCAATAAATAATTTATAACTATTAATTTGTATTGCATATCTAAATCTTTTATTATATTCTGAATAGCTTCATAGTATTTTTCTCCTAAATATAATTCAAAGCTCTTTGAAACATCATTAGCTAAAATTTCTTTTTTATTTATTTTATACTTATAATACAAACCTAATTTTTCATCTTTAAATACTTCATATAAAAATTCCAAATCAACCATATCCAAACTAAAAAAAACATTTAGTATTTCTATGAAGTCAATTTCATTTTCTTTTTTGAAAATATTGTATAATTTTCTCAAAGTATATTCATTATACTTATAAATTTTTAAAGAATTAATATAATAATCTACTGCTTTTTCAATCTTATTTTTAAAATATTGAATATCTCCTAGCGCCATATATACTATATGTTTTTTGCCTATAAATGTATCAGATAAATTATAATTATCAGCTTCTTTTTGCCTTAGTGTTTCTAATAATAATGATTCAGCTAGAACATATTTTTTTTGCCTTAAAAACAAAATAGCTTTATCTAGTATAAATTCCGGTAACTCTGGGAATTTTTCTATGGCTATTTCTACAATTTCTAAAATTTCTTTTTCATTTTTTCCCAGTTTATCTAATGAATCAATTAACCTCCGATATAGGTTATTTTCTTGACCAATTAATTTCATATCAGAGTTTATCGCTAACTTAGCATATTCTATAGTTTTTTCAAAATCATCAAGACCATAATAACAATCACATAAAAAACCATAATGCCAATCTTTAATACCATTTTGTCTTTGATCTTCTTCTATTAATTTTAAATTTCTCGTTAACTTTTCTTTAATTATACTACTAGAATATCCCGTGTGATATATTTTAACATCCTTGGGAAGTTGCAATAATAGTAATGTTCCACTATCACTTCTTAACATTTCATGTACTTTATTATGATAACTCAGCTTAGGAATATTCCTGAAAATTCTTAAATTATAAAAAGAACTAATAATCCTATTGCAATCATCACTGTTAATATTTACAATTTCACAAATTATTGCATCATACTTTTTATTATCTTCTATTAAGTATTTTTTGACTTGTTCAATTGAATCATCGCTAAAATACTCATCTGCATCTAAAAAAACAATCCAATCTCCCTTTGCCTGTGCCTTTGCAAAATTTTTAGCAGCACTAAAATCATTAATCCATTCAAAGAAAAAAACTTTTGCACCATAACTTTCTGCAATTTTGACTGTTTTATCGGTCGACCCAGTATCGACAACAATTATCTCGTTGGCTAATTTTTTCATGCATTCTAGCCATTTTACAATATTTACTTCTTCATTTTTGGTTATTACGCAAGCTGAAATTGTCAACATTTACTTTCCATGCTCCTCATCAATCCATAATAAATATGATTCTATATCTAAATATTTATCTTTAAGTTCATGAGCCTTACAAAAGAAATTCTTCGAACTTCCAAAATCGCCCATGTAAAATCTACATAAGCCAATCCAATAAAAAAACTCTACATTTTGTTCGTCTGTATCATTCATAATATCAGTTAGCAATTTATTTGATTCTCTCCATAGTTCTTTTTTTGCTAACTCCACGGCAATTTGAAACTTCAGTATTATAGAAAAATTACTAGCTAAATCTAAATATTTATTTAAAATTTCATCTTGGGGATTTCTAATTATTTCTTTCAATATTATCATATAAGCTTCAAATTCACACTCTGATACTTTTATGTTTTTTGAAAAGCTATTTAAAATTACATAAATGTTATCTGGAATATATTTTTCATATTCTTCAGTTTTTTCTATTTTTTTGATGAAAATGCTATTCACTAAATATAAAATGCTTTTAGTTAATAGATCTAGTAGCATTTTTTGGTTTTTCCCATAGTACCCTTTTATTAAATTATTATATGCTAATATTTCCGGATCGTTAATTTTAATTTTATCAGCAAAAAAGGCAAATACTTCATTTATTTTTTTGCAATTTTTTAAAACTCCCAAGAGAAAATAATAATCGTTCTCCTTATAATAATTTGATAAAATTTCAATGACAATTTTATTTTCACTTGTACTCATTATCAAATTAGAAAATTGTTGCAATGCTCTAACATTATATTTATTGTCATCTAGCGATTTCTGGAAAAGTATTTTTGCCTCAGCTAAATCACCTTCAATAATAGCAATTTCAGCTAAATAAGAATAAGTTTCTGATAAAAGGTTTGCAAAACAACTAGCATCATTGTAAGAGCTATTATTAAAATATAACTCCAGCGCTTTTTGTAAATATGGCTTAGCCTCAACAAATTTATTTTGCCTAAATAAATTACCTGCATAATAAGCATGAAAATCTGGCATATTAGGGAATATATTTATAGCTTTAATAATATATGGTTCTATTTCCAATGGTTTTTTTTTCATGAAAACCATTGAATTTATTAAAGTTCTATACACATCACTTTCATTTCCTACAGAGGTAGCATTAGAATTAATATGCAAAAGTGCATACTTGATTGCTTTTTCATAATCTTCCATACCGCTATAGCAATCTGCTAAATATCGGTAATGTTGTATTCCTTCTCCATTTTTCTCAATATCATCTAATAATAATTCCAAATTACGCTTTAATTTGCTTTTTATAATGCTCTTTGAGTATCCTGTATGTATTATCTTTAATTTATCCTTCTCAATAATAAACTTAAGTTGGCCTTTAGAATTTCTTATTCCTTCATGAATGTTAGAATAAAATTTCAGATAATTCACTCTTCTAAATATCCTTAAATTCACAAAGCGATGCAACTCTATATCATTTTGATCTTGATCTATATTTATTATTGTACACATAATTGCATCAACATCATCAATATTATTGTTTTCTCTTGTTATAATTTTTCTCACATTAGAAATTGTATCTAAAGCAAAATATTCATCAGCATCTAAAAAAACAATCCAATCTCCACTAGCTTTACTAATTGCATAATTTTTTGCATCAGCAAAGTTATTATTCCATCTATAATAAAATAATTTAGCATCTGTATTTTTTACAATATCTATAGTTTTGTCGTCTGATCCTGTGTCAACTACTATTAACTCATCCGCATAAACAGAGGAACTTTCTAGCCATTTACCAATATTTTTTTCTTCATTTTTAACAATAACACACGCTGATATTTTTATCTTATCATTTTTAATTTCTAGCCAATCTAAAATTAGTTTTTTGGCAATTTCAATTTTATCATTTTTAAATATTGTTGGTTCAATATCATTGTACTTTTCTGCTAAACTAATAGCAGTATTCATATTCTTAATAGCCATATCATAATCAAATACACTAGCATAATATAGTGCAAATTCCGCCATAAACTCCGGCAATTTAGGGAAAGATTTTATAGACTTTTCTAATATATCTTTTAACTCTAGTATTCTGCTATCATTTTCCTTTAATATTTCAATTAAAATACGATAAGAACGACTAGCATAACTTACATTTCTTCGTCCTAAAGCTATATCTAGTCTCGCATATTCTTCAGCCTTATTTTTATTGCCTAAATAATAATGAGTTTCACATAAATAAGAATATAGCCTATCATTATTGGCATTTTTCGCATATTCTTGCTCTAATCTTTCTAAATTTCTTTCTGCTTTTTTTTTCATCAAACTACTTGAATATCCTGTATGATATATATTTAATTTATCAATATAACTTATTGATAAATTATTACCGTTAATGTTTATTACTTGCTCATGTATAGTTCCTTGATATCTAATATTAATATCATTTTTAAATAATCTTATTGCTAAAAATTCGTCTATAAGTTTATTTTTCTCATCTTTATCAATATTCTTAATTTTTATCAAGTAGGCATCTTTAAAAAGCTCTTCATTTTTTAAAAACTCTTTAAGATCAAAATAACAATCTAAATATTCATCTGCATCTAAAAATAAAATATAATCGCCATTAGCCTTTTCTATCGCAAAATTTCTGGCTTTAGAAAAATCATCTTCCCATACATAATGAAAAATCTTATTACTATATCTTTTAGCAACATTAACAGTATTGTCATTTGATCCTGTATCAACAATTATTATTTCATCAACTATATTTTTGATAGACTCTAAACATCTATCAATATTTTTTTCTTCATCTTTGGTAATAACACAAGCTGATATATTCATCTAAATTCTCCTTATATAAACTTAAAAACCATCCTAAATTTTAGAATAATTTTTAAATCTACATACATTAAAAGGCAGATGAAATCATCTGCCTTTTAAATATTATGTTGTTATAATCTAATTGATTATTGTAACAAGCTAAGAACGTTTTGAGTTGATTGATTAGCTTGTGCTAGCATTGCTTGAGAAGCTTGCATCAAGATATTGTTTTTAGTGAACTCAGTCATTTCTTTAGCCATATTAGCATCACGAATTGTGGATTCAGCTGCACTTACATTTTCACTAGCTGTTGTTAAGTTAGCAGAAGTGTACTCTAAGCGATTTTGAACTGAACCAATTTTAGTTTGTTCAGAAAGAACTTTTGTAATCGCAGTATCAAGAACATTAATAGCTGCATTAGCATTATCTTTTGTAGTTATATCAATATTTTTAACTGTACCAGTAATAGGATCAGATCCTTGTAAACCTAATGATTTAGCTCTCATATCACTTAAGCCAACATTAATGGATTGATTGGATTGAGTTCCAATTTGTAATGTCAATGCATTATTATTAGATTTATCTTGAGCTGTAATTGTGTTAGAGAAATCATCTAATTTTTCATTAATTGATTTTTTAACATTTCCATCAACACCACTTACACTGATACTAAAACCAGACACTTGCCCTTCAGTTCCACCCTTGCTTGAAATAACAGTAATAGCATTACCACCATCTGCTGTAAATAAAGTTGCTCCTGTAGCTTCTTTACCAATTGCACTTGCCGCAAGAATAGTAGTACCAAAACCAAGGGAAGCACCAGCTGCTGCAGATGCATTAGTAAAAATTGTACTTAAAGAAGTATTACTTACAGTATACTCAGTTGTAAATGTTCTACCATTTTGTACGAAAGATACTTTAATTTTGTCACTAGCTTTAATATCTAAAGTATTACCATTACGATCAACTAACGCTGTTAATTGAGAGTTACTTAAGGTAGTTGAACCTAGTGATTGGTTAGTAAATGCTGAAGTTGTAGCTGTAACAACCGCTTTATTCATAGAACCATCAACTAATGTTTTTCCATTAAATGTAACACTCGCATTATCATTGATTTGGTCAATTGCTTGATTTAACTCATCTTGGATAATTTGACGATCTGCAGTAGTGTTAGTGTCATTGGCTGCATTAACAACTTTTTCTTTTAAAGTTTTTAAAATATCAAGTGTTGAGCTAACAGCACCTTCTGCAGTTTTTAATAATTTATTACCATTTTGTGCATTTTGGTTAGCTTGATCTAAAGAACGAATTTGAACTCTCATTCTTTCAGATATTGCATAACCTGAAGCATCATCTGCTGCACTATTGATTTTCATACCAGATGAAACTTTTTCTAAACTTTTTGATAATGCACTGTTATTTCTGTTCATTGTGTTTAAAGTGTTCAATGCAGAAATATTATTTTTTACTACCATACCCATGATAAATTCCTCCTTGAATTTGCTTTTATTTAAGCTTCCTTGCTAAGTTAGAGCAAATTTGCCGTACGCTCAAATTTACTTACTAACTTCTTATTTATTATATCGTTTATTTTAAGAATAACTTAAATGTTTTTTTAATTTTTTTTAAAAAATATTAATAATCTCTATTAAATTTTTGCGTAAACGCACTAACCCCATAACTATCATAGGCCTTAGCACGCTGTTGCTGTTGCCGAGAGTTATTAAGCCATTTTTGCACTAATATTTGAATTTGTTCATTAAGCGGATTAATCTTACTGATAATCGCTTGTCCGGCAGTTGTTTTGTGATAAACATCATCAGCTAAAGTTTCAATTTGTTTTTGCAAATCCAGGCGTTGCTCCAGTAAGTTTAAGAACATATCAATATCATTTTTCTCTATAAACTTTAGCATTTCTTGAGTTAACATTAAAAATTTTTGCCACTATTCCTCTGCCATTTTACTATTGTCACTCATTAAGCGCCACCTTTTTCATTTTTAACTGCTTTCATCGCTTGATTCCAAGCATCTCTAAGCTCTGATAAAATGTCTTTCGCTTCTTCCAACTTGGTAATATCTTCGTTCATATTACCTTCCACCAAGCGATCATAAGCATAATTATATAGTGCTAATAAATTTTTTGATATTTCATATTCCATTTTCAGCGTTAAGCGAAATTCCGAAATAATATTTTGAGCTTTTATACAAGAAGTATTTGCTTTTTCATATTCTTTTTTCTTACTTGCTTCAATACTTTCATTAATAAATTTTATTGCTCCATTATACAACATTAACGTCAAAGCTTCCGGCGTTGCTGTCATAACTTGCTGTTGTCGATAAACCTCAGCTGAACGAGCTGCATTTTGTCGCATCATAAAATACACTCCTTTTAAGCCCTATCTAAATTTAAGAACCACTGGTATATTGATTTACAAAACTATATTGACTATTCAATGATGCTATGGCTGTTTCCATTGCATTGAATTGTTTATATAGTTGATTTTGGCGTTTGTCCATTATATCCAGCATTTTTTTCATTTGTGATTCATAACTATCAATTTTTATTCCTAACACACTTTGATCATCAGAACTACTAATACCAGCTTCTTTCGAAATATTAGTCATTCCGGTTTGTGCTACGGCACTAAGTCTATTAGCAATGCCTTGTGAATCGCGATCACTACCAGTAGTACCAAAAATTTTATATACTACATCCGGATCTTCTTTTAAAGCATTACGTAATTTATTTTCATCCAGCTGAATTTTCCCTTTTTCAGTGTAAGAAGTCGTAGTAATACCGATGCTCGCAGCACTAGTGTACTTGCCGGTTAATCCATCAATTGGGTCTGATAAAGCATCTCTCATATCATAAACAACGCCTCTAATAATAGTATCATTGTTTAACAAGCCGGATTTAGCTTTCTCTTCCCAACTTTTAACTTG
>RRZT011298149.1_pt1 | contig 11653 bp, 11 predicted proteins | sample 2165551 | NCBI WGS metagenome assembly RRZT01 (sample SAMN10456910, study PRJNA506462) | wastewater metagenome | biome: wastewater; feature: sludge; material: wastewater sludge; isolation source: wastewater sludge with Escherichia coli K12::gfp cells carrying plasmid... | place: USA: Moscow, Idaho... | reverse complement strand
TAGGGGGCATAACGGGTGCAGCAGTGACAAAGGCGGAATTATCGCCTGCCGAGGCCCTTAACCCAAGCCGCAGCGCAAAAAAAGGACACCCCGCGGGGTGTCCTGGTGACAAGCTGCACGCCGTTTTTTAAAGGTAACCCAGCACCTGCCACCAGACGGCGCCGACGACGACCATGATCAGGATGTTGATCACGCTCATCACGAAGCCGGCGAACCACCACTCGTTGAGCGTCGTGTAGCCCGAGCCGAAAATGATCGGCGCAGTGCCCGTCGCGTAGTGGGTCAGCGACATGTTGAGCGAGGACGAGAACGAGAGCAGCAGCCCGAGCAGCAGGGGCGGCGCGCCGAGCGCGACGCCGGCGGCGAAGAAGGCGGCGAACATCGCGGTGACGTGTGCCGTGGTGCTGGCGAAGAAGTAGTGGGCGTAGAAGTAGACCAGCACCAGCAGCGCCGTCGACGCCATCCAGCCAAAGCCCATGCCGCTGATCCCGAGCTCCATGCTCTTCGAGAACCAGCCGATGACCCCGAGCTTGCCGAGGAAGGTCGCCATCATCACCAGCGCGGCGAACCACATCAGCGTGTCCCAGGCGCTCTTGGCCTTGAGGATGTCCTCCCACTCGAGCACGCCGGTCAGCAGCAGGATGGCCAGGCCGAGGATGGCGGTGGTCGTCGGATTGACGGCATAGGCCTTGCCGAGCAGCCACTCGGGCACGCCGGCCCACAGGCAGAGCATGCCCAGCAGCACGCCGATGGTGATCTTCTCGGTCAGCTTCATCGGCCCGAGCTTGCCGAGCTCGGCCTCGGCCATCTCGCGCGCGGCCGGCGTTTCCTTGATCTCGGGTGGGTAGAGGTAGTAGAGGATGAGCGGCATGAGCAGCAGCATCACCGCGCAGGGCAGCAGCGCGGCAAGCGCCCACTGGCCCCAGGTGATCTGGATGTTCAGGTTGGTCGCCTTGGCGATCAGCTCGACGCACAGCGGGTTGGGCGCGGTGGCGGTGATGAACATCGTCGAGGTGATCGGGTTGGCCTGGTAGTTCACCAGCGCCAGATAACGCCCGATGCGGCCCTGGGTGCCTTTCTCCGGCGCGGAACCGAAGCTGTCGGCGACCGAGCGCATGATCGGGTGGATGATGCCGCCGCCGCGCGCGGTGTTGCTCGGCGTCACCGGGGCGATGACCAGCTCGGCGGCGACCAGGCCGTAGGCGACGCCCAGCGTGCGTTTGCCGAAGAGCTTGATGAAGTAGTAGCCGATGCGGGTGCCGAGGCCGGTCTTGTTGAGCGAGAGCGAGACCAGGACGGCGATGACGATCAGCCAGATCAGGGAATTGGAAAAGCCGCTCAGCGCGTCATTGAGCGCGTTAGCCGATTTGCCCGGGCTGGTGACGCCGGTGATGGCGACCAGGGCGATGGCGACGACCGAGATCGAACCGATCGGCATCGCCTTGCCGATGATCGCGGCGATGGTCCCGATGAACAGCGCCAGGAGTTGCCAGGCGTTGGGCTTGACGCCCTCGGGCACCGGGATGACGAACCAGATGAGCAGGGTCAGGCCGATCGCAATCGCGCTCGGCAGTGGTCTGGGCAGAACCAGATTGTGTTGCATGAACTCCCTCCAAAAGCGTTGGTACTCCAAATGGAAAAACTGAGCGTGTCGTTCTTTTTTGGCGTGCAGCTTGAGGAGCGTTTTGGCGCTGGTTCAGGCCGGTGCCGGTGTTAACCGGCGCGGCGCAACCCGGGGCGCGTGGGCGCTTATTTTTATGTCATGACGAGCGAGAGTGTTGCCGAAAAGCCTCGGCCTGACAATCAATTTCCGGCGTGCGGAGCGCGCGTTATCAGGCCCTGTTGCTCGGCCTCTACGGGCCGTCGTGGCGGGCTTTGCGGCGCGTTTCGCAAGGCTGTCAAAACCGTTCACGTCGACATGACGGACGTTTTTTTGCCGCTTGAAAAAACAAATTTGCTGCGTTAAATTATTAGTACGTGCTTATACAATAACTTTCATATGCAGTAACGATCATTGCCGGGAGAGGCCATGAGGCAAGGCGCGTTTCGAGGGGTGAAAGGGTGGTTGGGGGCCGCGTGCATGGCGGCGTTGCTGTGCGGAACGTGGAACGTTCTCGCGGCGGACGCGCCGCGTCCGGTCAAGCTGAACACCACGGCCGACCATTCCAAGTTCAAGGAACTGCAGCGTGAATTCGCTTCCGGGCCGGAGGTGACGCAGGCCTGCCTCTCCTGCCACACCGAGGCGGCCGGGCAGATCCACCGCACCAAGCACTGGACCTGGGAGTACAAGAACCCGCAGACCGGGCAGGTGTTGGGCAAGAAGCACGTGCTCAACAATTACTGCATCTCGGTCGAGACCAATCTCGGCGCCTGCGCCAGTTGCCACGTCGGCTACGGCTGGAAGGACAACAACTTCGACTTCGCGTCGGAGAAGAACGTCGATTGCCTGGTCTGCCACGACACGACCGGCATCTACAAGAAGCCGGCCGGTTTTGCCGGCAATCCGGTGCTCAAGGACGTCGAAGTACCGCCCGGTTCAGGCAACGTGATCAAGGGCATCGACATCGCCAAGGTGGTGCAGAAGGTCGGCAAGACCAGCCGCGACACCTGCGGCGCCTGCCACTTCTTCGGCGGCGGCGGCGACGGCGTCAAGCACGGCGACCTCGACAGCTCGATGGCGGCGCCTGACCGCGAGCTCGACGTGCACATGGACGCCACCGGCCTCGACTTCACCTGCGCCACCTGTCACAAGACCGCGAGCCATGATGTGGCTGGCAGCCGCTACACGCCGACGGCAGTGGATACCGGCGGCGCGCACCTGCGCGGCAAGGCCGACAACAGCAATCCGGCCACCTGCGTTTCGTGCCACGGCCAGGCGCCGCACAAGCGGACGGCGCTGCTCAACACGCACACCGACAAGCTGGCTTGCCAGACCTGCCACATCCCGGCCTTTGCGCGCGGCGGGGTGCCGACCAAGATGAGTTGGGACTGGTCGACCGCCGGCGAGCGCGACGCGGAGGGCAAGCAGGTCACGCGTAAGGATGCCAAGGGGCATGTGATCTACGAATCGCGCAAGGGCAGCTTCACGGTTGCCGAGAACGTCAAGCCGGAATACCTCTGGTTCAACGGGCAGGTGAACTACACCCTGGCCGAGGACAAGATCGCCGATCCGGAGAAGATCGTGCAGGTCAATTCGATCGGCGGCAGCCCCGGCGACGGCAAGTCGCAGGTCTGGCCGTTCAAGGTCTTCCGCGGCTCCCAGCCTTACGACAAGGAGCACCGGACGTTGGTCAAGCCGCACGTGGCCGGCAACGACGACACCGCCTACTGGAAAAACCTGGTGTGGGACAAGGCCGTGGCCACCGGCATGGCCTCGGCGGGGCTGCCGTTCTCGGGCCAGGTCGGCTTCGTCACGACCGAGATGTTCTGGCCGGTGACGCACATGGTGGCGCCGAAGGAAAAGTCCGTACGCTGCACCGAATGCCACAGCCGCGACGGACGGCTGGAGGGCGTGCCGGGCCTTTACATTCCCGGGCGCGACCGCAACGCGCTGGTCGATACCCTGGGTTGGGCGCTGGCCGGGCTGGCGTTGGTCGGCTCCTTGGGCCATGGGCTGCTGCGCATCGTCGCTCGTCGCCGCGAAACCAAGGAATGAGGAGAACGGACATGAGCGAGCGCATCTACATCTTCAAAGGCTTCGAGCGCTTCTGGCACTGGGCGCAGGCGGCGCTGATCATCACCCTGCTGCTCACCGGGTTCGAGATTCACGGCAGTTACAAGCTGTTCGGCTTCTACAAGGCGCTGGACACCCACACGACGGCGGCGTGGGCGCTGATCGGGCTGTGGGTCTTCGCCATTTTCTGGCACGTGACCACCGGCGAATGGCGGCACTACATCCCGACCACCGACAAACTGCTGGTCATCGCCCGCTATTACGCCTCCGGCATCTTCCGCGGCGAGCCGCACCCGTTCAAACCCAGCAGCCTGAACAAGCACAACCCGCTGCAGCGGCTGACCTACCTCGGCATCCTGGTGTGCGTGAGCCCGCTGTTGTGGATCACCGGCTGGCTGCTCTACTTCTACGGCAGCTGGAAGGCCTGGGGGCTCGAAACGCTGTCGCTTGAAGCGGTGGCCGTGGCGCACACCGTCGGCGCCTTCCTGATGCTGGCCTTCCTCATCTCGCACCTCTATCTTGTAACCACGGGGCGGACGCCGACGGCGCACCTGAAGGCCATGGTCACGGGCTGGGAGGAGCATTGAAACCGCGACACTGAGGCGGCCTTGCCGCTGACGCACCGATCGTTTTTCAACAGGGAGAAGTGACATGGGGATCAAACAGGTGGTGGTCGGCGCGGTGGCGCTGGCTGCCCTCGGGGTCGCCGCCCAGGCTACCGCTTACGACGGCGACTGGAAGCGCGGTCGCATTTACTACCGCAGCGTGTGCACCTCGTGCCACGTCGCCTCGCCGGTCGGCGGAATCAACCCGAGTTCGAAGACCAAGGCTGAGTGGAACGCCTATCTGCAGGCCGACAAGCACGCCAAGGGCAAGGACGCGGTGAGCCACTACGTCAGTCAGGGCTATCGCAACAGCATCAAGGCGGCGAACAAGGCGGCCGAGAAATTCGCCGATGTGCCCGACAAGGAGCTGGCCGAGGACATCAAGGCCTTCCTGCTCAAGGGCGCCAAGGACGGCGACGCGCCGGCCAGCTGCAGCTGAACGTCCATCCATTCAGGAGACGACCATGAGCCTCAGGCAATCCGCGGTGCTGGCGCTGCTTGCCGCCAGCCTTCTTTCCTTTGCGCCGGCCCCGGTGCAGGCCGCCGACCCGTCCGCCGCGACCGCGCTTCAACCGCGCGAGGGGTGGTACAAGCAGCTCGTCGATTTCGATTTTATGCGCGCCAACGTCGACATCCCGCCCAAGCCGGGGGTGCTGATCGTCGATTCGCGGCCGGCGGCGCGGCAGTACGATCCGGGCCACATTCCCGGGGCGATCAACATTCCCGATACCCAGTTCGACAAGCAGGTCGCCCGCCTTCCGGCCGACAAGAACACGCTGCTCGTCTTCTACTGCGGCGGCGTCGATTGCCCGCTCAGCCACAACTCGGCGTTCAAGGCCGAGCAGCTCGGCTACACCAACATCAAGGTCTATCCGCAAGGGATGCCCGACTGGGCGGCGCGCGGCGGCCAGGTGGCGGTGTCGGCGGCGTTCATCAAGAAGCTGATCGACGAGAAGGGCGCCTATGCCCTGATCGACGCGCGCCCGAAGCGGGTGGCCGAGAAAGGCATGATCCCGACCGCGATCAACATTTCCGACACCGAGTTCGACAAGCAGACCGACAAGCTGCCGACCGACAAGGCGACGCCGCTGATCTACTACTGTGGTGGTTTGGAATGCGTGCTTTCCGACAAATCGGCGGCCAAGGCCAAGGCGCTCGGGTACAGCAACGTCCTGACCTACCCCGAGGGCTATCCGGAATGGGAAAAGCTGCACGGCGCAGCGCCGGCGGTGGTCGCTTCTGCAGGCAGTGCGCCGGCACCCGCAGTGGCGAGCCCGAGCCTGATCGCGGGCAAGGAAAAAGGGTCGGTGACCGTGGCCTCGTTCGAGCAGGTCTGGAAAACGGCGCCGGCGAACCTCGTCCTCGTCGACGTCCGCGACGCCAAGGAGTACGCCGCGGGGACGATCAAGGGCGCGCAAAATCTGCCGATCAATGACCTCGAAAAACAGGTCGGCACGCTGCCGACGAACAAGCCGGTGGTCTTCTTCTGCAGCACCGGCGCCCGCGCCGGCGAAGCCTACGACACCGTCAAGCTGCTGCGCGGCGAGGTTCAGGCTTACTTCCTCGATGCCGGCATCAAGTTTTCTGGCGACGGCGCTTACACGATGACGCAAAAGTAAGCGCCGTCATTCCCCTCAAACGGCCGCGCGTGCGGCCGTTTTTTTTTATAGTTCGAGGTGGGCCCGGGCGCGCGCGAGCAGTTCCTTGCAGCAGCGACAGGTGACGCAGGGGATGAGCAGCGGCAGGCAACCGATCAATCCGGCGAGCAGCACGGGCGCCAGGGTGATGGCGCGCAGCAGGCGTTCGGCACGGGACAGACGCAAGGTGCGGTTCATGACGCTCTCCTGTCGGCAGGGATGGTGTACCACGATCAATTTGCGTGCCATGTGCCGCCAACCCTTACAGGGTGGGCAACACGGCTGAAGGCGGGCGTTGGTGGCAGGCGCTGTGCTGTCAAATCCGGCAGAAAATCGCACGTGCGCGGGCTATAGTGCTGTCATAGATGTCAGCGCGAGGCCGCCATGGACTATCCTGCAGCATCGCTTTCCGAACTGGTGTCCTTCCTCGACAGCCAGGACGAGCCGAGCATCGTGATGGATGCGGACTACTGCATCCTTGCCGCGAATCGGGCGTATACCGCGGCGTTCGGGCGGATGGGGGCGGTGACCGGGCGCCACTGCTACGAAGTCTCGCACCGCTTTGCCGCGCCCTGCGACCAGGCCGGCGAGCCTTGCCCCCTGAACATGAGCCGGCAGAGCGGCCAGGCGCAGCGTGTGCTGCACCTGCACCACACGCCCACGGGCGAAGAACACGTCGATGTGCAGACGACGCCGATCCGCGATCGGCACGGGCGTCTCGCGTATTTCGTCGAGTCGATGCACGTCGTCCGCCAGGCGTCGAGCCGGCCCGCGGCCGAAGGGCTGGTCGGGCGCTCGCCCCGCTTCCAGAGCATGCTGGCCTTGGCGCTGCGCGTGGCCCCGACCTCGGCCAACGTGTTGCTGCGCGGCGAAACCGGCACCGGCAAAGAACTGCTGGCGCGGCTGATCCACGAGGCCGGGCGGGCGGCGCGTGGCCCCTTCGTGGTCGTCGACTGCTCGGGGCTGAGCGAAACCCTGTTCGAGAGCGAGTTGTTCGGCTACGAGAAAGGCGCGTTCACCGGCGCCCAGCACCGCAAGACCGGCCTCGTCGAGGCGGCCAACGGCGGCACGCTCTTCCTCGACGAAGTCGGCGACATCCCCGGTAGCCTGCAGGTCAAGCTGCTGCGCCTGCTGGAGAACGGCACCTTCCGCCGGGTCGGCGGCGTTGAGGTGCTGCGCAGCACCTTCCGCCTGATCTGCGCCACTCACCGCGACCTTGAAGGCATGGTCGGTGCCGAGCGCTTCCGGCGCGACCTCTACCACCGCATCAACACCTTCCCGATCCTCGTGCCGGCGTTGGCCGAGCGCGGCGAGGACATCCCCCTGTTGGCCGCCTCCTTCCTCAAGCGGGTGGCCGGCGAACGCAGCCTGCGCCTGTCGCCCGACGCCGTGGCGGCGCTGCAGGCGCGGCCCTGGTCGGGCAACATCCGCGAACTGCGCAACCTGATCGAGCGCGCCACCGTCCTGGCCGACGGCGACACCCTTGAAGCCGCGCATTTCGACATGGACGCGGTGACGGGCGCAAGGTCACCCGAAGCGAGGCCGACGACGAGCGAATTTCATGTCGGCGAGATGCTGCCGCTGGCCGAAGTCGAACGCCGTTATCTCGCCTGGGCGATGGCACAGCCGGGCGGGCGCGAGGCGCTGGCCCGATGCCTGGGGCTGGGCGAGCGCACCTTGTACCGCAAGCTGGCCGCGTTGAAGGCCGGAGGCTTGGGCGGGGCGAGCGCCGCCGGACAGGGCTGACGCGCACGGGCGCGGAACTCTTGCCGGTTCTCGCACACTAACAAACATTAGAGATTTATAATATTCTTGTTTTAACCCCGGGGTGCTGCCGCGGACTGACGCCGCCCGCCCCATGTTCTGGAGATTCCCGGTGCTGATCGACTGGACCCATTTCACCCCCGGCGCCGCCTTGCTCGGCGGCGTCCTGATCGGCCTCGCGGCCGCGGCGCTGATCCTCGTCAACGGGCGCATCGCCGGCATCAGCGGCATCGTCGGCGGGCTTTTCCGGCCGCAGCGCGGCGAGGTCGGCTGGCGGCTGGCCTTCGTCGGCGGCTTGCTCGCGGCGCCGTTGCTGTATGGCCTGTGGGCGCCGCTGCCCGCGGCGCGCATTGAAGCTGGGCCTTTGCTCATCGTCCTGGCCGGGCTGCTGGTCGGCGTCGGCACCCGTTACGGCGCCGGCTGCACCAGCGGGCACGGGGTGTGCGGCCTGTCGCGCCTGTCGCCGCGCTCGCTGGTGGCGACGCTGGTGTTCATGGCGGCGGGCTTTGCCACCGTTTTCTTTGTCCGCCATCTGTTCGCCTGAGGTGTGCATGAACATCCGCTTGAATACCTTTTCCGCTTTTCTCGTCGGCCTGCTGTTCGGCCTGGGCTTGATCGTCTCGGGCATGAGCGACCCCGCCAAGGTGCTCGGTTTCCTCGACCTGGCCGGCGCCTGGGACCCGTCGCTGGCGCTGGTCATGGGCGGGGCGATCGGGGTTGGCTTCGTTGCCTTCACCCTGGCCGGGCGGCGCCAACGCTCGCTGCTCGGCTTGCCGATGCAATTGCCGACGGCGCGCCAGATCGACCGCCGACTGGTGCTCGGCAGCCTCGTGTTCGGCGTCGGCTGGGGGCTGGCCGGGATCTGCCCGGGGCCGGCGCTGGTGTTGTTCGGCGCCGGAGCGCCCGAAGGCGCGTTGTTTGTCGCCGCGATGCTGGTCGGCATGGGGGCGTTTGAAATCCTCGAGCGGCGCCGGGTGCACTAAGATCAAGCGTAAGCGAACAGGGAGAACGCGATGAACGTACAGACTCCTCAGGTTGAAGGCTTCTACGATCCCGCAACGTCGACGCTCAGCTACCTGCTGCTCGACCGCGCCAGCGGGGCGGCGGCGCTGATCGACAGCGTCCTCGACTACGATCCGAAGTCCGGGCGCACCCGCACCACCTCGGCCGACCGCCTGCTGGCGCGCGTCGCCGAACTCGGGGCGCGGGTCGAATGGATTTTGGAAACGCACGTGCATGCCGATCACCTCTCGGCGGCGGCTTACCTTAAAGAGAAGCTCGGGGCCAAGGTGGCCATTGGCGAGCGCATCGGTGCGGTGCAGCAGGTGTTCGGGCAGCTGTTCAACGCCGAGCCGGAATTCGCCACTGACGGCCGCCAGTTCGACCGCCTGCTCGCTGATGGCGAAACGCTGAGCCTGGGCAGCCTTGAAATCGAAGCCTGGCAGACGCCCGGCCACACCCCGGCCTGCCTGACGTATGTGGTGCGCGGTGGTGGCGAAACGCTGGCCTTCGTCGGCGACACGCTGTTCATGCCCGACTATGGCACGGCGCGCTGCGACTTCCCGGGCGGCGACGCGGCGACGCTCTACCGCTCGATCCGGCGCATCCTCAGCCTGCCCGAAGCGACGACGCTCTACATGTGCCACGACTACCGGCCGGGCGGGCGTGACGTCGCTTACGTGAGCACGGTCGGCGCGCAGCGCGCGGCCAACGTGCACATCCACGACGGGGTGGATGAAGCCGCGTTCGTGGCAATGCGCCAGGCGCGCGATGCGCAGCTCGAAGCGCCGGTGCTGCTCCTGCCCTCGGTGCAGGTGAACATGCGCGGCGGCGAGCTGCCGCCGGCGGAAGCCAACGGCACGCGCTACCTGAAGATTCCGCTCAACGCGCTTTGATTCCGCCGCCCATGCCCCGGCGGCGAGAGTTTTAAGCTGAAATTAGCCTGAAATCCCCGGCAGCCAGCGTTCGAGTTTGGCCAGATCCATGTGCTGTTCGACGGCGTCGGCCAGGCGGTCGAGGTCGGCTTCGCGCCGGGTGGCGGGGTCGAAGGCGGCGGTCGGCGTGTGGCCGGCCCAGGCGAGCAAGGCGGCCAGCGCTTCCGGCGTGTCGAAAAGGCCGTGGCAGTAGGTGGCGAGGATGTGCCCGTCGTCCGAAGCCGCGCCTTCCGCGTTCCCGCCCAGCTGCACGACCGGGCGCGCCAGCGCCGGGCCGTGGGTGACGCCCATGTGGATGCGATAGCCGGCGAGCGGCGCCTCCGGTTGCCCGGGCAGGCGCAGCGTGCCGGTCACATTCTCCAGCGTCTTGTGCGCTTCGAGCGTCGTTGCGTAGTCGAGCAGGCCGAGGCCCGGCGCGCTGCCGGGGGCGCCTTCGAGCCCCTGCGGGTCGTGGAGTTGGGTGCCGAGCATCTGCAGGCCGCCGCAGATGCCGATCACCTTACCGCCGTAGCGCAGGTGGCGGCGCAAGGCATCCTCCCAACCCATTTCGCGCAGCCAGGCGAGGTCGGCCTGGACGGCCTTGGAGCCGGGCAGGACGATCAGGTCGCAGGGCGGAATCTCGCCGTGCGGGCCGACGAAGTTGAAATCGACGTCGGGATGGAAGCGCAGCGGGTCGAGGTCGTTGTGGTTGGAGACGCGCGGGTAGGCCGGGGCGATGACGCGCAGGCGGGCGTGTTCCTTGGCCGTGCGGCCGCGCGGCACGGCGTCTTCGGCGTCGAGGTAGAGGCCGTGCAGGTAGGGCAGGACGCCGAGCACCGGCTTGCCGGTGCGTTCTTCGAGCCAGGTCAGGCCCGATTCGAGCAGGCCGATGTCACCGCGGAAACGGTTGATGACAAAACCCTGCACCCGTGCTTGTTCAGAGGGCGAGAGCAGATCGAGCGTGCCGACGAGGTGGGCGAAGACGCCGCCGCGGTCGATGTCGGCGATCAGGATCACCGGGCAGTCGACGGCCTCGGCAAAGCCCATGTTGGCGATGTCGCGCGCGCGCAGGTTGATCTCGGCCGGGCTGCCGGCGCCTTCGACGAGCACCGCGTCGTACTCGGCGTGCAGCCGCTCCCACGATTCGAGCACCGCGCGCATCGCGCGCGGTTTGTACTCGTGGTAGGCGCGGGCGTCGAGGTCGGTGATCGCGCGGCCGTGGATGATGACCTGGGCGCGCTTGTCGGTCGCCGGCTTGAGCAGGATGGGGTTGAAGTCGATCCGCGCCGGAACGCCGGCCGCCAAGGCCTGCAGCGCCTGGGCGCGGCCGATCTCGCCGCCGTCGACGGTGACCGCCGAGTTGAGCGCCATGTTCTGCGGCTTGAACGGGGCGACGCGCAGGCCGCGCCGACGCATGACGCGGCAGAGCGCGGCGACGAGGACCGATTTGCCGGCGTCGGAGGTGCAGCCCTGAACCATCAGGGCGGGCTTGGGGGTGGGGGTGGCGTGCATATTCGGCGTAGAATCCGCAATTCGTTGTGCCCGATTTTCTCATGCCTGCCGAATTTTCTCCCGTCGCTTTCGCCGCCTCGCTCCCCGCTTCGTTCTGGCTGCCGCTCGCCGCGCTGGCCGCGGTTGCGCTCGACCGGCTGCTCGGCGAGCCGGCGCGCTGGCACCCGCTGGTCGGTTTTGGCGCTTTGGCGAGCCGCTTCGAAGCCGCGCTCAACCGTGGCAGCGAGGCCCGTCGGCGGGTGATGGGTGTGCTTGCCTGGGCGCTGGTCGTGCTGCCCTTCGTGGCGCTGGCCGGCGCGCTCAAGCCCGTCGGCCTCGCCGGCTGGGCGCTCGACGTCGTCCTCCTCTACCTCGCGTTGGGCGGGCGCAGCCTCGCCGAACACGCCGAGCGCGTCGGCGCCGATCTGGCGCGCGGCGACCTCGCGGCGGCGCGCGAGCATGTGGGCTGGATCGTCTCGCGCGACACCTCCACGCTCGATGAGGCCGGGGTGGCCAAAGCCTGCGGCGAATCGACGCTGGAGTACGGCAACGGCGCCGTCTTCGGCGCGC
>RRZT010230847.1_pt1 | contig 11654 bp, 12 predicted proteins | sample 2165551 | NCBI WGS metagenome assembly RRZT01 (sample SAMN10456910, study PRJNA506462) | wastewater metagenome | biome: wastewater; feature: sludge; material: wastewater sludge; isolation source: wastewater sludge with Escherichia coli K12::gfp cells carrying plasmid... | place: USA: Moscow, Idaho... | reverse complement strand
GGCGAATTCCGAAAAAAACGGATGCCAGATTGTCGGAATGATCAGCGCGACCGTGTTGGTCTTGTTCATCTTCAATCCGCGCGCGTAGGCGTTCGGGATGTAGTTCAACTCTTTCATCGCCGCCTCGACTTTTCTGCGGGTTGATTCTTTTACGGATCCGGAACTGTTCAGGACGCGTGATACGGTGCCGACACCGACGTTTGCCAAAGCAGCTACATCTTTCATCGTTGCCAATTGAATGACCTCCTTTCCTCTATACTTCTTTCAAGCTAATTATCATGATAGCAGAGTCGGCAAAATATGTATAGCATCTCTTTGAGTCCAGTATTCTATCAATTGAATTATAACGAAGACTTAACAATATTCAATTGCTGCCGATTACTATAGAGGTATTTTATAATGCATTACTACTTTAAGGAGTCTGATTATGAGAAAAAAAATGCTTCTTAAAAGAAGCTTACTGATAATAATAATTGTCTGTACATTATCCGTCAGACTTGCCCCCTCAGAAAATGCATCTGTTTTGATAAATGAGGCAATTGTACCAGAAACACCAAAAGAAGTATTATTGGATGTCCCTCTATTGAATCAAATGGATTATCCCATTTTATATAACGGTTGCGAGGTAACTTCGCTTACAATGATACTGCAGTACAACAACGTTGATGTATCGAAAAATGATGTCGCTGCTTGGCTCCCTTCTGTTCCGATCATTTATGAGAACGGTCTTAGGGGCAATCCAAATGATGCATTCGTGGGAGACATCACCGGATATGATTACGGGTTCAGCGTTTATCATGGGCCGATAGTTGCTTTAGCCGCTAATTTTGTGTCATTCGACCGCATCAAGGATATCACCGGCAGCTCATTTGATGCTGTGCTTGATGCGGTAAATAACGGGTATCCCGTCTGGACAATCACGAGTACAAGCTATGCTCCAGTAGATGATATGGAGGTATGGCAAACGCCAACCGGTGAAGTCAATGTCAGCTACAATGAGCACAGTGTCGTCGTAGTTGGCTATGATGATAATTATTTTTATGTAAATGACCCCTACGGAATAAAAAATCAACCAGTGGATAAGAGCAGTTTCATTGCTTCTTGGGAGCAATTCGGCAGTCAAGCTATCTACATTGAATAAACGAATCATTCAAAAAAACTCTCCAGTAAGCTTATGCTTACTGGAGAGTTTTTGCTTTTCTGTTATGGTCATTAAAATTTGAATTCTTTTACAAGTAAGTTCAGCTGATCTGCGAGACTTGCGATTCTTTCAGAATTCACAGATACCTCTTCCATGGAACTGCTGATTTCCTGACTTGCGGCCGAAGTCTCTTCGACACCAGCAGCAGATTCTTCCGAGACTGATGCAATCTCTTCAATTGAGACGCTCATGTTATTCGTGTTCTCGGCCAAAAGCGCCAACTTATTGGTTACGATAGAAATGTTCTCCACCATACTATCCAGCTGCAGTTTCATTTCACTGAACGTGCTATTTGTCTGATCGATCTGTGCTGCACCCGACTTCACTTCTGTATATCCTGATTGTAAGGATGAACTAACGTTTTTGGATTCTTTTTGGATAGTATCAACAAATCCCGTAATATCCATGACTGAAGTAGCAACCTGTTCGGACAACTTCCTGACCTCATCAGCAACGACAGCAAACCCTCGGCCATGTTCACCAGCTCGCGCTGCTTCTATTGCCGCATTCAGAGCCAGTAAATTCGTTTGATCTGCTACATTTTGAATGAGCCCAACCAGCTTGTTGATTTCTTGTGTCTGATTTTCCAAAATACTCATCTTATCAACAGCTTCTTGCATGATGTCCTGAATTTTATTCATCTGTAAACTCGAGCGCTCCATCAGTTCCTCGCCTTGATCTGTTTTTGTGAGGATTTCCTTTGAGCCTTCTGCGATTTGAATTGTATTTTGATTGACAGCTTGAAACTCATCATTAAATAGGTCGATAACAGTCGCCAAATTGCTGGCGCTGCTGGCTTGGGTTTCGGATCCTGTCGCCAATTCCTGCATTGTGACAGCTACCTGTTCCGTGCCTAATTTCACTTCATTAGAAGCTTGATAGAGGTCCCTGCTGTTTTCTTCCAGCGTATTTGATGCCTCTGAAATGCTGAGGATTATGGCTCTCAGTTGCTGTTGCATTTGATTGATTGAATTTCCCAATTTTCCTAATTCGTCAAAGTGTGCGATGTCTAGTGGTTGCCCACCCAGTTTGCCCTCTGCTAGCTCTGTCGTTCGTCCCATCAGTAACTTGATGCGATTCATTAAATCTGAAGAAATCAATAATGCAATACCTACACTCACAACAATTGCAAAGAAGGAAATAATGAAAGTGACTTTCACAACATTCTCTCCATGAGCGATCACGTCATCACCTTCTTCATGAATAGAAGCACTTCTGGCATCAAGAGCGCCTTCCATAGCACCGATATTTTCAATCGAAAGTGGCTCTGCTTTCTCAAACATTGTATTTATAGCTTGTTCCTGATTGCCTGCTTGGTAGACGTTAATAACTTCTTCCCGCGTGATTCGAGTCCATTCATCGATTCCTTCGAATAATTCCACAATCACTTGTTTGTTGCCATTAGCCTCCAAAATACTACTTTGAATAGCTTCGCTCTTTTGTGTGTAGCTTTCAAACAACTCCAAATATACAGGATCACCCGATAATAGATAGCTGTTTACAAATGACATACGGTTTGCAACTAAATAGTTGATTTCAGCAGCCTGTTCAAGAATGGGAACACTGACATTCACAATATGATCAGTATGCTGATTGATTTCTTTAGATGCATGAAAACTGTTGTATCCTAGTAAAAATACAACCACAATAATAATTGAGAATCCCACAAGTAAGTTGGTGCGGATACTTTTAAATTGCAGTAGTTTGACCTTAAATTTTCTTTTTATTTGTGACTGTCCTTTTGTTGCTTCTACATTTGATGCTTGCATTAGAAATAAAAAAACTATGCAAATGAATGCATAGTAGTTCTCTTATCAGGTGTGCGTTACAGCATAAGACTATTATTATACGATGAAATACTCTTTCTTTTTAAAATCATATTGGAGCGTATTCTGTTCCTTTTTATCTTGATCTTTTATTAGATAGCCATTCTTCATTTCGAGAGTCCGAAAACGAAAATTCTCAATGATTCCTTGATCATGCGTAGCCATCAAAATAGTCGTCCCACTTCTGTTGATCTTGTAGAATAAACGAAAAATCTCCAATGACGTTCGCGGATCCAAGTTCCCTGTAGGCTCATCCGCAAGAATGATTTTCGGTGAATGTACGACAGCACGTGCAATCGCAACCCGTTGCTTTTCACCGCCGGACAGTTGGTCTGGGTAACTGTCTGCTTTATCCGCCAACCCTACCGTTTCAAGCGAGCGATGTACCTTTTCCGAAATAGCCTCAGTATCTTCTCCCATGACCTCCAGCGCAAAAGCGATATTCTCAAAAACTGTTTTGCCAGTCAACAATTTACAATCCTGAAACACAATGCCAATTTCCCGTCGCAGATGGTGTATGGCGTGATTTTTCAGTTTGCCGACATTGTGCCCACAAACTGTCACCGTTCCTTTTGTGGGTTTGATATCCCGATAAAGTAACTTAATGAAACTGGACTTACCTGATCCACTGGCGCCTAATACATACACAAACTCTCCTGCTTCGATGGTAACCGATACATCCTTCAGACTTGTGATGCCCCTGGGATATTCTTTTGTTACGCCAGCCACTTCGATTATTGCCATCTTCTCTCTCTTCCTCCATCTTTTGCTCCCGCAGGAGATCCCTTCACGTTACTGCATTATCTCTTGAATCCGTTTATGACACCCATAATCTCATCAGAAGTTTGCGCTGCTTTCAGGTTCATTGAATAAGCGCGTTGGGTCACGATCATATCCGTGAATGCGGCTGCCAAATCCACATTGGATGATTCCAAAAAGTTTTGCTGGATGCCTCCCAACGTAAAACCTTCTGCAGAGGAGTACATACGCGTCCCCTCCGCCACTGCATATTGATTTTCTCCGGCCGGGACTAGTGCATCAACAGATGCAGGATAAAACAGTGGAATCCTTCCCGCCAATGTCGCAGCGCCTTTGCTTCCTACCCAGATTTCGCCATTGTCCGAAATCGAAAGGGTCGCATCGGTAAGATCCAGCGTCGGCAACAGATTTTGCTCGATTGCGAGGGTATTCCCTGCTGAGTTGGTCACCATGCCATCCGGTCCCAATTGGAATGCGCCATCCCGCGTGTATAAGACATTTCCATTCTCATCATTGACTTTGAAGAAGCCCTCTCCGGAAATCGCCAGGTGAAAATCGCCAGCACTTTCGACCAAACTTCCTTGGGAAAGATCCATTCCGGAAACATTGCTCGATACCCCAGTGGAAATCGCTAAATCCCCAAACCCTTCAGAAAATAACAATTTTTGATTTTCTGTTTGATTATTGACTAGCAGTTCCTGGAAATTCACATTTTTTGCTTTATAGGAATTAGTATTTACATTCGCAATATTATTCGCAATATTATCCATCCCTGTCTGGAATGCTTTCATGGCAGTTTTGGATATATTAATCGGTAGACTCATCGTTGTCTGTCTCCTTCTCCCTACACTTTTCCGATTTCATTGACTGCTTTGCTTAACGTCTCATCTGAAGCGTGCAGTATTTTTTGATTCGCTTCGAACTCTCTTGTCAGCTGCATCATTTGGACCATATGATCTGTCATGTCAACATTGGAAGTTTCCAAATACTTCTGAAGGACAAGCGTGTCATCGTCCGTTGTCATCCCTGCCTGATAAGAAAATAACGTATCCCCAATCGATTGAAGGTTTTCTGCTTCCACATTATCCGTCAACAAAAAACGGACGCCGGTAGCGTTGACATTTCCTGTCTGGTCGACAGTAAACGGCACGCTGCCTGCTGGAATGGTAGCTATTTGTCCAGCTTGGTTTCTGCCGAGCACCAAGTAGCCTTCCTGAGTAGTCAGATTGCCCGTTGCATCAACCGCAAAATTGCCGTTTCTTGTAACAGCTTGTCCGCCGTTGGGCATCTGGACTGTAAAAAAAGCATCCCCCATCAGAGCAAAATCATTGTTTGAATTCCTACCCTTCAGGCCGCCTTGGCTCAGATTGCGGTAGGCTGTATCTATCTGATTTCCGAAATTCAGTCCATCGATCGGATTCTGCTGATTCAGCATCGGACCGTTCAGGTTATTCCCGAATTGAAAAGTTTCAGTCGTACTTTGGACAAGCTCTTGATATTTGTACCCGCTGGTATTCACGTTGGCGATATTTGTGCTCAGGTTTTCTTGCTTTTTCTGCAATAAGTTGAACTGATGGGCAACTGTATCCAAACTTCTAATCAAGTTCTTCTCTCCTCATTTCTTCTTTCAATTTCAATATCATTTTCCCATGGATCTGAGAAACTCTGGGAACGGAAACTTCCAGTATGAAGGCAATTTCCTTGAGCGGCAGTTTTTCCACATAATACAGTTGCAGAATCAATTGTTCGCGTTCCTTCAAGCGACCGATTGCGCCCTTCAGTGCTCCCATCTGCTCGTTCTTCAGCAATTCTTCCTCAACGGAAACGGCATGCGTATCGACGAGCATATCCCCCAATTCCACGCCATTGCCTTCATCATTAAAGATCATTTTTTCCAATGACTGCGTAGCCAGATAAGACGCCGTATCATATACTTGGCCCAATTGTTTGGAAGTGATCTGAAGTTCTTGGCATATTTCCTCTTCGGTGGGTATTCTTTTTAAACTGTGCTGGAGCGACTCCACTGCCAGCCTGTAATCCTTTAATTTATTCATCCCTGTTCGGGAAACCGGACCATTACGACGAATCTCATCGATTATGGTCCCTTTGATCCGAATAAATGCATAATTTTCAAAAGGGACTTTCTTGTCTTCATCGTATTTATCGATGGCATCCATGAGTCCGATGACACCGATGTTCACCAAATCGCTCTTCTCGTAATCAGAATTACTCAATCCAATGTGTCGGACCACTTTTTCGACTAGAGGCACGTACTTCAATATGGTGGCTTCTCTGTCCTCTATATTTTGCATATCCCGCTCCCATCTTCAGGTGATTGAAAATTCATTTTGTATACTGACCCTCGAGTGACATTAAATAGCAATATCCTCAACCATACCGACTGATTCGATTGCGATTTCGTTCGGTACTTCATTCAAAGATAATACGGCTATTTCCGGAAAATTAAATGTCAACAGATTTTTTAAAGAGGGTCTTATTTTTGGAGACACCAGCAGGACATGCGGTCTTCCCTCAGCTTCAAGATGGTTATGGATTTTCTTTATGCTGTCGAATAATTTTGTGACATTATTTCCTTGAATCAATGGAATCGATCCCGATGAAGATTTTTGGATATTTTTACCGAGCATTTCCTCAGTGTTTGGATGGATCGTAACGACATTCAGCACTGCATTTTCATCCAAATAATTTTTCACGATAGTTTGCTTCAGGGCTTGACGGACGTATTCCGTCAGTAGTTCAATGTCTTTTACCGTGGTGCCATAGTCAGCCAACGTCTCCAATACAGTAACCATGTCGGTGATCGGTATATTTTCCTTCAGCAAGTTCTGAAGCACTTTTTGCACTTCGCCCAATCTGAGGATATCCGGTATCAACTCATCGATGACAACGTTATGCGTTTCTTTCAGCGTTTCCAATAGTTGCTTCACTTCTTGCCTGCCGAGCAGTTCCTGACTATGCTGAAAAATGGTTTCTTTAAGGTGTGTAACGAACACAGTAAGTGGGTCTACCACCGTATACCCTTGCAAATCTGCCATTTCCCGATCATCCCCAGTTATCCACATGGCATCCAGCCCGAACGATGGCTCTTTTGTTGCGATACCATTAAAAGCAAACTCTGTATCTCCTGGCGACAAGATCAAGTAGCGATCCATATACAACTCACCCTGTGCGTAGACGTTCCCTTTAATTTTGATTACATATTGGTTCATACTCAGTTGCAGATTATCTTTGATACGAATCGGCTTCAATAGAATGCCAATTTCCGTGGCACACTGTTTTCGGATGCTATGTATTTGGTTCATCAGATTATCGTCTTTTGTTTCATCAGCTATTGCGATCAGACCGTAGCCGATTTCAATGGATATAGGATCCACTTGATGGGCAGTGACCGTTTCCTCGTTTGACTGGTTTTGAAGCATCCGCTCTCCTGCCAGAATGCGTTGTTCTTCGGTTATTTTTTCAAATTGTGCTTTCGTCTCATTTTGCTGGATAAGATAGCTCGACCCGCCCAATAGTATCGCCATCATTGAAAAGGTGAATGTTGGAAACCCTGGCAATAGTGCGAACACGAGTAAAATAGCGGAAACCAGATAGAGTACCTTTGAACTGGACATCAATTCAGGTATCAGTGATGTACCGAATGTTTTTGCGTTTCCGGACCTTGTGACCAAAATACCTGAACCGATTGAAATCAATAAGGAAGGGATCTGACTGACCAGACCATCTCCGATTGTCAATCTCCCGAACTTATTCAACGCTTCCATGATGGGCATACCTTGTTGCAGAGAATAAATAAGCGTTCCACCGATCAAGTTGATGAAGGTAATAATGATTCCGGCGGTAGCATCGCCCTTTACAAACTTACTTGCACCATCCATCGCCCCAAAAAATTGTGTTTCCCGCTCTAAATCGTTGCGTCGTTGCTTTGCTTGCTGTTCATTGATCAGACCGGAATTCAAATCCGAATCGATCGACATTTGCTTCCCGGGCATCGCATCCAATGTGAAACGTGCGGAAACTTCCGATACCCGACCCGCACCATTCGTCACGACGATCATTTGGATGATGAAAATGATGATAAAAATGACGGCACCGACTATGATATTATTTCCGGCAACCAAATTCGCGAATGTATCGATAACCTTACCAGCATCGCCCTCAGTCAGAACCAACCGCGTCGAAGAGATATTCAACCCCAACCTGAACATGGTCGTCAGTAAAAGGAGCGTCGGAAAAGTTGAAAATTCCAGGACGTTTTTAGTGAATAACGTCAACAACAGGATCGTCATGGACAAGGCTAGATTCACAATCAACAGTAAATCAAGAAGTGGTGCAGGTAATGGAATAATGATCATTGCCAAAATGAGGACTACAAACGTTGCAATCCCTACATCCATAAACGCTGAAGCATTCCGATTTTTTTTGGTTAGTTGTGCAGCCATTACATCACTCTTTCTCTCACTTATATTTTCCTCTTGTTGCTTTCATCGATCTGATAGATCAACGCAATCATCTCAGCTATCGCTTCATAAAAGTCCAATGGTATCGGCTGGCCAATCTCAACTGATCGGTACATGGCGCGTGCCACTGGTTTGTTTTCCATAATCGGAATATTATTTTTTGAAGCTGCTTCCCTGATTTTTTCTGCCACATAGTCTGCACCCTTGGCGACGACTACAGGCACCTGGTCGCGTTTTTTATCATAACGCACGGCAATTGCCAAGTGCGTTGGGTTTGTGATGATGACAGTCGCAGACTCCACATCCTTCAGCATTTGTTTACTGAATTGTTTATATTTTTGACGTCTTAATGATTTTATGTAAGGATCGCCTTCTGATTCTTTGTATTCATCTTTTATTTCTTGTTTGGTCATATTTAAATTCTTTTTATAGTCATATTTTTGATAGATGAAATCCACCATCCCTAAAAGAAACAACAAGATGGCAAGATTCGTACTGATATCTTTGACAAGTTCCAGAATCAAAAAATAGAGTTTTTCGGTTCCAACTGCAGACGAGTTGATGATGTAGTAACCCGATTTTTCGAACGATATGTAACAGACATAACCAATCAGGATCATCTTAAGAATATTTTTGATCAAAGTGAATAGCGCCTTTTTACTGAACATATTTTTAAGACCACTCACCGGATTCAGTCGGCTCATTTTAAATTTTAGGGCTTCTGTGGAGAACAATAACCCTGTTTGGATGATATTTGCAATCAAAGCCCCTATAAAAGCAATTACTAAGAACGGTCCCGCTAGGATGAATATGTACAAGATAGCCTTCATCCCGATATCATTGAGATTATTTTCAAGGCCACCCACATCATAAACAACCGCAAATTCACTTTTAAGATAAACATACCCGTATTGAAGGGCGTGCGTGGATAGCGCAATCGCGAACATCATGAACATGATATAAGTAAAGGCGGAATTGAATTCTTGGCTCTTGGCTATCTCTCCACGTTTTCGGGCATCCTTCAGCTTTTTGGGGGTGGGTTTTTCAGTCTTTCCATCTTTCTCACTCACATGATCACCTCTTCATCAGCTTAGTGACTGGATAAATTCAGTCATGTATTTCACCATCAATGGCAGCATCTCTGTCATGCTGTCCATCAGATTAGGCAACAGAACCAGCATAAGTGACATACTGACCAGAATCTTTAAAGGCATACTAAGCATCAACACATTTATCTGAGGCACAGTCCGAGAGAGCACTCCCAAAACGACTTCCGTCAACAAAGCCACAATAACGATAGGGGCCGAGAGATTCAACGCTATCTCAAACATCATCGAGAACAGAGTGACAATCCCTTTCACTCCAAAATCCCCTACGGAAAACGCCTCGATGGGGAAAACCGCGAATCCGGACACCAATGCCCTCAAGACATGATGGTGCATATCCGTAAAAAAGAAGATGGACAGCGCCATCCAATAATATATTTTCCCGAAATAAGAAGCCTGGAACCCTAAAGCAGGATCAAAGACTGCAGACATCGAAAAACCGACCTGGAAATCGGCAAAATTCCCGGCTATCTCAACCGCATAAAAGAAGAGGTTTGTGATATAGCCTAGAGCCAGGCCAACCAAGGATTCCTTCAGCGCGAAAAGCGCCAGTTGCACCAAACCCAGCTCGGACTCCATGGCGGGTATCATGATGTAAACCGGTAAACTCAAGCCCAAAGAAATGGCAATCTTCACAACAGTTGGTACACCTTTGAATGAAAATCCCTTACTTATAAAAACGAAAGAACCTATCCGCATAAAGATCAATATGAGTTTCTGTAATGTAATCAGCATCCTTTAGCCATCACAATCCAGCGATCAACTCGAATATTTTTTCTGTATAAGCGATCAATGCGTTCAGCATAAAATTGCCGAACACAACCAAGGCTCCGATTACGGCCAATATTTTTGGAACAAAACTCAATGTCTGTTCCTGCAGCTGTGTTGCTGCTTGAATAATACTGATGATCAAGCCTACCACCAAGGCGATGGCCAGCGTCGGTCCGGCAACTATCAGAATGGTCATGAAGCCTTCTCTCAAAACATCTAAAACTTTTTCTATCGACATTCATGCACCCCTATTGAAAACCTAATACCAGCGACTCAACGACCAAATACCACCCATCCACCAAGACGAACAGAAGTAACTTAAACGGCAACGAAATCATTACCGGCGACAACATGAACATCCCCATGGACATCAAAATACTTGCAACCACGATGTCTATCACCAGAAAGGGAATGAAGATCAAAAACCCGATCGTGAAGGCCGTCCGCAATTCGCTGATCGCAAAGGCCGGAATGAGACTGAGCAAACTTACATCTCCCGTATTGGTTGGCATGTCATCCCCCTGCAGATCCAGAAAGAGGGTAAGATCCTTCTCCCTCGTCTGCTTCAGCATAAAGTCCCGGATCGGATCCTCTGCTATATAAAAAAACTCTTCGATGCCGATCTGATCCTCCATCAACGGAACCGCGGCCTCATGGTAAACTTCCGTATAGGCTGGCCTCATGATAAAAAATGTCAAGAAGGCCGCCAAGCCTATCAAGACAGTATTGGGAGGATTTTGCTGTGTGCCTAACGAACTTCTCAAAAAAGAAAAGACAATGATGATCCGCGTAAAACATGTAGTCAATATCAAAAATGCCGGTATGACACTCAGAAGACCTATCAACACATACATTTTTACAGCATCCGATGTCCCGCCCAGAGCATTTTGAACCGTGTCTACGATTTCCGCCGCATGAACTTTTTGAGGAAATGTCAGAAATAACAATCCAACGCCGCTTGTGACAATCCCTTTTTTCACCATCCTATTTTCTCATCCCTCTTCGTGAAATTCTGCCACCCTCATCGACTTCATCCAAAACCACTGGGCTGGCCGGGCGGAATCTTTTATGCTGCGCGATGTCCAAAACAGTCTTTTCTTCCTTGATGTCTTCAATGTTCAATTCCTTCAAAATCTCATTCTTTGTATCTGTACAGCTCATCAAATAGTAGGATTCCGAGACTTTAACGATACAAAGCGACGATGTGCGGTTCAATGGAACACGCTCTATCATGGTGATGTATTTGCCGTTCTTGTTGACGAATCGATCCAATAATTTCAACAGATAATTTATCGCAAAAATCACAAAAATCAACACGATAAAACTTTTCCCGATGTATAACAGTTCATTTTCCATTTCCTTGACGCACACCTTCCACTTCGCTATTGCATGACGATATTTGTAATGTATAAATCACTCGCGATTTCCGAGCCCAAACTTTGATTGATTTTCGAAATGATTTCCTGCTTGATGACCAGGACACCCTCCGATTCATCGAAAATGTTGGCTG
>RRZT012019693.1_pt1 | contig 11656 bp, 9 predicted proteins | sample 2165551 | NCBI WGS metagenome assembly RRZT01 (sample SAMN10456910, study PRJNA506462) | wastewater metagenome | biome: wastewater; feature: sludge; material: wastewater sludge; isolation source: wastewater sludge with Escherichia coli K12::gfp cells carrying plasmid... | place: USA: Moscow, Idaho ... | reverse complement strand
TTATGAGGGTTTTGAGGGGTGGGTGATAGTTGTTGTTTTTTTATTAATAACCTTGACAAATATCGACTAAAGTGCTATTGTTCCATTTAGCACTCAAAACTTTTAAGTGCTAATTTTTTTGAGTTTAATTTTATTTATATCTTAAGTTTGCTGACTTTTATGAAATAAAATCAAAATAGGTGAGACGAAAGTCTTTAATCATTTATGTAAAAAAAAGACAAAGGTATTATATTCTTGATAACTTAAGTATTTCTTCTAAAATATAAATTTTACCCAAGTTTATTATGCTATTGTTTCTTTTTGTTACATATTATTAACAAAGGAGTTAATATATGGACTTTAAAGACTTAAATGATATAGCTAATTATATCAACAAAGGTAAAGAAGACTATGAAATAGATGAAGACCCAATAATTGAAGATTTGGTTAATTCATTTGAACATATAGGTTTACTTGACCATGTGTATGCTTTCAACGATGATGTAAATTGTTTACGAAATATTTCTGATGAATTGAAAAAGAAAAAAATAAGTGAAGTTACTGAAAAAGATGAAGAAGAAATAGATGAATTGCTTGAAATTACAAGTGGTATATCTTACTATAATGATAGAGAAGTAACAGATGATATTTTAGAAGAGATAAAAGAGGATAAAATGAGTAGAGGTGAAGATATAGACGATTTATAATTAGAATTTGAAAAGGAAGTATATGGAAAAATTATTAGAAAAGTTAAGCTCTTACAATATATTCAATTATTTATTCCCTGGGATGATATTTTGTATTTTATTAGAAAAGACAACAAGCTATTCAATAATCCAAGAAAACATAGTTATTGATGTTTTCTTAGCCTATTTTATTGGTTTATTAATTAGTAGAATTAGTTCATTGATTATAGAGCCATTATTAAAAAAAGTAAAATTTGTAAAATTTGCAGAGTATAAAGATTTTGTTTTAGCATCTGAAAATGATAGTAAAATTGAGTTACTGTCTGAATCTAATAATATGTATAGAGTTTTTATATCTTTATTTTTTCTTTTACTTATTGTAAAGGTTTATGAACAAATATTTCATCAATTATTAGGTGAATATACTAATTTTATACTAATTTTATTGTTGCTATTTTTGTTTCTATTTTCATATAGAAAACAAACAAGATATATTACTCAGCGAGTAGAAATTTATAAAAATAAAAAAAAGGAGAGCAAAACAGATGAATAAAAATTCTAAGATTATATTTTATCCAGTAGATAATGGAAATATGATACTTCTTAAACTAGAAGATAATACAACTATTTTAGTAGACATTAATATAAGAAAAAAAGCATCAGATAAAAATGAAAAAGATTTTTATGATGTTATCTCACATCTTAAAGAGAATTTAGAAAAAGATAACGATGATAGATATTTTGTAGATGCTTTTATATTGACTCATTTAGATTATGACCATATTGCAGGATTAGAAGATAATTTTTATCTAGGAGATATAGATAAATATAATGATGAAAATAAAGAAAAGATTATAATAAAAGAGACATGGAGTTCTGAACGATTTTGGAAGAGAGAGACAGATTCAATTACATTGTCAGATGATGCAAAAGCTTATAATAAAGAGATGAGGCGAAGAGCTAATCTCCATAAAGACGATGGAGAAAGAATACAAAAAGAGGGAAATAGAGCCATTATTATCGGTGATGATGAAGATGATGAAGGGTACAACAATATTATTCACAAAGTTGGTCAAAGCATATCAAAAGTCAATAATCAGACAAAGAGTAATTTTAAAATCAATATTTTGGGACCATTGGAACAACAAGAAAATGAAGCAGATGAGAATTTTGAACAAAAAAATAGAGCTAGTGTTATTCTTCAAATTGAAATAATAGTTGGAAAATATGTAAATAAAATTCTTCTCACTGGTGATGCAGAAGTTGATGTATGGGAATATATGCAAAAAGAGTACGAGAATAGTTTCTTAGAATATGATGTTTTATGTGTGCCTCATCATTGTTCTATGGGAAGTCTTGGAAGAAAAAATAGTGAAGGCAAATATGAAATATCAGATGATGCTTTAGAGGCTTTATCTCAAGCAAAAGAGGGTGCAATCATAGTATCTAGTAGTAAAGAAATTTTAAATGATGACAATAATCCTCCACATTATGATGCAAAAAAAGAATACCTGAAAATAGTAGATAGCAAAGATGATTTTATCTGTACCGAAGAACATCCTAATACTAAAAATGTTGAACCAATTATTATAGAATTTACTAGTGGTGGTCCTCAAATAAAATCAGGAGTTTCAAAAAATAAAATGGCTATAGCTACAGAATCTTCTAGTAAGTCAATATATCCACATGGAAAATAAAGATTATCTTATTTCACTAGCAAGAAAATTTACTAGTGAACATAAAGCTGTAAATAAAGTATATGATACTTATATAAATGATAAAGATTTACTCTGTTTTGATATTGATATTAAAATAAACTTGCCTTCAAGCTTTAAGAAAAAAGGACAAACTACTAAGGGTGTTAGAAATATAGAAAAAGCTGTTTTTGAGTTTCCTAAAGAGTTTCCTTTTAAATCTCCTAAAATATATTTAAGAGATGATTTTAATAGAAATTTTGCTCATATAAATCCTATTATAGAAAAATTTAATCCTTGTATTTTTGAAGGTTCTTTAGATGAATTGATACAACAACCACTGTGGATGGATGGCATATTAGACCAATTGGTAGATTGGCTTGAGACTTCAGCAAGTGATTCTATGATAAATCCAAATCAGGGCTGGGAGCCTATGCGAGTTGATGATAACCACGGATTTATAATATACGATAGAGAATATATACTTTTAAATTATCTCACGAATAAAAACTTTTATTTTGAAGTTATGTATAAAAATGAAAATAAAATTTTATTTAGTAGAATTCTTAAAAATAATGAAATTGTAATGGATACTTTTAAAAAGAGTTTTATATTTTGTTTCTCTTCAGCCAATATTTCAAATGAGTATTTACCATGCAATATGAAAAATTTTATAGATTTAGTGGATTTTGCAAAAAAGAATCAAATTTTAAATTTTAAAGAATCAATTAATAGAAATTTTAAAAAACTTAAAGATGAAGGAGTTTCTAAATTATTTATTGCTTTATTTATAAAAAGACCTTATAAAGTCATAGGAACTAACTCTGATATAGAAATATTACATTTTGCTATTGAGTTAAAAAAGCATACAAAGAAAGATGAAATTCATCAAAATGCAACTGTGCAAATTTTAGCGGGTTTTAACTTTTCTGATACAAAATTATTACAACAATTCTCAGGAGTAAAAAATACAATTAAGGAAAAACAGATGATTACACAAATAGGATGTGGCTCTTTGGGTTCAAAAATAGCTATGCATTTGGCTAGGAATGGAAATGATAATTTTATTTTAGTAGATAATAAATATTTTGTACCAAATAACAATGCAAGACATGCTTTATTTTCATCTTCACTGATAGATAAGAAAGTTGGAATTTTACAAAAAGCGATGAATGAGTTGGGATTAAATAATATTCAAATAGAAGACAAAAGTATTTTTGATATTGTTAATATAGGCACATCAAGTGAAGATATTATTATAGATTCTACAGCAAGTATATCTGTAAATAATTTTTTAACAAAACAAACTTTATCTGGAAGATTAATTCATACCTCTTTGTATCATAATGGCACAGTTGCATTTTTAGGAATAGAAGGAGAAAGCAGAAAAGTTAAAATTATTGATATGATTGCTTATATGTATCATTTATGCACAGAAGATAATGAAATAGCAAAAAAAATTACTAATACAAATATTTCTTATCAAAGTACAGGGCAAGGGTGTGGCTCTTTTACAACTATTTGCTCAGATGCAACTATCTCAATTTCATCAGGTGGTATGGCTAACTTTATACAAAATAAGATAGATAATGGTTTTTCTACTAATGGGGAGTTAGTATTAGGTCAATTAGATGAAAATAATTTAGGAATGAAGTGGAAGACCATAGGTTTTGAATTCCTAGAGAGCCAAACTATAAAGGGAATTAAGGCTGAAAACTGGGAAATAAGAATATTTCGGCATGTATTAGAAGCTATTAAAGAAGAGTCGCTTAAGTGGGGTGAATTAGAAACAGGGGGGATTTTGATAGGACATATTTCAATACCAACTCAAACAATTATTATAACAGGGCAAATAGAAGCTCCAGAAGATAGTAAAAGAGGAAAGATAAATTTTGATTTAGGTATTAATGGCTTGAGCCAAAAAGTTAAAGATATTGAATTCTCATCAGCTATGATGATTACTCAATTAGGTACTTGGCATAGTCATCCAAATAGTTCATCAACTCCATCATCTATAGATTTACGTAGTAAAAAACAAATGTTTAAGGATAGAAACAATATGCCTACAGTTTGTTTGATATGGTCTCAAAGTGGATTTACATTTTATTAAGATAATAGATTAAGCACAAAAAAAGTATAATCAAAGTTTATTTTAAAAAACTATTTAACAAGCAAAAATACACAAGGCAAAGATAGATGAATAAAAGATTTAAAGACTATATCAATAAAAAGGCAATACTTAAAAGCGGGCTTTTTGATAAAAAATACTATCTTTCAACTTATCCCGATGTAGAAAAATCAAATTTAGACCCATTAACTCACTATTTGCAAATCGGAGCAAAAGAGGGGAAAAACCCAAGCAAAGAGTTTGATACAAAATATTATTTGAAAAATAATCCAGATGTAAAAGAGATAGGGATAAATCCTTTGGTTCATTTTTTAAGATATGGTGCAAAGGAGGGGAGAAATCCTAATAATCTCTTTAGCACAGAAGAATTAGTAGCAAAAGGTATTTTACAATTATCTAGAGATAGCTTGTTGTTTCTTTATCTAAAAAGAATAATCAAAAAAATTAAAAAATTGCCTGTTAATATAGAAAATCATATAGTTGAAGGTATGAAAAAATACGATAAATACAAAGATACAATTTTACTTATTTCTCATGAATCATCTTCCACAGGAGCTCCTTTGCTTGGATTAAACATAGGTAAGGGATTATGTAGTAAATATAATTTAATTCATCTTGTAATTAGAAAATCTAATATTCACAATGAATTTTTAAATGATTCTTTTATAACAATCGAGAATATCAACATAGGTGATACTCTTTTGATAAAAAAGATTTTAGAGAATATGAATGAAAAATATCAAATCAAATGTGTTATAGGTAATTCTATTGTAACTTATCCAATTTTACAGCTTTCAAAAGATTTGAATATTGCAACTTTATCTCTAGTTCACGAGTTTTCCGAATATACGAAGCCATCTAGCAGAATAATTAATAACATAATTGTAGCTGATAGAGTAATATATCCAGCTAAAATTGTGATAGACTCGACTCAAAGCACTATAGAAGAATTGACATCTATTAGAGATATACCCAAAAACATAATACAGTACCCACAAGGAAAAATACCATATATTCCTAGTACATATGGACATTCGTACAGCGTAGAGTATATAAAAGAAAAGTTAGGGATAGTTGGGCAAGAAAACTTTAAAGTATTGGTTGCTAGTGGATTAGTGCAAATGAGAAAGGGGGTGGATTTATTTATCTATGTTGCAGCATATACAAAAAAAATGAGCAATAAAAGATATAAGTTTATCTGGGTAGGAGATGGCTTTGAACCAGACAATGATTTGAATTATTCTTTATGGCTTAAGCGAGAAATTAAGCACTTAGGACTAGAAAAAGATTTTATTTTTTTAGAACATCAAAAGGATTTAGGAGTAATCTTTGGTTTAGCTGATATTTTTTGTCTTACATCTCGTATGGATCCTTTCCCAAATGTTGTTATTGATGCGATGGAGGCTAATTTGCCAATTGCATGTTTTGACAATACATCTGGGATAGCTGAATTTTTAAAAGAGAATAATGCAGAGAGCATAGTAGCTGATTATCTAGATACATATCAATTAGCACAAAAAATTATAGAATTTTTAGAAGAAGATAAGCCAAAATCAAACAAAAATAGTTTATTAGTTGAAGAAAAGCTAAATTTTAACAACTACATCGATTTTTTAGAAGAACAGATAGATTTATCATATCAAGATAATTTGGATAACCAAAGAATATTTGAAATTATAAAAAATTCAGAAATGTTTGATAATAAATTTGCAACTATACCTAAAGATTATGAAAACTCTATAAAGTACTATGTTTCAACAACGAAGAATAAATTAATTAGAATGTGTCCTAATCCTAGACCAGGTTTTTCTAATTTAAAATGGATAGTAAAAAATAGAGAATCTAAAATACCATTTTATGAGGCATTAGTTGATGGTATTATTTCAACCCATGAGTGTAAAATTATTCCATTTGATATAGAAAATGATGTTTCATATATGTATGCAGTTCATTTACATTTATTTTATATAGATCTTGCAGAAGAGTTTGTTCATTATTTTAAAAACTTACCACATGGATATGATTTGTATATTACAGTTGTAGATGAAAGTATTATTCAAAATGTATTTAAAATATTTGAAAACTGTGGTGCTAATAAAATAGAAATGGTAGTAGTTGATAATGTTGGTAGAGATGTGGCTCCAATGTTATTTGACTTAAAAGAAAAGCTTTATGATAGCAAATATAAAATAATAGGGCATTTTCATAGTAAAAAATCAATAAGTACTGATAATCAACTAGGAAATAAATGGAGAAAGTATTTGCTAGATAATTTGATTGGAGATAAAGAAGACTCAAAAAGTATTCTAAGTCTATTTAACGACAATGCAGTTGGTCTTGTATTTGCAGAAGACAGACACTACATGGATATGGGTGAGAATAAAGAATATTTTGATAGTCTATGTAACAAAATGGGAATTAAAACAATTGATGAAACTCCAGTTTTTCCTTTGGGAAATATGTTTTGGGCAAGAACTGAATCTATCAAACAGTTATTTACTCTAAATAAAACTGATGTTATTCAACCAGAACCTTTGCCTTATGATGGAAGTTATATGCATGCCTTAGAGAGAATAACTCCACAATTAGTCAATGAAAACCAATTTAAATATATTACTGTTTATAAAAATAGAACATCATGGTAAATAGTCGAAGTATCAAAGATAAATTTTGTACTGTAATAGGAAATGGACAACTAGCAAAAATATTTAAAGAAAAGCAAATAGTAGTTAATAGTTGTATCTTTGCAAGTGGAGTATCAAATTCTAGTTGTGTTGAAGAAAAACAATTTAAAAGAGAAGAAACACTTTTGATAGATACTTTGGAAAATTGTAAGAATAAGAATTTTGTATATTTTAGTAGTTGTGCTTTGTCTGCACTGGAGTATCCCAAAAATGCTTATTATATCCATAAAGAAAAAATGGAAAATATTATAAAAGAGTATTCAAAAAATTATTATATATTTAGGATACCACAACTTTTTGGTGATTTGATACTTCATAAAACTTTAATCAACTTTATATATAAATCCATTGTTCATAATCATAGGTTTAATGTTTATGATGAAGCTTATAGATATGTGATAGAGATTAATGATGTTTATATGCTAGTAAATGAATATTTAACTCATAGTAAAAGCTGTATTACTGTTGATTTAGCAAATCCATATAGATATAAAGTTTTAGATATAGTAGAAACATTTGAAAAGCTTTTGGATAAAAAAGCAAATTATGAAATACTTCAAAAAGAGGATAAATATATTTTAGATTTATCTTCTTTAGAACACTTTATAAAAGATAAAGGAATAAATATAGATTTTGGCGAAGAGTATTTGATGCATAAATTAAAAGAAAAGATAAAATGATAGTTTCTGTGATTATTCCTGTTAAAAATGGGGGCAAACTTTTTGAAAAAGTAATGAAAACTTTACTAACACAAAATTTTAGTGATTTTGAAATAATTATCATAGATTCTGGTTCAAAAGATAAAAGTGTAGAGTTTGTAAAGTCTTTACAAAAAGAATATGGAAATATTATATTAAAAGAGATTGAGCCTAGTGAGTTTGGACATGGTAAGACAAGAAATTATGGAGCTAGTTTAGCAAATGGAGAATTTCTAGTATTTATTACTCAAGATGCCTTGCCTTACAATGAAAACTGGCTTTCGGAAATGATAAAACCGTTTATATTAGACAAAGAAGTGGTTGGTATGTTTGCAAAACACTTACCGTATGATGATTGTGATATTTTTGAAAAAGAAAATCTTAGAAGGCATTTTGACAATTTTGGGCAGGGTATTATTCTTTATAAATTAGAGGATGAGAAAAGATATGAACAAGATGAGAGTTATAAACATCTGCTTTGTTTTTATTCAGATAATGCCTCTGCTATGAGAAAAAGTATTTGGCAAAAGATACCTTATGACGATGTAGATTTCGCAGAAGATCAACTTTGGGCAAAAAAAATAATTGAGGCAGGATATACAAAGGCTTATAATTCTAATGCTGTAGTTTATCATTCCCATAATTACAGTTTTATGGAACAGCTAAAAAGATCTTACGACGATCACAAAGGGTTAAACAAAATTTATGGATATGTTGCTGTGAAAAATATTTTTAAATTGCCTATACATATTTTACTAGCTATATATAGAGATATGAAATTTCTTAAAAGTCTAAGAAAAGTAAATATTTATGAAAAAATTAAGCTATCATTCTACTCTATATCGAAAAATATAGCGAAATTTTCTGGTGCATATCTTGGATCTAAACCATTTAACAAAAGAATAAGTAGTTTTTTATCTAGAGAAACTTTATTAAGGAATAACTGAGAATGTTAAAAAAAATATCAATAATTATTAAAAAACATGGAGTCATAAGAGGTACTCGGATACTTTTTCAAAAATTTAAAAATCTCGCAGGATTTCAGAGCAAAGATATTTTTGTTTTATATAACTTTTTAACATTTCCAAAAAAAGAACCATTATTAGATATAATAATTAAAAACAACAGTGTTTTATGGTTTATTCCAGATTTTGGAATTGGTTCTGGAGGACACTTAAATATTTTTAGAATGATTCATAATTTGGAGAAACTAGAAGTAACTTCAGATTTAGCTATTTGTGGAACAAGCCAATGGATAAATGAAAATATAGCTAGAGATACTATTTGCAAAAACTTTTTTTCTATAAAAAGCAAAATCTTTTTTGTAAATTCTCTATCTGATATAGAAAAACTTCCTTCGTATAAAATTGCTTTTGCGACATCGTGGGAAACTGCATATTTTGTAAATACATTTTCAAATTGTGCTAAAAAAGCTTATTTTGTACAAGATTTTGAACCATATTTTTATCCTGTTGGAAGCAGATATATTTTTGCAGAAAATACTTACAAATTTGCTTTTGAGGGGGTTACGGCTGGTAGTTGGTTATCACATAAGTTATCAAAAGAATATGGAATGAAATGTATAGACTATACATTTTCTTATGATAAAAATCTTTATGTAAAAAGAGAAAAAAAAGATGATAAAAAAAGAATTTTCTTTTATGCAAGACCGAATACAGATAGGAGAGGTTTTGAGCTAGGATTAGTAGCACTTAATGAGTTATATAAGAAAGATAACTCTATAGAGATTATTTTAGCAGGTTCGGATACTTCTGAATACGAAATACCTTTTAAGTATATAAACTTTGGGGTTTTGGATATAGATAAACTTAGTGAAGTTTATTCTAACTGTTCTCTAGCACTTATATTGTCTTTTACAAATCTTTCATTATTGCCTTTAGAACTCTTAGCATCTGGTTGTCCAGTTGTTATAAATTCAGGCGAAAATAATTCTTGGATAGATAAAGATTTAAAAATGATGATATATACTGAACCAAATGTTACTGATATTGTTGATAATATCTCTAATATTTTATATGGTAATATTTCTTTCGATTGGAGTTATATAGATAATTATTTAGAAAAATCTTCTTGGTATGAAGAGAGTAAAAAAGTTTATAAATGGATTCAAGAATGAAACAAACTATAAAACTGCTTCGTCCACATCAATATATTAAAAATTTATTTGTATTTGCACCACTGTTTTTTACATTTACATTTACTTTTGAACAAATAATTGATTGTATTGTTGTATTTATTCTATTTTCTTTGATTGCTAGTAGTATTTATATTTTAAATGATTATATGGATATTGAAGAGGATAGACAACATCCAACAAAAAAATATAGACCACTTGCTAGTGGAAAAGTGAGCAAAAATAGTGCAAAAATACTTTTCATATTTTTAGCTTTTTTGCCACTTTTTATATCTTTTTTTATAAGTACTAAGCTGTTTTTTGTTTTGGCTATATATTTTATTTTAAATATTGCTTACTCTTTGGGATTAAAGCATATTACTATTATAGATATTTTTATAATCGCTAGTGGTTTTGTGCTACGACTTTTTGCAGGGGCTAGTGTGATTGACAATCAACTTTCTATGTGGATTATTATTATGACTTTTTTACTAGCACTATTTTTGGCTATTGCAAAAAGAAGAGATGATGTGCTTCTTGCAAACGACGGAGTGGAAACTAGAAAAAATATAGATGGCTATAACTTGGAGTTTGTAAATGCTGTTATGGTTTTTATGGCTGGAGTTATTGTGGTGGCTTATGTGCTTTATACTGTTTCTGATGATGTAATCTCAAGACTTCATAGTACAAATTTGTATTTGACTGCTTTTTTTGTGATTTTGGGAGTGATGAGATATATGCAAATAACTTTTCTAGAGGGAAATAGTGGAAGCCCTACAAAAGTGGTTTTGAAAGATAGATTTTTACAGCTTACTATTTTGTTTTGGTTGGCTAGTTTTTTTGTGGTAGTAAAATGGGGGGGGTAAATTTAAATGGATAAAAATAGCAAGATAGTAATACCAGGAGCAGCAGGTTTAGTTGGGCAAAATCTTATAATCCAATTAAAAGAAAAAGGTTATAAAAATATTGTTGCACTTGATAAACATCCAAAAAATATAAAAGTTCTTAAAAATTTGCACAAAGATATAAAAGTTCTTGAAGCAGATTTATCAACAAATGGAGATTGGGAAAAAGAGTTTGAAAATGCCGATGTAGTTTTAATGCTTCAAGCACAAATTGGAGCACCAACTATTGACCCATTTATAAAAAACAATATAAACTCAACACAGCTTATTTTAAATGTAATAAAAAAATGCAATATTCCATATATAGTACATATTAGTTCATCTGTTGTTTGTTCTGTTGCAGATGATTTTTATACAAATACTAAAAAAGAGCAAGAAAAGTTGGTGGTAGAATCTGGAATAACTCACTGTATTTTAAGACCAACTTTGATGTTTGGATGGTTTGATAGAAAGCATTTAGGGTGGTTAAGTAGATTTATGGAAAAAGTTCCAGTTTTTCCAATTCCTGGAAATGGAAAGTATCTTAGACAACCACTTTATGAAAAAGATTTTTGTAATGTAATAATAAGTGCTATGGAAAAACAACCAAAAAATGAAATATACAATATTACAGGAAGAGAAGAAGTAGATTATATAGACATAATAAGAACTATAAAAAAAGTGAAAAAATTAAATACAATAATCTTAAAAATTCCATATAAACTTTTTTATTTTCTTATGTGGTTTTATGGCTTATTTAGTAAAAATC
>RRZT010299224.1_pt1 | contig 11656 bp, 6 predicted proteins | sample 2165551 | NCBI WGS metagenome assembly RRZT01 (sample SAMN10456910, study PRJNA506462) | wastewater metagenome | biome: wastewater; feature: sludge; material: wastewater sludge; isolation source: wastewater sludge with Escherichia coli K12::gfp cells carrying plasmid... | place: USA: Moscow, Idaho ... | reverse complement strand
GAAACAGATCTCCGCCATCGTCAAGACCATTCAGACCGACACCCAGGATGCCGTTTCCGCCATGGAAGAATCGACCCAGGGCGTGGTCGAAGGCGCCAAGCGCTCTGACGCCGCCGGCCAGGCACTGGCAGAAATCGGCCAGGTATCGAACCGGCTGGCCAGCCTCATTCAGGGCATTTCCAGCGCCACTCAGGAACAGGCCAACTCCGCCACCCACGTCGCCCGTCTGATGCAGGACATCCTGCGCGTTACCGAGCAGACGACGGCCGGGACGCAGCGTACTGCCGAAGCAGTGGATGAACTGTCTGGTCTGGCCTCCGAACTGAAGGGTTCGGTCGCCGGCTTCAAGGTGGATTGAGGGCGGACATGAGCGCAGCAACAGAATTCGACGTCGGCCCGCTCACCTGGGTCAAGGGGGAAATCGATCAGGCCCTGGAGCGCGCTGGCGCTGCCCTCGATGAATTTGAAAAAAGTGGCGAAGTCACCCAGTTCAAATTCTGCCGCACGCACGTTCACCAGGTGCATGGCGCACTTGATATCGTCGGCCTGAGCGGCGTCACCGAACTCACCGAAGCCCTCGAAAACCTGCTGCAAACGCTGGAAAGCGACCCTGGCGCCAACGCTGCTGCCGCCCTGCCCGATGTACGCGAAGCGCTGCACGGCCTGCGCAACTATCTCGATGGCCTGCTCGCGGGCGAACCACACCAGCCCCTGCGCATTCTGCCGCTATGTGCCCGCCTGGCTGAACTGCGCGGCGCACCGCCGGTACACCCGGGTGACTTCTTCTATCCCGATCTCAGCCTGCGCCCTCCGCGCTCGACTATCGCCGCCCCCGAACTCAGCGCCGACGAAATCCGTGCCGTACTACGTACCCAGCGCATGAATTTCCAGAAAGGCCTGCTCAAGTGGCTGACCCGCCCGGCCGAACAGGAATCGGGCCGACACGCCATGGCAGAGGCGCTGGCGGCGATCGAGGCGATCCAGCCGACTCCCGGCGCCCGCACCTTCTGGTGGATTTCCCAGGCCTTCCTGGAAGCCCTGAACGATCCTGGCATTTCCTCCGATCAGTTGGCGCGCCAGCTCTGTGCGCGCATCGACCTGCAGATCCGCCGTCTGCTCGACGGCTCCTCCACGCTCGCCGAGCGCGTCATGCGCGAAGCCCTCTACTACGTGGCGCAAACAACGCCGGCAGCAGATTCTCTGGCAGCCCAGGCACAGCAGATTTTCGATCTCCCGGCACAGATCCCCAGCCGGGATCAGCCGGACGAGTCCCTCCCCGGGCAGGAGCTGCAATTGCGCCGCCTGCGCGACATCCTCACGCTCGCCGAAGAAGCCTGGAACAAGTATTGCGCAGGCCATGCCGCCAGCCTCAAACCATTTGCCGAGCAGGTCCAAGCCTGTGCCGAACTGACCGCCAGCATCGGCACCACCGATCTCAAGCGCCTCGGCCAGGCGCTCGCAGCCATCACCAACTGGCTGCAGGAAGACAGCAAACGCCACAGCGATTCGGTGGCAATGGAAATCGCCACCGGCATCCTTCTGCTGCAAAACGCGCAGGAAAATCACCGCCATCTGGGCAAGGATTTTGCCCAGCAGGTCGATCACATGGTCGAGCGCATCCATGCGGTCATCGCCGGACGCTCCACCAGCCCGGCAGATATTCCGCTCCTCGATGAAATCACCCGGCGAGCACAGGAAAAATTGCTGATCAGCCAGGTTGGACGCGAAATCCAGAACAACCTGGCCCATATCGAGCAAAGCCTGGATGTCTTTTTCCGCAATCCGGCCAAAGGCTTCAGCATGGCCCCGCTGGAAGCGCCCCTCAAGCAGATCAGCGGCGCCTTGGCCATGCTCGGCCATTTCTCGGCAGTGAAACGGCTGCAGGAAACCAGCGAACATATCGCCCGTTTTGCTGCCAGCGATTACCAGCCGCAGGAAACGGATTTCCAGTCAGTGGCTGACGAACTCTCGCTGCTTGGCTTTTTCGTGGACGCCCTGGCGAATGACGAAAGCGATTTCGACGCCTTCGCCGCCCGCCTGCACGGTGAAACCGCCGCCCAAAACACACAGCACAGCACCCAGAACATCACCGTCGAAGCCGAACTGGCGCAGCAGACCCGGGAAGCCCGTGCGCTCGCCAACGCGCTGCGGCAAGCACCCGGCGATGCCCGCCTGCAGCAGGAACTCAAGGACAACCTTGAAGCCATCCAGAAAGATGCCGATCTGGTGGCCGACCGCGAGCTGGGCGAGTCTGCCAAAGCCACGCTGGCCGCACTGGCCACCGGCGTGGAAACCGAAACCGCCCTGTCCAATCTTGCCGCCAGCGCACCGCAAGCACCGTCGCCCTCGGCAGAAACCCTGCAACTGGCAAGCTCCAGCCACGAAGAAATCGACGCTGAACTGCTGGCCATCTTCATTGAGGAAGGCAAGGAAGTCCTCGGCGAACTGGCTCAGCAAAAAGCACGCCTGCGCACCAACCCGCATGACCAGGATGCGCTCACCACCATCCGCCGCTGTACCCACACCCTCAAAGGCTCCGGGCGCATGGTCGGCCTCAGCGATTTCGGTGAAACCGCCTGGGCTCTCGAACAGACCTTCAACCTGTGGTTGCGTCAGGACCGGCCGGCCAACGCCGAACTCCTGCAACTCATCGCCGACGAAGAACGGATATTCAGCGACTGGGTTGCCCACCTCGAAGGCAATGCCGCCACGCCTCCCGACACGGCAGCCATGGTGGCCCTGGCGACCCGCCTGCGGGGAGAAGAAAGCAGCGAGGTGCCCACCGCACTGACCACGGCGGGCTATACCCCACCTGCCGCAGAAAGCGCAGCACCGCCACAGGAGGCAGCCAGCGAAAGCCTGCCGGCGGAGGAAACCCCAGAAGATACGACAGAGGAATCCCCTGCTGCTGCCGCGAACGACACGGAAGAAATCAACCTGACGGGCCTGGACGATTTCGAGCTCGACTTTCCCGATCTGGCCCCGGCCGAAACTCCCAGTACTGCAGCTGAGCTGCCTGCCACCACGCCGAACGAGCCGCTGCCCGACGCCCGTGAACCCGTCGCAGTAGACGCATCAACGTCTGACGAAGCATTCGACACGCTCGTAAACTTTGAACTCGACGCTGCCGACAGCGCCGCCGATGCAGCGCCCACATCTACTGAAACGGCACCTGCCGGTGATAGCGCCCCCACGCTGTATGACATTTTCCGGCACGAAGCAACCGGCCACCTGGCGACGTTGATCGAACACTTCGCCATCCTTGAAAATGACCCGGCGCAACCCACCGCATTCGAGATGATGCGGGCCGCACACACTCTGGGCGGCATCGCTGCCACAGTCGGTCTGCTGCCGATCCATCACTTGGCAATTGCCCTCGAACACGCGCTGGTGCGCCGCGAAAAAACTACCCACCCGGAAGCCCTGGCCGGTCTGGAAAGCGTGCGCCAGGCCATCCTGACGCTGGCCGACATGTTCACCCAACTATCGGCACAGCAGACACCGGAGGAGCAGCCGCAGCTCGTTGCGGCGCTTGAAGACAGCTACCCGCCTACACTGAGCGAAGAAAAGAAAAACGACGCGATTGCTTCGCTGCTGGCCCCCGAACTGGTTGATTTGCCTGCTGCCAGCGAAGCCGTCAGCACACCGCCGCTGACCGACGAACTGGACGAACAGCTGCTCCCCATCTTTCTCGAAGAAGCCAGCGATCAGGTTCGAGAACTGAGTGAGCAAGTCGCCGCCTGGCGTGCCGCTCCCAACGAACCCAGCGCGCCGCAGGCCATCGCCCGCCTGCTGCACACCTTCAAGGGCAATGCCCGCATGGCCGGCGCCATGAACCTGGGCGAAGCCACCCACCTGCTGGAAACCCGGGTGCAGGACGCGCTCAATGAAGGGCATGCCAGCAGTAGCCTGATCGACGACATCGAAGCCGGTTGTGACGCCCTGGCACAAGCCGCCGACAATCTCCGCCACGGCCAGAGTGGCAAAGTCGAATTGCCGGTGACTGAAGCCAGCGGCGACACCCCTGCCCCGCCCGTACCTCAGGACGAAGGTTCTGCTGCACCGGCGCCGGCCAAGAGCGTCCCTCCCCCGGTGAGCACACTCCCGGAACCGCAAGCACAGGAAAGCGACAGCACCCAGCAAGCCATGCTGCGCGTCCGTGCCGACCTGGTGGACCGCCTGGTGAGCGAGGCCGGCGAACTGGCCATTGCCCGCACCCGGATCGAGGGCGAGATGCGCAGCCTGAAAACATCGCTGCTCGACCTCACCGAAAACGTCATCCGCTTGCGCCGGCAGTTGCGCGAAATTGAAATTCAGGCCGAAACCCAGATGCAGGCGCGGGTAGCGCACACCCCGGAAGGCCAGGAAGAATTCGATCCACTGGAACTCGACCGCTTCACCCGCTTCCAGGAACTCACCCGTTTCATGGCCGAGTCGGTGAACGACGTCGCCACCGTCCAGCAAAGCTTGCTCAAGAACCTCGATGACGCCAATGCGGCCATCCTCGCGCAGGCCCGCCTCAACCGCGGCTTGCAGCAGGAACTGATGGGCGTTCGCATGCTGCCCTTCGCCAGCCAGGCAGAACGGCTGTACCGGGTGGCACGCCAGACCGCCAAGGAAGTCGGCAAACAGACCCACTTCGAAATCCTTGGCGACCACGTCGAAATCGACCGCTCGGTACTCGACAAGATGCTCGGCCCGATCGAGCACATGCTGCGCAATGCGGTCACCCATGGTCTGGAAACGGCAGAACAACGCGTCGCCGCCGGCAAACCGGAGCGCGGACAGATCATCCTCAAGGTGGCCCAGGAAGCCAATGAAATCATCCTGTCCCTGACTGACGATGGTCGTGGCCTCGACCGCGAACGCATCCGCCGCCGCGCCGAAGAACTGGAATTGCTCGGTGCGGACCAGGAAATCAGTGACAGCGCCCTCTATGACTTCATTTTCCAGCCGGGCTTCTCCACCGCCGCCAGCTTGAGCCAGGTCGCCGGGCGCGGCGTGGGCATGGATGTGGTCAAAACCACCGTCGCCAACCTGGGTGGGCGCATCGAAACCAGCAGTGAAGTCGGCCACGGCACCACTTTCCGCCTCTACCTGCCGCTCACCCTGGCCGTAACGCAGACCTTGCTGGTCAGGGCCGGTAGCCAGACGTACGCCATTCCGTCGAGCATGATCGAACAGGTGCAGGAGATGAAAGAGGCCGGACTGGCTGAACTGCGCGCCGCGGGCAAAGCCGAGTGGCAAGGCAACAGCTACCCGTTCCATTTCCTGCCCCACCTCCTGGGGCAGCCCAACGCCCTGCCCGAATCCCACCGGCAATATTGGGTCCTGCTGCTGCGCTCCGGCTCACAGCGGGTCGGTGTCCTGGTGGATGAACTACGCGGCAACCAGGAAGTCGTCGTCAAGAACATCGGCAACCAGCTCGCCCGGGTCGTCGGTATCTCTGGCGCCACCGTCCTTGGCGACGGCCGGGTCGTCCTCATCCTCAACCCGGTGGCACTCGCCAGCCGGCAGCAGGAAGCACGCCCGCTGGCAGCCACTGCGGAGGAACCGGTGCAGATCAGCGCACCGCCGACCCCAGTCGAACATCTGCCCACCATCATGGTGGTGGATGACTCCCTCACCGTGCGCAAGATCACCAGCCGTCTCCTGTTGCGCGAAGGCTATCAGGTACTGCAGGCCAAGGATGGGGTCGATGCGCTGGAGCAACTGGTCGATGAGCGTCCCGATGTCATTCTTTCCGACGTCGAAATGCCGCGCATGGATGGCTTCGATTTCGTGCGCAACCTGCGTGGCGACGAAAAACTGCGGGACATCCCGGTGATCATGATCACCTCGCGCACGGCTGAGAAGCATCGCAACTATGCGCTGGAAATTGGTGCCAACCACTACCTGGGCAAGCCCTACGACGAAGACACCTTGCTTGGGCTGTTAAGCAGTTACTGCAGAAAAAGCAACTGACCTTGTCATGACTTGAGCAACTCCTCGCGCTGGCCCAGCCAGCGCTGGAGGTGCGCTGCACAGGCGGCAGGGTGGCCGCTCAGCATCTCATCGACGCAATCGCGGGCAGCCTCGACCAATTCAGCGTCGGCTTCGAGATCAACATAGCGCAGCAACGGCATCCCGCTCTGCCGCGCCCCGATGAACTCGCCTGGCCCGCGCAGGCGCAGATCCTGCCGGGCAATCTCGAAACCGTCGGTATGCTCGAAAATGATTTTCAGACGCTGCCGGGCAATCTCACCCAGAGGCCCCGCATACAGCAAGACGCAACTGGATTCGTGGGCGCCACGTCCCACCCGGCCGCGTAGCTGGTGCAGTTGTGACAGGCCAAAACGCTCGGCATGCTCGATCACCATCACGCTGGCATTCGGCACATCCACCCCAACCTCGATCACCGTAGTCGCCACCAGCACATCCAGCTCGCCTGCCGCAAACGCCCCCATCACGGCCTGCTTGGCATCGGGTTTCAAACGGCCATGCACCAGCCCCACGCGCAGGTGGGGTAGATCGGCCGTCAATTGTGCACAGGTGTCCTCCGCCGTCTGCAACTGCAGCGCTTCAGACTCCTCGATCAGGGGGCAGACCCAGTACGCCTGCCGACCTTCACTCACCATTTTCTCGACAAAGGCGACCACGTCCGGGCGTCGGTTATCAGCCACCAGACGAGTCTTCACTGGCGTACGCCCGGGCGGCAGTTCATCGAGCACGGTGACATCGAGATCGGCGTAGTAACTCATGGCCAGAGTGCGCGGAATGGGGGTCGCCGACATCATCAACTGGTGCGGATTATTCCCCTTGCTGCGCAGGGCCAGACGCTGCGCAACACCAAAACGGTGCTGCTCATCGATGATCACCAGCCCCAGCCGGGCGTAATCCACTCCAGCCTGAATCAGCGCATGCGTCCCTACAATCAATTGCGCATCGGCTGCCGCAGCTTCCTGCTGCGCGCGTTTGGCCTTGCTGCTCAAACTGCCACTCAACCAGGCCAGGCGCACCCCCAGCGGCACCAGCCAGCTTGCCAACTTCTGGTAATGCTGTTCGGCGAGAATCTCCGTCGGTGCCATGAAGGCCACCTGCCAGCCAGCAGCCATTGCTTGGCAGGCCGCCAGCGCCGCAACAATGGTCTTGCCAGCACCCACATCACCTTGCAGCAACCGCTGCATCGGATAGGGCTGGGCCAGATCGGCGGCGATCTCCGCCACTGCGCGCTGTTGCGCGCCGGTCAAGGCAAAGGGCAGTACCGCCAGCAGCGCCTGGGCCAGAGCACCATCGCCCTGCAACACTGGGGCGCCTTGCTGGCGACGGGCGAGAAAGGCACGCCGCAGCGACATTTGTTGCGCCAGCGCCTCATCGAACTTGAGCCGGCGCCACGCCGGGTGGTGCCGCTCCTGCAAGGCAGCGATGTCGGTGCCTGCAGCCGGGTGGTGCAGGAAGCGCAGGCTGCGCGCAAACCCCGGCAGCTGATAACGGCTGCGAATGCTCTCCGGCAGGGTATCCGCCAAGTCATTGCCCTCAAGGGCGCGCTGCACAAGCTTGGCTAAAGCCCCGCTGGTCAGCCCGGCAGTGGTGGGATACACCGGTGTCAGCGTTTGCGCCAACGGCGTCTCGGCCGTAACGCTCTGGCAACGCGGGTGCACCATCTCCAGCCCCCAGAAGCTGCCCCGCACCTCACCGAAAACACGCAAACGCGCGCCGGGGGTCAGCAGAGCCTGCTGGCTGGGATAAAAATTGAGAAAGCGCAGGCTGATGTCGCCACTGGCATCAAAGGCATGCGCCACCAGTTGCCGCCGTGGCGCCATTTGAACTTCGCAGTGCCTGACCTCCACCTCAAGCAGCACGGGCTCCCCGCACAATGATCGCGCAACCGGCGTCAGCCGGGTTTCATCTTCGTAGCGCAGGGGCAGGTGCAGCAACAGGTCATCTTCAGTCACCAGCCCCAGCCGCGCCAGCTTTTTCCTGAGGGCGTCGCCTGCCTTGATCGGCCGGCCAATCATGCGCCTTAAGCGATGACCATCACCGCATCGGCTTCCACCAGCGCCGCGCGCGGCAATTCCTTGACGCCGACCGCAGCACGAGCCGGAAACGGTTCGCTGAAATAGCGGGCCATGCACTCATTGACCTTGGCGAAATTGCCCAGGTCAGTCAGATACACATTGAGCTTCACCACATCGCTCAGGGAACCGCCGGCCGCTTCCGCCACCGCCTTGAGATTCTCGAAGACGCGCTCGATCTGGGCATCGATACCGTCAACCATCTGCATGCTGGCCGGGTCCAGACCGATCTGGCCGGACAGATAAACTGTATCCCCCACACGTATCGCCTGTGAATAGGTTCCGATGGCGGCGGGAGCACGGGAGGTGGCGATGATGCTGCGAGTCATGGTGAGTTCCTTGAAAATGTGAGCAACCTGGACACCTGAAGTCAGCGTGTCCCCTTGGGCATGACCAGCAAGCTGTCGATACCCAGAGCTTTCAACTTGGCCTGTGCGGCGAGTGCTTCCTGGCGGGTATGAAAAGGACCGACCTGAACCCGGGTTTCGACCTGGGTCGGAATTCCATTCAAGGTCAGTTTGGCGTGCAACTCCTCTGCCCGCTCAGCACTGGTAAAGACGCCGGCTTGCAACAGGAAACCTTCGACCTGGCGCGCCGGACGCACCGGCGGTGGCGTCACTTCAACCACCCGGGCAGGGCGGCTGGTAACTGCCGTAGACTCGCCGCGGTTTTCAATGCGTTCCCTTGGCTGTGGTCTGGCGGCAGGCTCCCCCAGAATTGGCGGCGCCGCAGTCACCTCGGGCACGACCATCTCCGCTGCGGCTTTCCTGTCAGCAGGCCGACGTGGCGCACCAGCTGGTGGCTGCTCGGCTAGTGGCGAGGGCTCAGGTGTTGCCGCAACAACGGGAGGGGGCGGCGCCTCCTCGGCCAGTGCCGTTTCGGCGCTAGCCGTCTCCGCAGTTTCCGCAGCATTGCCGGGCTCATCAGGCGGCGCGGATACCGGCTGTGTCAGCACTTTCTTGGGTGCCACAGGTACGGTTTCCGTGAATTCCGGCATCTCCACTTCCTCGGCCGGCTGCGAGAGGTGATCGAACATCGCCAGCAAGGCCAGCAATAACACGACCAGACCACCCGCCATGGTCAGTCGCTTGATCAGCTGCCGCCGCAGATCGAGATTCTCGGCGCCAGCGACTGGGGCCGCAGTGCGTATTTCATCCACCATATTCATCACCCCGCTGCATGTGTTGTGCTGCTGCCTGGCTTTGCGTCAACGCGACAACCAGCTCCGCCTCGGCGCGGGCAATGCCGCAGCGCTCGGCAATCATTTCGGCCGAGTGCCCGGCCACAGCCATCTGCATCGCATCCCCGTACAGAGGGGAAACATTCTGGGCGACACGAACTTGCGCCAGATCATGCTGCATGTCGTTGCGCAGGGCGGCCAGTTCGCTGCGCAGGATATCCACCTCTTCGCGCAGCAAGGATATTTCTCGCTCCATGTGCGCCAGCTCAGGCCCTGACGCCATCCCTGCCACCAGGCTCGGGGCCTCCACCCGCACCGGCTGTGCAGTTTCCTCCGCCATGGCAGACAGGGCGGCGGCTGGCGCTGGTGCGCTGGCCTGCTGCACCGTCCTTTCCGGCGGCGCAGCAATATGGCGCATCCGCCACAATACCCGGCCAATGTAGAACGCCAGAAGAACGATGAGCAACAGGACTGCTTCCCGCAAACCAACGTGCCCCCCGGCGATCTCCAGTCCTGCTCCGCCGAAACTCAGCATCCCTGTGACTAAGATTTAGAAGCCGATGGCGTACTGCACGCCAAGCACGTGGCCACTCCCTTCATAACGACCCACCACAGCGCCGTCAGCCACCTTGCCGTCGCGCAGATATTGGTAGGCATAGCCAACATCGAGCACGCTGGCCTTGCCGAAGGTCCATTGCCCGCCGAGGGAGAACCACAAGCGGTCGTTGTCCGGCAGCGCTGCAATGCGCTTGTGCTTACCCATCGGAGCATGATCATAGGCAATACCAAACTTGATCTTGCCGCGCGGGTTGAACTTGTACGCTGCCCCCCAGGCGAAACGCCAGGCGTTATCCAGGTCGTAGCCATCGATCGATTTCCAGTGCGTGTAGGATAGATCGCCCATGGCTTCCCAGCGGTCAGAAACCTGCTGCCAGACGGAGAGTGTCAGACTGGCCGGCGTATCCAGATCGCCCCTGAAAGCCGCACCATTTTGCCGCCCGGAGAGGTCGTGTTCGATTTTTGAACGATAGGCCACGCCCACGCGCATGGCCGGTGACAGGGTGAACAACGCACCCACATTCCACCCCACAGCGCTGTCGTCAGCTTTGGTATTCGACGTCGCGCTGGTCAGGCGCCAATCGAGCTGCTGGTAATTCAGCCCCAGTCCCAACGCCACCTTGTCGCTCAGCTTGTAAGCCAGTGCGGGATTGAAATTGACCGTCCGGATTTCCGTCCGCCGCACAGTCGCATCACCCTGCCAGCCCGCCTTGTAATCGAGATCGAGCATGTACGGGCGTGATACGCCGAGGCCCGCAGTGAGTTGCGGCGTGATCTGCCAACTCATGTAGGCATTCGGAATAACGTAAGGCTCCCCGGCTTCCCCACCGGAACGCCCGCCGGCCCCACGAAATTCGCGCTGCTCATTGACACCGACAACACCCGTCGAAAAATGCACGCCGGGAAGATTCGCCATCCCAGCCGGATTGTAGAACACGGTTGATGCATCGTTTGCCACTGCGGCCGATCCCGCATACGCCACACCCAACCCACTGGCACTCTGTTCCCATGCCTGAAACCCTGCCGCAGCGGCAGTCCCAGCGGTGGTCATCGTAACGCCCAGCAGCAAGGCCGGCAGTTTTTGCATCTTCATGTTTTGCTTCATGTCACTCATTCCATTCGGCAGCGTGTGCGCCGCGCGCAGCACTTTCAAGGTGCCCGATTTTATTCCATTTCCACATATTTTCTGAACTTTCAGATCGTGCCACCCTCGGTTTTTAGTAGCCTGTCGCAAGCAGCACATACCCCTAAGTCCATTTTGCCGGCGCAATTCACTACGCTGCCCGTGCTTTCCCTATACTCCAGCTTCCTTGTTCGCTCCGATTAGTCCATGCGCCGTACCAGTCCGCCACCTGCCGCTTCAACCAACACTCGCCTGCACATTCGGCAGACACTGCGTACCCTGTTTCCCTATCTCTGGCAGTACCGAGGGCGCATTCTTGCCGCACTTGCCTGTCTGGTTCTAGCAAAAATCGCCAATGTCGGCGTCCCACTCGTCTTCAAGGAGATGATCGATTCCTTTGCGGACAGTCGGTTGGCATTGCCGGTGCTGCTCCTGTCGCTGTATGGCGTTTTACGCTTTTCTACTTCGCTCTTTACCGAGTTGCGTGAAATCCTGTTTGCACGCGTGACGCAACGTGTGATCCGGCGCGTCGCACTGGAGGTATTCCAACATCTGCATAATCTGTCGCTGCGCTTTCATCTAGCGCGCCAGACCGGCGGCATCTCGCGCGACCTCGAACGGGGCACGCGCTCCATCTCCAGCCTGATTTCCTACACGCTCTACTCCATCCTGCCCACGCTGATCGAAGTGTTCCTGGTCCTCGGCATCCTATTTGTCCGTTACGACATCATTTTTGTCCTG
>RRZT012127517.1_pt1 | contig 11658 bp, 11 predicted proteins | sample 2165551 | NCBI WGS metagenome assembly RRZT01 (sample SAMN10456910, study PRJNA506462) | wastewater metagenome | biome: wastewater; feature: sludge; material: wastewater sludge; isolation source: wastewater sludge with Escherichia coli K12::gfp cells carrying plasmid... | place: USA: Moscow, Idaho... | reverse complement strand
GGAAGCGCAGAACCGCCACCGCGCCGGGTGACCTTGGGCACCGGACATCCGAAATTCAGATCGACATGGTCGGCCATATTGTTGTCGACGACAATGCGCGCCGCCTGTTCGACGATGGATGGATCGACCCCATACAATTGCAGGGAGCGGATTTTCTCGCTCGGTGCGAAACGGCACAGGCGCAAAGCCTTAGGATTGCGGGCCACGAGTGCGCGGGCAGTAATCATTTCGGCGACATACAAGCTGTCTGGCCCGTACTCTTCGCAGATGACGCGGAACGGCCAATTGGTCACGCCTGCCATCGGAGACAGCATGACCGGCGTCGGCACATGGATGCGCCCAAGGTCCACGGGATGAATCTGCACCGGACCGGAGGTCGCCGTAGAACGGGGATCTTCGCCGAGTCTGGAATCGCCGCGCTCGTCGATGATGTCCTCGTCGTGCTTGCTCATACCCTTGGATTCCTTTCCCGTAAGCGCTTACTTCCCATCCCGGCGCACTCGCCAACTGATTGTGCGGGCGTACTCCTCCACCGCACACATCCACAAACTGGCTACGCCAAGAGGCTTCCCAACGTAACCAGTTTGTAGAAAGATGACGCGCGCGATAGCGATATCAGTACAGGCCGCCGGCTTCGGCGATCTTCACCGGCTGGGTCTCGTCGATGCCGCTTTCCTTAGAAACGTCCATGCCACCGTCTGCCGCCTTCACACCGGTCACACTGGCCGGACCTTCCGGATAGCGCACGCGCTTCTCGCTGACGCGGTCGGCAACATAATCGGCGACCTTGTCAAGGCTGACGCGCTCCTGCTGCATGGTGTCGCGCTCACGAATCGTGACCGCGTTGTCGTCAAGCGTGTCGAAATCGACGGTGACGCACAGCGGGGTGCCGATCTCGTCCTCACGACGGTAACGACGTCCGATGGCGCCCGCCTCGTCGTAGTCGATCATCCACTCATGCTGACGCAGGTCGGCGGCGAGGTTGTGAGCAATGGTCTGCAGCTGCGGCTTCTTGCTCAGCGGCAGCACCGCGGCCTTGACCGGGGCCAGACGCGGGTCAAGACGTAGCACCGTGCGCTTGTCCACGCCACCCTTGGTGTTCGGAGCCTCGTCCACGTCGTACGCGTCCACGAGGAAGGCCATCAGGGAACGGGTCAGGCCGGCGGCCGGTTCAATCACGTACGGCACGTACTTCTCGCCGGTGGCCTGGTTGAAGTAGCTCAGGTCCTCGCCGGAATGCTTCGCATGGGCGGACAGATCGAAGTCCGTACGGTTGGCGATGCCTTCCAGCTCACCCCAATCGGAGCCTTGGAAGCCGAACTTGTACTCGATATCGACCGTGCGCTTCGAATAGTGCGCGAGCTTCTCCTTCGGATGCTCGTAATGGCGCAGGTTCGCCGGGTTGATGCCCAAATCAAGGTACCAGCGGGTGCGGGTATCGATCCAGTACTGGTGCCAATCCTCATCAGTGCCGGGCTCGACGAAGAACTCCATCTCCATCTGCTCGAACTCGCGGGTACGGAAGATGAAGTTGCCGGGCGTAATCTCGTTGCGGAACGACTTGCCCATATTCGCAATGCCGAACGGCGGCTTGGAACGGCTCGCCATCATCACGTTCTTGAAGTCCACGAAAATACCCTGCGCGGTTTCCGGGCGCAGATAGTGCAGCGAGTTCTCGTCCTCGACCGGGCCGAGATGGGTGCGCAGCATCATGTTGAAGTCGCGCGGTTCCGTCCACTTGCCGCGCACACCGCAATCCGGGCACACAATATCAGCCAGACCGTTCTCCGGCATCTTGTCGCCATGCTTTTCTGCATAGGATTCCTGCAACTTGTCGGCACGCTGGCGCTTGTGGCAGTTGAGGCACTCGATGAGCGGATCATTGAACACGGACACGTGGCCGGATGCAACCCACACTTCCGGCGGCAGGATGATGGAGGTATCCACGCCGACGACATCGCCACGGGTGACGACCATGGAGCGCCACCATTCACGCTTGATATTGTCTTTCAGCGCGACGCCGAGCGGGCCGTAATCCCACGCGGAACGGGTGCCGCCGTAGATCTCGCCCGCGGGGAACACGAACCCGCGACGCTTGGCGAGGGAGACGACTTCATCGAGTTTAGAACTAGCCACAATGCACCTTCTGGTTTGACGGTTTTGGGACGTATGACGGAAGTCAAGCTTACCGATACGTTCTGACACGAAGCCGGTGCCGGGTGCCGGGTGAGGATTGACTCACAAACCAGCCGCCGGGACAACCAGAAACGGCCACTAGCCCCGATAGAACTGCCACCATGTGAGGATTGGCTCCCACACCGACCACCGGAACAGCAGGAAACGACCATCAGGACGGATAGAACCGTCACCGTGTGAGGATTCGCTCACACAGTGCCGCATCGCGTGCAGTCAGTGCGTTGCCGCAAACCATTTGGGGCAGGATTTTAGTCACCACCAGAAATACAGCGAGGCGGGCGGGAACCCACTCAATAGGTTTCCGCCCGCCTCGTTCGCAGAGCAGTCAAACCGGACGGTCCAACCCGCAAAACCAGTCAAACCAGACGGTTTAACCATCCAAGTCAGTCAAACCAGCTCAACCAGCCAGTCCAACCGACCAAGCCAGCCCAGAGCCAACAGCCACACCGTCTGGCGGCCGCTCTCGGCTCAGACGCCCTGCAGCACAACTTCTGTAGCACCACTTCCGCAGCGCTTACTTGGACACGCCGGAGGTCGCGTTCTCGATCGCATCGGAGGACGCGTTGGTCTGGGTGGACCCGGAGCTGAGAATCGCGAGGATGTTGCTGTTGATGGTCACGGTGCTCTGCGAGTCGTCATCGGCGACCGAGTAACTCACGCTGGTCGGCACTGCGATGCGGTCGATGCACTGCACGTGGTCGACAAAGTTGCACAGCGCGTCATACCCGCCTTGTGCACTGATGGTCACTGGCACGGCAACAACCTTCTTCGCACTGATTTGCGCGGACGCGTCACTCGGCAAAGTGGCAGCAGCAGCGGTTCCGAAGCTCACGCTCTGGATGGTGGTTCCGGAGCTGGTCGCCGCACCGTCGAGCGATGCGATGAACGCCGACTGGTCGTAGCTGGTCGGTAACCACGAGCCAGTTGACTTCGCCATACAGCGCAGCGACGCGCGCCACGTTGATGTCGTAGGAGGCGACGAGCACGTCCTGGATTTCCTTGAATTCCGCCTTACGAGCGGTCAGGGTGGTCTGCTGGAGCCGTGCGTCGTCGGTTTCGCCACGTGCCGCGACAACGAACTGGTTGGCAACGAGTCCCGCGATGAAGCACAGCACCAGCACGCCGACGGTCACGAAGCCCATGATCTTAGCGATCCGACGGTCCTTGTTGATCGCCGCAACCGACTTCGGCAGGAGGTCGACGCTCAGGCTCCACTGGTCGGGCGGGGTGAGCTTGCCAGTCTTCTTGGACTTGCCGAGGCTGGACAGGTCGACGTTGAGGATGTCCCCTTGCCCTTCTTGCCATCCTTCTGGTCATTGTTCTTGTCTAGGCGGCGCGGCGCGGACTTTTCGCCTTTGCCCCTGTGGCTACCTTTGCTGAATTGCGCTCATCGTGGCCTCTTTCCTAGTGCAAGCCCGAGGACCGCCGCATATTCGGGTCCGTGGACGTTGATGTTCTGCCGCTTGGCGTCCTCTCCGACGATGAAGTGGGTGAAGGGGTCGCCGATGGTGACGGTCTTGTTGGTGGAGCTGACGAGCACGGGCGGGAAGCCGGCGAGCATGGAGCCCGCTCCGACCAGGACGATATCGTCGGCCACCATTGCCGGGGGTCGGTGTTGTACACGTTCAGGGTGTTACGAATACCGACAATCAGCTGTGCCGTGGTGTCACGGATGATTTCCTCGGCTTTTTCGAGTCGTTCATCGCCGATGACGTTCTGCAGGCTGATACGGTTCTTGATTTCGAGTGCGCCTTCGAACAGGATGTCGAGTGCCTTGGCCACGGCCTGAGTGATATCGTCTGCACCGGACGGTACGGCTCGCAGCGCGACCGGGTGCCCTTGCGAGAGAATGATGACATCGGTGCTGTTGGAGCCGACGTTGACAACGGCGATGGCCTTGTCGCGTGATTGGTCGCGGAAGATGCGTGCCAGTGAGAACGCGCCAACGTCCACGGACCGCACCGCGAATCCTGCATTCTGAATCGCCGTGGTGGTCCTCTCGACGCCGGTGTGCAAGGTCGCCACGACCATGCAGTGGAGCACGGCGCCTTGCGCCTGCTCTTCACGGGTGAGCGGCACGAAATCGATGATGGAATCGTCGACCGGCAGCGCGATGTAGTTCTTGACCTGGAATGGTAGGGTGTCGTGCAGTTCGGCGAGCGGCATCTCCGGGAAGGTCATTTCCCTGTAGACCACGCGACGGCTGGTGTAGACGAGCGCGAGATCCTTGGGGAATTTCGCGTTCTTGATAAGCCCCCTGAGCAGGCCGGTCACGGTCTGCGGATCGACGACTTCACCGTCGACGACCGCGCCGGTCGGCAGGCCGATCGTGCGGTATTGCAGTATCTACGGCCGTTCCGTGTAGGGATTGGCGATGACGGCCGCGCGAATCGCGTCGTTCGACAGCGACAGTGTCGTGATTGGCTTCATGGCTTCCTCCTTTTCCTTTCTCTTTCCTGTGGACTAGTTAAGCCCGCAAATCGTTAGGTACCAGTTGGCGATTGGCGCGCCTACGTAGATGCCGATCCACGCTCCGATGAGCATGTACGGCCCGAACGGGACTCCGCCTTTCATGTTGATGCGTTTGCGCGCCACCTGGATGAGCGCGAAGGCTCCCCCGACGATGAACGCTGCGGACGCCCCGACGATGAGCTGCCTCAAGCCGAGCCACCCGAGGATGAGCCCGACGATAACGGCGAGTTTCGCGTCGCCCAGCCCCATGCCGTTCGGCCAGATAAAACCGAGCAGTACGTAGAAGGCCGCGAGAGCGACCGCGCAGATGACGGCACGCAACAGTGGCGTCCATGAGCCGGTCCCCCATGAGGCAAGGGTGAGCAGGGCGAGTATCAGCAACATGGACGGGTACGTCATGATATCGAGGATGAGTTGCACGTCGATATCAATGAACGCGATGACGATGCTCAGCCATGCGAAGTAGATGGTGGCAGGGAGCAGCCACACCGGATACAGGTGGAGGGCCGGGCCGAGCACGGCGAGCATGGTCATGAACCCGCCGAGCAGTTCAACCAGCGGATATCGCCCGGAGATCGGCTCTTGGCAGTCACGGCATTTGCCGTGCAGCACCAGGTACGAGATGACGGGTATGTTGTCGTGCCAACGAATCGGGGACTTGCAGTTGGGGCAGAAGCTCCGCTTTGGGTTGACCAGGCTGATGCCGTTGGGCACGCGCCAGATGACCACGTTGAGGAACGAACCGATAAAGCACCCGATCACGAACGCGACGACTGCCAGCACCACGGTGGTGACACCGTCGCCGTACGCGCTCGTGTCCAGATGCGGTACACCATAGCCGACCAGAACATCACCGGCGGCAGGGATGGAGGAAGTCAACACTACCGATCACCACTTCTAGTTCGCAGCGTCCACATACTTGCTGAATGCGTAGCTGATGGAGGCATTAGCCGTTACATTATACGAGGTACCGATTCCCGTCTTATCCGCTGAGCTATCCTTGTCAGGTGCGTCCAACGTTGTGGGTAATACTTTGCGCCAGTCGCATCGTACATAGCTCCTTGACACTTCTGCAGTTGAATCCTGGGATTTTTCTGGTTGTCCGGAAGCCCTTTCGTCTCTGTTAAGCATAGTGCTCTAGGGCTCAGCCAAGGTCGCTTCTCATCTGCCACGGATGAAGCAAGGACAAACGTGTAATTAAACTTTGCCTTTTCCGGTTCGGCTCCTTCATCAGCGACCTTTTCATCACGATAGAAGGTTGCTCTATCGTCAGAAGTTGTACAATTGCCAAATTTGGTCACTAACTTCGAGCCTTCGCTCGTACCATTCACAACGAAACAACCAACACCTGTATTTGCCGTGAACATTAAATTAGTCTTGCTCGAAGCTGCTGATTGAGCCAAGCCCGTGGCGGTATCGATAACCGTTTCCCCGCCTTTTGCATAATCAGCATAGTCGTTTTGCCATGAATTATCACCTATGTTCTGCCAAGATTCGTCTCCAGATACTAGCGGGCACTGCGGCTCACTGGCACGCTGCATAGGTGATCGACGCTGAACCCGTGGCGCTTGACGCCGCAGAATTCCTCGAACTGAATGTCACCTGGGTATTCGATGTAACCAGTTTGCTGCCCGAATACTGGCCGACACTCGCACTGGCCGCACCGGAATCATTGCCGGACGACGGCGCCGAATAAATCAACACCGTGTTCTTGTCGGTGGAACCGCTGCTGCCACCCGTCGTGGCATATCCAATCGAGTTGGAATACGTGACGAAACGCTCAAGCCGCTGGGTTGCCATCATTACCGTAGACGCCGATTGAACACGCACCGCAGTCGAATTTGTAGACCGGAGGTACTGCATGACACTGGCAGTGAACACTGACGAGAACAAGAGGAATATACCGAGCGCCACCATGAGTTCCGTCAGGGAAACGCCCTTTTGCTTATCGGTGTTCCTCAGCTTGCGCCAACGAGACGCAAACTTTCCTGCTGATCCTTCATGCTTCGCATCACAAGATCCGCTTCGCATGCTTACTGTTGTCGCCGGCTGTCCAACATTGCTCATACCACTATCCATACTGTTCACCGCCTCACTTGCTCTTCAGGGTGTCGTCATTGCTGCCATCGAAAATCGTGGCAGTGCTGTACCAGCAAGTCTTGCCTTGATGCTGGCTGTCCGGCCAAGTGACGAGCACAACCACGCGGGGCATCGGCGAATAGGTCGGACTAGAAGCGGTACCAGTGTTGAACGGGCCGGTCGGGAGCTTCGTGGCGTCCGTGATGGATGCTGCATCAACGGCTTTGTTGCCTTCGCCGACATATTTGTACGTACCGACAGCGCCGGATGAAGTCACCAGACCTTGCTTCGACGCGGACAGGCAGGAAGCCTCGGCAGACAGGCGATAACATTTGCCGACAACCGTGCATACGGTATACGTGGCGCCTTCCCTGCTGGTCGTTGGTCTCGACCTTGGCCTGGATCGCCGTGGCGCTCGGAGAATCATTCCACCCCAGATCCATGGTATCTGAAGCGTTCTCAATCACATTGAAATCGGTAGCCGCCTTGAGCGCCCCCTGCGCCCCCGACTTGGACATGCCCGACGTGAGCGTAGAGAAAATCGTGTTGCCTTCTTTGCCCTTCACGCTTTCCTGTACCTGCTCCATACCCGATTCGGCAAGACCAACCGCGATGGCACGCTGCTGGTGTGCGTAGGAAGAATGCACGGCGGTGACAGCGAACTGGGCAGCCGCCAGTCCAACGAGCGTCAACATGCCAATCGCCACGATGACCTCGACCATGGTGAAGCCGCGCTGCATACGTTTGAGCAGCGCCCGCCTCCTACCGTATGTATGGCCCACGGTTGTTCTCCTCTCTTATGCCGGGCGTCAACCCGTGCCGGAAACTTGTTTTCTCTCTCGTTTTCCGTATTACCCTGCTGCCAGTCAATGACCGCCAGATAAGAGGCGAGCCCCGCAAGGCCTCAACCCTGCGGGGCGGATTGGCGTCACGGCTTATACGGACGCCATTCCAAAGCGCCTGTGGTGCTGTCGTACTTGTATTCGAAATCACCCAAATCGCTGTTCCCCCCTTCGACGGTGTAGGAGTCACCGCCGTTGGCGGGTTTGTAGCTGATGGTCACCTTGATGGTGTTGTCTTTGGACACTGTAACGGGGGTGCCGCTGATGGTGCCGCCGGACTGCGTAAACGTGCATTCCTTGTCGTTGCATGTTGCCGAAGAATCATTGCTCTTCATCGTCAGCTTTTCGCCGTCTTTGAGCTTGGTCATGGCGGTGGCGATGGTCACCTGGGCGTTGTTGCACATCGTTCTGCATGGATGAACGCCATGCCGACTTACGCTGATTCAGATAAATAGGGACCGCCACCCATACGAAGAAGACCGCCGTCACCAGTTGAATGCTTTTTATTCCCCACTCGTATGGGACGCCGAGACGTGCTGGAATCGCGAGCAACAGCCACCACAACGGCGGGTGTCCTTCGTAATGCGGGCGTACCAGCAAGAAATCATGCCATGAGCAGTCGCGGGCGATCAACCATGATTGCGCCTCATCGAACCAAGGTTCGTGGAAGCACATCACCACGATGACAACGACTGCGTACACAGCCAACACGACCCATTGTCAACAACGCGACTGGCCGTTTTTCATCTTCACCGCCAGATGATGCATGAAGTCCTTCTCCTCTCAGTTTGCCCGGCCGTAGCGAGACGTGCACGCCGCAACGTCGACCCCGATAGTGTGATCGCAATCCGAGCGAGACCGATCTACACCAACCACACATCCACGCCGGCGCAAGGCGACCGAAAGACAACCGTGTCAGTGTCCCGGGAGATTCAGTGCTGTCAGCAACGCCTGGAAAAGACCTACGTCATTCGGACTCGGCAGGACATACGTAACCTCTTAATATTATCCGGAACCCTGAACCTCAGCGGCGTGCAATCTGCACGCGCCAATCCGCCCCGAATCCACCCCGTGTCCTCGGGCGTCCATACGATGGCTCACATAATCCAATGCAGGGGAGCCTGCCGCAAGGCAAGGCTGAGAAAGGCACCGTGCCTGACCCTTAGAACCTGTTGGTTAGAACCAGCGTAGGGAGCAATGATGAGCACAGACGCATCACCAGATATCACCGGCAGTACCAGCGCAGCCCTGAACGGAACACCGTTGCCAGCGGACGACCCCGAGCGCCAGCTGATTGCGAAGGCTGTACGCGAGGTGAAGGAAACCACTCCGCTCGCCCAATCATTCACGAACTTCGTGACCATCAACCTCGTCGCCAACGCGCAGCTCGCGGCAGGCGGCACCGCGGCGATGAGCTACCTGCCGGACGATATCATCGATACCGCGGCAATCGCCAAGGCCACCTACATCAACGTCGGCACCCTGCTGCCGTCTTTCAAGGACGCGCTCGGCAACATCGCGCGGTCGCTGCAAGCCATGCACCACCCGTGGGTGCTTGACCCCGTCGCCGCCGGCATCGGACGCACCCGTTCCGCCATTCTGTGGGCATTCCGCTCCGCTCCTCCGACCATCGTACGGGGTAATGCATCGGAAATCATCGCGTTAGCGGGAATCTGGGATCTCAACGTCCCATCCGCTGGTTCCGATACAGGAGCCAAGGAGGGAACCACCCGACCGGCAGGCGTCGAAGCCGTCGATGACGTGGACAGCGCCACAAACGCCGCAATCGTGATGGCGCGATATTTGCGCAACTACGCGCCGAACCATCGCGCGGCGGTGGCCGTGTCCGGCGCCACGGATCTTGTCACCGACGGAGACACCGTGTACCGGCTGCCCGGCGGCAGCACGATGATGACGAAAATCACCGGTGCCGGATGCTCGCTCGGCGGGGTCACCGCCACCTATCTCGCCGTAGCCGATCCGCTTACCGCCGCGCTGGCTGCGGGCGCACTGTACAACCGTGCCTCCGAGCAGGCTGCGGAAGGCTGCACCGGACCAGGAAGCTTCCAAACCCGATTCCTTGACGCGCTGTGGAACGTCACCGCCGAAGACATCGCCGCATCGCCAATCATCGTGTCACATGTCCCTGCGTCGCAAAACAGCGTATCTCCAGACACCGCGGGCACGGCCTGACAAGTCGCAATCGAACCGCGCCAAGCATGTAGACGTTGCTCCATCGCCAAGGAAACACATCCAGCATGCCCGCAACGCCGTCGCGGTGAGACCAGCGGCGAGCAATGCATACGCAAACGTAATCATCCCATCGCCATATTTAGGTGAGATATCGCTGATATTGAGCGAATGAATCGTTTGCATAATATCAATGCATTCGGCAGTAAGCCCCAGCACGATACTTCAGAACTTCAGAACCAAGGGTCACAATCGGCCCAATAACAGAAAGAAACACCATGACCAACTACCCCTACGCCTCCATGCGGGACACCTTCGACTTGACCGCCTACTGCATCCTCGGGTCGCAAGATACCAAGGGACGCCCGATCGGCGATATCGTCGATGACGCGCTGCAAGGCGGCGCCACCTTCATCCAGCTGCGTGACAAAACCGCAGATGCCAAGCAACTGACCGAAACCGCACGGGATATCGCGCAAATCATCGAAGACAACGACAAGTCCGACACGGTCGCCTTCGTCATCGACGACCGCGTGGACGTCGTCTGGCAGTGCCGCAATCTGGGTATCAAGGTCGACGGCGTGCATATCGGGCAGGACGACATGGACCCGCGCGAGACGCGACAGCTGCTCGGCGACGACGCCATCATCGGCCTGAGCGCGGAAACCGAAAGCCTCGTCAAACTCATCAACGAACTGCCGAGCGGCTGCATCGACTACATCGGCGCTGCGCCGCTGCACCCCTCCACCACCAAGCCTGATGCCATCGTCGTCGAGGATGACGGTAGCAAGCATTTCCTGAGCATCGACTTGATCAACACCATCTGTACCGCCAGCGATTATCCGGTCGTTATCGGCGGTGGCGTGACGCTTGCCGATATGCGCGATCTGGCCGCATCCAAGGCAGCCGGCTGGTTCGTGGTGTCAGCGATTGCAGGAGCGGACGATCCGAAAGCCACCACACAAGCCATGGTGGATGCGTGGCGGAGCGTTCGTGGGAGCGGGCGTCACGGATATGCGGCGCGTGCTGCCTCGCATGCCCCGGCAGCGGGGACATCATCCGTGGGGGACGCCGATGAGGTGGCGGGCGGCAACGGGTCCGCCACCTCACTCAACCGTTTGCAATCCGGCCAGCCAGGTGGCTTCACCAACGCGAAAGCTTCCAAGGAAGCCGCACGACTGGCCAAACAACAGCGCGTGGACATCGCCGCTCGCGGTTGCATGCAACGCGACAAAGCGCATATCCGCAAAACCGAGCGCATCCATTTCGAAAATGAATCCGGCAGTTACGATCTCGATGTGCCGTACACAGAGATCAAGCTTTCCGACACGCCCGGCGTCGGCCCGAACCCGCCGTTCCACGACTACAACACGGAAGGCCCGGCCTGCAATCCGAAGGAAGGACTCGCCCCGCTGCGTCTCGACTGGATTCGTGACCGTGGAGACGTGACCGAATATCAGGGCCGCGAACGCAACCTCGCCGATGACGGCAAGCGAGCGGTCCAGCGCGGCAAGGCGACCAAGGAATGGCGCGGCCGCAAACACAATCCGCTCAAGGCCTCAGGGCATCCGGTTACGCAGATGTGGTATGCGCGACACAACATCATCACGCCGGAAATGCGGTTCGTCGCAGCCCGCGAGCATTGCGACACCGAGCTGGTCCGTTCCGAACTCGCCGCCGGTCGCGCGGTCATGCCATGCAATATCAACCATCCGGAAGCCGAGCCGATGATCATCGGGTCGAAGTTCCTCACCAAACTCAACGCGAATATGGGCAATTCCGCGGTGTCGTCGTCCATTGATGAGGAGGTCGACAAGCTCACGTGGGCCACGAAGTGGGGCGCGGATACCGTGATGGACCGGTCCACCGGCAACGAGAT
>RRZT011232228.1_pt1 | contig 11660 bp, 10 predicted proteins | sample 2165551 | NCBI WGS metagenome assembly RRZT01 (sample SAMN10456910, study PRJNA506462) | wastewater metagenome | biome: wastewater; feature: sludge; material: wastewater sludge; isolation source: wastewater sludge with Escherichia coli K12::gfp cells carrying plasmid... | place: USA: Moscow, Idaho... | reverse complement strand
CGTCCTCGGTGGCTCCAACCTGGCGATCTGGCCCATGAACCACGTGGGCCGGCGCAACGGCATCGTGTTCATCCGACGCGAGTTCCGTGACGACCATCTGTACCGCGCCGTGCTCAAGCGCTACCTTGCCTACCTGATTGAGCACCGTCAGAACCTGGAGTGGTACATCGAAGGTGGCCGCACTCGCACGGGAAAGCTGCGTCCGCCCCGCTACGGGATCCTGAGTTACGTCATCGATGCCTACGCCGAGTACCCGGAGCATGATGTGCGCATCGTGCCGACGTCGATCATCTATGACCAGCAGCACGAGGTCGGCGCCATCTCGCAGGAAGAGATGGGTGGCGCCAAGAAGGCGGAGAGCATCGGGTGGTTGTTCGACTTCGCCAAGTCCCAGTCCCGCCGCCTGGGCCGCGCCCACCTGCGGTTCGGCGAACCGTTGTCGTTGCGGGATGCGCTGAGTCTGACCCTGGACGACGAAGGGGTGCCGAGGCCGCGGCTCGCAGTACCCAAGGTGGCGTTCGAAGTCGCCGACCGTATCAACGCCGTCACCCCGGTGACTCCCAGCGCTCTGGTCACCTTCGCACTGCTCGACAACGGTGACCGAGCCATCACAGTGCCCGAGGGCCGCGTGATCCTGGAGCCGCTTCTGAAGTACATCCGCCGCCGTGACCTGCCGGTCACCTCGCAGTTCGACCTCAGCGATCATGGCCCTCTGCGGGATGCCCTGGACACTCTCGTGCGCGAGAACGTCGTCACCAAGTTCAGCGAAGGTGCGGAGTCGGTGTACTGGGTCGAACTGGCCCATCAGCACGAGGCCGCGTTCTACCGCAACACGATCATTCACCACTTCATCAACCGCGCGATCACCGAACTTGCCCTGCTCGAAGCCGCTGAAGACGACGACACGGACATCCAACGGGCCACCTGGCAGAACGCGCGCCGGCTCAAGGAGATCCTGAAGTTCGAGTTCTTCTTCCCGACGACGCGGAAGTTCGCCGAGCAGATCGCCGAAGAGGGCGAGATCGTCTACCCGGGCTGGCAGGACGCGAAATGGACCCCCGAGAAGGTCATGAGCGAGTTCCGCGAGATCCGGCTGCACCTGGCGCCGCGCGTGGTCGGGCCGTTCCTCGAGGCCTACAGCGTCCTGGCCGACGAGCTTGAGAAGTACCCGGACCACGCGGTCATCGACGAGACCGAACTGGTCGACCGGTGCCTGGGAATCGCGCAGCAGAACTGGTTGCAGAAGACGCTCCACACGCCGGAGTCGATCTCGCGCGACTACTTCCGCAACGCGTTCAAACTGGCGCAGAACCAGAAGCTGATCGACCCCGCCGAGCCCGACCTGCACGTGAGGCGTGTCGCTTTCGCGGAAGAGCTGCGGAGCTTGGTGCGTCGCACCGACGACATCCGGATGCTGGCCATGGAGTCCGGGCAGCCGATGCTGACAGAGCGGGCCATCGCGGTCTCAGGAGGAACCAATGGCTGACCTGGAATGGCTGCTCGAGGAGATCGCGACAGGCCCGGAAGGTCCGCAGGTCGGGGCGTTCTTCGACTTCGACGGCACTTTGATCGACGGCTACTCGGCGTCAGCGTTCTTCACCGAGCGCCTCCGCAAAGGGGACATCGGCGTCAAAGAACTCGTTGCGACCATTACTGAGTCCGTCAATGTCGAGCGCCGCGGCCACGACGTCGATGAGTTGATGCGTATCGGCGTGGCGGCTCAGGGCGGACGCTCCATCGACGAACTCGACCGCTGGGCCAAGCGCGTCTTCAGCAAGAAGATCGCGGGCAAGCTGTATCCCGATGCCCGTGTCCTTATCGACGCACACAAACGTATGGGACACACCGTCGTCGTTGCGTCGTCGGCGACGGCGCCACAGATCAAGCCGACCGCTGACGATCTGGGTATTCGCAACATCGTCTGCACTGAGATGGAGGCCTCTGACGGTGTGCTGACGGGCGCGCTCTCCGGGCCGATCCGCTGGGGCAAGGGCAAGGCCGACGGCATCAAGGAGTTCGCCAAGGCGAACAAGGTGGTGCTCAAGGAGTCGTACGCCTACAGCAACGGCGCGGAGGACGTTCCGTTCCTTTCCGCTGTGGGCCACCCAGTGGCCCTGAACGCCGACGCAGAACTCGTCGAGATCGCCCGCCAGAAGAAGTGGCCGATCGCGCGCCTGAACAAGCCACCGTCGACGACACCGGTCGACGTGGTGCGCAGCGCCGCGGCCATCGGGGTGTTCGCGGGGTCGATCGTGGGAGCTGCCGGTTTGGGCTTGCTCAACGGTTCCCGCCGGTTGGGTGCCAACGTCGCAGCCAGCGCGGGCTCAGATCTGGGGTTGGCGGCCGCCGGCGTCCGGCTGAACATCGTGGGCGAGGAAAATGCCTGGGAGCAGCGGCCGGCCGTGTTCCTGTTCAACCACCAGAGTCAACTTGATGTCTTCGTGCTGGGGGCGGTGCTGCGCCGCGACTTCACCGGAGTCGCCAAGAAGGAACTGGAGTACAACCCCATGTTCGGCCCGATCGGTTACCTCGCCGACGTCGCCTATATCGACCGGAGCAACTCCAAGAAGGCCCACGAGCAACTCGAGCCGGTGGTCGAGGCGCTCAAGTCCGGCGTGTCGATCGCCATCGCGCCCGAGGGCACCAGGTCACCCACCAACCGCCTGTTGCCTTTCAAGAAGGGTCCCTTCTTCATGGCGATGCAGGCGGGCGTCCCGGTCGTGCCCATCGTCATGCGCAACTGCGGCGAGATCATGGCGGCCCACTCCTATGTGATCCACCCGGGCACGGTCGATGTCGCAGTGCTGCCGCCGGTATCCAGCGAGGGCTGGACCCCGGAGAATCTCGGCGAGCACGTCGAGGCGGTGCGCCAGATGTACCTGGACACGCTCGCTGACTGGCCCTCGTCGGCGTAGCGCGTAACGATTCGGAGGAGACTGTCCCGGTCACATCCCTTCGAACCGCGTTGGTCGCAACAGTGGCTGCATGAGAACCATCGTCACCACATCACTCGTCGTCGGCGCCGCAGCAGGGATGCTGCTGACCGGCTGTTCGTCGTCGTCATCGTCCAGTTCGTCATCGGCCTCGCCGGCCGAGACCATGGCCACGCCGATGGAGTCCGGGTCCGCCATGGAGTCCGCGTCGCCGGGCGCCAGCATGCTGCCCCCCATCGAGATCACCGCGGCGGGCAAGAAGACCGTCAAGGTGGGCGACTTCCTCAACATCCCCGTCGCCGACGTGACCAAGGTCAAGACCAACAACGCCACAGTGCTCAAGGTCTCGCAGCCGACCGACGACGGCACCGTTCAGATGAGCGGTGGCGCCGAGGTCCTCGCTGCCGGCGATGCGCGTCTGGTGGTCATCACCAAGGACGGCAAGTTCGTGGTCAAGGTGACCGCCACCGACAGCTGATCCCGGATCCCGGCTCCCGCCGGTGATCGCGGGGGCCGGGCGCTCAGCTCAGGGCGTCGGCGGGGCCCACTCGTAGGGGTCGAACCGGGGCTGGGTCGCGCTGATCGCCTCGTCGAACGTGAAGCGGCCGCTGGTGAGCGGCTCGTCCATCACCACTGCCTCCAGGCGCGGAGCCAGATCGCCGAGCGCGTGAAGATCTGACAGGCGGTTGATCCCGCCCTGGCCCCACACCGGGTGAACCGACTCCACGACACCGGCAAGCACGTTCTTGTCGTTGTGGTGCCAGTGACCACGCCTTGTCGTCTCGACCACCAGGTAGCGCGGGCAGTTGTGGTCCTGCAGTTCCAGGGCGATGTCATAGACGTTCCCGACCGGGTTGCCGGTGGGATCGATGACATCGGTGCCGTGGGTGTGCAGCCCCGCCACGATGTGCTGGCCGTGCTGGGCGAACACGCCGTACAACCAGTCTCGGTCGGAGGTGGCCACGTCGACCACGATGCGCGACGGGCCCATGGCCAGGGCCTCGTCGAGCGTCGCCTGGTCGTTGATGCCACCGGCAACGACGAACTTGACCGAGTGCCCGTGGTGCAGGACGTCCTTGAAGATCGCCGCGTTGGATCCCTCGCCGGCGTGGGCGTCGCCGTCGATGAGCATCACCACATGAGCGCCCTGCTTGCGCCAGCCGTCGACGGCTTGGGCGACGGTGCCCTGGGCCACGGCGATACCGGGACCCTCGACGGGAGGCAGCGGGCATTGGCCGCCGGTCACTGTGACGGCGGGGATGGGCAACAGGGTGCGTGACATGCCGCCAAACTACCGGCCCCCGCGCGCGTGTGCGCGCCCGATCCGTAACCGCACGGCTGCGGTCGACCGCAGTGGGCGGCGTGAGTGTCTGATCTCAGGGGTGCCGGTGTCAGGCGGTCAGTGACTCGGCCTCGGGTTTGGCGCCCACCGCGACGAACGCGCTCGGCACCACCACGGGGTCCGGGGCTTGGCCGAATCGCCACACGTAGACCTCGACACCCCGCTTGCGCCACGTCAGCGGGTCCCATCGGTGGGTGCCGATCGTCTCCCACGACACGTAGTTGCTGTCGCGCACCTGATAGACACCGGGCTTGATGGTCTTGAGGATGATCGCGGTGTGCAGGATCGACTCGTTGTTCTTGTCCCTCGTCGGCGGGAAGTCCTTGTTCTTCTTCTGCGGACTGATGATCTGGATGATGTCGCCGCGCTGACCGGCTGCGGAGTGGACGAGCAGGCCGCCGGCCCGTTCGTAGGCTCCGAAGTAGGCGCCGCCGGGCGTGCCGTAGCCGCCGACGTGAGCCTTGATCCCGCGCTCGGCAAGGACCTCGTTGACCACCCGCTGCGCGAAGACCTTGCACTGCCCGCCGTACCCGTCGGGCTGGGTCTCGGCGTGTGCGGCGATCTCCTCGGCCGGGAAGTCCCAGGCGTGGGCGGGTGCCACGGCGGTGACCCCCATGGCGAGGGTCGCCCCCGCGATCGCGGTGGCGCGGCGCGCGACGAGGCGACGACGTGTGTGGGTGGGCATAGGGAGTCGAGCCTCTCCGCCGGGGAATCTCACTGCGTGGTGGCCAGGGGCCCCGTATTGACCACGCAGAGTGAATGGTGCTGCCATTTCAGGGTCTGTGCCACCCATTTACGGAACAAGGGCCACGCAGGGTGAGGTTCACCACACTTCGGGTGAAGCGCTTGCTGTCAGCGATCAAGGCGACCGCGGAACGCCTCGACCAGCGTGGGCAGTGTCGGATAGACGCGATTCTCTCCGATGCGGGCCAGGAGGCCTGCCCGGTCGAGTTGTTCGATCAGTTCGTGTTTGGCGCGCACCAGGCAGAACGTGATGTCGTCGTCGGCCAGGTCGCGCATCAATGCGGCGAGCGCCGCCGTGGCCGTCGAGTCGATGGTGATGATCGCCTCGCAGTTCAATGCGAACCACTCCAGCTCCGGCTCCCGCTCCGCCACCAGGCGCAGAGCGTCGGCCTTGAAGTCGCTGGCATTGGCGAAGAACAGCGGGGAGTCATATCGGAATACCAGGAGCCCCTCGACCTCGGCCACGTCGTCGAAGTCCTTGATGTCGTGCATCCCGGGAACCCCTCTGACGAAGCCCAGCGCAGCGGCGTGGGGCCGGGCGACCTGGGCCAGCATGGCCAGTACCGACAGCCCGACCGCCACGAGCACGCCGTTCAGGATCCCAACGAACAGCACCGCGAGGCAGGTGATCGCCGCCAGCCCGAACTCGACCTTGCTGAAACTCCACAGGGCACGGAACTCGCCGACCTCGATCAGTTGCAGGGCGGCGAAGATGACCAGAGCCGCCAACCCCGCTTTCGGCAGCGTACTGAGCGCGGGTGCCGCGACAAGCAGGACCACCAGCAAGCTTGCGGCGGCCACGAGCGAGTAGCCCTGCGACGTCGCGCCAGACGTGCGGGCCAAGGCGGTCCGGCTGCCGCTGCTGGACACCGGCATCCCTTGGAGGACACCGCTGGCCACGTTCGCAGCCGACATCGCCCGCAGTTCGGTGTTGGCATCCAGTCCCTCGTGCCGCCGGCCGAAGGCGCGGCCGGTCAGGACCGTATCGGTGTATCCGACGAGCGCGACCCCGGCAGCCGCCAGGACGAACAGTTCGCGACCGATATCGGGGACCGCCGGCCAGGCGGGCGCCGGCAGTCCCTGCGGCACCTCGCCCACCAAAGGGACGGCCATTCCCACGGCGGCCAGTCCTGCCGCCAGCCCGGCTGCCACGACCACCGCGATCAGCGGGGCCGGGATGCGAGGGTCCAGACGGGTCAGCACCAGGAGCAGGACCAGGATGACCACCGCGAGCGCCACCACCGCGGGATTGGCGCTGGGCAGCGCCGTGGCGATCTGACCCAGGTGCTCCTGAAGGGTGTCGGCGTCGGTGTCGATGCCCAGGAAGCTGTCGATCTGGCCGTCGATCATCAGCACGCCGATCCCCGCCATGTAACCGACCAGGACAGGCCGGGACAACAGGTCGGAGATGAAGGACACCCGCACGAGGCTGCCGATGAGCCCGAGCAGGCCCACGACGAGGGCCAGCCCCGCTGCCAGCGCCACGTACCTGTTCGGATCGCCCAACGCGAAGGGCGCGATGACCGCTGCGGTCATCAGGGCCACGCTGGACTCCGGGCCCAGGCTCAGCACGCGGGAGGACCCCATCACGGCGTAGATCAGCAGCGCCGGCAGCGCTGCCCACAGTCCGACGATCGTGGGCAGTCCGGCCACGGTGGCGTAGGCCATCACCTGCGGAACCAGGTAGGCGGTCACCGTCAGCCCGGCGATCACATTACCCCGGGTCCATGGCGTCAAGGTCCGGTTCACACCGGGGAACAGACGCTGCATCGCCGTGCGACGCACCACGGGGGCGGCCATGCCTTCAGCGTGGCACACCGGGGTTGTCCGGTCCGGCGACTCCCGGCGTACGTTGGACTCATGGCACGCAAGCACTGGGCCGACCTGTCCACCCCGCAACGCACCGCTGTCGTCGTCGGCGCGGCCGTCGAGATCGTTCTGACCACGGTTGCGCTCACCGACCTGGCCAGACGCCCCGCCGAACAGGTACGGGGGCCCAAGTTGCTGTGGGCCGCGGGGTGCTTCGTACAGCCGGTCGGACCGGTCCTGTATCTGGCACTCGGCCGCGCCTGAACCTGTTGGCGTCGGTGCGAAGTGGTGCGACGCTTGGGGCATGTGCCGAAACATCACACCGTTGCGCGGGCTGCAACCGCCCGCTACCGAGGATGAGATCGACGCCGCTGCACTGCAGTACGTGCGCAAGGTGGGGGCGATCGCCAGCCCCAGCGCCGTGACTCAGGACGCCATCGACCGGGCTGTGATCGCAGTGGCAGCGGCTACCCGCGAACTGCTGTCGCAATTGCCGGACCGACGCGTGCCACCGGCGACCGAGCCACCGCTGCGCCGTCGCGCGGCCGCAGTCGGCTGACCTGGGGACAAGAACAGCGACGCGTCGGCCGCGCGCCTTACTGTGCCCGCATGGACCAGTTCACCGGCTACCCGCCCGAGGCGCTCAGCCTGCTCGACCAGATCGGTACGGGTGACCGCGACTTCTTCGCATCTCACAAGGAGCGGTACCACCTTGAGGTGTTGGAGCCCACGCGACTGCTTGTTGCCGCGCTTGCCCCAGCACTGCACGACGAGGTGTCGCCGGATCTGCAGGTCATCCCCAAAGTCAACGGCTCCATCTCCCCCATCACCAACGATGCCCGGTTCCACGCGGTGCCGCCGTACAAGGACTACGTGTTGCTGCGGTTCTGGGAGGGCGCGGACAAGGCCAACAGCCCCACCGTGTTCATGCGACTGGCGTCGGAAGGTATCGGGTTCGGTGTGGGGTGGCGGTTCGCAGGGTCCGACCTGGCGCGCTATCGCACCGCGGTGGCCGGCCCGCTCGGAGCGCAGCTGGTCGCTGAGTTGCAGGTCCTGCAGCACCAGCCCGACGCCGAGATCATCGGTGACGAACTCAAGCGAGTGCCCGCGCCCTACCCGCCCGACCACGAGCGCGCGGACCTGCTGCGCCGCAAGGGGCTCGGGATCCGATGGCAGGAACCGGTCCCGAAGTCGGTGACCACGGCACGGTTCGCGACGTGGTGCGCCAGACGACTAGGCCGGACGGTTGCTGTGCACCGATGGCTGCGTGACAACGTCTGACAGAGCGGTCAGGTCGGCGGTGCGCTGCCAATGGTCGACCATGCGGCGCAACACCCGGCGCCACGCCTGCCGGAAGTACTCGCGCTCGCCTTGGCCGTCGGGTCCGAGGGGGAACCCGCTATGGACGAGTTCGACCTCGGTGCCGTCGGACACCTCGGTGAACGTGAGGACCACCCAGGTCTGTCGGCGCCCACCGCCCAGATGGGGCGGGGTCGACCAGGTGAACGACACCATGCGGTCGGGGATGTAACTGAGGATCCGGCAGCCGAGGGTGCCTTGGGTGGTCTCGGCGGGATCCGCCGAGAACCGCATTTCGTAGGCCCCGTTCACGCGCAAGTCGATGCGCGCGTGCCGAACCGGCCACCACCGCGTGAGTTTCTGCGCCTGCGTCCATGAGCTCCAGGCCGTGTGCACATCGGTCGCCACCTGGGCGGACAGAGTGATCGAGTCGAAGTCAGTACCCATCGCCTCCACGCGGGGGGAGTCCACGACGGACAGGTAGCGGGTGGCCATGGCGGGGGTCATCACCTCGAGCATCACGCTGTTCTCGACCCACACTTCGATGACCTCGAAGCCGCCTCGGTCCAGGCGGTCGGCCTGCCAGCCTGCTTGGGCCGCCACACGCAGGATCTCGTCCTCGGTCCGATCCACCGACACAGCAGCGTGCACGGAACTCAGGCGCTGCGCGAAGTAGTTGTGCGCGAACTGGGCCTGGCCACCCGCCGGGCTGGGCGACAGTTCAGTCCCCAACGGGTAGATCTCGATGGCCGTCCCGGCGGCATCGGGAGCCCACGCGATGTAGCCGCCGGGCCAAGGCCCGAACCGGCTGACGCGACCCCCAATGAGATCGGCGAGGATGGTGGCCACCTCGCGCGGGTTCTCGGCCGCGAAAGACACATGGTGCAGCATGTCCGCCACTGTTCCACCCGATCCGGGATCTCGCTGGTGCTTCCGGCGATTGGCGCCGCACTCCCACCGGACGTGTGAAAGGTCCTCGATCGGGCACACCACACAGCATCTGAAGCGGACAGTGGAACCACGGGAAACGGAAAGCAGGGTCGGCCATGCAGCTGGAGCGCGATGCCGGTACCCGAATCGCTTACGGCATGGTCGCCACGTACGCCTTCTTCCTGTACTTCCTCGGACCCGTCACCCCCCTCATCGCCGAGCAGCTGGGGGTGTCGTTGACGTTGGCTGGACTCACCGGCGTCGCGCTTGCCGCCGGTCTGGTGTTGTCCGGGCTGGTGGGGCCCTCGCTGATCCGGCGCTGGGGCAGGCGCACGGTGGCGCTGAGTGCGGCCGGCGGACTGGCCACCGCGGGCGTCCTGCTGGCTATCGTGCCGTCCTTCCCGGGCGTGCTGCTCGCCGTGCTGGTGGCGGCGGCGTGCGGGTCCATGCTGATGAACGTCGCCAGCGCAGCGTTGTCCGACCGCCACGGGCCGTCCGGTCCGCGAGCCCTCACCGAGGCCAACGCTGTGGCTGCCTGGGTGGGCCTGACGGCTCCGCTGCTGATCGGCGCAGCCGTGGCGACGGGCCTGGGTTGGCGCGTGGCGGCGCTGGGAATCACGGTCGTCGCTCTCGCCCTGGCCGTCGGACTCACCCGGGTGCGGCTGCCGCAAGCAGCTGACCCCGATGAGCGGGTCGTCGGTGTTGCGGACACCTCGGTCGCCGCACCGGTGCAGACCCGACCGCGGGGACCCCTGCCCGCCGCGTTCTTCGTCAGCCTGGTCGCCGTCGTGGCCGCGGTCGGCGCCGAGATCGCCCTGAACTTCTGGGGTGCGGTGCTGATCGCACAGAACACCGGCGTGGAGTTGGCGGTCACCACCGCCACGATCAGCGCCATGATCGCCGGCATCGCCGTCGGCCGGACCGTCGGCTCCACCCTGACCCGGCAACTGTCGGTCGCGCAACTGATCTACAGCAGCCTGGGCGTCGCACTGGTGGGCTTCTTCGTGGTGTGGCTGGCCGGGACCCTTCCCCTCGCCATCGCCGGGCTCTTCCTGTCAGGCCTTGGGTTGGCCCTGCTCTTCCCTTTGACAAGCAGCCTGGCGATCCGGCACGCGGCGGGTCAGACCGACCGCGCGATCGCCTTCATCGCCGTGACGACGGGGGTCACCCTGGGCGCGGCTCCGTTCATCCTCGGAGCGTTGGCCGGACAGATCGGAGTGAGCGCGGGCTTCTTGATCGTTCCGGTATTGATCGGCGTCGGAGTGCTCGCTGTCAGGGGCGCTACCCGCCCGAGCGCCGCGGAAGTGAACGATCCGGCAGATCCCGCGGCACCGTCCGCCACGACACGCCACAGTCAGTGACCCGCCCCGTCAAATTCCGGGCGACAATGAACCACTCGGGAGTTGGGCGGGCAGGACTATGGGCGGGCTGGACAAAGTGCCGGTCAAGGGCATCGCGGCCGTGGTGGGTGCTGTCCTGCTGCTGATCCTTGCGTTCACGACCCCATTCAGCAGCGCCAGCGACACGCAGGCGGCCACCGAGGAACCCGAGGAACCCGAGGTCACCCAGGTCGGCGACGGCGCCGCGATTCCCACGGCTCGCACGGCGGTGACCACCCCGCCTGCTGAGCACCCCGCGGTGTCCATTCCCGCACCCGCCGCAGGCGCCAAGCCCACTCAGACTGTCGTGATCAGCGTCGATGGCGGGTGCGAGACCGACAAAGGCACCATCCGCAGCTTCTTGGATGTCGGCAAGCAGGTGCAGGGCCGTTTCACGTTCTTCATGTCCGGGCTGTGCCTGCTGCCCGACGCCCAGCGCATGCAGTACCGCCCCCCCGGCCACCTTCCCGGCCAGTCCGACATCGGATTCGCGACGGCGGAACTCGTCGATGCGCGCGTGCGCGTTTTCGCCGACATGTGGAACGAGGGCCACGAGGTCGGTACCCACTTCCTGGGCCACTTCTGCGGCTCGGGCGGGGTGGCGGGGTGGAGCACCCAGGAGTGGCGCGACGAAATCACCCAGGCCCGCCAGTTCCTGGACAACTGGGCCGCCAACAACCCCCAGGTCACCGACCAGTCACTGACCCTGCCGTTCGACTCCTCGGTGATCAAGGGCGACCGGACCCCCTGCCTCGAGGGTGATCGGCCCGCCATGTGGGCGGCGTTCGCCGCCGAGGGTTTCCGTTACGAAGCGTCAGACCCCGGCGTCCTGCAATGGCCCCGCAAGGTCGCCCAGAACAAACTGTGGCAGTTCCCCCTGCCTGCGTTGAAACTGTCGGGGACCAACCTGTGGGTGCTGTCGATGGACTACAACCTGCTGGTCAATCAGACCAACGGCGAGACCGACGTGGCACCCGGCGAGTGCGCGCGTGTGGAGCAGCAGACCTATCAGACTTACATGGACGCGCTCGAAGGTGTCTACAACGGCAACCGGGCACCGCTGTTCCTGGGCTCCCACCTGAACAGCTGGGTCTGTGACTCCTACATCAAGGCGTTGCAGCGGTTCATCGTCGATGCGAAGACGAAGTACCCGGACATCATGTTCGTGTCCAACAACGACTTGGCCGACTGGCTGGACGGCATGGATCCCGCGACCCTCAAGGG
>RRZT011069140.1_pt1 | contig 11660 bp, 11 predicted proteins | sample 2165551 | NCBI WGS metagenome assembly RRZT01 (sample SAMN10456910, study PRJNA506462) | wastewater metagenome | biome: wastewater; feature: sludge; material: wastewater sludge; isolation source: wastewater sludge with Escherichia coli K12::gfp cells carrying plasmid... | place: USA: Moscow, Idaho... | reverse complement strand
TTTTTTGCTTACTTTATTTGGCGAAGCAAAAAAAGTAAGTGGCCGCGCGGCCATAAAGCGCAAAGTAAAACGATAAGGAAACGCATAAAAAGCACAGCCGGTTTTTAAATAAGTCACTTCACTATGATCTGCCAATGGATTGCCGAATCCGGTTCGGCAATGACGGCCTTACATTTCAGGCAGCCTGAATAAACAACTTCTAAAATAATTGTATTTTCATATCGGTAAACAAGGTAAAAAATGAACATCATCATCAACGGCGAAGCCGTCGATTTTAACGGCCATACCGTAGCCGATTTGCTGGCGTTCAGGCAGCCTGAACGCCCGTTTGCGGTGGCGCTAAACCGGCAATTTGTGCCCAAACAGGATTACGCCGCCACCGTATTGCAGGCGGGCGATGCGGTGGAAATCGTGCGCCCGGTGGCGGGTGGATAATAAAATGAGGTTGCCGGTTTCAGGCAGCCTATAATCCGATAATGAGTAGCGTCTATTTCTCCTGATTTATCCCAAAAGGAAGCCATCCCATGTACCAATTACACATTGCCGAAAAGCATATTTCCTCTTGGTCTTTGCGCGCGTGGCTGTTGTTGCGCACATTGGCGATTCCGTTTGCCGAAACCCTGCACCGCTACCAGCCCGATGATTTGGCGGCGCAGCGGCGGGGGTGGCAGGCGTTTTCGCCCACGTCCAAAGTGCCGGTGCTGGTGGACGGCGACACCGTGGTGTGGGACAGCTTGGCGATTGCCGAATACGTGGCCGAGGCGTACCCGCAAGTGTGGCCGCAAGAGAAGCAGGCACGCGCTTGGGCGCGCAGCGCGGCGGCGGAAATGCATTCCGGCTTTGGCGTGTTGCGCAGCCAATGCGGTTTCCGTTTGGACGAAGTGGCCGCGCCCGTCATCAGCGCCGAGCTGGCCGCCGAGCTGGCGCGCATCAATCAGCTGTGGAACGAAGGCTTGCAGCACTTTGGTGGGCCGTTTCTGGCCGGTGCTGACTTTAGCGCGGTGGATGCATTTTACGCCCCGGTGGCCATGCGCTTGCAGTGCTACCAGCTCAACGGCTGCCTGAATGGCGCTGCCGCCGACTACGCGCAAAGGCTGTTGAACTTGCCCGCGATGCGGCAATGGTGTGAAGAAGCGGCGGTTTAAGCGTTTTTGCTGTTTCAGGCAGCCTAATCCCATGTCAAAACAAGGAAACCCATGAACCAACCCCTGTGTTTATACGGGCACGAATTCCCCAGCCGCTTGTTGCTGGGCACGGCCGCCTATCCTTCCTTAGACGTTTTGCAGCAGGCGGTGGCGGCGGCGCAACCGGCCATGCTTACGGTGTCGCTGCGCCGCCAAGGGGCGGTGGATTGTGCGCATGGGCAGGGCGTATGGGCGCTGTTGCAGGGGCTGGGTTTGCCGATTTTGCCCAATACCGCCGGTTGTTTGAGCGTGCAAGAAGCGATTACCACCGCGCAAATGGCGCGCGAAGTGTTTGAATGCGATTGGATTAAGCTGGAGCTGATTGGCGACGACGACACTTTGCAGCCGGATGTATTCCAATTGGTAGAAGCCGCCGATGTGCTGATTAAAGACGGCTTTAAGGTGTTGCCGTATTGCACCGAAGATTTGATTGCCTGCCGCCGCCTGCTGGATGTGGGCTGCGCTGCGCTGATGCCGTGGGCGGCGCCGATTGGCACCGGCTTAGGCGTGGTACACGAATACGCTTTGCGCGTGTTGCGCGAAAGGCTGCCTGAAACCCCGCTGATTATCGATGCCGGTTTGGGCTTGCCTTCGCAAGCGGCGCAGGTGATGGAATGGGGCTTTGATGCGGTGCTGCTCAACACCGCCGTATCACGCAGCGGCAATCCGGTGGCGATGGCACAGGCGTTTGCACAGGCCGTGGCCGCCGGGCGTTTGGCTTATGGCGCCCAACCGATGCCGCCACGCCACGCCGCCCAAGCCAGCACGCCCACGGTGGGGCAGCCGTTTTGGCACAGCGCGGAATATTGACACCAAAGCGGGCAGGGCGGCTGTGTTAAAATGCCGCTGTTGTTAATAACAATTAAACGGATGATGTATGCAGGGTTTGGTGCCATTGCTGGTGTTGAAAAAAGGCGAGGCGGCGTTGCTGGCCGCGCTGTCGGTGTTGCTGATGGGCGGTGCGATTATTTATTTTGAATGGGTGCCGCAGCTGGCTTTATTGGCGGCCTTGGTGTTGCTGCTGCTGGTGGGTTTGGCCAAAAAAGTGGCGTTTGCCGATATGCAGCAGCGCATGGCCGCTGCCGTGGCCGCGGCGATGGGGGCGGTGTATCTGTTTTTCTTTATCGGGCTGTTGGTGAGTGCGCTGATGATGAGCGGCGCCATCCCCACGCTGATGTATTACGGCTTTGAATTGCTGTCGCCGAGCTATTTTTATGTGTCGGCCTTTGTGCTCACCGCGCTGGTGGGCATGGCTGTTGGCAGCAGCCTCACCACTTGCGCCACTTTGGGCGTGGCGTTTATGGGCATGGGCGATGCCTTTGGTGCGCAAATGGCGCTCACCGCCGGGGCGGTGGTGTCGGGCGCGTTTTTCGGCGACAAAATGTCGCCCTTGTCGGACACCACCGGCATTGCCGCCTCGATTGTGGGGGTGGATTTGTTTGACCACATCCGCAATATGGCCTACACCACTGTGCCGGCCTTTGTGCTTACGGTGTTGTTGCTGTGGTGGTTTTCAGGCAGCCTAAGTCAGGCCGATTTAAGCCGCGCCGCAGCATTTCAGCAGCAATTGCAGGCCACCGGTTTGGTGCATTGGTATGCTTTATTGCCGCTGGCGGTGTTGGTGGGCTTGGCGCTGCGCCGGGTTAATGCCATTTTGGCGATTTTGGCCACGGTGGCGGTGGCGTTGGTGTTAACTTATGGGCACAGCAATCCGAGTTTGGCGCAGCTGGGGGCGTATTTTTTCAGCGGTTTTAAGCTGGAGGGTGATTTTGGTGCGGTTAATAGCCTGATTGGCCGCGGTGGCATCCAGAGCATGTTTTTCACCCAAACCGTGGTGGTGCTGGCGCTGAGTTTGGGCGGCTTGCTGTTTGCCTTGGGGGTGATTCCGGCCTTGCTCGAAGCCATGCGCCATTTTCTCACCAATACCGCGCGCGCCACGGTGTCGGTGGCGGCCACCAGTGTGGGCGTGAATGTGCTGATTGGCGAGCAATACCTAAGCCTGTTGCTGGCCGGCGAAACCTTTAAGCCGGTATACGATCGCTTGGGGCTGCACCGGCGCAATCTGTCGCGCACATTGGAAGATGCGGGTACGGTGATTAACCCGCTGGTGCCGTGGGGCGTGTGCGGGGTGTTTATCAGCCACACTTTGGGCGTGCCGGTGCTAAGCTATCTGCCGTATGCGTTTTTCTGCTATTTGAGCTTGGCGCTGACATTGTTGTTTGGTTTTAGCGGGCTCACCATCAGCCGCAAGGCGGATGCGGATTAGTTTCTGCCTCTGCCTCTGCCTGAAGCCACCAAGCCGCCTGTCGTCGCGCAGGCGGCTTTGTTGTATTTGAAACTGCTATAATCGCCCGGTTATCTATTGCTTATGATTAAATATGAATATTGTTGAAGCCCTTGTAATCTTGCTGTTGTTGGTGGCCGTGAGTGCCTTTGTGTCGTGTTCCGAGCTGGCGCTGGCCTCATCGCGCAAAATCAAATTGCAGATTTTGGGCAAAGAAGGCGATGTGCGTGCGCTGGATGTGTTGCAGATGCAGGAGCAGCCGGGCAGTTTTATCACCGTGGTGCAAATCGGCCTTAATGCGGTGGCGATTCTGGCCGGTGTGGTGGGCGAGGCAGCGGTGCGGCCTTATTTGGGTGCGCTGTTGCAGCGGTTTAGTGAAGCGGCTTGGGTGAGCACGCTGGCTTCGATTTTGTCTTTCTTTGTGGTCACCAGCCTGTTTGTTTTGTTTGCCGACTTAATGCCCAAGCGTTTTGCCATGATTCACCCCGAGCGTGTGGCGGTGCGGGTGGTGCGGCCGATGATGCTGATGATTTTTCTGCTCAAGCCTTTGGTGTGGTTTTTCGACGGCATCGCCAATCTGATTTTTAAAATGCTGCGCATTTCCACCGTGCGCCAAGATCAGCTCACTTCAGAAGATATTTATGCCGTGGTGGATGCCGGTGCCGAAGCGGGTGTGCTCAAGCAGCAAGAGCATTATTTGATTGAAAATATTTTCGACATGCAGTCGCGCACCGTTACCTCTACCATGACCACGCGTGAAAACATCGCCTACTTCGACACCAGCGACAGCGCCGACACCGTGCTGGCGCTGATGGCCGAAAAGCCGCACGCCAAATTTTTGGTGTGCAACGGCGAATTGGAAAAAGTGGTGGGCTACATCGAATCGCACACCTTGCTCACGCTGTATTTGCAAGAGCAAAATCTTAAGCTCACCGATAAGCGCGTGCTGCACAAGGCGCTGTTTATTCCCGATACGCTCTCGCTGTATGAAGTGCTCGAAGCCTTTAAAAACGCCGGCGAAGACTTTGCCGTGATTGTGAACGAGTATGCGCTGGTGGTGGGCGTGGTCACGCTCAAAGACGTGATGAGCATTGTGATGGGCGAATTGGTGGCCACCGAAGAAGAGCCGCAGATTATCCGGCGCGATGAAGCATCGTGGCTGATTGAAGGCGCCGCACCGCTGGAAGACGTGATGCGCGCACTGGATATTGTGGATTTTCCGCATTCGGAAAACTACGAAACCATCGGCGGCTTTATGATGTATTCGCTGCGCAAAATCCCCAAGAAAACCGATTTTGTGCTGTTTGACCGCTATAAGTTTGAAATCATCGACACCGAAAACCTGAAAATCGACCAGCTATTGGTGTCGTTTAAGCAAGCGCACGACAAACCCCATGGCAGCCCCCATGATAGCGCAACGCCGCAGCTGACTTTAGGCACCGCGCCTGTGCCGGTGCAACAGCGGGATGTGGGAAAATCCGGCCAAGCTTGATACGGTATTTAAGTTGTTTGCTTATTGACTATGAAAAAATTGCCGCAATCGATGATTCAACCGCGCCACGCCATTTTGCGGGGCGAGCCGGGTAATGTTGCTTTGGAAGTCTTGCTGGTGCCGTTTTACTGGAAAAACGAATGGGTGGACACCGCCATCCGGCTGGATGGCATTAACCTGCCTTCTGCACATCTGGCGGATTTGGCCGGAAAAACGTTTTTGTTTCCCCTTAATCCCGATGCAGAAGCGATTGATGGCTCTATTTATTTGGATAGTGCGCACCATCCATGCGATGTGTCGGTAATTGAATTTGTGCGCAGTCGCAATGATGGGCTCAAGGTGTTAATCAAGGGTGTGTATGTGTTTGAGTTTGAAGGTCTTGATCAATTTGACAATACCCCGTTTATTCTCAGTACCACCGTTAGCTCATGTGCGGTTTAGATGCGATTTAATATCACAATAAGCACCGCTATAAAAAAGCCCTTATCTTTTATTGAATTGAAGATAAGGGCTTTTTTTAAGGCTGCCTGAAAGATGCTGCGCGGATTATTCGGCTGCTTTGGCCACCACCACCATCGCCGGGCGCAATACGCGGTCGGCCAGGCTGTAGCCTTTTTTCAGCACGCGCACGATGCTGTTGGGGGCTTGTTCGCTCTCTTCGGTTTGTAGGGCTTGGTGTTGGTGTGGGTCGAGCAAGTCGCCCGGCTGCGGGTTGATTTCGCTGATTTGGGTGTGTTCAAACGCTTTTTGCAATTCGTTGAGGGTCATTTGCACGCCCATTTTCAGTGCCTCGAAATTGCCGCTTTGGTCTTGCAGCGCCATTTCCAGATAGTCTTTTACCGGCAGCATTTCGGCGGCAAATTTTTGGCCGGCAAATTTGTGCGCCGCTTGCAATTCTTCTTGATGGCGGCGGCGCAGGTTTTGCTCGGCAGCGGCGCTGCGCAGCTGCTCGTCTTGCAGCCGGCCTTCCAGTTCGGCAATGCGTGCGGTTAATTCGGCGCTGTCGGTTTCGCTGTCGGCAGCGCCGTGTTCATCGTGGCCGATGTCAGCGGCCAAGGTTTCGTCGGTGTTGTATTCGTGGGGTGTTTGTTGTGGCATGGGGCATTCCTTATTCATTCGGGTTTCATCGGCTTACAAATGGGTCTGTCGCGGGGTTTTTCAAGCGGGTGTGCGGCGGATTTCGGCGGTCATGCCATGCGTGTTTTTCGCTCGGTGCTGCATTGCCACAAAAGGCGAAACGCGCTAAGGTGCGCAATTGTGGCGTAGCAGCTTATTATGCCTGTGTGCACAACAGGTGTTAATGATAAAAACAAAGGAGAAAGCATGGGATTACGCTTAATGAACGAGCAGGCCAAACAGGTGGCATCCACCATTCTGGCCGGGTTTAACAAACACTATACAATGTTTCGCGCCGCCAGCAGCCGCGCCAAGGCGTTGTATGAGGCGGCTGATTGGCACGGCATCCAGCAGCTGGTGGCCGACCGCATTCAAATGTACGACGACCGCGTGATTGAAGCGGTAACGGTGTTGCGCCAAGAGGTGATGGCCAATCTGCTCAACGATGATGTGTGGGCGCTGGCCAAAACCGAATACATTGCCTTGCTGGTGAACCACAAGCAGCCGGAGCTGGCGGAAACGTTTTTTAATTCGGTATCGACCAAATTATTAGACAAGGAATACTACAACAATCAGTTTATTTTTGTGAAACCGGCCATTTCCACCGAATACATCGATTCCGATCCGCATACATTTGAAGCGTTTTACCCCAATTCGCAAGGTTTACGAGGCTGCCTGAAAAAAATTCTGCGCCATTTCGATTGGCAAGTGCCGTTTGTGAACCAAGCGCGCGATATTGCCAATATTCTGCGTGCGGCCAAGGCGTATTTGCAGGAAGACTGGCCGCCGAACGAATTGAATCTGCATTTGCAAGTGCTGGGCAATGCCTTTTACCGCAATAAAAGCGCTTATATTTTCGGCCAGATTATCAACGGCAATGTGCGCTATCCTTTTGCGTTTGCCATTGTGCACGAAGAGCGCGACAACGGCACCAGCGGCTTGGTGGTGGATGCCGCCTTGTTTGATCCGCAGCAAATCGGCGTGTTGTTCTCGTTTGCGCGGGCGTATTTTATGGTGGACATGCCGGTGCCGTCGGGCTATGTGCATTTTTTGCAAACCATGCTGCCGATGCGCTCGGAAGGCGATTTATACACCTTGCTCGGTTTGCAAAAGCAGGGCAAAAATATTTTTTACCGCGAGTTTCACCAACACCTCGAATATTCACACGATTCGTTTATCTTGGCTCCGGGGGTGAAAGGGTTGGTGATGAGCGTGTTTACACTGCCGTCGTTTCCCTACGTGTTTAAAGTGATTAAAGACACTTTCGGCCACAATAAAGACTTCGACCGCGAATACGTGCGCCAAAAATACCTGCTGGTAAAGCGGCACGACCGCGTGGGGCGCATGGCCGACACGCTGGAGTTTTCCAATGTGGCCTTGCCCAAACACCGCTGCGATGAAGAGCTGCTGCAAGAACTACGCACCTTAGCGCCCACGCAAATCGAAGAAACCGACGACTTGCTGGTGGTGAAACACGTTTACATCGAATACCGCCTCAAGCCGCTGAATCTGTTTATGCAAAGCGCCGCGCCCGAGGCCAAAGCCGCGGCGGTGATTGATTACGGCTACGCCTTAAAAGAGCTGGCCTCGGCCAATATTTTCCCCGGCGATATGCTGTATAAAAACTTCGGCATGACCCGCTTCGGGCGGGTGATTTTCTACGATTACGACGAAATCGAATACATGACCGACTGCAACTTCCGCGCCATACCCGAAGCGCCCAATCCCGAATACGAGATGTCGGGCGAGGTGTGGTATCCGGTGAACAAAGGCGATGTGTTTCCGGAAGAATTCGGCCCCTTTTTGCTGGGCGAGCCGGATGTGCGCAAAGTGTTTTTGCAGCACCACCGCGATTTGCTCACGCCGCAATTCTGGCAAGCCAAAAAAGAGCGCTTGCAAGCGGGGATTTTGGAAGACTTCTACCCCTATCCGCAATCGGTGCGCTTTAAGCCCGATGCGGTGCAAAGCGGGCTGATGGACAGGCCGGATGTGTGATGTGTGGTGTTCAGGCAGCCTATTATTGCAACAGACTTTGATTTTTTGAACTCACCGGAAGGAAGCGAATCAATGGCAACAGAACTACACCAAAACCTGCAGGGCAAAGTGGCCTTGGTTACCGGCGCTGCGGGCGGCATTGGCAAAGACATTGCCGCCACCTATGCCAAAGCCGGTGCCGCCGTGGGCATTGCCGATATTAATTTGCAAGCGGCGGAAGCGACAGTGGCCGAAATCAAGGCGGCCGGCGGACAGGCTTTGGCGATTGCCATGGACGTGACCAATGAAGCGGCAGTGCAAGAAGGCACCGATCAATTGGTGGCCGCCTTTGGCCGCTTGGATATTTTGGTTTCCAACGCCGGTATTCAGATTATCCATCCGATTCATGAATTGCCGTTTGCCGATTGGCAAAAAATGCTGGCCATTCATTTGAATGGTGCCTTTCTTACCACGCAGGCAGCCTTAAAGCACATGTACGCCCAAAACAGCGGCACCGTGATTTACATGGGCTCGGTGCATTCGCACGAAGCCAGTTTGTACAAAGCGCCTTATGTTACCGCCAAACACGGTTTATTGGGTTTGAGCCGGGTGCTGGCCAAAGAAGGTGCCGAATACGGCGTGCGCGCGCATGTGATTTGCCCGGGCTTTGTAAAAACACCGTTGGTGGAAAAGCAAATTCCCGAGCAGGCGCGTGAAAAAGGCATCAGTGAAGAAGAAGTGGTCAAAACCATTATGCTGGGCGAAACCGTAGACGGCGAATTCACCACCATGGACGACATCGCCCAGCTGGCGCTGTTTTTGGCGGCCTTCCCCAGCAATGTGTTTACCGGACAGTCGTTTATCGCCAGCCACGGCTGGAGCATGAAATAATATCATTTATAACTTATTACCCATTTAAAAAATAAGATAACCAGGCGGAACTGATTTACTCGGTGCTTCAGCACCCTAGTAAATCGTTCTCTTCGAGCTAAGGCGAGCCAACGCAGTTAGGTTATTTTTTAGAATGGGTATTAGCGCAGATTTCGATTATTTTTCAGGAGGCAATATGAGCACCATCGCACAAATGTGTAAACAATACGACCGCGTTACCCTGCTGCTGCAAGGTGGCGGTGCGCTGGGCTCTTATCAGGCCGGGGTGTATGAAGGCCTGCACCAGGCGGGTATCGAAATCAACAGCATTGCCGGGATTTCCATCGGCGCGCTCAATACCTGCATTATTGCCGGCAACAAGCCCAAAAACCGCATGGCCGCCTTGCGCGGCTTTTGGGACACCATCACCCGGCGCAACTATACCAGCGGCAGCATCAACCCCTTCGATGCCATGCTCGACAACCTAAGTGCGTGGGGCAAAAACGATGCCTTGGCGCACACCATGCCCTATGTGTTTGAAAACCAATTTTTGCGCCAGCAGCTGCGCTTGATGGAAAGCTATTTCGAGGCCTTTCAAACCATGATGGAAGGGCAAAAGGGCTTTTTTAAACCGCGTTACTTTATGCCGTTTAACACCACCCCCAATCACCTGAGCTATTACACCATCGACAAGCTCAAAGACACGCTGGCCGAATTTGCCGATTTGCGCCTGATTAACGACGCTTCGCGCATGCGCGTGTCGGTGGGCGCGGTGAATGTGCGCACCGGCAACTACGCCGTGTTTACCAACGAACATGAAGAGCTGCGTTTCGAGCACTTTATGGCGTCCGGTGCTTTGCCGCCCGGCTTTCCGGCGGTGGAAATCGATGGCGAATATTATTGGGACGGTGGCTTGGTGTCGAACACGCCGCTGAATGAAATTATTTTGGCCGATGAAAGCCTGAATCAATTGATTTTCCAAGTGGATTTATGGAACGCCAATGGTATGCTGCCTGAAAACCTATTGGAAATCGACGAGCGCGTTAAAGACATCCAATACTCCAGCCGCACCCGCATGATCACCACCTTGATGCGCCAGCGCCAGCACTATATGAATATGGTGAAGCAATTGCTGGCGATGATCCCGGAGAAAAACAGCTGCTCGTCTTGTGTGGCCGAAGCCGAAGCCATGGCCGATGTAGGGCAGAAAAACGTGATTCACCTGATTTACCGCAAGCAAAGCTACGAGCGCGGCCACAAAGACTACGAATTCAGCGCCAACACCATGCAAGACCACTGGCAGTCGGGGCTGTACGACATGAACAACACCTTGCGCCACGATGACTGGTTTGCCCGCCCGCCCGCCGGTGAAATTTTCACCACCCACAACATCCACGAAGAACGCAAAAAATTCTCGCAAAACTGGGATTGGCGCCAAGACGGCGCCGATGCGGATTAAGCTCGGACATAAAAACCAACAACAACGGCCATCCACGGATGGCCGTTTTTTTTATTGCTCGGGCAAACGTCATCAATCGGTCATCTTAAGTTCACAGGGCAGTCATAATCGCTGCTTATACTGGGGCGGATTTTACCCAAACCATCATATTCCCAGTATCGCTAATCAACAGGAAACCTCCATGAACACCCTCATTAAATTCAATATTGCCGCTGCATTGGGCTTGCTTTCAGGCAGCCTGATGGCCGCCACCGTTACCGGCGCCGGTGCCTCGTTTCCGCAGCCGGTGTATGCACAATGGGCACAAGCCTACCAAAAAGCCACCGGTAACCAGATTAACTACCAATCCATCGGCTCTTCCGGCGGCGTGAAACAAATCACCAGCAAAACCGTGGATTTTGGTGCCACCGATGCCCCGCTCACCAAGGCCGAGCTGGATAAACAAGGCTTGGTGCAGTTTCCCACCGTGATTGGCGGCGTGGTGCCGATTGTGAATGTAGACGGCATCGCCCCGGGGCAGATGAAGCTCACCGGCACCGTGCTGGCCGATATCTATCTGGGCAAAATCACCCAGTGGGACGACGCAGCCATTGCCCGCCTCAACCCGGGCTTAAAGCTGCCGGCAGCCAAAATCACCACCGTATTCCGTGCCGACGGCTCCGGCACCACCTTTAACTTCACCCATTACCTGAACCAGGTTTCCGGCGACTGGAAAAGCAAAGTCGGCTCGGCCAACAGCGTGAAATGGCCCACCGCCGCCACCGGCGTGGCCGGTAAAGGCAATGAGGGCGTGGCCAGCTATGTGAGCCGGGTGAAAAATGCCATCGGCTATGTGGAATATGCCTACGCCAAGCAAAACAAACTGGCGCACACCCAACTGCAAAACAAAGCCGGGCGCTTTGTGCAGCCCAACCAAGCCAGTTTTGCCGCTGCGGCCAACACCGATTGGAAAAACGCCCCCGGCTATTATTTGGTGATCACCAACCAAGGCAATGCCAATGCTTGGCCGATTGCTGCGGCCACCTTTATTTTGGTACAAAAAAATCCGGCCAATAAAGCCGGCACGCAAGAAGCACTGAAATTCTTTGATTGGGCCTACAAAAACGGCAACGCTGCCGCCACCCGCTTGGATTATGTGCCGCTGCCGGAAGCCACTAAAAACCAAGTGCGCCAAACTTGGAAAGAAGTGCAGTAATCCGCAGTAATCCATTTTGCTGCCTGAAAATAATAAACGGCACCGCCCAGCGGTGCCGTTTATTATTTTCAGGCAGCCTCGTTATG